>Ga0210377_10000128_pt1 | contig 69086 bp, 59 predicted proteins | sample PLM4_65_b1redo_FD_155480 | JGI IMG/M metagenome (GOLD analysis project Ga0210377, IMG submission 155480) | Groundwater sediment microbial communities from an aquifer in East River, Colorado, USA - PLM4_65_b1 redo | ecosystem: Environmental > Terrestrial > Soil > Riparian zone | place: USA: East...
GCTTCAAGCGCGACCTTGGCTTTGAACTGACTGCTGAAATTCTTGCGCTTTTTCTCACTCATCACCTGCTCCTTTTAACGGCAGGTTACCATCTTATACTATTGTCCGATTTTTGGGGTCCACTATAAGGTTCTTTGAGTGCTATCAGACCCTATTGCATTTTTCAAACGCCGCGTGGTTTGCCAGAGAGGAGGTGCTCTCTTTTCACGGAAGACGATAAGACTGCGTACTGGCCCGGCAAGCATCTGGAGATCGGTGTTATGGGATGGCAATTCATGGATCTGGCGAAATGACAAGAAAGCAGACCTGCCCCTAAGACGCTAAACAACCTTCAGTCTTCAGCATATCAACCTGAGATGTTAATCTATGTGTGACTTTGCCGTTTGGAGCGCAATATCCTTATCCCTGGTAAACAGCCTCCACTTCATGGTTGATGAATGAATACCTGCCTGCTTGTCTTGCCCCCTGCTGTAATACCAGTGTCCAAAGCGTTCGACCGTGGAAAAGGGATGATTGCCCGTGCAGAGAAGCCCGCAAGGTTTGATCTCTTTGAAAAAAATAGTTTCCTCGGGGACCTCATCATAAGACATATCTGCAGGCAATACGATCTGAGATATGTCCACGTTCTCTGCTTCCTTTTCATCGAGCCAGTCTGAAATTTTCATTAAGTTGCTATCTCCTTCAAAAATCTAGCGCGCGTGATGGATTCAATTGCTCGACCCGGTATGAAAAGAGTCCAAATGCGAATTGTCAGGCCGCAAGACCTGTATAACCATATAAAGGGCACCTTCAGAGTATACCAGAATGAGACCAATCCTCTCCTAAGATGCGCCATCCTTGACAGGAGGGAAAAGAGTACTATAATTTAGACTAGGATTGATAAACGCTGGCGCCTTGATCCTTGACCGCAACAATAACATGCCACTCCTCCTCTGAAGGGCCGACCGTGAGAAAACCACGCGCCATCATTTTCGACGATGAACCGACCATCTTAACCTTCTTTAAGCTTGTCTTCTCGACCAGGGGCTATGAAGTCCTCACCTATACCGATCCGGTCGTCTGCCCCATCTATGCGGAGAACGCCGGGGCCTGTTCCCAGAAGCACGCCTGCGCCGATGTGATCATCACTGATTATAAGATGCCCCGCATGAACGGATTGGATCTCCTTAAAGCGCAAGCCGCTGCCGGTTGCAAGCTGACACCGAGGAACAAGGCGCTCATGTCCGGTTATCTCGACCATGATAAGATCAACGAAGCTAAAATGCTGGGTTGCGCGGTTTTTGACAAACCTGTCGAGCTCAATGAACTGGAAGAATGGATCGCCGGGTGCGAGCAGCGGATGGACTTGTCAATACCACTGGCTGAGCGACGACGGGAAGCGCGGATCCCCGCTCCGCTGCATACGCTGTACCTGGCACGCTATGCGGATGCTATCGTGGAGTGCGATGCAGTCAATGTGAGCAATTCGGGGTTTTGCCTGAAGTTCCCGTTTGCCTTGCAGCATGAACAGCTCGTTCACATAACCGAGCTATCTGCCGCCGTACCACGCGCCGCACTGGTCCGCTGGGTCAGCAGGCAGAGTGACGGCTCCTATCTCGCAGGGCTCAGCTGCTCCTGACGTTCTTCTCTTCCTGATCGGGACGGGACTAGAACTCGACGATCATTGTCTTTGCTGCAAGATTGTAATGGATTTTTCGCTTGCTGTCACCTGTCAGAGGTGACAGGTGTTTTGTTAAGGTTCGGTGTGAAGTTGCCTTCTCTTGCAAAGAGGAAACGTGGGGATACTCGGCGGTACTATACCCAGTACTCAGGATATTTTCTGTTGCTGGAGAGGTTATTCACCAGGAGTGCGACGACCAGCAGAATGACGGCGCCGGCGCCTGCGGGAAGCAGTGCATAGAAAAAACCGAGGCTGTGGACCTTGGCGCCTCCGATGACCGCGATAAGGGCTGTGGCGCCTCCCGGCGGGTGCAGGGTCTTGGTGGCGAGCATGGCCACAATGGCAAGGGACACCGCAAGCGCGGAAGCGATCCAGATCGTATTGCCGAAGAACCGAAAACAGGCCACACCGATTAAGGCGGAGATGATATGCCCGCCCACTAGGTTCCGCGGCTGGGCCAGGGGGCTTTTGATCGCAGCATACAGAAGGACGGCCGATGCGCCGAAAGAACCGATGATGAGCGACTGGTCTTTCGGCTCGAAATAGGTGGACGATAAATAACCGCAGAGACCGATGCCGAGCACGCCACCGAGCCAGGACCAGGCAAGTTCGCCTATTCCGACGCCGGGAGGGCTTTTGGTACTGCCCTTCATTTTCAAAAAATATTCACGGATCGTCATGGCGGAACCTGCCCTCTTCCTAGCGTTTCTGCATGGAGATGACGGCTCGTTCTTCCATGGTCTTACCCATGGCCCGCACGATATCGGCACGGGAGATGACGCCGATCAGCTTGCCCTCGTCATCCACGACCGGCAGCCGCTTGATCCGGTGAGAATCCAGGACCCGCGCCGCATCCCGCACATCAACCGATTTTTTGACGGTGATCGCAGGAGTGCTCATCACATGTCCCACTTGGTCCCCTTCCTTCCGCACCGGCGACGGCTCTCCCATAATGCGGCGGAACAGGTCCTTGAATCCCCTTCTTTTTTTCCCGCTCAGCACGGACATGATATCCAGTTCTCCGATCACGCCGATGACCTTGTCCTGATCATCCACCACCGGCATGCCGCTGATCCTGAGGCCCGTGAGGCGCCGAGCCGCTTCTTCCAGGGGCGTATCCTTCTTTACCGTGACCACGTCCCTGGTCATGAGATGAGCAACGGTCATGCCTGACTGCGAACGGTTCCTCGCATGCCGCAGCGCCGAGGAATAGATCTTCATCAGGTCTTCTTCGGTGATGTCCACAAACCCCTTGAGGTCCGTGAGCCCCGCCCTGATATCCTCTTCGGAAATGCCGCATTGTTTAAGATCATTATCCATCTGATACCCTCCATGCATCTGCATCACCGTGGCATTCTACGATCCACGGGTATGCAAAAAAGAATTTTCGTAAAAAGTCATTATCCACCGCCGAGACGCCGAGACGCGGAGGAAGGCACCTTGATTATTAAAAAGACTATCTCTGCGCCTCAGCGCCTCAGCGTCTCAGCGGTAAAATTCTATTTATTGCGGATCAACAGACCCTAAAAAAACGATTCCACCCTCGCTCACCGGGGCCGGTCCTCGGCCTTGGTCACGATCCAGAAAACGAACCCGATGACCAGAATGGCGGCGATGAGGTAATAGATCGACTCCGGATTCTCGTGTTTCAGCGTCGCGATCATGGTCTCCCGGATCATGGTCACCAGGGCCACGCCCACGAACACGCTGATATGGAACTTCCCGCCCTTAAGGTGGGAGATCTCCGTGTTCATCAGCTCGATCATGAGCCACAAAAGCAGCATGGAGCCCAGTGCCGCAATAATGCCCCCTTCCACATCGCCCGACAGGAGATGCATCACATCCTGCACAAAGAGCCAGACAACGCCTAGCGTAAGGCCGATGAGCGCGAGCACCAGCACCAGGTTGGTGGTCTGGGAAAACCATTCCGAAAAATTGATCAGCGCGCTCTTTACTTTATAGACCGGCGAATAGGACCTGATCTCCTCCTCGATATAGGAGGTGGTTATGACATCGAGACTGATGTCAAGGATCTTGCCCAGCGAAACAAGCATGTCCGTTGCTGTTACCCGGTCCTCGTCCCGGTTCTGCAGGAGACCCGTACAGGCGTTCCTGACAAGGTTGACCGCCCGATTCATGTAATGGGCGGCAACAGCATGCCGCACGTGGGTGGCCCCGATGTGGATGAGCTTTTCGTAGTAGCGGTTGTCGTAAGTGCCGGAAAAGAGCTCCAGGAACCATACTCGCTGGGCTTCAAAGACGTGTTTTTTCCTGGTCTCTTCGGTGAAGAACTGCGCCGCTCCTTTGGTCCCCATGATCCAGAGATTGAGCGTGCTCATAACCTCCTCGGCATGTTCTTCCATGAACGGCCGCAGCTGTGCAAGGCGCCGTTCGTCTTCCGCCGTGAACCGGTAATCGTGCTTGATCTCTTTGAATGATCTCACCAGCCCCTACCTCCAACGGCAATTGTAACACAGGAGAAACAACAAGACAAAGAAGAAAGTGGCCCCGGCATACCAATGCGCCGGTTTCGCGACGAATACCGGGTCGATGCGGTCCAGCGTCAGGGACGGTCCAGAAGAGCAGCGAAGTACGGGGAAATCTTTTTGAGCATTCGATCCGCGGCCAGCGGCACCATTTTAGCGAAGGCGTCCAGGTTCACGAGGGCATTCACGTTCACGTCATTCCTGGCAGCTCCCAGAAGCCGGTCGACAAAATCGCGGTTCACCACTTCCACCTGCTCGTAGACCCGCGTTAAGCCGTCCAGGGACCAGTCAGCGCTTTTACCCGCCTGTTTTCGGAGGTACTGCGCAACCAGGTGCATGGAGACCATGCGAAATATCGTTTCGTCCAGGCTCGCGAAAGGCAGATGGAACCGCACCATGGGCTTGAGCTGATCCATGATCGGGCAACCGCTCGTTGCCATTATGATGCCCAAGAGCGGGCTGAGCCCCATCTGGACCGTCGTGTCTTTCTGATAGGTCCGTTCCTCCACAAGGACCACGACGCTCACCTGGTCATGAGAGGTAAAGCTCGTGAACTTCTCGGAGATCCCGGAGAAATTGGCGGCAATGGGACAATAGGGATGTTTTCGCGCATCGAGCGGACAGTTCGCGCATTGGTGATAACCCAGGCGAGCCCAGTCCGGCAGACTGTGGCGCTCCCCCGGTATAAATGTCAGGGTCCCTTCATCCAGGAGCAGTTCAAATTTTATGATCGGTCCATCAGTAAATTTATAAGCATAGACCAGTTTAAAATACTGATTCATCCACACCTCCTCAACAACGAGAGATTATAATCATAGAGCGAGCAGAGGTTCTTGTCAAGGGCGGGATTTTAGCCCATACCGGGAGCACCGCGTGGTGTATTCACACCGAATGTACTGACTGCAGCATTCGTTATCCCGCTCAAGACCGCTCCGTACCAGTCTGCCACGAAAACCCGCTGCACCGTGTTATACTTATACAAGGAAGATAAAAGAACTGGTTTTCGTGATTTTACAAATTTGCATCAAGAGAGGAAAATACCATGTTAAAGCATACTCGTTTGGTCGTTTTCGCGCTGCTCTTGGCCGTAGTGAGCGGCTGTTTCCCTGTTTTCGTACCTGCAGATGGTCATCGGGGCGGACGGGGCGGCGATGGTCACCATGATGGACGCGGCGGCGGTGACAGCAGGCGCGGCGGGGACCGGCACTGAGTCCCCGTTGGTCAATTCAATCCCTGTCGCTGCAATGAGTGTCGTCGGAGATGATGACGCTGTCGCAATACTGTGAGATACGGTCCTCAGTGATGCCCATCCGTTCAAGCATGCTGATAAAAAGACCCCTCTGGAAAACAGCTACAACGGTGGTAGCGGCGCGAAGCGCGGTTTCCACCGCATAACCGTACTGTTTATCACCGGTGCAGCCGGCGATGAACTTGCCGTGAACCGAGCGTTTGCTCAAAATGGTCTCGGTTCCGGCAGTACGGATCTTGAGACGCTGCGCCTGCTCGATCTGTATGGTTTCCTGCAGCAGCATAAGGTTAAAGATCGCATCGTTCAGTTCGGCAGGCTTGTCCAGATACTTTTCCAAACCGTGTCTCTTCGCCATATCAGCAGCAGATTCCATTGGCACTCCCCTTTGAGAATAGTTGCCGGGCAGGCAGAACCAGCCGGATAATGTAGTGATGCGCATTCTATCAGAAAAGGGACATTCTTGTCCAGAGAGTCGATAGCGAACCTGACGGTGAATAGGCTGTTGAAATTGCGTTTAAGGTGTCATCCTGAACGGAGTGAAGGATCTGAGGTAGATGCCGATAGTTCGAGGTGTAATTCTGGATAAGCTCTTTAGGTGAGAATGTCCCCGCCGTCGATCATCATGGCGAGCCGGTAAGGTACAAAAGGTTTCTGAAGAAAATCGTTTGCTCCGGCATTCAGGAATTCTATGCCAAGATCATCGGCGCTCATACCGATGATGACGACCCGGGATGAGCGTTCACGAAGCCTCTTCGTAAGTTCTATACCGTTCATTTGCGGCATCTGGTAATCGATGATGACATAGTCGAAGTCGACATTCATGGCCAGGTTGAGGGCTTCGGTACCGGTTTCACAAAAGGTCACATGGAAACCATACGAATCCAGTCCATAGCGAAGAATGTTTATAAGCTCTGCGTTGTCATCTACGATCAGCACCTTTTGTTCATTGCACATTCGTCCTCCCCGGTCCCGCATCATCCCTTCCCTGCCGACCCCTACCAGTCGCCGCAATACTCAAAGGTCTGGTTGGTCGTTATCCGCTGGATGTCGCCTCCCGTATCGGACATCTTATACAGGTTGAAGATGGACTCGGCTTTCTCCCAGTCGCAGTTGCTCGAGAACACGATCTCGTTGCCTGACCAGATCGGTGACGAATCAGCGCCTGAGCGGGGAGCATCGAACAACACGACTTCCCGGGTATCGATATTGATCTTGCGGAGGTGCGGCGTATCCAGATCGCAGCGATAGACGATCCAGGACCCGTCCGGGGACCACGAGGGATTGCTATGGGCAGTCTCATCGGAGGTCAGTTGCACACGATTGTTGCCGTGCGTATCCATGGTAAAGATCTGCGACGTTTTGCTGTCGCGCATGAATTGCGTGAACACGATCAGCTCGCTCCGCGGCGACCACAACGGGTTCATGTGCTCCTCCGGCCCCTCCGTCAGTTTTGTCAGACCGCTGCCGTCCAGATTGACCGCGTGTATCTGCTGAAGCCCCTTGTCGTCCCTGCAGGAAAAGACGAGACGGCCGTCATCAGGCGACCAATCCACACTGGAGATATCAAGATTTCCCGAGGTGATCTGCGCCGTCTTCTGCGTGGCCAGGTCCAGGAAAAAGATGTTATACAGTTTGTGCTCATTGTTCCTCGTACTGACAAAGGCGATCATCGACCTGTCCTTGTTGTACCGGGGCGCGGCATTGTCCGCATAGACCCCGTTGGGTCCCGGATTGGTGGTGAGCCGGACCTCATGTGTCCCGTCGGGGTCGATGGCGTAGATATCATTGAACATCTCTCCGCCGTCGCTTTGGAACCGGGTAAAAACGATGCGCTGCTGGACCATGGTGTTCTCCTTGTAGTGCTTCGAAGTAAAACTGTTGCAGCATAGAGGTAAACCGCAGGAAAGGCAAAACAAGATATTTATGTTGGTGGATCAACCCCCGCGCGTCTCCGGAGCGGACCTCCTGCGGCCGTCTTTCAATCTTTCACCTTTTATGCTGCAAGTTGGGCAGCATGAGGTCCCCGGCCCGCTTGCACGCCGCGGCGGCCGCTTGTATCAGCTTTTGCTCAGTGTCAATTGCCGGGTCCGGAAGCCCGGCAACGCCGATGTTCATCGTGACCTTCATGCAGTCCGCCCAGGTGAAGGGATGGCAGGCCACCGCCTCCAGGACCCGGGCCGCCGCCTGTACCGCATCATCGTGCGCGGTGTTCGGGAGCAGGATAATGAGCGCTTCCCCGCTCCACCAGGCAGCGGTATCCACTTCCCGGATCGTATGCTGAACAAGCCTGATGATCGACTTGAGCGTTGTTTCGTCGCCGTTCCGCCCGATATTCCGTCCGTCCAGATCGATCAACATGCAGCTCAAAGCCTGCTTGAACCGCAGCGCCCGTTTAAAATCCTTTGAGAACATCGCTTCGAACTGAGGCCGGTTGAACAGTCCGGTGGCCGCGTCGACCACACCTGCGCCCTCGGCGTTCCCGGGCATTTTACTGGACAATATTTCCTTCAGCGAAGAAACGGTTTTTTTCGACCCTCTTTTCAGTGCCGAAGACACCAGTGCAGCGAGTTCGTGCTCCCCATAGGGTATTTTCAGACAGTCATCAGGCCCGCCTTCCGGGTCTGAAAACTCCTCCGCTGTAAAAGCACGGAGGGTAAACAGGATGATCGGAACCGCATTGGTACGATCGCTTTGGCGCAGCCACCGGCACAGGTAGATCCCTTCGATATCAGGAAGGATGGCATCGATAATGATCAGTTCAACAAGCTCCTGCTTGACCGTGGCAAGGGCGGCAACTCCGGACCCGACCCAGGTGACGTCGTAGCCGGCATCCTCAAGGATCCGCCTGGTGTTGCTCCCCTGGCGCTGCACGTTCTGGACAAGCATGATCTTTTTATTTGCCATAGTGATCGGTCATGCAGGAATTTTTATGGGCTGTAGAGGTATCGGTGCAGGACCTGTTCGTCCATCGTTTGCTGGTATCCGGGGCAGTTGGATCCGTAGAAAGCACGCTCTTTCAATCGTGCCAAGAAAGCTCTATCGCGCCAGAAATGCAATCTTATGTCTTCACAATAATACTCTCCATCAGTGGTTTAAGCAAGATTTTTGGTCTCAACGAACGGGGTATTTTAAGGCTATCGGATAGAAGCAAGGAAAAAACATGAAGAACATGCACTGCCGGACCGTGATAACGTACCCCTGCGGAAAGATCAGCACTGCTGCTGAACATCTCCCGGCATCATGTCCACCCGGGGTCGATGCCTTTTACTACCTGCGCATTAATATATTTTCGGATGACTTCCTGGTCCTCGGGTGTTATTTCGACAAAGTACAATCCCATACCGGGAGTGCCATGAGGCCCCTGGCCGAGGGCATGGCTGTACACCACCTTTGCCTCGGCAGACACGGTCTTGCTGGGCAGCGTGACCTGGACCATTATCTTCATCTTTACGGGATAGGGGTTTTTCGTCCTGATATACATGCCATGGGCGGACAACATGGACGCACACTCCCCGTCGCCAAGGTCGAGCGGCCGCTTGTTAATGAATACCGGCAGCAGCGTGCTGATCCTGATGTGGGACCTCGGTTTTGGTTCGATGGCGGACTGCACCTTGCGATAGAGGTCCTCGATCTCGACCGGCCTTTGAACGCAGGCTTCGGCGCCGGCCTGGCGGCACAGCTGTTCGAGCTCCGGCGTCAGCCGGCCGGTCTTCACAATGATCGGGACCCCGGCTGCGGCCGGTTCCTGTTTCAGGTGCTGGATAAGCTCGAACCCGTTCATTCCCGACAGCGACATATCGGTGATCACCAGATAAGGCAGCGCGGCCTTCACCATCTCAAGCGCCTCTTCGGCAGTGTTAGCAGTGCAGACATGGTAGTCGAACCGCTGAAGGATCCTGGACAGGGTCACCAGTGCCTGAGGATCGCTGTCAACAACAAGCACATAACTGGTGCTGCGGTTCGTAGTTCCGGAATCGCTGCTGTTCGTCGGATCTGCCATGCTTTTAAGCTCCTTACAAAAGAGTTGTTGCTCTAAAGACCTGGGTCTTTACCCAACCCCGCACGTCCCCGGAGCGGACCTACGGTATTTTGGGTAATACGTCTATCACAGGTTTATGACCATTCCCGGCTGGGCGGCAAAGCAAGATAAAGTTTTATTGCTGCTTTTGACCACGCTGTTGCAATCCGCCACCATCCCGTCCAATTCTTCATCGGTCCGCTCCTGGTTATGATGGAACAGACCGAACTGTGCGACTCGCGCGTCCATGGCAAGGCGAAGCGCATCAGTATACACAGAATGCCCCCACCCTTTTGTCATGGCGTACTGTTTTTCCGTGTATTCGGAATCATGGATCAGCAGATCGGCGCCGGCGGAAAACCGTACATACTCTTCGTAGTCCTCTCCCCCGGCATGGCGGTGCGTCAGCTCATTATCCGTGAGAAAAACAAAAGTCTTGCCGTCCTCGGTGAAGCGGTAGCCAATGCCCTGGTTCGGATGGTTCAGTTGTATGGGATTGACGCGGATGGAACCGATATCAAAGGTCTGCTCGCACACGCCTTGCGTGGTTATTTCGGCCTGCAACTGTCCAAAATCCACGGGGAAGTAGGGTGCGATCATGGACTTGGAAAGGATGTCCTTGACGGAACTCTGCGCATAGGGACACCCGTACATGCTGATCTTTGTCCCCTTCATGTAGATGGGTTTAAAAAAAGGAAAACCCATGAGGTGGTCCCAATGGGCATGAGTGAAAAGCAGGTGTATCGTACGTTTGTTCGAAGAAAGCAGCTTGTTCCCGAGCTTTCTCATGCCCGTTCCGGCGTCGATTATGATGACATCATCGTCCTTGGTCCGGATCTCGATGCAGGTCGTGTCTCCGCCATACTTCAGGTACTCTTTTCCGGAAATGGGTATTGAACCTCTTGCCCCCCAGCACGTGATCTGCACTACCCACCTCCAGTCCGTTCATGGTTCAGCGGTTATTCAGTCTTACTCTCAGCAAAGGATATAATAAGTAATGTCCAATTGCAAGGATTTTGGCACAGAAGAACGGGCTAATTTAAGGGTAATCGGTGCAGGTAAGGGGGTCCCGGCAACGATAAAAGCGCATTAGATAGGATGGCACAATAATAATGCTTGACTTCCTGCCGCAGAAGTGGCATTATTCACTTCAGAAGTTCCGGATGTACTTGTAGGGTAACCGCAAAGACATTGGCTTTGCGGCTTTTTTTTGGCCTTTTCCGTCAGCTTCAATATACAAGAAGGAGGTAGCTCATCATGGAAAATGGTACAGTAAAGTGGTTCAATGATTCCAAAGGCTTTGGTTTCATCACTCGCGAAAATGGCGGCGATGTATTCGTTCATTTCGGCGATATTCAGGACAGCGGATTCAAATCCCTGGCCGAAGGTCAGAACGTCACGTTCGACGTTGTCGACTCGCCCAAAGGCCCCAAGGCAGCCAACGTTGTAAAGCTCTAAGCCTGACCCATCCAAGCAGGTCCTGTTCATACAGGGCCTGCTTTTTTATTTCCCCTTCCTGCTCTGATCTCCCGTACACCCGTTTTCGCATAATGAAAAAGACCAGCATGCGGGAAAGCGCTCATTTTTTCCATTCAGTGCGCCGCAACCGGGCCTCATCCGCCTCCACCTCATCCAGGAGCTCCAAATAGGCCGTATATCGCTCCCGGGCGATATCGTTTTTGCTCACCAGATCCAGAACAGCGCAGCCCGGCTCCGTTCGATGCCTGCAGTCCCGGAATCGGCACGTGCCGTATCCGGCCTGTTCGAATCCCGGGAAATGCAGGGCAAGGTCCTGCGCTGATATATCCACCAGTCCGAAATCCTGAAAACCGGGAGTATCGATCAGTTCTCCTCCCGTTGACAGGGTATGCAGCGTTGAAACCGTCGTGGTATGACGCCCCCTGCCGCTGTCTTCATTGACCTGCCCTACCTTGAGATCGATGTCCGGACAGAGCGCGTTCAGCAGCGAACTCTTCCCCACCCCGGTCGTGCCCACAAAAGCCCCCCGGTGTCCCTTGCCCAGAAAGTCCCTCAGCGGACCGAGGCCCGTCATGGCAGCTGCGCTGAGCGGGAAAACAGGGATCGTTGCATCATAGGCGCTACGCACAGTAAGAACAAATCCCGCTGAGCCCTCAAGATCGCATTTATTGATGATCAGGAATGGCTGGAGATCTTCCGCTCGCGCTGCAACAATGGCACGGTCAATGAATCCCGGAGGCGGTTTGGGCAGGTGGGCAACGACGATACCGAGCACGTCGAGATTCGCACCGACCAGATGGACGCTGCCTCGCGCGTCCCGGCGGCGCAGCACGGTCCTCCTGTCCAGCCGGCGCAGGACCTCGCCAATGACCTCCACGCGGTCCCCGACCACATGACCGGAGCGCCGTTTAACGCGGACCAGGCTGCGCGTACCGTCGATCGACAGGACCTCGACCGCTACGCCGTGGTGAGCAATGATCAAGCCCTCCTTCGCTGTGCTTGCTTTGAAGGGATCAGGAGAGGGGTCGCCATCGACCGCTTGAGCGCGTTTTTTTTTCATACGGAAGTTTTCAATACCGGCATTTTTGTCATGGTCTGGAGTCCCAGCCTGGACCCGCTCGTCACGAGCCGGCCTTCGCAACCCCGCTTCCCGTGAGCGGCAACACTTTTATGACCGTAAACATGACCAGGTAGGTGGGACCTCGTTTGAGTTCCTCTTCAGGGGAAAGTTGCCGCATACGGAACGGTTCGATGACCGCGGGATCGGTCTCTTCCCTCAGTTTTTTCAAATGGAGCCGAAGCCCCTGGTGGCCCGGGGCGTTCTCGATAAAAAGATAGGCGGCAAAAGGGTTCGATTGCAGGTTGTGGTGCGTCAGGCGCTGCCGCATGACAAAAGCCACGGTCCGGTCGTCGATCACATGCGGTTTGGAATAGACCGCTGCATTGACCGCGCCCTCGCTGTCTGCCGTCGACAGGATGCCGGTGCCGCTGATATTCTGGAAGTATTCCTTAAGAGTCATGGTCATAGGATAGTACCTCGTGCAGAGCGGAGTTCATGGATGATGCGTGTCCAGCCGCAGCATCACCAGACCGCCTGCCTTCATGGTCGTTAGCCTGAGGACCATGGCAGGGGGACCGCCGGCCTTTTCCCGAAGCAACACTGCCGGGACCGCGATCAGGGACTCTCCGGTCTTAACGGTTCCGGCGACTGAACGCAAGACCTCGCAGGTTTCGCAGGGCAAGGCACCTCCGCATCCTTCAGGAAGACCGGCATGGACGCACCCAATGACATTGCCGGTCAAATGCCGGACGATCTCGACCGGCTCCTTGTTGAGCCATGCACAGGCGCTCTTGTTCACGGCCCTGGTTATCATATGTTTTCCTGCGTATAGTTCTATACCGAGGACCGGGAAGAAGAGACCGTCGAGGTGCTTCTGCATCGGCCCGTCCGGCGGCAGGGAGAAATGCTCCATACAGCAGCCGCACAGAGAGGTTTTGCCCCTGCCTTTTGTTGTACCGATATCCGGTGAGCACCACATGCAGTCCTGCATCGTCGTCATGGCTGTTTTGTCGATTTAAGCTTTCCTTGGCGTCTTTTGCGACCTCATCGTGGTCTGGGACCATTGCGAGAGATGCCTTGTGCCTTAGACCTTTTGATTCCGGCCTGTCCGGGTCAAGCTTCCCGGAGTTCCTTTTTCAAACAATACCCTGCCGCAACACCAGCGATATCGCCCCAGTGCTGCATGATCCGCGGCATAAGCCGCAGCCAAAGCATTTATGAGGATCGATGTGCGCATGGGGCTCGCCGTTATGACGGTGGCCTTCAATGGCAAAAAAATGACACCGGTCCGCGCAAAGCCCGCAGCCGCTGCAGAGATTTTCGTCCACCCTCGCTACATACTCAGCCCGCTCCATGGTTTCCACACTGGTGCGGGACAGGGTCCTCATGGCAAGACAATCATCGGGAGAACAGTTGCAGATCGCGCCGATGAAGGGCGTCATCATGGTCCAGATCGTATGGACCGAGCCCGCTGCTTCCATGTCCGTCATCTGTTCGATGGCTGCATCAGGAGTGAGGGATTCCAGCCCCTCATCGGAAGCTTTGCCGAAATAGCCCATGTCGATGCCCTGATACCAAGCTTCGGGACCGTAGCTGACCGCGTAGCAGCAGCGCTCCTCTTTTTTCTCGATGTTCCACCGGCAGGCACAGGGCATGCGCACCACGGTCTTGGCCTGCCGTACGACCTCGCGGATCTCCTCGATGGGCAGCACCTGGCCGTAATGCTCGACTTTCGCCTTCGTGACCATGGCGGTCTTTACAGCATCTGGGAGCCTGCCTTTTTTCCGGTAAATGGTCTCAAGCCGCCCCAGGGTCTGAAATCCTTCGCTGAATGTCGAAGACAGGAAATTCTCGATATACCGGCGCCGTTCCAGGTCGGACAAAAGGTCCTGGGCGTAGTTAATGGCATTCTTATACCAGATCTTTCCTTCACCGTGTTTTGTGCAGAGGTCACACATGGCAGTACCCGTTCTGGGGGCAAGATTAAAAGTACAGCGCGCAGAGGCATAACCTGCATCAACTGCATGCGCTGAACCTGTATGAAGTTACTACAGGAGATTATAAATGGCAAGAAAATATATTGTGGTGGTCACTCTCTGGCAGTACGGAAACAGGACAAAAAAAAGGAGTGCGCCAATTTGGCACTCCCGGAACAGATAACATCGCTCAGAAATTCCCTACCCGCCCCAGCTGATGGCTTGGACCGGGCAGGTATCGATCGCCTCTTGGCAGTTGCAGGAACCGCACTGATCTGGACCGATCACGGTTGATTTTTCATCGTCCCCCAGTTCGAACACCTGTGGGCATACCTCTACACAATGACCGCAGCCGATGCACAGTTCCTGATTCACAACGGGTTGTTTCGCCATAAGAACCCCTTATCCTGATGTTTTCCGGGCTGGCCGCAGGGTCAACAGATCGGTGACCATGATCAGGACCCCGACAAAGAAGCAGATTCCCAGGAAGAACGTCACTCCCAGCCAAAGCCGCATATAGGATTGCGCGACCATATAACCCATGCCGAGCACCCTCTCGATATAGGACTGCACCACACCGGCAATGCCGAAGGAGAGCCCCATGAGCATCATCGCCGTGGACATGGTCCAGAAAGCGACTTTTCCGCGAGAATCATCATAAACCTCGATCCCCTTTATCTTCGGCATGGCGTAATAGAAAACCATGATGTTCAAGAGCGCGTAGGCCCCGAAGAACGCCAGATGACCGTGTGAGACCGTGACCTGCGAGCCGTGAGTATAGTAGTTGATCTGCGGCAGCGTGTGCATAAAGCCCCATATCCCTGCGCCGATCATATGCATCACCGCGCAGCCGATCGCTATGGTCCAGGTGAGCGGATTGATAATTTTCGTCTGGCGCTGCTTGACGTGGTTCATGGTGTCGATGAGCATCAACAGGATCGGGAGCGGTTCAAGGGCCGAGAAGATACCGCCGAACCAGAGCCAGTATGCGGGCGCGCCGATCCAGTAGTAGTGGTGGCCTGTCCCGAGGATCCCGGTAAAGAGAAAAAGTCCGATCTCGACGTACAGCCACTTTTCGACAACCTGCCGGTCGACGCCCGTGAGTTTCATCAGCACAAACGCGAAAATAGCCGCGGTAACGAGTTCCCAGGCGCCTTCCACCCAGAGATGGATGACCCACCACCAGTAGTACCAGTCAATGACCTCGTTCCGGTAGAACGGTATTCCGAAGAGGTACAGGAGCGCCAGAAAGAGCAGCCCGCCGAGGAGGGTTCCCTGGATCACGGTCCAGCGTTTCGCCAGGTACATGGTCATCCCGACATTGAACAGGAATACCAGTGCGCCCACAACGACGACAAGGTCGAGGGAGGTCGGTATTTCCAGAAGCGGGCGGCCCTGTGTCCAGCCGAATACAAAACCCACGAGAGCAACTACTCCCGTAGTGACCAGGGCGACAAGTTGGAACCATGCGAGCTTCGTTGAATAGATCTCGGTCTTCGTCTCTTCGGGTACGATGTAATACGTTCCTCCCATGAATCCCAGCAGCATCCAGAGCACAAGAAGGTTCGTATGCATGGCGCGCGATGTGGCAAAGGAGAAATTATCCACGATCCACTGCGGAACAGTAAAGCTGTAGCTGTAGGCAAGCCAGAGTCCCATGACGACCTGAAGTGTGAACAGGAGCAGGGCAACGGCAAAATACCAGTACGCTATTTTCTGTGAGCGGTATTCCATCCTATCCTCCTATTTTAAGTTCGCCAGGAACCCTGCGACTTCTTCGAACTCTTTGTCGGAGAGCGTCGTCTGAGGCGGCATCATGGCTTTGGGGTTCATTGCTTTAGGATCCCTGAGGTAATGTTCGATCTGCTCCTTGCTCAACTTTCGACCGATCGTATCCAGTGCCGGACCGAAGGTCCCGCCAATGCCGTGCAGGGAATGACAGTTCATACACCCCCGCGATTGAAAGACCGCCGCTCCCGGCGAGACTCCCACGCCCGCGACCATTCTCTCCTCGCTGCGGGAGAGACGCTTCTTGCTGTCTTGCGGAGGCCAGTCTCCATTCTCGATGTTCCCGACCCAGGTGAAGAACGCAACGAGGTTGTCGATCTCGGCATCGGTGACCTTCAGGTTCGGCATCTTTCTCCAGGAATTGGCGAACGCCGTCTCCGGACTTTTCACGCGAAACCTGAAGCCGTCCTCGCCGATGCGCTGCACGACCTTGGTGAGATCTGGCGCGTAATATGCGCCGAACCCCAGTATGGTATGGCAGTCATTGCAGTTATATTTCTCGAAGGCCCGCTTCCCCTCGACGACCTTGTCCGAGAGTTTGTCTACGTGGGACAGCGCCTCGACCTGGCGGTGGGTGTCCCACGTCAGCCAGAGGAATACAATTGCCGAGGATACTGTTCCGATGAAAAAAATCCAGAATGCCGTTTTCTTTGTCATTCCGCACCTCCTTGTTTTTCGGGTCAATTGCTTAGCGTGTACAGGTTTTGAGATATTTTTAATCAATCATATGTCAGGAAGCATGCAGGTCAAGACCTTGAGACGAAGATACTCTTGATCTCGTAAACCATAAGCTCGACGCTGAATCACCCGGATCTTGTTGTTTAAGCCTTCGACAAAACCGAGCGGTACTTTGTTCTCAGGTTTGCAGAAGGAGGAGATGCCATCCCAATGGCGTTCGACCATCTTGGCGAATTTTTCATAGGGCTTGAGACGTTGCCATTTTAACGAAGCCTTCCAGTTGTCGAAGAACTTTCTGGCCCAGGATTCTGACTGATAGTCCCAGAGTTGCCCGAACTCCTCTTTGAGGATATAGGCGGTGTTTAGGCGCTTGTTGGCAGTCAAAAGCGTCTTTAACGATCTTCTCCCATCCGTAGTAAGGTTCTCGCGATGCGAGAGAAGCGTATATTTCTGACCCTTGATGAACTTACGACTGTTGCCGGTCAGTCTGACGTATTCGCTCTTTCTGATTTTGTCCAAGGCCTCGTTCAGGTGCCTTATGACATGGAACTTATCATAGAGTATGGCTGCTTGCGGTGATTTCTCATGTGTGGACTTTTCAAATGGTTTCCACATGTCCATCACGGCAAGTCGTATATGCTTGGTTTTAGTGGGTCCGAGCCATTCATAGAAAAGATCCATGCTCTCTTTCGAGCGATCCTCACCGCCGAACCAGATAGGCCGCCTTTTCTCCAGATCGCTTACAACGATCCGGTAGATATGGCCTTTGCGGATGGAAATTTCATCAATGCCGATTACCTTTGGCCTGGCTTCCCGGCACGAAGAAGTTTCTCCCGCATGTACTGTATTTCAAGTTCCTTGACCGTTCCGCTGTCAAGATGGAACTCTTTCGCAATGTCCTTAACTGTGGAAACGCTACACCGCTTCCCGATATAGGAGGCAAAGCGCTTTGTATAAAACGGGTTGTTTGCGAGAAACGATAGTTTCTCCATCTTCACTTTGCCACACCTGCGACACTGGACGCGACGAATCTCCAGCTCAAGGTATATCCTGGCGTTACCACAGGATAAGTCACGGACAAGGCGGTTTCTACGATCACGGGCGGTCCAATGTGTTGTACCGCAGACGCCGCAAACAGTTTTTTCCCCGGGCGACTGAGTTTGATAACCCGAGCATTCGAATCACCGAAGAGGCCACATACGGTCTTCTTGGGTCTGAAGCCGGGGAATTGATACAAATCGGATAATGCCTGTTTTTTTCGCATGGCTGATTTGTACCATTTTTTCAGCCAGCGTTACAATGATAATGTTCGCTACCAGCACCTGTATTATGATATTTGAGTTGAGTTTTTACGTACTCGCTAAGCAATTGATCCTGTTTTTCTGAGCAACTTTATGTGTATAATTTGTTCACTGCAGATACATCGCGAATTTTTAAACTATAACACAGATAAGATCGTCGGGCACGGGTTGAACAATATTATCCCAACCGTTTCCGGAATCGGAGCGAACTGACTGTAATCATCGCTATGCCGAGTGCCAGGAGGCCCGCCATCTGCGGCCAGAGGAGGATGATGCCATTCCCTTTCAGGAAGATCCCTCTGATGATGACCAGAAAATACCTGAGCGGGTTCACATAGGTCACATACTGAAAAACGGCCGGCATGTTCTCGATGGGAAACATGAACCCCGACAGCAGCACCGCGGGCATATAAAAGAGGAAGGTGGCCATCATGGCCTGCTGAAGCGTTTTTGCGATGGTGGAAATGAAAAGACCGATCCCGAGTACGGACAAAAGATAGATAACGGTGCAAAACAGGAGCAGAAGCAGCGAGCCTCTGATCGGAATATGGAAGGTCAACGAAGCGATGATGGTGACCAGCACGACATCAAAGATCGCGATCAAAGCAAAAGGGATCGTCTTTCCCAGGATCAGCTCAGCGGGCCGAAGCGGCGTTACCATGAGCTGTTCCATGGTCCCGATCTCACGCTCCCGCACGATGGCCATGGAAGTGAGCAGCAGCGAAGTGAGCATGATCACCATGGCGATGACGCCGGGCACGTTGTAGTTCTTGCTCTTGAGCTCGGGGTTATACCATGCCCGGGACCGCACGTCGAGAAGCTGCAGGGCACCTGCGCCGGACAGCTCTCGTCCGTATTTTTGAACGATCCGGTTTACGTAATCCACGGCAACCATGGCGGTGTTCGAATCGGTTCCGTCCACCAGGACCTGGATGGACGTTGGTTTGTGTTTTTTCAGGTCTGCGGAGAACCCTCTGTTGATCTGAACAGCCAGAAGGATGGCGCCGCGGTCGAGCGCATCCTGGAGCCTGGATGGGGAATCTGCGCTGAAGGTAACGTCAAAGTAACCTGAAGCGGAAAACCGCCTGATCAGCTCGCGGCTCTCAGATGATCGATCAAGGTCGTAGACCGCGGTCGGAACATTGTTCACGTCGGTGGTCACGGCATAGCCGAACACCAGCGTTTGCATCACGGGGATAAAGAAGACAATGGCCTTCATCCGCTTATCCCGGAAGATCTGGATGAATTCCTTGATCACCATCTGTCTTATGCGTTCAATACTTTTTTTCATAAGCTATTTTAGACTCCTAACTCCCGGCCCCTGGACCCCGGCCCCTGAACCCTGTCTTTCACTATTCTATTTTCTTCTTAAACTTCCGGTTTGCGGCAACGAACGTAAGCAGTCCGAAGAGGAGCAGAAATATCGCACTCGGAACGAGGAGCCGCAAAGGGCTGCCTTTAAGAAAGATACCCTTCAGCACAGCGACGAAATACCGGGCGGGGACGATGCGCGTCACCGCCTGGAGCACCGGCGGCATGTTCGATATGGCAAACATGAACCCCGAGAGCAGGAAGGCCGGAAGAAAGGTCGCAACCATCGAGATCTGACTCGCTACGAGCTGGTTTTTCGTTACGATGGAAATGAGGATCCCGAGGCTGAGCCCGCCGAAGAGAAACACCGCCGAGATCACGGCGAGCAGCGCCACATTCCCCCGGAACGGCACCTCGAAGAGGAACACCGCCATGACCACGGTGATCGCCATATCCAGATAACCGATCAGAAAATACGGGATGAGCTTGCCGAGGACCAGTTCCGGCGGTTTCACGGGCGTGGCGATGAGCTGTTCCATGGTCCCCCGCTCCCACTCACGCGCGACCGTGAGCGACGTGAGAAGGGCCGCGATCACCACCATGATCACGGCGATGAGGCCGGGGATGATGAAGTTCCTGGACTTGAGCTCCGGATTGTACCAGACCCGGATACGGAGATCGATGGCCGGCGCAGCCCTGCCGCCGCTCAACTGCAGGGAATATCGTTCCGTAAGCGCCGTAAGATACCCGAGGGCGATAGTTGCGGTGTTGGAGTCGCTCCCGTCCACGATGATCTGCAGGTGCGCCGCGCGGCCGGCGCGCAGGTCCCGTGAAAAATCAGCGGGAATGGACAGCGCGACGCGGGCTTTGCCTTTATCAAGATAGCTGTCGATCTCGTGCGGCGTCTCGGCGTGCCTGACGATGGTAAAATACTGAGAGGCGGTCAATTCAGCAAGAAGTTCGCGGCTCATGCTGCTCTGGTCGCGGTCGTAGACGATCGTTGTGAGATTATTCACGTCGAGGGTGATGGCGTATCCGAAGATGATAAGAAGAAGAGCGGGCATCAGAAACGCCATGGCAAGGCTCAACGGATCGCGCCTGATCTGGAGCATCTCTTTTTTCGCAATGGCTTTGACTCTGAGAAATTTCATAAGGTGCCTTATGCTCTTCTGACTTCTGATCCCTGATCCCTGATCCCTGATCCCTGATCCCTGACCCCTGACCCCTGACCCCTGACTCCTGTTTTCACGCTTTTTCAATCAATGTCACAAACACATCTTCCAATGAGGGAACGATCTTTTCGATCCTGCTCGCCGTGACATGAGAATCACCCAGTATCTTCCAGATACGGGGTATGGAGTTTTTTGCGTTCTCCACGGTGGCATGAAGCACGCTGCCGAATATGGCGGTCTCTATCCCCTGGTGATCGAGGGCATCCATGGCTGCGACGAGCGGGTCCGCTTCTATTTCGAGAACATCGCGCGACATGAACTCCTTGCGCAGTTGATTCGGCGTCCCTGCGGCAATGATCGTGCCCCGGTAAATAAGCGCAAGCCGGTCGCAATAGTCGGCCTCATCCATATAATGCGTCGTGACAAATACTGTGGTCCCGCCTTTTGCCATCTCATGGATCAGGTTCCAGAAGTTCCTGCGTGATATGGGGTCCACGCCGGAGGTTGGCTCATCAAGGAACAGTATCGACGGCTCGTGCAGAATAGCGCAACCCAGGGCAAGCCGTTGTTTGAAACCGCCCGGCAAGGTCCGCGTGATGGTGCCCCTCTTGTCCTGAAGCCCCGCCATTCCCAGTATCCATTCCTTGCGCTCCGCTTTCTTCAGTTCCGGAACGCTGTAGATGCCGTTATAAAAGTTGATATTTTCCTCAACGGTCAGATCGTCGTAAAGAGAGAACTTCTGCGACATGTAGCCGATGTTCTGCTTGATCTCCTCGGATTGGGTAATGATGTCGTAACCGCCCACGGTCCCGGTCCCGGACGTAGGCAAGATCAGTCCGCAGAGCATGCGGATCGTTGTGGACTTGCCGGCGCCGTTCGGGCCGAGAAAACCGAAGATCTCCCCTTTCGCGACCTCGAGGGCAATGTGGTCGACGGCCGTGAAGTCTCCGAAGTTACGGGTGAGATTGTCAATTTTAACGGCAATGTTGTTATTATTCATATGCTCACTCGAAGATCACCCTCCCTTAATCCCTCCCATCGAGGGAGGGACTACAAAACAATATCCCTCCCCTTGTGGGAGGGATTAAGGGAGGGGTGCGTATTTTTCAACCATGGAAATGAACACGTCCTCCAGAGACGGTAGAATCTCCCGGTAATCCTTTACGTCGATACCCAGGCGTTTCAGATTGGCGATGATCTCAGCGACCGGCACTTTTTTCTCGACCATAATATGCAACCGGTCCCCATACAAGCTCACACTGGCCACCCCTCCCAGATTTCTCACCAGATCGACGGATGAACGCGCATTGTCCGACCAAACCTCGATCATGGGCTTCTGGAGCGAGCTTCTGACGTTTTTCGGCACGTCCTCGATCAGTATCTTCCCCTTGTGCATCAAGCCGATCCTGGTGCACCGCTCCGCCTCATCAAGATAGGCAGTCGAAACCATGATCGTCACTCCCTCCTTGAGAAGACCGTACAATATCTTCCAGAAGTCCCTGCGAGACACCGGGTCAACGCCGTTGGTCGGTTCATCGAGGAACAGGACCTCGGGAGTATGGATCAGCGCACAGGCGAGGCCGAGCTTCTGCTTCATCCCGCCCGAGAGCTTGCCGGCCAATCTATCCTTGAATGGCGTCAGGTTGCTGAACCCGAGCAGCCGTTCTATACGGTCAGGCCGTTCGTTCCCGGGCACTTCATAAATATCGGCATAGAAGATGATGTTCTCCATAACGGTCAGGTCTTCGTAGAGGCCGAACCGCTGGGACAGGTAGCCGATCTTTTCCTTGATCAACTCGCCTTCCGAAAGAATTGAGTGTCCTGCAACCGAAGCGTCGCCCGACGTTGCGTCCATGATGGCCGTGAGCAGCCTCATCGTCGTCGTCTTCCCCGCCCCGTCCGGACCCACAAGGCCGTAGAGTTCACCTTTTTGAATGTCGAGATTCAAACGATCAACAGCGATAGTGTCGCCAAAGGATTTGGTGAGATCTACTGTTTTGATTATCCCTGCGGCCATGTTTTTCACCGTACTCTGAATTATGAACTATGAACTTTTATTTGAGCAGTATCTTCACATCTGCCGGCATGCCCGGTTTCAGCTCATCATTCATGTTCTGTACGCTGACCTTTACACCGAAAACGAGCTTCACCCGTTCTTCCTGAGTTTGCACTGCTTTTGGGGTAAATTCCGCTTCCGATGAAATAAACGTGACTAAACCCGGATACCTTTTATCCGGATAGGTGTCCGTTTTGACCTCGACCTGCTGTCCCAGCTTCGTGAAGCCGAGTTTGTCCTCTTTCACGTATACTTTTATCCACGTATTCTCCAGATCGCCGATCGTTACGATGGGGGTTCCCGAGGACACTGTCTCACCCTCTTCCACATTCTTCTTGAGCACTATGCCCGAAAGGGGGGCATAAATTATCGTATCGTTTAGCTTTACGCCGGCATTTCTGAGCGCTGCGTTCGCTTGCTGCACCTGTGAAACCGTAACTTCATAGCTGGTTTTCGCGCCATCTATCGACTGCTGAGATATGGCGCCTTCATGAAAAAGCATCTCCGCCCGGTCATACTCCCGTTTTGCTTGATCAAGCTGCGCCTTCACATTCTGAAGCGCAGCCCTGCTCTGCGCCACCTGGGTCTCATATTCCGCACCATCGAGCGCGGCGATCTTGTCGCCTTTTTTCACCGAACGGCCTTCATCGGTAAACAGCGCCTGAACTCTCCCAGGAAGTTTGAACCCCACATTTACCTCGGTTACCTCCACGTTTCCCGACAATACCAGGACGCCTTGTTCCGGTGAATGAGCAAGGCGGTAGACCAGTGCGGCGGAAACGCCTGCGGCAAGAAGAATACCCACGACAATCAATCTTTTTTTCATTTCACGGTCCCTTCATGGTCTTGCCGGTGTAATGCACTTCTCATAGTTTTTCCAAAGCTTCATTCCCTCGTTCTTCAACGAGAACGAAAATCCGCTCAAGGACCATCGCATGACCAGGACCTGCACCATGCCGATCAGCATGGCTGCCAGGGCCCGGCGGTCGACATCCCGGCGGACGGAGCCAAGGCGCTGTGCGTCACGAAAGAGCGCTTCCAGGCCCGAGGCATACAGCTCGATGTTCTTCAAAAATTCCTTTTTTAATCTTTTATTATTGATGTGCATCTCCTCGGAAAAGCCCAGGCGGGGGATCCCTTCGTTCTTTTCAATGAACTCAAGGTGCAGGAGAAATGCCCGTTTCAGCTTCAGTACCGGCCGGACCGGAGTGGCAAGAACAACCTCAAGGTTCCTCCTGATGGCGTCTCCAATGCCCTTTCCGGTCTCGAACAGGATCTCCTCTTTGTTCTTGAAATGGCGGTAGAGGTTGGCTTCCGAAACACCGACCGCGCGCGCGATGGCCGCTGTCGTCAAGCCTCCCACGCCCTTCTTTCCCACGATCTTCAGTGCGGCCTGGATCACCTGCTCCCGTCGCACGTCGTTCCGCATTTTGATCGCTGTTTTTTTCACCGGGTTCACGTCCCTCTGTGTGTAAGTTAATGCTCACTTACATTATAGAGTATACCGCAGTTTGCTGTCAAGACGGGTATTTTCCACTTGTTTTCGTCCGTCCGGTATGCGATAGTTGACCTGCTTCTGCAACCGCTTCGTTTCAGGCACGAAGGAGCACCATACATGTCCTGGACAAACAAAAAGCCTATCGTCCTGCACCGGATCAGCATGAGCGCTGCCCGGCATTGCGCCCTGATCGTACTCTGTCTGATCGTTCTAGCGTCACCGGTCCGAGCAGGCAGCGCCTTGCCAGAGGCCCGGGTCGTGGACGTGAACGACGGCGACACCGTGGTCATCACCATGGAAGGCAAAACATACCGGACCAGGCTTATCGGCATTGATGCGCCCGAAATGGGGCAGGAACCCTGGGGAAGGAAGGCAAAGCAGCATCTGCGTGAGCTGGTGAAGGGGGCGGGCGGGATGGTCCGGGTGGAAACGGACATAACAACGTATGACAAATATGACCGTCTTCTTGCCTATCTCTGGCTGGATGACAAGACCTTGATCAATGAGCTGATGCTCAGGGACGGATATGCCGTCCTGTTCACGATCCAACCCAACAGTACCCATGTGGACCGTCTGAAAAAAGCGCAGCATACGGCGCGGGATAACCGTTCAGGCATTTGGGGGCCGAACGGGCTGACCGAAAGGCCGGGAGAATACAAAAAATCCCATCCCCGGAAATGAAAAGGTCCGGCAGCGATGTTGTCGCATAATGTAATTTCTGATGCCTTTTCTCACGAAGGAGCCTTGCATGAACAGCAACGACCTTGCCTCAGCTCTTGCGCACTTCACCAAAAAACGATCGGCCTATCTCGACGATCTGAAGGAACTGGTCCGGATCCCCAGCATCAGTTTCCCGGGGTTTGACCCGGAACCGGTCAGGCGCAGTGCGGAATTCACCTCCCGCATGCTCTCTGCAACCGGGCTCACCGATGTCCGCATCCTGGATCCCGGCCAGGGGCATCCTGCGGTCTTCGGGCAATGGACCCGGGCACCGGGGAAGCCGACCATTCTTCTGTATGCCCACCACGATGTGCAGCCCACGGGCCGCGAGGCGCTCTGGACTACGCCGCCCTTTGATCCGGTCGTTCGGAACAACAGGCTCTATGGCCGGGGAACAGCCGACGACAAGGGAGGCGCGGTCATGCATGCCGCTGCCATAGGGTCCTGGCTGGCCGCGTGTGGCCGGTTGCCGATCAATGTCAAGGTCCTGATCGAGGGCGAAGAAGAGGTCGGATCGACCAATCTCTACAAGCTCCTGGAGCAGCATCGCGGGCTCTTTGCCGCCGATGTGGTGCTGATCGCCGACAGCGAGCATTTTGACAGCAACGTGCCTACCCTTACTGCTTCGCTTCGCGGCATCGTGACCGTCAATGTCGAGGTCCGCTCCCTGGTTTCCAGCGTCCATTCAGGCACCTGGGGCGGTCCGCTGCCGGACCCCGTCCTGGCCCTTTCGAAAATGCTGGCAACACTGGTGGACGAGCAGGGCCGGCCCGCTATCCCCGGCCTGGGGAACAAGGTCCATTCTCTGTCCCCTGAGGAAAAGGCCGCGCTCGATGCGCTCCCCTTTCGCGAAGCCCTGTACCGGAAACAGTCCACCTTGCTGGAGAGCGTGGGGATCACCGGCGGAACGGGTTCGGTCTATGAAAAGATGTGGTACCGCCCCTCCATTGCCGTGAACGCCATTGAAGCCAGCAGCAGAAAACAGGCAGCGAACATCATCAACGACGCGGCCTGGGCCCGTGTGGGCATCAGGATCGTTCCGGACATGGACCCGCAGGAGACCCTGGACCTGCTCACCCGCCATCTGCGCGATCATGCTCCTTGGGGCGTAGCCGTGACGATCGAGCCGGAATCTCCATCGCACTGGTGGAAGACCGATACAAGCGGTCCGGCCTTCGAAGCCGCTCGGTATTCCCTGGAGCAGGGGTACGGCAGAAAGCCCGTGGTCATCGGGGCAGGCGGGTCCATTCCATTCGTGCAGACGATCACTGCTGCGCTCGGCGGCGTTCCAGCCCTGCTGTTCAGCGTCGGCGATCCCTACTCCGCAGCGCATTCCGAGAACGAAAGCCTGCTGATCGCGGATTGGGAACGGGCCTGTCGCAGCGTCATCCATCTCTTCAGCGCGTTGGAGGAACGATTGGCGCCATAAGCCGTTATGGTATTTTTCAACAACACTTGACATGCTTGCGACGCGATTTTTTGAAATCGCAGTGCAAAGTGTAAAATGCAAATTTCAAAGTGCAAAGTAGGCACGGCAAGCGACATGGGATAGAGCATCAATTTGCAATTTGCAATTTGCACTTTGCATTTTACACTTTGCATTTTGCATTGGCTTAAGCCTTCAGGCCGCGCTATGGCGTACTGATCCCGCAAGAGGCTCGGCGATGTGACGACAGGACAGGTATTAGGAAGTCGTTCGGACGGGGGTTTGCATGACTGAAAAAAAGAACATCCTGATCATCTGCCGATCGGCGGCAGGGCAGATGTACCTGGGCGTGCTGCTGGGACGGTTCTGGTATACACCGCTGCTGGCACGAACGACCGAGGAAGGCATCCGCCTGATCCAGGAAAAGAGCTGCTCCCTCATTGTGCTTGACGGCGATCTGCCCGACCAGGCGCGGAAAATGGCGATCTCGCTCCTCAGGTCCCACGCCGCAGTGCGGGACCTGCCGCTGATCGTGCTCACCACGTCGGAGAACGCGGCCGAGAACAAGACCCTGTTTACAGACAGCAGCTCAACTGTCGTCACCAAACCGATCGATCTGACAATGCTGTACGGGACGATCTCCCGGCTCATCGGGCAGCAGCGCAACACCCCCCGCATTCCCGTCAAATTCCGTGTTGCCGTCGAAGAAGGGACCCCTGCAAAGGAGCTCTTTTGCACCAACCTGTCGGAGGGAGGCCTCTACCTCCGCACCCATGAACCGATGCCCGAGAAGACCGTGCTCCATCTGAGCTTTGCCCTCCCCCGCAGCACCAACACCGTATCAGTGGCCGGTGAAGTGGTTCGCACGGCATTGCTCGGCACGGAACTGGCAGCGGAGCCCGGCATGGGGCTCCGCTTTATAAACCTGCCCGACGAAGTCCTGCTGCAGCTCAGGAATTTCGTCCAATGGGAGATGATCGGCGATCTTGAGTGGGAAGCGACGCTCTGATCAGCTCGCTGCCAATGCCTTATCGTTCAGGACCACTTTGCCCTTGCTCTCCAGACCGCGGACGAACGCTTCACGCGCTTCGCTTCTTTTTTTCTGCAGCTGGACCTTCCGGAAATTCTCCTTGTTCTTCTCGAAGTCGCCGGCCTTTGCCTTGGGGTTCGATGCTGCATATGCCGCCGCAAGCTCCGCGTCGGGAACGTCCACGCTGTCCTCGATCAGGCTCTCCAGCTTCTTCCGCAGCATGAACTCCCGCTGCTCTGTTTCGAACACCGCCGGGGTCATGTTCTCCCGTTGCAGATAGTACTCATAGGTCTTCTGGTCGAATCTGCCCTGGGGGCTGAAAGCAGAGATCTTTATGATCGCTTCCCGGAGCTCGTCGTCGCTGATCCTGAGGCCCATGCGGCCTGCCTCCTGCACGAGGAGCCTGTTCTGCACCAGCTCGCGAAGCGCCTGTGTCCTGAGCGTCTTGGTCATGTTCTCGTTGAACTGATCCTTGAATATCTGCTTATACGTATCATACAGGTTCCGGTACACGCGGTTCAGGTCTTCACCGGTAATAATGTCCCCGTTCACGTTTGCTACCATGCTGCCGGACACGTTGGACGGATAGATCCCGAAAAAGAGGAACGTAACGGTGATCAGGATGATGATGGCCCACATAATCCAACTCATATGTTTGTGTATCTGTATCAGCATTGCTTTTCCCCCTACCGATCGATTGAATTTTTGCTTCGTGGTACCCTGAGACTGTTATTCGCTTAACTTCTTTTTCAATAGCTGGTTTACCACATCCGGGTTCGCCTTGCCTTTGCTCGCTTTCATCACCTGGCCCACGAAAAAGCCGAACAGCTTGTCCTTGCCGGCCTTGTAGTCGGCAGCCTGTCCGGGATTCGCCTTGATCACGTCGTCGATGATCGTTTCGATGGCTCCCGTATCCGACACCTGCACGAGCCCCTGTTCCTGGACCACGGTCTCGGCGTCCTTCCCATTCTTGTACATCTCCTCGAACACGGTCTTGGCGATCTTGATGCTGATAACGCCGGCATCGATCATCTTGATCAATCCCGCAAGGCGGTCCGGCTTGATCGGGCTGTCGTCGATCTCTTTGCCGTCGGCATTGATCAGCCGCATCAGTTCGCCCATCATCCAGTTCGATACGGTCTTGGGCTGGTTCGAGAGCCTGGTCGCCTCTTCAAAGTAATTTGCCATGGCCCGGCTCTGGGTGAGCATATCAGCGTCATATTCTGGAAGCCCGTAGTCCTTGGCGAACCGTTCACGCTTCGCATCGGGCAGTTCGGGAATTGATTTTCTGATCTCCTCGATCGCTTCAGCAGCGATCTTGATCGGCACCAGGTCCGGTTCCGGGAAATACCGGTAATCGTGCGCCTCTTCCTTGCTCCGCATGGAGAAGGTAACGCCCTTGTTGGAATCAAAGAGCCGCGTCTCCTGAACGACCCGTCCGCCTTCGTCAAGGATCTGCGCCTGCCGCTTGATCTCATACTCGATCGCTTTTTGCACGAACTTGAAGGAGTTCACGTTCTTGATCTCGGCCCGGGTGCCGAACTCTTTGGCGCCCACAGGACGGATCGAGACATTGGCATCGCACCGGAAATTGCCCTTTTCCATGTCCGCGTCCGACACTTCGATGTAACGCAGGATGGAGCGAAGCTTTTTGAGATACTCGGACGCTTCTTCCGCTGTCCTGATATCGGGCTCGGACACGATCTCCATCAAAGGTGTGCCTGCCCGGTTCAGGTCCACCAGACTGGCGTTCCCGGCCGACTGGTGCAGGTTCTTGCCCGCGTCCTCTTCGAGGTGGATGCGCGTGATGCCGATGCGTTTCACGTTCCCGTCGACGACGATCTCCACATGGCCGCCCTCGATGATCGGCAGTTCGTACTGCGAGATCTGGTATCCTTTAGGGAGATCGGGATAGAAATAGTTCTTGCGCGCGAACCGGCTGGAAGGGCTGACCTTCCCGTGTGTGGACAGGCCGGTCTTGACAATGTACTCAACGGCTTTCCGGTTCAGGACCGGCAGTACGCCGGGCATGCCGATGCAGACCGGGCAGGTCCTCGTATTGGCATCCTCGCCGAACTTCGTCTCGCAGCCGCAGAAGATCTTGGTCTTCGTCTGGAGCTGGGCATGCACTTCAAGCCCGATCACTGCTTCATATTTCATGATGATCTACCTCTTCGTATGGTAATCCGCAATAAAGTCGCCACACAGGGGGCGCCATCTGGACCCTGGCCCCTGAACCCTGGACCCTGTCGTTACAGTTTCGGTTTCTTCCTGTGCCACTCCGTTGCCTGCTCATAAGCAAAGGCTGCCCTGATGATTGACTCTTCATCAAAGTGCCTGCCGAGCAGCTGCAGCCCCACAGGAAGGCTCTCACTCGTGAACCCGCAGGGGATCGATATCCCCGGGATGCCGGCCAGGTTCACGCTGATCGTGAAAATGTCGGACAGATACATCTGGAGCGGGTCTGACGATTTTTCACCGATCTTGAACGCAGCCGTCGGCGCCGTTGGCGTGGCAATGACATCGCAGATCTTGAACGCCTCTTCAAAATCCTTTTTGATCAGCGTGCGCGCCTGCTGGCCTTTTTTATAATACGCATCATAGTACCCTGCAGAAAGAGCGTACGTGCCGAGCATGATGCGCCGCTTGACCTCGGGGCCGAACCCCTGGGAGCGCGACTTCATGTACAGGTCAAGCAGGTCTTTTGCGCCTTCTGCGCGGAACCCGTACTTGATGCCGTCATAGCGCGCCAGATTGGAACTGGCCTCGGACGTGGCAAGGATATAGTACGTTGCCACTGCATAGTCCGTATGCGGCAGCGAGACCTCCACCAGCGTGGCCCCCAGCCCCTTGAGCGTCTGGACAGCGGCTTTCACGGCCTTGTCCACACCGGGGTCCATGCCTTCAATGAAATATTCTTTGGGCAGCCCGATCTTCATGCCCTGCAGGTCTTTCTTGAGCGCCTTGGTAAAGTCAGGCATCGGGATGTTCGCCGATGTCGAGTCACGGGGATCGTGTCCTGCGATGGCATTCATGAGCAGCGCCGTATCCGTCACATCCTTGGTGATGGGACCGATCTGGTCAAGGGACGAAGCAAAGGCCACCAGGCCGAACCGCGATACCCGACCGTAGGTCGGTTTGAGCCCCACCACGCCGCAGCATGCTGCAGGCTGGCGTATGGAGCCGCCCGTATCCGAACCAAGGGACCCGATGCATTCGTCGGCAGCGACCGCGGCGGCAGACCCGCCGCTCGATCCGCCCGGGATCCGGCTGAGGTCCCAGGGGTTCTTTGTGGCGAAGAAGCCGGAATTCTCCGTTGACGAGCCCATGGCAAATTCATCCATGTTCGGCTTGCCGCAGATCACCGCCCCGGCCTGTTTGAGACGGGAGACCACGGTTGCATCGTAGGGAGGGATGAAGTTCTTCAGGATCTTCGAGGCGCAGGTCGTGGCAATGCCCTCGGTGCACATGTTGTCCTTGATCGCCAGCGGTATGCCGAGGAGCGGCGAAGCATGGTCTCCGGCCTTCCGCCGCTTGTCCGCTTCCATCGCCTGCTTCCGGGCCGCATCAGCCGTGACCGTGATATAGGCCTTGACCTTGTCGTCCACGGAGGCGATCCTGGCGAGTACCGATTCTGTGACGGCTTCGGACGTGGTCTCGCCCTTTGTCAGCATATCGTGCAAATCGTGAATTGTCCGCTCGTATAACTCCATCCCTACTCCTTTATGGCGTGGCCTACGTTAACGATCTTGTTGCGGTCGTCAACCAGAACGATATTAGGCTTGAAGGTTTTCAGCTCCTGCTCATTGTAATACTCGTAGCAGAAAACGATGATCTTGTCTCCCTTGGCCCCTTTGCGGGCCGTGGGTCCGTTCAGGCACATGTCCCCGGATCCGCGTTTTCCCGGGATAATATAGGTCTCGAAGCGCTCGCCGTTGTTCAGGTTCGATACGCGCACCTGTTCATAGGGAAGCATATCAGCAGCCTCCAGGAGAAGCGGGTCGACGGTCAGACTTCCTTCGTATTCAAGGTTTGCGTCCATGACGGTCGCCCGGTGGATCTTTGATCGCAGCATCAATCTAAACATGATTTCCTCTTTTTCTATTATTGTTTCGCATGATTTTTATCATAAACCACCTCTCCTTCAAGGAGAGGGCTGGGGTGAGGATGGGTTTTCATTCCCCAATCCGAAATCCGCAATCCGAAATGAGGCTATTCAATTATGAGCGGCACGCGGAAATGCCCCGCCGCCTTGTCCGGCGCATTGGCCAGGGCCTGTTCCTGGGAAAGGCTCTCCTGAGGCAGATCGTCGCGCATGACGTTGCTGATATCGAGCACATGCGCCGTCGGCTCCACGCCCGTGGTCGTAAGTTCGTTCAGTTTCTCCACATAGGTGAGGATACCGGACAGCTGATCAGTCAACTGATCCTTTTCCTGTTCTGAAAGCTCCAGCCTCGCAAGTTTGGCAACGTGTTCCACTTCCTGTTTCGTGATTTTCATTCTGTTCTCCTGACTACTGACTCCTGGCTACTGGCTCCTGATTCATATAATCTCCAGATTCGCATACTTCACCGCAAGCGTCTTTACCCCGTGCCCCGGGAAACTGACGCTGATCTTGAGATCATCGCCCGCCCCCTCTGACCGCTGCACCGTACCGAGACCGAACTTGGCATGACGCACCACCGCTCCGTTATAAAAGGGGGTTGCCGCACCGCCCTTCTGGCTCGTCGGCGATGCGGCCCGGACCAGGGACGGCTCTTTCCGGATGGGATGCGAAATGGATGCGTTCCACCGCTGCGGTTCCCTGACCTGAACAGCCGCCGCGAAATCACACCCGGTCATCTCGATCGCTTCGTCCGGGATGTCCTGGATGAAGCGCGACACCAGGTTCGCCTGCGGATACCCATAGAGCCTGCGCTCCCGGGCATGGGTCAGGATGAGCCGCTCCTTGGCGCGGGTCATGCCAACGTAGCAGAGCCTGCGCTCTTCCTCAAGCTCGTCTTCATTTTCAGCGGACCGGGAATGGGGGAACAGTCCCTCTTCCATTCCGGCCAGGAACACGACGGCGAATTCGAGCCCCTTGGCGCTATGGAGCGTCATGAGCGTCACCGAATCAACGTTCCCTCGCCTGCCTTCGGCGGACATTTGCTGTTCCGAATCGGTCATGAGCGCCACCTGGTCCAGGAACGTGGCAAGCGACGCGTCCCGGTGCTGCTCCAGGAAATCCTCGGTAGCGGTCATGAGTTCCGTCAGGTTCTCGAGCCTGATCCGGGATTCGATGGACTTTTCCTGCTCCAGCGCGGTACCGTACCCGCTTTCGAAGATCACCCGTCTCACGAGGTCCGTGATCGTCACCACATCTACCAGTTCCCGCAAACGGTCCATCATGGCGGTAAATTCCCGAAGCTTCCTCTTTGCCGCCGGGGTTACATCGGTCCCTTCTGCGCCGGCAACCGCCTGATAGAGACCGGTGCCCGCCAGGTTCGCGGCGCGCTCCAGTTTGTCGATCGTGGTATCGCCAATGCCCCGGGCAGGCACGTTGATGATCCTTCGCAGGCTCACGACATCTGCGGGATTATGCAGCACCCGCAGATAGGCGATGATGTCCTTGATCTCCTTGCGGTCGTAAAAACGCAAGCCGCCGAAGATCCGGTAGGGGATCCCCCGGTCCCGGAGAGCGTCCTCCAGGGCGCGCGACTGGGCGTTGGTGCGGTACAGGATCGCGATCTCGCGCAGGCTCCTGCCTTCGTCGATTTGCTGCTGGATGGTCCTGCAGATATAGCGGGCCTCGTCCTTCTCGTCCGTTGCCTTGTAGCACTGGATCTTCTCGCCGCCCCGCTTCTCGGTCCAGAGCTCCTTCTTTTTCCTGCCCAGGTTGCGGCTGACCACGGCGCCCGCCGCGCCCAGGATATTGCTGGTTGAACGATAGTTCTGCTCAAGCTTGATGACTTTGACGTTGGGGAAATCCCTCTCGAAGTTCAGGATGTTCGAGATATCGGCGCCCCGGAAGCGGTAAATGCTCTGGTCGTCGTCGCCCACCACGCAGAGGTTCTTGTGCTTCCCGGTCAAAAGCCTGATAAAGCGGTACTGGGCATGGTTCGTGTCCTGATACTCGTCGATCAGGATATGCTTGAACAGGTCCTGGTAATATGCCAGCACGTCGGGGTGACTCTCAAAGAGCCTCACCGTCAGCATGAGCAGGTCGTCGAAGTCCACCCCACCCGATTCCTTCAGCTTCTCGCTATAGAGCGCATAGACGCGCGCGACTGCCTCGTCGAATCCGAACCGTGCTCCTGTTTTGGCGAACTGCTCCGCGTCAATCAGGTTGTTCTTGAGCGCGCTGATCTTCGCCACGATCGCCCGCGGCTGGTACTGCTCGGCATCGATCCGGAGGTCCGCCATGCAGGCCTTGATGAGCGACGACCGGTCCGTTTCATCATAGATCACGAACTGCTTCTGGTATCCCAGCTCGCTGATATGCTGCCGCAGGATGCGGACGCAGGACGAATGGAACGTGCTGATCCAGAGCCGGTTCAGCGGGATCTTGAGTATCCGCTCCACGCGCTCCCGCATTTCGTTGGCCGCCTTGTTCGTAAAGGTGACCGCCAGAATATTGCCGGGATCGACGTTCCGCTCGCGGATCAGGTGCGCGATGCGGCTCGTGATCACCCGCGTCTTGCCGCTGCCCGCGCCGGCCAGGATCAAAAGCGGCCCGTCGCCGTACAGGACAGCCTCGCGCTGGGGAGGGTTCAGGTTTTCAAGGTAATCCATATGATTCATTGCGGAATGCGGATTGCGGATTGCGGAATGAACGGACTTTAAATCCGAAATCCGCAATCCGAAATCCGCAATTGCATCACTCCACCGTTACGCTCTTGGCAAGATTTCGGGGCTGATCTACATCGGCGCCGCGCAGCACGGCAATGTGGTATGCCAGCAGCTGGAGCGGGATGGACATGAGGATCGGCATCAAGAGCTGATTGGTCGCCGGTACCGCAACAGCATGGTCCACGCGTTTGACGATCTCGGTGTCCCCTTCGGTCGTGATGGCGATGACGATCCCGCCGCGTGCCTTCACTTCTTCGATATTGGCCAGGATCTTTTCATAGACGCCGTTCTTGCCGGCCAGGACCACGACGGGCATGTTCTCATCGATCAGCGCGATAGGGCCGTGTTTCATTTCACCCGCCGGATACCCCTCGGCATGGATGTAGGAAATTTCTTTCAATTTAAGCGCGCCTTCCAAGGCCACCGGGAAGTTCGGTCCCCGCCCGAGGTACAGAAAATCGTTGGCCTTGAAGAAAAGCTTTGCGATCTGCTCGATGCGCTCGTTGTCCTCGAGACAGCGCTCCACGAGCGAGGGGATATGCACCAGCTCGGCAAGCTTTTTCTTCAGCTCGTCGACCGTAACCGTTTTACGAAGTCCGGCGAAGAACAGGCCGAAGAGGTAGAGCGCCGTAAGCTGCGCGGTAAAGGCCTTGGTCGAAGCAACACCGATCTCCGGTCCGGCGTGCGTATAGACCACACCATCGGCCTCGCGGCTCGCCGTGGAGCCCACGACATTGCAGACAACAATGACCGTGGCCCCTTTTTTCTTCGCCTCGCGCATGGCGGCAAGCGTATCCGCGGTCTCACCCGACTGGGTAATGGCGATGAACAGATCGTCGGGACCCACCAACGGGTTGCGGTACCGGAACTCCGATGCGATATCGACCTCGGTTGGGATCGAAGCGAGCTCCTCGATCATGTACTTGCCCGCCAGGCCGGCATGCCATGACGTTCCGCAGGCCACAATAAAGAGCTTTTTGATCCTGGCCAGGCGCTCCTGGCTGATGTTGATCTCCTCCAGATGGATGGCCCCTGTTTCCTGGGACAGGCGGCCGCGGATGGTGTCCGTGATCGCCCGGGGCTGCTCGAAGATCTCCTTCAGCATGAAATGGCGGTACCCGCCCTTTTCTGCCATCACCGGGTTCCAGAGCACGCGGGTGATCTCGCGGGTCACTTCATTTCCCTTGAGGTCGGTAATGCGCACGCCCACTTCCGAAAGGATGGCCATCTCATCGTCGTCCAGGAACAGCACGTCGCGCGTGCGGTGCAGGATGGCGGGGATGTCGGAAGCCAGGAAGAACTCTCCCTGACCGAGCCCCACAACGAGAGGACTGCCCTTCCGCGCGCCTACGACGATCTCGGGGTCCCGCTCGTCGATGACCGCGATGGCGTAGGCCCCTTCCAGGTGGCGCGTCGCCTCCCGCACAGCTGTTTCAAGGCTCACGCCATCCTTGGCCAGGCTGTCGATCAGATGAGCGATGACTTCCGTGTCCGTTTCGGAAAGAAAGGTGCGGCCTTTGGCAGCCAGCTCTTTCTTGAGCGTAATATAATTCTCGATGATACCGTTATGCACCACCACGATGTTGCCGGCGCGGTGCGGATGGGCGTTTTCCTCGGACGGTCTGCCGTGCGTGGCCCAGCGGACATGGCCGATGCCGATCCTGCCGCTCAGCGATTCGCTGCGAAGCAAGGTCTCCAGGTTCTGGAGCTTGCCCACGGCCCTGCGGACCTCGATCGTATTGTTCTGCATGACCGCAACACCCGAAGAATCATAGCCGCGGTATTCAAGCTTTTTCAGCCCCTCGATCAGGATGGGGACTGCAGGTTCTTTGCCGATATAGCCGATAATTCCACACATAGATCAAAAGACCTCATTAAGTAGTTGTAACTTCTCACTTCAAACTTCTAACTTCTCACTTCTTCTTCTGCTTCATCTTCCTTCGACGTGCGGCAAAGCCTTCACGGAGGTCCTGCGGAGCGCGGCTGATGGCCAGGGCGTCAGCCGGAACATTCCGCGTGATCGTAGAGCCTGCGCCGATAAGCGCGCCGCGCCCGATACGGACCGGCGCCACCAGCTGGCTGTCGCTGCCGACGAAGACCCCGTCCTCGATGATCGTGGGGAATTTCTCAAAGCCGTCATAGTTGCAGGTGATCACTCCCGCGCCGATGTTCACGTCTTTTCCCACGGTAGCGTCGCCGATATAGGCGAGATGGTTCGCCTTGCTGCCTTCGCCGATGGATGATTTCTTGATTTCCACAAAATTGCCGATCCTGGCCCGGGCGCCGATAACCGAGCCGGGGCGCAGATGCGCAAAGGGCCCAACGGAAGCGTTGTCGGAAATCGAGGACTGTTCGATGACCGAGCAGTCCTTGATCGTCACTTCATTGCCGATGGTACTGTCCAGGATCCGGCTGCCGGGAAAGAGCGTGCACCCCTTGCCGATCGCGGTCTTTCCTTCGAGCCTGACGTTGGGGTACAGAATACAGTCGCTGCCCAAGGAGACTTCGCTCCCGATAAAGGTAGCGTTGGGGTCGAGCATGGTCACGCCGGCCAGCATCCAGGCGCGGTTGATCCGGGAACGCATGATGTCTTCCGCGCGGCTCAGGTCGATCCGCGTATTGACCCCCAAGACCTCATCAGGGTCTCCGCAGACCAGGCCCTCGACGGCAAGCTTCTTTTTCCTCGCCAGCGTTATCGTATCCGGCAGATAATATTCACCCTGTGCGTTATTGTTCTTGATGGATTTCAGCGCTTCCAGCAGGAACCGCTGTTCAAAACAGTAGATCCCGGCATTCACTTCGGTGATCTTTTTCTGGGCCGTGGTGGCGTCCTTCTCTTCTATAATACGCGTGATGCCCCCCTTGCTCCGCACGACCCTGCCGTACCCGAAGGGTTCGCCGACCACGGCCGTCATGACCGTCACTGCAGCGCGGGACGCGGCATGGAGCTCGACGATCGAGCGAAGCGTAGCCGTGGTGAGAAGCGGCGTATCAGCGCAGAGGATCAGGACCGGCCCTTTTGCCGCAGCGATGACCTCCTGCGCCTGCATTACCGCATGTCCCGTGCCGAGCTGCTCCGCCTGGAGCGCGATGGTTGCGTTGTACCCTTCCGCCATTTTCCGCACCCGGTCGGCCTGGTGGCCAAGCACCACAACGATCTTCTCGGCAGCGAGCCCCGAAACAGCCTCCAGAACATGCTGGAGCAGCGGCCGTCCCGCAAGGGGGTGCAGGGCTTTGGCAAGGCCGGACTTCATTCTCGTCCCCAGTCCGGCGGCAAGGATCACAACGGTCGGTTTCATGCCTTGGCGGCCTCCGCTTCAACATGGTGCTTAAGCTTACTGGCCTGGATCTCGCTCAGCGACACCAGCCCGAGCGAGACGATGAACTTCATGCCCTCATCAACGGACATATTGAGGCGGTGCACTTCCGCATCAGGAAGGATGAGCAGAAAACCCGCTGTCGGGTTCGGGGTGGTAGGAACAAAGACCGTCACGAACCTGCCGGTGAGCCCCAATTCCTCGCCCTGCAGCCCGCCGGTGATGAAGCCCACGCTGTAACAGCCCTTCCGGGGATATTCAACCAGGCCCACGCCATGAAAGTTCTGCTTCATGGAAAAGGTCTCCATGATCTTTTTCATGGTGGAATAGACGCCGCGCACCAGCGGGACCCGCTGCATAAGATTGTCGCTGTAGCGGACCAGGTGCTTGCCGATATAGTTGGCGGAAAGGATACCGATGAACATCACGAACAGGATCAGCGTAATGATGCCGAGCCCCGGGAACTTCAGTCCCAGCAGATACCCCGGCAGATCGCCCAGCATCCCGTCAATGATCCCCAGGAGGCCTGAAAGCACATAGTAGGTTGCCCATATGGGAATGAGGACGAGCAGTCCGGTAATGAAGTATTTTTTAAAGGAATCCTGTATTTTTTTCACGAGGTGTATATTACTGATTTTACTGAGTTGTTGCAAGCTTTTTTTCGGAAAGCGCGGTGATAGGGCGGGTCTCATCAGTCGCAGAAATTGATCAGCGTTATATATCGCGGCGAGCAGCCTTTCGTGACGATATTGAGCTTCATCTGCCGCAGCGACTTCCCTTCCGCTTCTTTTATGACTTGATGTACGAAATCGCCGCTTCCAAGAATCTGCTCCCACCCGCCGAGGCTCCGAAGAAGTCCGCCGCCGGAAAAGTGGGGATCGTGTCCCTGATCCATGCCTTCCTGCATAAACCGCCGATATTCATTCCTGGCATTTTTTTTCGTGCCTCCGAACTGTGCCAATACCGTTGCAGTATCCATCCACGGGTACTTTGCCTTTTCTATCACGGCACGATGGCCGCTCCAGGGGTATTTGTCCATCTCTGCCATAGTCTGGATGAGCTTTGCCCGAACGAGATTAAGATGGATATAGCGGACGAGGGCAAGGAGATAGTTGTCTTCGTCGCAGAGAATGAATTTGTACCGGTTTTTGGAGGAGACTCCGAAAAAATATAATTTTCATCATGTTTAACCTACATGAACTCGAAGTGGTCATTAATTCTATAAAAAAAGGAGCTTTGCTGCTCAACCGTCAAAAATTGTATTTTGTCACATAAAATATTCCTGTTATATTTTTTGTGGCAGTTGTGCAGGTCGGACCCGGATACATGATATAGCCCCAATCGCACATCATTGCGTCAAAGGTCCCGGCGATGTGGCCGCCGAAGGAAGAATCGTATCGGGTGATATTCACAGTGCTTGAGATGGAATCGTAAGACGTACCCGTCATGGATGTATAAACCATATAAGCGTCCGTAGAAGGACCTGTTGAATTTCCAGGTATGTAATTTCCAGTTTTCTATCGTAAGGGTAACCACCGAGGAGGTTGTCTTCGATTACTATATGAGTACTGGTATTGGACATACTGGTGAAAAGTTCCGCGTAAATTTCGGGGTCATTATAGCCGTTGTATATTGATTCTTTTTCGATCAATGAGGCAGAAGCACCCAGGAAAGAGTACGATGCGGAATCTGCTCCTGTCCCCCCTCCCCCTCCGTCTGAACTGCCGCCTCCTCCACAGCCCGCCAAAAGAGAGAGAGCAAAGATGAGGGTGCTCAGCAAAAAAGTTTTATTACGCATTGTCTTGTTCCTCCTATGTTTTTATAACTACATGCTACCGGGTAATGACAATCTGATTACCCGCAAGTCCGTTGTTGTTCTCATCAGATTCCGAAACCATATTCAATCGGTCGGCGATTGCGCCGACATGGAACGTTCCCCGCGAACTCTGAGGAAGCGTTACCGTCAGGCTCACTGTCTGGTTGACTCCGGGATCGAGAGCCGCGATAGAAGCCTGTCCGAGATAGAGATCGCCGGTTGTTACCGTCTGGTCCGCGGAAAGATAGATGCCGACGTATGACGAGCTTGTTGCCACCGAAGGCCAGCCTTAGGAGTAGGCCTCTCTCAACTCGGTGCTGGATTGCTAAATCAATTAGCGGGTGACTGCTGATTGATCCCGGCAAGATCGCTTTGTGTGGCAGGACGATAATCGGAGGGAACTTCAAATATCTTCTTGTCCAGCTTGATCTGCCTGATGTTCGTTAACTGGGAGGTATGAGCGTTGTCTTCTGCTTCGGACTTGATGACGACGCCAAGGTCTTTGGAATACCACTCGATCACGATGAACTGTTTTCCCTCGAGCGCGTACGTGACGCGGTATTTTGTTGTCGCATAGCCGGAGACTGTTTCCCGCCCGATTTCGGCCCTTTTGATCTCTTCTCCCGGCTTCAGATCGGCCAGCATCTTATATTGTTGCGGAGGAACAGGCTGGATAAGGTAAAGCTTCCTGTCCGGCCAGAGGATGGTTATGGTTTTGTCGTCCCCTCTGAAGATAGCGGCCCGCTTTCCCTCAGGTGCGTTCTCATTCATCCGCCATTTGCCCGAGGCAACATAAAAAACGCTCTGCTTCGATTGTCCGGCAATCACCACGTGAGAGTCGGCGGTGAATTCCGCTGCCCAGAGCGGGAGTGCGAAAAGGGTGATTGCCATCGCTAAAAGGTTTTGTTTAAGTTTATGCATTGTCAGAGTCGGGTTGCGGAAAGCATAGATAGAAACACGTCCCCTTTGGTTCTATATCAAGTCAATTTTGTCACGCATTGAGAAGTGATCCAATAGACACCTTTTGTTTTCAAAGCAACCTATTTAAGTTCCACTCGACCGGCTTTTCTTTCTCTTGGAAAGTAGACAACCAAATAATAGATGACAGACGTGGGCCAGAGTGCAGAAAGAAGAAAAAATCCCCATAAAAATTTATATTTCAAATGTTTTCGTTTAAAAAGATCTATAAACATCCAAATCCATAGGCATAAGATGCTTCCTATAAATAATGACATCAGTAAAATTACTCCTATATCCATTTGATAGCTCTCCCCAGATTTATACCCCATTGCTGGAAAAGCAATCATAGGCACCAGCATTCCTGCTATCAGTCCAAAGCCTGCATATATCTTCTTCATTACACTCCCCCAAAAGGTAAGCCTCATTAGTTATGAAAATTGTTGCCAATCTTGCATGGCTGCATTCCTTTGCAGAGCTATTGGCTATTTGACGGTTCGGAAGTTCAGCGCTAAGAGTAAGATCATTCCCAAAGCCACCCTCAACACTTACTTCATCCTTACCCCAATAAGGTCCCTTAAATTTAAATGGCTTGCCTCCAAGCATGCAGCCATATCCGCAACCAGTACCTGGGATTTGCTTGCCTGTATAAAAATTCTGCTGTGGAAGCTCTGTTTGACCAAGGGCATTTCTTTCCCACATAAACCCGATGCCACCGACCTTATTTACTTCAATAGTCGCACCATAAGATTGTGTAACCATCGGCTGATTATTTAGACTGACTTCGTCGCGTCCAAAATTGACATCGATATTTACCTTAACCGCACTTAATGTTAAACTCGCTTTAAACTGTAACCCATATGTAAGCGTAACGTCGAAAATAGCGTTATTAGGTTCAGCACCGTTTGGATCACGATATATTAGCGGATTCAAATGTGCATATCCGTACAGTCCAAGATTTGCTGGATTATACACACCTCCAAATCCAGCCAGCTTTTCATCCTGATCTTTATTCCCAGTTGGCAGATATTTCATAAGTATCGGGTCCGCACTAATCCAGTTACTCAGCACCGGATCATAATACCGCGCCCCATAATAATACAACCCCGTCTCCGGATCAAGCTCCTTCCCCGTGAACCGGTACATAGACATCTGGCCGGTGCCACCCTCTTCCACCCAAGTCTCGCCATACGGGAAGTACTCAAGGTGCTGATACACCGCCCCGGAACTTTGGGGACGTTGTGGCCCGAGTAAACTTAACGATCTACCTCCGCAATGTCGCTACTCCTCTAATCGTTTAACTGTCTTGGCTATGCTGGAGGTCGTCACTCCCACGTGTCGCGCTATCTCTGCCATTGATAAACCCAGCTCATCGAGACCGCGCTTGGCTATTGTCGCCCGAAGGATGCTCACCTTTCTCCGGCGACCGCCGCCCTTGAGTTCGTTCGCACTTATGCGTTCTTTCTTGCACTCTTCTTCAATGATCTTGTCTATTGTCTTGCCGCTTCGCCTAAGTTTTAGTTGCCGAATGCTTTTTTCTTCGGATTCCTTAAGAATGGCATTAACGAAATTGCTGCCCCCAAGAATGCGCTCATCGAACTCTTCTTTCTGGCCGCTTCGCCGGATAGAGAGGACCTGAGACCAGCCGCCTTTGCTTCTGATGAGCCCGCCGCCTGTAAGCTCTGGCAACCGGCCCTGGCTGAGACCTGATTGCATGAATCGGCGATATTCATTAACTGCCTTGCGCCGGGTTGTTCCAAACTCCAACAACGCCTGATCTACATCCATCCAGAGATGCTTGGCCTTCCCAATGAGTGTCCGGTGTCCGCTCCATGGGTAGCGGTCTAATTGTTCCAAGGTGATGACGATTTTTGCTCTGACCGGGTTCAAGTGAATGTACCGTATTAAGGCAAGAAGGTAATTGTCTTCATCGCAGAGGATGGATTTGTACCGGTTTTCAAAGAGATGACCGGTGCGGCGGTGTTTGCGGTTAAAGTATTGGGCGTACCAGGTGAGGAGCTTGCGCATGACGCCGGATATTCCCTGCTTGCCACTCTTAAACAGAATATGAACGTGATTGTCCATAAGGACCCAGGCGTAAACAGTGCATTTGCCTTCACTTACGGTCTGGCCAAGCCGTTCGAGAAACCGTGCTTTATCTTCGTCGTCCCTGAAGATATTTGTTTTATCGATCCCTCGCACCATGATGTGGTGCAGGGCGCCGGGAACATCTAACCTTGCTTGGCGTGGCATGAGATAAGTCTAATAGAATGCCAGTCTGTTTGTCAAGTAGTTTTCAACCTAGGCCACAACGTCCCCAAAGTTCCCATCCCCAAAGTTCCGAGCTTCCTGTCCGGCCAGAGGATGGTTATGGTTTTGTCGTCCTCGCGGAAGATAGCGGCCCTCTTTCCCTCAGGTGCATTCTCATTCATCCTCCATTTGCCCGAAGCAACATAAAAAACACTCTGCTTCGGTTGTCCGGCAATCACAACCTGAGAGTCGGCGGTGAATTCCGCTGCCCAGAGCGGGAGTGCGAAAAGGATGATTGTGATAGTTAAAAGGTTTTGTTTAGGTTTATGCATTATAAGAGTTGGGTTGCGGAATAGGAACAACGAAATGTTCCCCGGTTCTAATTCTTAATATAATTTATATTTAAATCGGTAATACACATATCGTTATATTTCGAACCATTAAACACATCTTCAATTATTATAATGATCCGAATCTTACTTAAGATAATTCGTTTTTTTATTGGGATTTGAAATAGCTGGAAGACCGGCTTATCCTCGATTTTAAAAGTTTGACTTCGACTATTTCCAATCTCTCTACTATTAATGGTATCTAAAATTTTCAGCCTTATCTTAGCGGGCCTTGCATTTGCTGTATAAAGCGAGGATGTTTTAACGTAACCTGGCAATATTCCCAAGGAAATGCGGTCTACATATTCTGCAGCTGCACTACCTTTTAAGTCGACTTGAATCCACTCACCAACACCATTACTTGGGCTGCCTTCACACCACGCAGTTGAGCGATCGGAATCCAACAAAAATTCCGGGCCATGTATAACTTTCTTTTCGACTAACTGCGACGAGACAATCATATCAAATTCTGATATTTCAGATTGTTTCTGCTCTGAATCTGCGTTCTCTGCTAATTGACTATTAAATTCTTCAACTACTATTTTTTTAATTTGGATTAAAGAAGGATCATCAACATTCTGAATAGCCTGCAATCTCTTCTTTAGCTCGACTGTACTTTCGTTTAGTTTATCAACATATTCGTCTCCAAGATTGCCAAGAAGCACGTCAAGCCTTTCTATATTCTTGATATGATCACGCAATTGAATTAAGAAAATGAGAGGTGCATGAGGGATTGCGCGACCCAAACTAATCGACGTTTCTTCTGCTGCTGCCCCATCTAATAGAGGAAGAAGGTCGAATGCAATTGACATATACTTAGATTTTCCTGCAGCAACATTTTTTAAAAATTCATCTCGTACGTCTTGTTGGTCAAACCATTGCGGGGAGCGCTCATTCGGTTTATTGATTAAGCTGCGAAGCTTATCAGAACAATTGGCATAATCATTTTCTAACCCTGTCAATACGAATGATCTACAAGGGTCCCCATTGGTATTTCCTGTCCCCGCAATAGCAACTAGTCCAACAATAGTGAACCCTACGAGAAGTTTTTTCATAGGCAATCATCCTCAAAAAATATGTTTAACTGCATGCTATCACATCGCTGAAGGTGATGTCTGAGACGTTTTTAAAGTTGGTTGTGTTGATATACCTGTCCCTGTTCTACGTGAGGGACTCGGTGCTTTTGAACCCGTCTGCGCTTTTGAAGGTGTTGGCATCGGGCCAGGAGCATCTTTCACAGTAAAAATAATGTCAGTCGGTTCATCTATTGCGCGATCCCATGCTTGAACTTTGTGGATAAAATCTAGCATATTGCTTACAGCGTCTTTGCTTTGCTCGATTTTATCACTCTTTCCTTTTGCAGCACAAGTACCTACTAAAACACATCCATGTGTATGAAGCGGAATATTTCCGCTATGCACTAGAACTTCTGATCTTCCCTGTACAATAATCTCTATTGTATTGGGATGTTTTTTAGAGCTAAAGAAACGAGCGAAATGTGTACCCACAGGTATGCTGCTCACATTCTTTTTATTGCCTTTAAAAGGCAGTTCGAGAGTAACACCAAAAGATTTTGAATTAACTGTTATTGTTCCTACCGTGGATTTATTCGTGGATACTTTTCTAGTTACTTCAATAAAAATTGCACTGTTTCCGTCTAGATCTTTAAAAACTATTGGGTTATTAATCGTATATCCAAATAAATTAAGATTTGCCGATCGGAAAATACCACCGTAACCAGGCAAATCTACTTCTGGATCCCAGTCCGAGCCCGATTGACCCCTATCCAATTTATTCGGTATATAGTCTTCAAGCGCCGGATCCGCACTAATCCACCTGCTCAAAACCGGATCATAATACCGTGCGCCATAATAGTACAACCCCGTCTCTGGGTCAAGCTCCTTGCCCGTGAACCGGTACATAGACATCTGGCCGGTGCCGCCCTCTTCCACCCACGTCTCGCCATACGGGAAGTACTCAAGGTGCTGATATACCGCCCCGGCGTCGTCGGTGATGAAGCTGCTCGATCCCAGATGATCGCCGTGGTAGAAGAATTCGAATTTCTCAAGCGGCGGATTGGTGGTGTTGGACGTGCCGTCGGGGTTCGGAAGCCTTCTGTTGATCCCCCTCTTGGTGCCATTGCCTCTGGCAAGACCATTGTCAATACCGTTGCTGTTCGTGAGAGCGATGCTGCCGGGAATACCGGTTGACAGGTTGCCGCCGTCTTTTTCGAGTTTGGTGACGACCCTCGTCTCTCCGGCAAATATGTGCTTGGAGCCCAGGCCGCCGTTCTTCAGGCTGTAGAACCGGTTGACGTAAACGGATTCGCCCATCTGGCCGCGCTTGACTGCCCGTTCGCCGCTGTCATCGTACAGGAACACTACCGTGCTGCCCTGGTCCAGGATCGATTTAACGCGGTTCTCTTCGTTCCAGTTGAGGTGCCTGTTCTGGCCCGATACCTTGCTGATCCAGTCGGTCATGTTGCCGTTGTCGTCGTATTTGTAAAGCTTGTCCTCGGTTTCCGTGACCGCATGGGGCTTGGCGCTGCCGCCGGTCATGTATTGATAGTTCAGGTTGTAATTCGTCTCCCGGGGGTTCGTGCTGGAATCGGTCAGCGGATCGTCCCCGTGGACGACGAGGTGCGTCTGCACCTTGTTCGTTATGTTGCCGATTATATTATAGTAAAAATTGTTGACATAGGTGGTCTTTTTGTTGGCTGCGGACTGGAACCAGCCGTTTGCGGTCGTGAGCTGGTACAGGTCGTCATAGGTGTAGTCCTGCCTGGTCTTGCCGCCCTGCATGCCTCCGGGCGGGAAGGGCACGTCGGTGTTGTCCGTGTACAGGATATTGCCCACGAGGTCGTAATTGTAGTCGATGTTCTGGATGACCCGGGTTGCCTTGTTATCCAGGGCCACGGTATAGAGGTTTGTGAGTCTCCTCGTCGCATCGTCGTAGGTGTATTTTGTATAGACGCCGTTGCCGTACTCGATCCGCGTTCGCTGGCCGAATTCGTCGTACCGGAGTTTATCCACGTAGACATACCGGTTGGCGCGTTTGGTGCCTTCGGCATGGTACAGGAGGCCGCCTGAATCGTAGGTGTACTGGAGCACTTCGCCGTCGGGATAGATCATCTCCCGCATGCGGCCGAAGGAGTCAAAGACGTACCGGGTCTCGTACCAGGTCTGCGAGACGGGGTTGTTGAAGGCGTTGATCCTGCGTTTTTCTTTTACAACCTCGCCAAGCCTGCCGTAATAGCGTTCCTCTTCACCCGATTCGTCGGTCACTTTCTTGATACGGCCGGCCTGATTATCGGCAAGATCTGTCGGGCTGCCGTATTCATACACAACATGGGGGGTGTCGGGGTATTCGATTTCCTTCAGCCGGTTGTACTCGTACTGATATTTGATGAGTTTGCCGCCTGTCTTGAGGTTCGCGGTTTCTTTGGTCGTGACGTTCCCGTTTGCGTCGTAGGTGTAGCTGGTCAGACCGGTATCGGGATTGTTGATGGTGAGCCTGCGGCCGAGCCGGTCGTAGGTTACTGATGTGATGTTGTTCCGTACATCCGTTACACGAGTTATCTGGCCGATAGCATCATACGTGTATCTGGTCACGATGTTTACCGCAGCGCCGTCCACCGTGTTGTGCTCCACGACCGCATGGATCCGGTCGCGAACGTCTTTGTACGACTCTTTCGAACGGTCCATCGGATCGACGACCTGGGTCAGGAACAGATTGTCCCCGACGCCGGTAAGTCCGCCGAAGCCGTAGAAGGTCTGGGTGGTGGCGCCATCCGGCGCGATAACCCTGGTCGTCCGATCGAGGTTATCGTAAAAGAACTGAGTGGTTCCCTTCCTGGTAACAGACGAAACAAGGTCATACGCTTTTGATGCATTGGTCGCCGGCTGGTCCTGCTCCTTGACGCGGCCCAGGTTGTCGTAAACCACCTGACCGGAGACAATGACAACGGGCTGCCCGTTTACCTCGGCATCCTTCTGGGTCTGGATGACGCGCTTCATGCCGTCCACGAACGTGGCGGTTGCGATGATCTGGCTGGGGAGCGGCGTCTGGCCCGAACATGCCGAAGCTTTGTTGCTCGTGACGGCCCGTGCCGGAGTTCCTGCGTAATTGTCGTTGACTTCGTCAGTATCACTGTCATTTGGAACAAGCACGGGCGCTCTGTATCCAAACGCCAGCGTAGGCACTCCTGAAGGTTCGTTCTGACTGTTCGTATCGCAGGGGCCGTAGACTTTTGACATCCTGCCGAAGATGTCGTAAACGTTTACCTGATAGTTGCCATTGATGTCTTTCTGCCATTTGGGCAAGCCGTATTCGTACTGGTACCCGGCTTCGGAAGTATACCCGAAAGTGTCGGTGATGGATGCTGCATAGATTGCCAGTTCAGTATCATAGCTATATTCTACGAAATATTGGGCATTGTTCATTTTATTGAAATTGGGATCTCCTGACGGATACTTGATCGTGGTCAGGTTGCCGTTGCTGGAATCGTAACTCATGTCCCAGACCGCCGGGGTTGACCCGCTTTGTGCAATGCTCATGGTGAGCTGGGTGAGATTGCCGGTTCCGCTCTCGTACACGGACGAACGCTCGCGGTACACATCATTGCTGCTTTGACCGGTCACAATGATGCTTGAAGGCTTTGCCATGTAGGAACTGGCCGTATCCACCGTCCAGTACCCGATGTCCGCGTTGGTGTCGTCAGCACCGCCATTATCGGCAAAATCAGTGAACTTCGTGACGTTGCCGTAATCATCGTAGATGAATTGCTGCGCCGTGGACTTTGAATACGAGTTTTCGTTCGTACTGCCCGTATAAAAATAAGTGTCTGTCTGGAAAAGTTTCGGGAATATGGCTCCTGCCACTATTGTCCCGCCGATGCCCTGGCCCCTCATGACCTTGACCGGTGCTTTGTCGAAGGTATTGATCGTCCTTGCCCAGGCATTGCCGTTGTTATCCGTGGTGACGGATTTCTTTGCCATGTTCCGGAGGTAGTAATCATGGTTATCAAATATCTGGGTTGTCGTACGCTGAAGCGGTGTGCCGGGCGCATGGGTCTCGATAACCGAGTCGAACCCGTAGAACTCGCGTTCGCTGCGGCTGTAATAACCTTTCCCGTAATCGCAGGTCGTAGCGTAGCTGCTGCCTCTGCCGTCGGTGAGGTTGACACTGGTCATGACCCACTGGCTGTGGGGCATATCTATCAGACTGGTCTCTTCGACTTCGTTGCCTCTGCGCTCATAGTCAAGGCTGATTTTCCCGCCGAGAGGCCGCTTAACGGTCTTGAGCAGATTCGTCTTGCCGACCTTGTTGTATTTAATTCTCACCTCTCCGCTTCCCGAGCCGCCAATGCTTGCATTTGCCCGGTAGATCTGGTCGGGCATTCCGTCGCCATTTACGTCCATAAGTGCCAGGGATGAAGAACCCTGGCCTGTGGATATGTTGGCGTCGGGCTCGATGAAAATATGGATCACAATGAACGCGATCGTCACTCTGAAATGAATGGTGAAATTGAGGCCGCCGCTGAGAGTCCATCCTTCGTTATAGCCCAGTACGTCGTTGCCGCCGTAGAGCGTGGCAGTAGCTCCCCTGCCGATAGTCGTGCCCCAGCCAGGAACATACCATCTCTTTTCAGAACCAAAGCTGTTGCCCTGGTTGATCCGTACGATCATGTAATCCTTGCCATGCTCCTTCATGACAAGGTCCGGCAGACCGTCGCCGTTTATATCCGCAAGGTCCACAATGGTGCGTGATCCGTTCACACCGAGGCTGGCCGATCCGCTGCTTATATTGGCGCTCACCGTATCTGTAGCACGGACCGCATTGGGAGAAACGGAGCCCAGCTTACCCAGGCGTGAAATATCGGAAACCGACCATCCGTCGGCAGTCCAGCTTTCCTCAGCGCCAAAACGGTTTCCACCCAGGTTCAGGCGCACAACGATGTTTCCACCGTCACGCTTTACGCGGTCTGGCAGGCCGTCGCCGTTGATATCCATCAGTTCAACGACTGTTCGCGATGAACCGTACCCTGTACCGATCGTCGGAATCGTTGATTTCGATTTAACCTGTTTGCCGCTGCTGTTGGCTTCGGTGATCAAGCTTCCCGCACCAAAGGAAAGACTTACACTCTTGCTGTCGGTCCTGCGAAGCGCTCCCTCGCCCTGAATACCCATACTAACCGGTTTGGCTTCCGTATCGAAACCACCGCCCCCTATTCCGCGGTTGAATACTATTGATCCATTGGACACCTGGTCCGGGTACCGGTCGCCGTTCATGTCCACAAGGTCCAGTTCGGTCTTTGCCGGGCCATTGCTCTTGCTGGCGCCGAGGGGCCCCACGCCGAGGCTGGTTTTTGTCTGCTCGTTCTTGGTCTTGCGCAGGTTGGCTATGCCCGCGCCTGCGGGCACTTTGATAAAGGGTGTTATGTTTCCGCCCGCCCGGAACGGCATAGTTTCATTCATCGACAGGTAATCAAAACCGCCCGCGGACCACAGGGGAACGTCAGGATAACGGTTGCTGCCGAAGGCAAAGGGCTTCGCTTGCCAGAAATCAGGCGGCTGTATCCTGTCGAGTTCTTCATCCGTCGGATTCATGGGGTCCACAGGTTCTGGAACAGTATCGGGCACCACAAGTAAAGCAGTATTCCATGTCTTATTGCCGTTCCAGACCACATAGGCCCAGTCGCGGTAAAAGCCGAAAAGCGGCGACCGGTCATCTTCCCGCCACTCCAATGAGTCGCGATTGACGACAGGGACAAAATATTCATTGCGGTCCAAGCCCGTCGCGGCACGCTCCGCCTGGGTCACCTGCTTGTGCACGAGGACCGGCGGCTGTTCGGGATCGGAGTTCGGGACATACTCGGTGGTTTGGCAGCTTGCGGCCGCCAGGGAAATCGGCGCGCCTGTCTGACGGTTGCCGGTACAATCCACGACGACACAACGGTCCGTGGCAAGGCAGAGTTCGTCAAAGTGCATGGTCCAGACCGTGTTGTTGTACTGGTTGTACTGGTAGTAGTTGTATTGGTTATTGGTAAACTTCTTATCAACCGTAACGCAGGTTTCGGTATTTGTTGACGAGTCTGTGTAGCAATGAGGCGAATCCACGTAAAGGATCTCGTGGTCCCAGGCCACCGACGGCACATCGATGGTCGGATTCCCCTCGCCGCCAGCGGGATCAGGAATCGTTACTGTTTCGGGCGAGATCGCGTCCTTGCTCACTATATCGAAGAACAAGCGCTGGCCTTCAGTTACCGGCACGTCTATTACCGAAAGCGGCGGCTGATTGATCTGCCTGATCTGGTCAGTCGAATAGGTATACTGCGATATAAGTTCGTTTGTCGTTTGTATCTTCAAATGGAGCTCGGACGATGTTTCCGCCAATTTATGGGAATGGGTAACAATACGCACGGTTCCCGCGCGCGGCGCTACCCAGGCCTCCATCGGTTTCAAGCGCTTGAACGGATAAACATTCAAAACCGGCGTCGGTTTGAAAAGGAACAGTTTTACCGGCGGCGTGCCGTCTTCCGGAGGAACTGCCCCCGGAAGATCGCGATCCGTCATGTCCTGCTCCTCGTGGGTGAGATCCTTGCATACCTCTTCATTCAGATAGTCGTCGGCTGACTGATCGTCTTCCGGAGTAAAGGTCGCGGGATCATCGATATCAACGCCTGAGCGCTTACGCGTGCAAATATGGGTGTATTGCACTTCAGGCGTCCAGATAACACGGTCTGATCGCACCGTGCCGAGTTTGGGCGAGCTGATATCGAATATGAGTTTCGTATCGGCCGCAATTTCCAGATCTTCCAGGACCTGGTTGATCGCAGTGGCCGTGGCTGCTGAAACGACCTGATCGAGCAGCGCATTTGTCGAAATAACCTCTCCCTTGTCGTTTTCATCGATCTGAGTGAGCCTGAACCTGAGGTCCTCGGACGACATCAGTTTAGCGATCGTATTCGTGAGTCTGATCTTGCCTTTATACGGGGCCATCCAGGTCCCCAGAGGATTGTTGCCCAGGGACTTGGGAGCAATTGCCGCCATGGCAAAAGCGCTGTTCGTGTTGGAAGAAAACACGGGTTCGCCCGTCACGGTCTGGTCGAATCTCGGGTCGTTTATGATGTTATTCTCGTAACCCGATATGGAGCTGTAGCTCACCGTGATGTCAGTATTGAGCAGGTCATTGTTGCTGTCCTCGATCGAGCTGACCTTGACGTAGATCTGTTCCCCGCGGTCCACTGAAAGCCCCTGAAGAGCGGCAATGCCGGAAAGATCAACAGATTCAGCCTGCAGAAAGATTTTTTCCCACAGCGGCGTCACGGAAATGCCCTTGTAAACAGCGATCTTTACTCCGTCTTCGTCTTTATCGATGTCAGATGCGGAAGGTTTGGCCACAGTCCCTGAAATAGATACTGCGCCATTAAAGGGCGCTTTCCATGCCCTGACCGGGTCCATGAGCGGGTATTCGTCCAGCAGGGCCTGTCTTTGGTCGGCCGTAAGTTCGGGCTCGATGTTGACGCCTCCTGCCCAGTTGAAGGCATCGCCGAAACCATTTCCGTTATTGAGCCTGACCATGAGCGTGCCGCCGCTGATGCTCAACTGGTCGACCAGGCCGTCGCCGTTGATATCCGCCATTATGGCATTGCCTTTTATTTCGGTTCTGGTCTTTCCCCGGGTAATACTGATCTTCTTCCACGCGCTGCCCTGGCCGTCGTGCTTGCCGATATGGAGGCCCACGTCGAATGACTTCTCCTTGTTTTCTTCCTTGCCGAGTGTATTGAGCTCAGGACTGTCAAGCCCTGTTTGATTAAAAGCCGATCCCATCATGGTATCGGTGTTCCAGTTGTTTTTATAATACCCGCCTTTCTGCAGAAAGTCGGACAGCCCGTCCCCGTTCAGGTCGAGCGTTAACAGTTCGGTATCACTCTTGCCCTCGCCCCAGCCCCAGCCCGCGCCGATGTGCAGCGCATCGGTATAGAGCATGAAGCCGAGGTAAATGCCCACATGTTTGTCATTGTTTTTGGTAAGCGACAGCCCGCCGTCGATGGACGGGATGGACCAGGATTGCACGGGCTCAAAGGCATCGTATCCGTCACTCGTTGTCGGCATTCCGTAATACTCGAAACTATGGCGGTTGAATTCCACATTGTCGTCGGAGCCGTACTGGACAACGGATTCAAGCATACTCTTGTCGAAATCACTGACCGGCTTATAGTTGAATTCGTATTTGCGTATCCTCATTGTGCCGGTGTTAAGGACTACATCTTCCACGATCCACTTCAACCGTTCATCCAGCACCGTCTTGAACCCGGGACGGCCATCCACAATAGCGTCAGGCCTGTTGACGGTGTCATGGATGAAACTGATCTTGTAATAGCTGCCTGTTCCCGCTGCAGGGACATTCCTGATTTGCTCGTCGGGTTTTCCCTTTCCGGCGTTTCCGGTATACCGGATCTCACTGATATAGGTGTACGTTGCGGACTCACCGCCGTTGTGGGTCTCCTGGTTTTTCGGGGTATAAATGTAATCAACGGTATTGCCGTTCGTGTCCACGATGCGGCTCAAGTACCAGGTAAACACCCAGCTGCCGTCCGTGAGCTGGGCGGATTCATCGCCCCCGTAAACATACCGGGTGCCTGACTTGTCCGTAACAACCCACCAATAAGCGCCAGGCCCCTCTCCATGGCGCACGATCCTGCTGAATGCGCCTTCCACCCGCAGACGGTATTCACCATTCGGGGCTAGGACCATTTGCTGACCGTTTAGGAGATAGGTTTCCGTGCGTTTCGTTTCATCATACACTGGTGCCCCAAAACGGGTATCAATGCTGATGGATGGCATGCTGACATCCCAGCCTACACCCGTCCAGCCGTTTCCACCTGATGAATTATATTGAACAGCGAGACTGGGCTGAAGCTTGTTGCGTCCCGGCGGCACTTCGATGGGATAGCTTAGATTTACAGTACCCTTGTTGTTCGCACTTGGCGGCTCAATGAGATTGATATTTGCGCTCGGGTCTGCAGCTTTGATGTCTTTGATGGAGTTCGGGTTAAATGACAAGGCCTGCGGATGCTCAGGCACCACCAGGGTCGAATTGATGATGTCCGTAAAATGGTCGCTCTCGGACGTTACCTGTGATACAGCGGGGTCGACCTTAAAACGACTCAGCTTCTGCCATCGGAGCAGCGATTCGTCATAGAAGTACATGGTTACTTCATCGTCCACCTGTCCGGCTGCGAAAAGCGTCTTCGAGTAGCCGAAGGAGATCTTGATGGGCTTCTTGAATTTCATGCCATGAGGCAAAAACCGGTAACCCGCATCGGGGAAGGTCACGTTGATCATGCCGGGGTTGAGTCTGGCTAAATCCGCTTCAGTCAGCGGGATGATCGTGATCTCTGTTTCGCGGTCCACGGCGCCTTCGGGGATATCCAGGGTCACACCCTTGTACTGGATCTTCTTTGCCTGCCCAGGGGACACTTTCTCGCTGAACTTCTCCCGCATACTCATTGAAGCCTGGCTCGAGTTATCGGTGCTGCTGGGGCTGTTATTCAGAAGGTTTTTGTTCAGAGCGACAGTCTGCGAAAGATTTGTTCCATCAGGCCGGGTTGCAGTTACTACTGCCTCCCATGCATCATCGTCGTTCTGGCTTGCAAAGCGCGTCTCGTCTTTAGTGAGAGCGATACTGAACGAACCATCCGCATTCGACACACTCTTGCCTTCAATGGAAATCGTTGCACTCCCTGCTGCGTTCGATGCCGGATCAATAAATCCCTGAAGGTAGGCAGTCCTTGCGAAGTATTCGCCACTGAGCGGATAATTCAGAAGCAGACCGAGTGAAGTTCGTGAGCCGATCGGACTTGCGGTCAGCTCTACCTCGTTTATGCCGCCCATGATCGCGCCCTGCCGCTTCTTGTCCGGCGTGACCTGGATGGTAAGCCTGATTGTGTCGGTGGCAACTGCCGCCGGCATTTTGATATCGTTCCACCCGCTCTTTAAGGTGGACAGGTCGACGGTACCGCCGGAGGCGAAGTTTTTCCACTGAACACCCTGAAGGTACTGGAGGGTGATCGTGCCTGAAGGGGTACCGGATGCGGACCAGAGGTTAATCCTTACCATGTCGGGTTGAACGGTGCGTTCCGCCTTGAGGTCCAGGGTATGGGTTGACTTGAGTTCAAAGTACGTGGTCACGTCGCCGTCAAAGGCTGCCTGAGCTGAATGATTTGCGTTTTCCGCAATGCCGCTCACGGCAGTAAGTGCGTTCCAGCCGTTTTCGAGCTCTGCGACGATTTTAAGATCACGGATAAAATATGAGGCCGGTTCTCTACCTGCGACCTGGTTCCTGAATTCTACCGCATTGGCGCCTTTTAGCAGCCATGCAGGGTTGATCTCTTCTATATGCGACGTCCATATAGGATCGGATGAAGTCGGAACAAAACCGCCTGTCCAGGAAAGGCCATTGATCCGCTTTTCGGGTGAAACAGGATAGACTGCGTTATAGGAATCGTAAACAAGATAGGCGCGCTTTACAAGCCGGGGGTCGGTGCCGAGGGTGAAATTTATCGTATAAGAATTGCTGTCAGCGGGTACGTCGATCGTTTGCGGCGCCCCGACAAGGTCGATAATATGTGCAGGTCTTGGATATGAAATGAGGACGTTTTTGGCATCCGCCGGCGTCTTGATGCCTTTCAGGGAGAGGCCCGGATCGCCCGGGTCGCTTCCCCATATCTCGATCTCTTTGATCCCTCCCGCATTCCCGCTGAAAGCGGAGAATTCGAGCATGAGCTTGTTCGTCTTGACGGATGAAGAAGATTTGAAGATATTCCATGCAACGGCTTGAGCCTGGAGGGCGATGGACTGCAATCCGGGTACGGCAACCCAGGAGCCGGAGCTGCCGTCGTAAACAGTCAAATCGTATGAAGCAGGTCCATACACTTTAATTGATACAATCTCGGTTGCCAGGGGGAGGTTCACCATGATCCGGGAAGGCGAGGCTGCGGGGGTGTACGCGGTCGCCGTATCGCGGTCGAAGAGCGCCCAGGCTGTGCTGTCCTCAACCCACGCGCCGGAAGAATCTGCGCTCACGGCAACTGGATTGAGCTTGACGATCTGCGATTCCGTCAGGCCGCCGAAAACGGCATAGGCCCCGAAGATCGTCGCGGCAACAATCATCGTTAGCGACAGTATTTTTACCACCCCGTATTTTTTAAGTCTGCTCAGCATAGCGCACCCCCGGCAATAAAAGTTTCAAGAATCAACGGTATGAACAGAAAATAACATAAGAACAAATGCATTTCCAAAAAAATTCCTTCTGTACCCGTTAGCGGGTACAGAAGGAAAATTGAGCAATGTGCCAACGCTACTGGACTACGATATCATCGATGTACCAGCCGTCATAAGCCCCAGTCCAATCGGCAGACAACCGGAAACGAATAACGACTGCATTTGTTTTGTACGGCGATAAATCAATAGTAACCTTGGTAAATGTTGCGAGAAAGCCGGAATAATATTCTACGAGTGGCGTGATATTATTAAAGGTGACGCCTCCGTCCGAACTCACCTCTACATACGCCCTATCGAAATAGTCCTCAATTGAATACCGGTGATAGAAACTCAGCGACGGTGATATGGTCCCAGCCAGATCAAACATGGGAGAAGTGATGGAGGTATTCGTACTGTTGTTGTAATTTCCCGCAGGAGAATCTGTAATGGCATAAGCAGAGCTGGAATACGTGACCGCACTCGTCAACCCCCAGGCGCCCGTAGCAGACCAGCCTTGCAATGTGCCGTTATCGAAATTAAAGGTCTGCGGAGGTATCAATGCAGTTGCTGATGGTGTTGCCGACACCTGACCGGATGCAGTACTCTCCAGTCCGGCTTTTACTGCTGTGACAACGTAGTAATAGGTAACGGCGTTCGTGCGGCCGCTATGGACGTAAGGTGAAGTAACTGAGGCTATTTTGGTTCCTGCCGTCCCGACGCCCGAGGTTTGAGAAAAATAAATATTGTAAGAAGTGGCTCCGGTCACATTAGACCAGCTGATCGTTGCCTGGCCATTGCCGGCGATAGCGACCACTCCGGTCGGCGTTGCCGGCGGGGTTGGCGTAACGGTGATAGTATAAAACGCTCCGACATTTGAATACTGACCTATTACCATAATGTATAAAGCTGTTGTTCCTGTTGCTATTGGATCGCATTCTTCGTTCACTACACCCGGTGTCATTGAAGAACACGATAATGACGAACTCCAATCATTAGATCGAAAAACAACAAGGTCAACATCATCGGTCATGCCGCTTACCGCGACAGTGTATTGCTGGCCGGAAGTCACAGGCACGGTATAATAGCTTGCCGTCGTATCAACAGAGCCGGCATAGGGAGTATTCAGAGCAATAAGCACCGGACTGACAGTAGTTCCTTGTGCAACCGGATCACCACCACCATTTCCTCCTGCGCCACCGCCACCCCCGCCGCATGATTCCAACAGAGAAAGAGAAAGAATTAAAAGCATGGCCTTAACAGTCAACATCAGTAACTTATTCATGACATTGCCTCCTTTTCATGATGCTATTATTCGCGTCAGGCGTAAGCCTGTTTTATGGCGTCAAAAAAGGCAATGGATATCCGTAATAATTTTCAGACATATCAGCCCTCATCGGCAGCGTCACGGGAGGTGTCACTGCTGCCATGTCAACTTCATAGGCGGTCACATAGACATCACCTTCGAGACCGGCAGGGATCGTGCTTCCGCTCTTAGGAATCGTCGTGCCGGCCGTAGACACCCACTTGCCCCAGACTTCCCGGTAATCATACTGTTTCGTGCTGGTATCCCAGATAATTGCATAAAGGCTCACATAATATGACTTCGCAAAGGTTACGGCATTCCAGGTGAGGTTGATATCGCTTCCGGTCTTTGTTGCGCTGATGCCGGCAGGCTGTGCAAGATGGGAAGTCAGAACCGAGTTGTCAATGGTGAAACTTGCGGTTCTTGATGCAGTCCCGTAGGTAGCGGTGACCGTGTAGCTCCCCGTGGCAGGCTCGATGCCGTAATACCAGTAGGCGTAATGTTCGCTGCCCTTGGGATAAATGAAATCGGCGATTGTCACGTTAGAAGAATTCTTTATTGTGATGTTCCAGTCTCCGTCCGGCGCCGCATTCGGGGTGGGCGTACCGAAAAGGATCGACGACCAGAATGCAATTCCGTAGATAGGAATATTGCCGGGGCCACGGAGCCCGTAATCGATGACGCCCCCGGCGGCATTCAAGCTGTAATTGCCGGAATTCTGATCACCGCCAATTGGGAATGAGAAGGAGTATTCGGAAATATTTTCATGCGATGCCAGACTGGGCGAGGCCGCATGATCTGCATAGAGCGCCGGTCTATCGGTTGCATAGGCCTTTACCCGGATAAAATAATCTCCTGCTGTCAGTGTGCTGAAACTAACGGTCTCCGACGTGATCGTCGTGATGCCGCTGACGCATGTTGACGCCGGTGTGCATATTTGGTACGAGTATGATCCCGCTCCTGCAACTGAAGGCCAGGCAACGGTTATAGCACTCGGAGAAGAATTTGCATTCGGGGCCGGGCGCTGGATAACATCAGAAGTAACGGAAAAATCATAAGAGATGGTTACAATGCCGTTCGTAGCGGCAGCATGATAGGTCCCCGGGGAAGGATCGAAACCAGCCCATTCCCAGTTCATGTAGCTGCCAAGACGTTGATCGTTATATTCAGCAGTGAGGATGTTACTATCCGGGTCGGTTATGGTGATGGTCCACATCTGTGTTGGTCCCCAGCCTTGATTGTCCCTGAGCGTGGCCAGGATGGATAGCCCCTTCACTCCCGACCCGTCATTCAACGTGCCGCCGGAAGCAACGAGCGTGAAGCCTCCTCCGACATTGGAAGGAGGAGGCGCGGAGCCATCCTTGCCCTTTCCGCCGCAACCTGCAGAGGTTATGAGCGAGAAAAGCAGGCAGGCAACAAGAAAAAATCGTGTGGGAGAGTGCTGTGTGAATATAAGCCTGGAATTCTTAGCCATTGATTCTCCTATACCTACAGATGAGAGATAAAACTCGTGCGTTGTTTAACTCTAAAAGAGCAGAAGCTAGTGAAAGCTAAAGTGGATAATTGCAAAATCCAAAATGTAATACTTTATGATTACATGATTATGGAATTAAAGTTATAAGAATTCGTAAAAAAATGCAAGAAAAATATCAACCGAATTCAGGGCCTTTTTGGGGTATTTATTGCATTAAGTTGCGTTTTAGTGCACACATCGAGAAGATTTCGACACATTCACTCCAAATCCTTTGCGCATTCTGCTGCTTCCGATGCAGGAATATGGCGTCACGGTTCTGTATGTTGGTGTCTGGCCCTTGTCCACGCTCGCCATGTCTCCTGGCATGATGCCCGCGCCGGTCTAACCTTGATCGTCTTTCAATGATTCAGTTAAGCTGGATGAGCCCCCGCTTGAGGGCGATGGATACGGCGTGGGAACGGCTTGTTGCTTCGAGTTTGTGCATGATATTCTGGCTATGATAGTAGACGGTGCGTTCCGTGATCCGCAGGATCCGGGATATGTCCCAGGTGCACTTGCCCTCGCTCATCCACTGCAGCACTTCCCGCTCCCGCCGGGAGAGCGTTGTTGTTTCTTTTTGGCTTTCGTCCTGCGTGGCCCGGGCAAGGGCCTGGCGCAGATGCGGCAAGGCGTAATGCAGAATGACCTCGGCCCGGCCGCGGGAACCAGGGGAATCTTTGCCGGGGAAGATCAGCCCGTGTTCTGTTGCTACAAGGAGCCGCTCGCTGCGAGCGGTATGCGGTCCTCCTCCTGCGTCACCCGCACCGGGGAGCGAATCCAGGCCATCGGTCCGGCACCGGAGCATTCCGGGGTTATCGAAGGACGCATCCCCTGCATAATCTCCTGCGACAGCGGGAAGGTCCATCCGGTCGTTTTCCGCGGTCAGTTGCCGGAGTTTCCGGACAAGCCGGTGGAACGCGTGCAAGGTATCACAGTTCAGACTCTCATGAATGATCTCGATCAGACCGTTGGCATCTTTTTTCGACAGATCGTACATAGCGGATTTACCCCCTTGGAATGTCCGACTGCTATCCCCCGAACAACGAGCTTGAGAATCGCCCCTGCAACAAACTATGCACTCTTATGGCCTATCTGTAACAGCTTTCGAATTGGATTACAACCGGGGAAACCCTAATTCTTCGTACTTTTTCCCTGGTATCAAGCGGATGTGATAAGTCCACTATGAGCAAAGCGACCTGGATTCCCAGCAGGCGTCACCATGCAATTATTTGATAAATTGATGCTTATTTACCGCAGGAAGGATTTTTTCAGAGAAGGTGCTTTGGATGGTCTACACGGAAGTTTTCCACGTACCCAAAAAAACTTCGCCTCAACTCGGCTTTTTTGTTTTGCCGGGATTAAAAAGCTTATCCTAACCGGGGGAACAAAAATCTTGGAACTGCGAAGGCGCGAAGGTCGCGAGGAAATCTTACAGGCCTTACATGTTGATGAACTTTGATTGTTTTTTACGTCCTCGCGCTCCTCGCGCCTTCGCGGTGAAAAGGTTCATGCCCTGTCCAGCGAGGACCTGATCTTTCTCAACAGGTCCTTCGGCGAAACCGGCTTCTGCAGGAACTCCGGCCCGACGCCGAGGACGTCGCTGTTCCGCATGAGGTCCCTGGCATAGCCGCTGAGAAAGATCGTTTTGATGTCCGGGCTGAGGGCCTTGATCTCTTCGTACGCCTGGTTGCCGGTCTTTTTCGGCAGGATCGCGTCGAGCAAGACCATCTTTACCCGGTCCCGGTTGTCCTTGAACTTGTTCACCGCGTCCTCGCCGTCGACCGCCTCGATCACGTAATAGCCGAATTCGTTCAAGAGCTGCCTGGTGAAGCTCCTGACCGACGTATCATCCTCCGCGACAAGGATGGTTTCCTCGCCGCGCGCCGGGGGAGCCGCCTCCGCTGCGTCTCGCTGCCCGGCTTCCGTGGCCGCGACCGGGAGGTAGACCGTGAAGGTCGTTCCTTTCCCCGGTTCGCTTTGACATTCGAGAAAGCCTTTATGCTGCTTGACGATGCCGAACGCAATGGAAAGGCCGAGTCCGGTGCCCCTGCCAAGCTCCTTGGTGGTAAAATACGGTTCGAAGATCCGCTGCCTGGTCGCGTCATTCATTCCGATGCCCGTGTCCGTCACAATGATCGTGGCGTAACCGCCCGGCTGGCCGAAGCCGTGCGCATTGATGAAACAGCTGTCCATGGCCGTGCTTCCCGTCTCTATGGTCAGCATCCCGCCGTGCGGCATGGCGTCCCGCGCATTCACGGCAAGGTTCATCAGCACCTGTTCGAGCTGCCCCGTATCCGCCTGAACGATCAGGTCTTCCGGAGCGGACGCGACCCGAAATTCGATGTCCTCGCCGATGATCGGTTCGAGCATCTTTCTGAAGTCGGTAACGATGGCGCTGACCTTCACGGTCTTCAGGTCCATCATCTGTTCCCTGCTGAAGGCAAGAAGCCCCGTGGTAAGACGGGCCGCCCGCTCGCCTGCAACGAGGATCTGCTTCACCTGCGGCAGGGCGCGGTCGTCAGGCTTCATATTCATCTGCATGAGGCTGGCATAGCCGATGATGACGCTCAGGATATTGTTGAAATCGTGGGCAATGCCTCCGGCCAGCGTGCCGATGGCCTCCATCTTCTGGGAGTGCTGCAGTTGCTCTTTGAGCCCCCGTACTTCCGTGATATTGCTCAACGTCTCGATAACGGCCGTTACGGCCCCTGACCGGTCCTTTACGGGGAAAGACCGCGTCTCGATATAGACCGGCTTGCCCGCGCTGTCATACTGCGTGCTGACGGCCGGGGAAGGCGCTCCTGCCTTGTACGCGCGCGCGGGGTCGCATGCCTCTCCGGCCTTGCCGCAGGGTTCGTCGCGGTGGTGCGAGACCTCGTAGCAGTGTTTGCCCAGGATATTTTCAGCCTTATTCTTTACCAGCTTGCAGTATGCCCGGTTAGCGGAAATGATCCGGTGGTCGGGGTCGATGATGATGACCCCCTCGCCCACGCTCTCCAGGACAGCCGTCATCAGCGACTCGCTCTGCTGCAGGGCGGCGTCGGTTGCCTGAAGATCCAGCAAAGCCGTTCTCAGGGATTCCGCGGTGTTTTCCTCCTCGGTGATGTCTTTTATGACCTCGATCATCTGAACGACCCGGCCCTCGGCGTCCTTTATCGGCGAGACGCTGACGTCGAAGGTTCTTGCCGCGCCTTCTGCGCAGCGGAGCGTCTGTTTGATCCGCGACGGCTTGCCGGTCTCGAAAACCTCCTGGTGGGGGCATTTGCCGGACAGCACACAGGGCAGCGGGCAGCGGCGGGAGATATCATGGCAGTTTCGCCCGACGATCCCTTCACGGCCTACGCCGCAAAGATCGAGCGACGCGGCATTGGCAAAAAGGATCTTAAAGTCCTTGTCGATGATCAGCACAGGATCGGTGATGGCGTTCAAAACACTGTTCATGGTCTCGATCTCATAAAGAACCATTGTTTACCTCGCGTTTCCCCTACCACGCCAACCATCCAGGACGTCATTCTGAGCACAGCGAAGAATCCCGGTTTTACAGCTGCATCAGATCCTATCCATTGACTTCTTTCGCGTTCATTCGCGTCATTCGCGGTTAACTGCTTTCCCCAGGTTACATCGGCCTTGCAATAAACCACTTACTCATCTCTGCATTTATTAACAGTTTTCCAACGTGATTACAACCGGGGAATCCCTAGTTTTTCGGTATTTTCCCCTGATAGTAATTACACGCAGCAAGGCCATTACCTGCAAGGCTGCCGGGTCAGGCGCCGTGCTGTCTGAAATTCGCAGACGCTGAAAGTTTTATTCTGCCGGGCAGCAGAATAACGTCAAAAAAAACTTGCAAAGTCAAATTTAAGTGGTATGATGTAGCTAATGAAGACCGGAAAGTATGGACAAAAGCTCACCTCTATGCGGAATAAGACATTGTTTATATGGGGGTTATTATGCGGTTAAACTTTAAAAAGAAGAAGGGCGTCCCGGACTTGAAAGTCAATAAACGCATGCTGGGCAAGATCCTGATCGATGGCGATTTTGTCGATCATCACGCTATCGAGAGCGCCTTGGCGCGCCAAAAGGATACCAACGAAAAGCTCGGAGAGATACTGCAGAGCATGGGTGAGCTGAATTCCGTGGATCTCAAGGCCGTATTGTCGATCCAGAAGGAACTTGCCTCGTTCGAAGAATCCATAAAAGCGGCAGCGGGTGACCGGGAACTCCTGGGCGAGCTTCTTCTCAAAGCAAAACGGATAACACCGGAACAGCTTTCTGTTGCACTGGAAGAACAGCGGAAGTCCGGCGGGAAACTCGGTTCGATCTTAATTCACCGGGGGCTGCTGAGTGAACACGAACTGAAGGCAGTCCTGTCGTTCCAGCAACACCAGGGCAACGAGGCGCCGGCTTCAACGGCTTTCAGACTGGGTGAGATCCTTGTCGCCACGGAGCAGATAACCCGTCAACAGCTCGAAGATGTTCTTGCGCATCAGAAGCTGTCTAAAAAGAAGATCGGCGAACTCCTGATCGAAGCGGGTCATGTGCAGCCCCATCAGATCGATTACGGTCTGAAACTACAGCAGAAGCTGGTAACAGCCGCGCTGATAGCGGCATTGTCCATGGCGACCCTTGCCGGAGGCCGGGAGGCCTTCGCCGGAAGCTCGACGGGTCCGTCAACCAGCGCAAAAATATCCATGACAGCGACGGTCCTTGAACATACGAGAATGCAGATCCTCCACCAGGCGCAGGAATTCGTCATTACCCCTGCGGATATCATGCGCGGCTTTGTCGAGGTTCCCGCGGCCTCCCGCGTTGCCGTAAAGAGCAATAATCCCGCGGGGTATTTGCTCGCGTTCGAGGTCATGAGCGGACCCGACGCTGTTTTCAATTCGGTGAATGTGCTGGTGGGAGGCCGGGATGTTCAGATCCCGGCGGGCGGGGGCTGGATCCCCCAGCCGTATATCCGGGGCGGGGTAACGATGGACGTAAGCTACCGGTTCGCATTGGCAAAGGGCGCGCAGCCGGGGACCTACAACTGGCCGCTCATGGTATCTGTCCAGTCGATGTAGATTCAACTGTCAAGGTGCCGGATGGGTCAAGGTGCGTTAGCTGAACCTATTCAGCTCCTCCTTCATGCGTGCAGCTGCCTCCTTCAGCGAGCCAAGAGCGTTTGCCGAAGGATCCCCTTTCAGGACAGCCTTCTGGAAGCCGGAAACCGCCGAGGAAAACCCGGCATGCCCTTCCTTGATCTTTATCAACTTCTCGTCCAGTCCCTTGCGCATGACGTCCATGGCCGAGGCCAGCTCTTGGAACTCATCTTCCGCTCTCAGAGAAACCTCGGTCACCAGATCACCGCCGGCGATCCTCGCGATGTCCTTCTTGAGCATGTAGAGCGGGATCGAAAGTTTTTTCCCGAGCGTATAGATGGCATAGGCAAGCAGAAAAACGAACAGGACAAGTGAAATGGCCTGAGCTCCTACAGCGGAGGACAGGAGCAGTTCTCCCGGCGACGAGATCTTGAGATGGGACGTATAGAGGGCGTCGTGCAGCCGCTTCCCGGCAAAATAAGCAAAAAGAGTGATCGCGGCAACAGCCCAGAACGTCGTGGTGAGCACGAACCGCAAAATAAACCTGCTCTGAAAATCCTTGTTGATAAAGTAATTTCTCCGGCGATTGACCCCCATACCCACCTCCCTATTTATCATGACACTCCAGGCACAATCTGCTTCCCTGGTTCGAGATAACAAGCATTTTGGGCAGTTTGGAGTAAATATCGTGACACGATGTGCATCCGACCTTTCCGTTGACAAGTCTTATTTTCGGGTTTAACCGCCCCAGCGGTATCAACCCGCCCCGTTTCTCCGCCCGGCGATAAGATACGCCGATCGGGTGGGTGCCCTGAGGATCATAACCGGATGACAATGCGCTCCCATGCCGCCACGTGCCCGTTTTTACGTCTGTCTTTGTTGCGAGGTTCCCATCATGACAGGAAATACAGGCCAGGGAGATCTTATCTACGCGGCCGCTTGTCCCTTCCGCAAATCTCATGTGGGCCACTCCCAAACTCGCGGCATGACCGCCGCCTTCCTCCGGTACGAGCGCATTTTTTCCGTGACAGGCCTCGCAAAAGGCTTGTCCTAGCACCGTTCTCCGCAGGTAATACCATCTGCCGTCAAAGCTCGGCTGAGGCGAGGCATGAATATCATGACAGGTGGCGCACGTCAGCTTTCCCTCCCAGGACAAGGGGAGGTCCGCAGGAGGCACCACGGATACGGGCGCCATCTCCACGGGGTGCGACAGGGAATCCTCGCCCTCTTTATGGCACCGCCTGCAGAGCGTTTCCACGGAAGACGTCATCCGCAGCGTCTCGCGCTTGCCTTTCACCGGCGTACCGGCATGACAGTCAGCGCACTGATCGTCGGAAAAATCATGGGCGTTGTTTCGCAGCCCCGAATAGACCAGGCATACGGAAAATACGATCAGGAGAACGACAGCCAAATACGTTTTTTTCAACATGTCCTGATCTCCGAAAGGATTCTGTCGATATTTTTTACCGTGCCCGATAATCCGTCAAGCGCGGACTCGATCGCAACCCGGTCCTTGCCCTGCTGAACCATGCCGGCTATCGACTCCGCCTGCGTTTCCATGGCGGTGGTTTGATCTTTGAGGGTGCTGATCGTGTCCCGGTAGCGGACAGCCACGTGCTTCAGACTGTCCTCGATATCGGTCAGGTTGTCTTTTTGACGCAGCTGAAAATTCGCTTTCAGATCTCCCCGGCCGATCAGCTCCGCCTCGCGCGCGAGCCGAAACGCCGGTCCCGCGATCCGGTGGGAGTAGAACATGAGGAGAAAGGCGATCGCAGGGATGAAGAAAATCGCCATACCGACGTACAGCCATATGATCTTTACCAGCAAGGCCTGCTCCATCCTCTGAATGGTCAGGAGCGCCTTGCCGTAACCTTCACCCAGGCTTGAAGGAAAGAGCGCAAAGATCCCCACTCCGCCGCACACGGCGCCGAGGACGACAATGCAGAAGGTATAAAAGAACAAGTTTCGGTGATAGTGACGGCCTGTGGAAGAACGCGCGGCATTTTCCATGAGAATACAGCCCTCCTCGGTAGTACGTTATGCGATCGCAAGGTTAAGTATAGCAGATGCAGCTTGAAGAAGGTGAATGGCCGGAGGCCCATAACGAATAAACCCGGGAAGATATCAGCCGCCAAAAGATTTCGGCAGGAGAAGGCCCTCCTGCCGAAGTTTTTATGCCTGAAGTTTTTGTGCTTAGAGAGCCTGCACCCAAGGTGTCAAACCCTCAGTCCCCGCTTCGGGGACATCTCATACTTATGGGGCTGCCGGCTTCCATCCCTCGTCTGTCGAGTAGGGCAGCGCCTTACCGTCGAAAATGATGCGCATGCGGCGCTCACCATGGGAGCCCTTGGTCTCTTCGACGGTTATGTTGAAGTCGATAGCCGACATGATCATATCGCCAAACCGCTCATTCATCCAGCGCTGGATTGTCGGTCCATATACCTCTACCGCCTCGTGCATGCGATAAATAGCGCCGCTTTGCCAGCGTACCGGGGGAGCGGCCAAGGGGTCCAGCGTGCCGGCTTTCAGGTCAAGTTGTTTTTCCAGGCAATCCTGCGTGGCCTTCTCCAAAGGGGCCTGGCCGGTGAGGACCGCTCCAACCCGGACCGGCAGGAGCTTGCAGAACTTGCCCAGGGCTTCCAGGGTCAAGCCCTTTTTATAAGCCGCCTTATTTGCCAGGTCCAAGGTCGGCTTGCGCTGCTCATAGCTGTCGGTTGCAAGCGAATCTACTACACTGGTATTATCAGTGGCATGTGCCGGTGAAAACGAACAAAGTCCTAGAACGATCATGGCCGAAACCTTCAGTAAAGTCTTCTTCATAACACCTCCATTGGTTGTATTTTGGACAATTTTTGAGAATAGTTCGTTGAGAGAGCGCTTTTGACCGTCACCTCCTCTATCTTCAGCGTGTTATGCAAAGAACAGCGGCTGACAGAAGCATGTGGCCTGTCCCCTGCCGCTAAAATTTCTCGAACTCGTGATCGAAGCGATCAGCCCCGCCTTTGACCACATGCCCCATATTGATGGCCACGCCGGAATGTTTGATCGGCTGCGCAATTTTCGGTTGAGCGGGACGCGCCATAGTTATTTTATGCGCAGCCGGAGCGGCCCCGTTGGTTACCGTGAAGAATGCCACCGCGCTCTGAAGCTGCCCGGCCTGCGAAGCCAGTTCCTCGGCCGTGGCCGACATCTCCTCGGCGGCTCCCGCGTTCTGCTGGATCACGTGGTTGAGCTGCTGTATGGACGTGTTTATCTGGCCGGCCCCGGAGGTCTGCTCCTTGCTCGCGGCGCTGATCTCCTGCACCAGCTCGGCGGTCTTCTGGATGTCCGGCACGAGCTTGGAGAGCAGCTGGCCGGCGCGCTCGGCCACCTCCACGCTGGTCGTCGAGAGCTGGCTGATCTCGCCCGCGGCCGCCTGGCTGCGCTCCGCAAGTTTCCGGACCTCGGCAGCCACCACGGCGAATCCCTTGCCCTGCTCGCCCGCCCGGGCCGCCTCGATGGCGGCGTTCAGCGCAAGCAGGTTCGTCTGCCGGGCGATCTCTCCGATGACCGAGATCCTGTTCGCTATGTCCTTCATGGCGGCCACAGCTTCGGTAACCGCCTTTCCGCTCTCCTGGGCGTCAGCCGCCGACTTCAAGGCGATCTTCTCGGTCTGCGAGGCGTTGTCCGCATTCTGCTTGATCGTGGCGTTCATCTCCTCAATGGAGGCCGATGCTTCCTCGGCCGACGCCGCCTGCTCGGTGGTGCCCTGGGACATCTGCCCCGTGCCGTCGCTGAGCTGCCGGCTTCCCATGGCCACGGTGTCCGCCGCGTTCTTGACGTCCACAACGACCTGGCGAAGCTTCTCGGCCATGGTCCTCATCGCGGAGTAGATGCCTGTTTCATTCCTTCCCTGCGCCGCGAACACGACGGTCAGGTCCCCGTCGGAGATCTTCCGGGCGATCTCCGCGATATGCGCGGGCTCCCCTCCGATCGGCACGATTATCGAGCGGCTGATCATGATCCCCCCGACGATGACGGAGGTCCCCAGCAGCAGCGTCAGCATGACGATCCAGAGAATGGCATTTCTCTTGGCGCTGGTTGAACGTTCGACGGCCCGGTTCATGCTTTCCTGGTGGTACAGGTTGCATTGATGAAGGAGCTCCAGCATCCTGTCGTAGGATTCCCTTCCCGCCGACGTCAGGAGCTTCAGGGAGTCTTCTTTCGCGTAGGCATCGCTCAACTTCATGGCTTCGGTCTTGATCCCGCTGAACGAGGCCCACTCTTTCTTGAACGTTGCCATGCGCCCGGAAATTTCCGGGGAATTCCGGGTCAAGGCTTCATAATCCGCTTCTTCCTTGCCGAGCTTAACCGTCATTTCGCCGATGAGCTGTTCCACCTTCTTGAGCCCCTCCGGGTCGGTCATGGCGGAATGGATGATCAAATAGCGCATGACTTCCGAAAGGGTTTTCTCGAGCTCATCGACCTTGACCAGGGGAATAGCTTCGGTTTTCACGATGGAGAGCGAGATATTTGCAACGCTGTTCGTGAAAAAGAACCCTATCCCGCCCGCGACCAGCAGGCAGGCTATGGATATCACCGCATTTAACAGCAGTTTGGATTTAATTTTCATAATGGAGAATCCTCAAACGGGTCAAGCATCTCCCCGATCTCCCTTCCTTCTTTCACTTCTAACTTTCCCCTTCTCACTTCTTACTTGATACCTTCAGCTCTTGCTGAAACTTTCATCGACGAACGTATTCAGGTCCGTTTTCTGGATCAAACCCGCGGACACCGACATGTCGTGGATCGCCTGAAAATCAGAAACTTTAGGCGCGAGATCGCTGTACGTAATGCGGTTCGCAGGCTGCTGCATGACATTGACGATCACGCGCTCGTCTATCTGCACGTACTTCCGCGCCAGCGTCGCCACTTCCTTCGAACCCCTGTTTTTGTCCTCATCGATGAACTTGCCGCTCCGCTGCATGCTGTGCACCCATTCCCGTATCCCCTCGGTGTTGGACAGCTGCTCTTTGCGGACGACGGCGATGCAGCAGATGTGGTTGGGCATGATGTCCTTGGAAAGCTTCAGGATCTTTCCGATCCCCATCTGTATCGACCGCTCGCCGGCAGGCTCCGGACCGAGAAAGGCGTCGATGCTGCCGGCCTTGAGCGACTCGGGCATATTGGGAGGCGGGACCGCCATGACGGTCAAGTCTTTCAGGGACAGCCCCCCGCTCCTCATATATTTGTCGAGAATGGCCGCCTGGGTGCTCACCCGGTACGGGACCGCCACGGTCTTTCCCTTGAGGTCCGCCGGCGACTTTATGGCGGAATCGGCCCTGACGGTAATGCCGGAGCCGTGCCGGTGGCCCACGGCGACCGACCTGATATCCAGGCCGTTGTTGTACAGGTCCATTCCAAAGTTCGACAGGATCATGGCTCCGCCGACCACGTTCGCCTTGAGCGCGCCGGAAAGCGCGTCCCAGGACTTGAACTGCACCGGCTCGATATCAATGGCCTTGAAGGAACTGTTGTCCCTTGCGTGGGATATGAGCATGGCAAAATGATCGAGGATCGGGATATACCCCATCTTGAGCGTGGTCTTTGCTTGAAGTATCAAAGGAAATCCAAAAGAGCTCAGTCCGAGAGCGGCGCATCCGATGGCGCTCGTTTTCAAGAATTGACGGCGGTCCATGTTTTTCGAAGGTCTTTTCTTGTTTCCCATTTTTCGTTTCTCCTTTTTTTTATTACTTCAACTCACGCGAATTGAAGTTGTCACTATCAATTGCCCATGCTCCCTCGCGACGAAGCGAGACCTGATGAAGTCATGCATGGAATTAAAGCCGCAGATCACCGAGTTGTCAAGTAAAGCTATTACTTTAGTGATAGACGATGCTGAAAGTTACAGATAGTCACTAAAAAGTTATGATTATACGGATGCCGGACATGACGTCCGACGCTATCGTTCGGACATCGAACAGGAAAATCGCCCTATTGCAATAAACTATGCGTTTCTTCATAGGTTATCATTACAGTTTTCAAACGGGATTTCAACCGGGGAAACCCTAATTTTTAGAGCTTTTTTCCTGGTAGAACGGGCGCGGTAAGTCCATGGCGGGCAAGGAGATGATTAATAATTTGGGATCTTCCGGGTTTTGTGTGGGTAGTTTTTCACCCTTTATCGATTTTCTTGCATATCCCCTTCGCAGCCTGAATGAAATTTTTGACCCGTCTAAGGCCACATCCGCTCGATCGCGCAAACTCGGCCGTTGGCCTCAGACAGTGCGCGCTCGCCCTTGCGGGACGCTTCTTTAGGCCAAGACGGGTCCCTCTGTGTCAATATAACTGAGACACCTCCCCTGTGGTAAATTAGAGTAGAGGGCGGGGAGGAGAAATCTATATGATAGCTTCAAAGATTAAAGCATCCCAGGGAAACAAAGGAGCCCGTAGGGCGACTGAGGTTCCCTGGGGAA
>Ga0210377_10000129_pt1 | contig 69034 bp, 70 predicted proteins | sample PLM4_65_b1redo_FD_155480 | JGI IMG/M metagenome (GOLD analysis project Ga0210377, IMG submission 155480) | Groundwater sediment microbial communities from an aquifer in East River, Colorado, USA - PLM4_65_b1 redo | ecosystem: Environmental > Terrestrial > Soil > Riparian zone | place: USA: East...
AGGACTGTCATCAGACCCGCTGATGAACTGGCGGATCTCCGCTCTTGATAGGGTCACTCTTGTCTCGAACTCGGATGCCCACTCCGCGTCAAAGATCGGTCGCGAGGCGAACATCCTCGATACGGACATCACGTACGCAGCAATGCTGAAGGCAATTAAAACACGAAAAGGATTTCTCGGGACCATTGAGTTCTTTCCTGAGCAGGGGAAGTATCACTATGACGGCCACCGGAATTGCGGGGTAAGCCTGACGCCGAAAGAAACGATACGCAATAACTACCTCTGCCCCGCATGCGGCAGGAAGGTGACCGTGGGCGTGATGCACCGGGTTGAGAAACTTGCCGACCGGGCAGAAGGTTTCAAGCTTACGGGGGCGCCTTCCTTTGCTTCCATCATCCCCTTGCCGGAGATCATTGCTGAGGGTTTGGAATGCGGAGTGAATACTAAAAAAGTAAATGCTCTGTATCTGCCTATGCTCGAACGGCTCGGCAACGAGTTCAGGATACTCCTTGACACGCCGCTCGACGATATCGAGCGCGCGAGTTCGCGTCTCATCCGCGAGGCCGTTGCGCGCATGCGGGCAGGGACCGTCCATATCGCACCGGGGTATGATGGCGAGTTCGGCAAGGTCAAGATATTTGAGGATGAAGAGAGAAAAAAGATCAGGGGATAGGTACTGTTCCAATACTAGGTTCCTCTTCCTTGATGAGAGTAACTCAGGAATCAAATATTACTCAAAACGGCAAAAAAATATTCCTCGCAATAGCCTATGAAAGAAAGGTGGCTACTTAGAGATTCCACAAAGGACGTCAAGAAAATCTTGAACTCTTGGTTTAAGTAACAACTAATTTAGCCTTTCTTTGCGATCTTTGCGTCTTTGCGAGAGATGCCTTTCGGTTTTTGACCTTTCGGTTCCGCTTGTCCGGTTGAGGAGGTGTTTTATGGATACGTTTGAAATAAAGATCAACAAGACTATCATCCGTCTTGTGTCAGCAGACCTTACCGAACGTGAGGTCGACGCGATCGTGAACGCGGCAAATAGCCGGCTGCAGCACGGCGGAGGGGTCGCGGGAGCGATCGTGAGAAAAGGTGGACAGGTCATTCAGGACGAGAGCGATAAGATCGGCTCTGTGCCGGTCGGTGGTGCTGCGATCACGACGGGTGGAAAATTGAAAGCGCGGTACGTCATTCACGCGGTTGGGCCGAGGATGGGTGAGGGGGACGAGGACAATAAATTAAAGCAGGCGATCAACAGCGTGCTTGCCCTTGCAACTGAAGAAAAGCTCAGGAGCATCTCAATTCCCGCAATCAGTGCGGGGATCTTCGGTTTTCCCAAGGACCGGTGCGCGAAGATACTGGTGGGTGAAACCGTGGCGTTCTTGAAAGGCAATTCCGGCGCAGCGCTCGAACTCGTCGAATTCTGTATCTTTGACAAGGAAGCCTTCGGATTTTTCAGGTTGCAGATCGAAACAACGGTAGTCAGTTAAACATGCGATGCATGAGGATTTGTAATGTGGATGCGGAAAGAGAACATAAAACAGAAGCGGTGCTAAACAAGAAAGTCAGGTTCAACAGTGATTACGATGTCCGGGCAGCCTATTTTTTCCCCGCGTCTCTGGCTTCCAGTTCAGCCAGGTAATCTATGAATGTCTGGAGGAGGGTCTTGTCCTTATCCGTCAAATCGGTAAACTCAACTCTGATATCATAGTTTGCTTGACCGGCAATTTCCGTCATGTTGCATGCAATAGTTCTTCCGACAAATGTAACAGCTTTGTCGGCATTCAGAGACAATTCCATGGGGATAGTGCTATTGATTTCGACAGACTGCTGGGTTTGGATGAGCATGCCGCCCAGGCTGATCGATCTCATCTTAAACTCTAAAGGATAGCTCAAAATATGCTTGCCGGGAGTGGTGAGATTAAACCTGACATTGAACCGCCGATCAACCACAGCCGACGAATTCTTCTTACTATTTTGCTCGATCGGTCTGAGAAAATCAGCTATCTTATCCGCAAAGCCATCTTTAAATACCAACCCTGCCGTGTATATTGAGGCCGTTTCCCCGTGGCCTCTTGCTTCTATTCCGCTTAACTCTGATCGAACTACAATGCCCTTCACGTCGAGCGTTTTCTCTTTTTCCTGCAGCTTGATCATATACTCTTTGCCGATATTAAGTCTCCGGTCTGCTTTCAGGGCAACTCCGCCGAGACTGATATCAAGGACTTCGACTTTGTCGGTTAAGCTCATCTTGCCGTTAATTTCTATTAAATCCAGATTGTATCTTTTATGTCGTCTCTTTTCCTGCATTATCTACCCACATCCATTTCATAGAGCGCTAATAATTGAATCAACTCCAGAAAAAATATTCATCGGGGAGGACATCGTAATCAATAAGTATCATTAGAATGCAATCGCCAGCTCTTTGCCCAATTGCCAATTGAGTATACTGATTAAGTATGTCCAAAGTCAAGAGCAGTTTTAACTCAGCACATATCACGATCCTATTTTTTTTCTGCACCCCAGTTCACAGCTCCGCCCCCGACGAATTCATTCGAGGGCAGGCTCCGGCATGATTGCCGGTACTGATAACATGCCTTTTCGAGCAGCGCAGCACTCCACCCTCGCCTTGAGAACGGGCTCGGCCGTGTCTGACTGGCATTGTGGCAGCATCGGTCTTTTCAACCTTACCATGCTTGTGCGCGAACCTGCTCATGGGATGCAGGGGCTTCGGGAAAAGCAAAGATATGAGTCTCTCCCCAAACCCCATAGAGGTTAATTCTCCGCTGGCCTTTTAAGTTCTGCCTTTCCCCTGCGCCGGGTAGCTCTGAGCGAAAGACACGCACAGCAATGCTTCAACCAGTAACGAGAATAGAAAAAAATCAGGCAGACACGGCCTCGCCCTTTTTTAAAGGGCGGGGGTGGAGTGATGCGAGTCCTGCATATCAGGGTGGAGGTACTGTACATCTTCCCTGCATGCTGCGTGGCCGAGTGATGAGCTGCCCAAAAAAACAATGCACACGTGGGACGAATGCCTAAATGCAGTTCCGCATAATCCTTTGTACTACGTTTCAGTATGAATAACATACCACGGCTCTCTGCGCCGATTCCCTTCGTCTACAGCAGTTCGTTGCCCTTTCTTGACACTCTTTCGTGATTGATATATCCTTAATTATGAAGACCTATCTGTCCACCAGCTACCAGTACGTTAAAAGGGGAATAGTCCGGAGAATGACAACAAAGTGGATCCCTGAACGTCCTCGTGACGGCCGGGAAGAAGGATAACCGGTATGGCGCATCCCGGCCCGTTACAGGGAGGACATGGTATGATCGATCTCTTGCGAACACGCAGAAGTATTCGTAAATATGCCCAGAAGCCAATTGCCGGCAAAACAATTGATATGCTTATAGAGGCATTGCTCCGTTCACCGACCTCACGAAACGGCAAATCGTGGGAATTTATTATTGCTGACGATCGGGAGCTCCTGTCTAAACTTTCGAAAGCAAGAGAACAGGGATCTCAGCATTTGAGGGACGCCGCATTGGGGATCGTCGTGTGTGCCGACAGTGCAAAATCCGATGTATGGGTTGAGGACTGTTCCATTGCTGCAATACTTGTTCAGATGACTGCTCTTGATTTGGGTCTCGGCAGCTGCTGGATACAAATCAGGAATCGGAATCATGCAGAGAGGATGTCGGCGGAGCACTATATTCAAAGTCTGCTGGGACTGCCCCAACACATCAAGGTTGAATGCATGGTGAGCATTGGCTATCCGGACGAAATAAAGAACCCAATTGAAGAGAGCGAACTGGATTATAACAAGGTTAAACACAATCATTACTCCAGACCGTATGTGCCAAAGAGGGAGCCTGAGTAGATGTTCACTTCGATCTTTTGCTGACACCAAAGGTTGACAGCGTGTCGTGCTTTCTGTAAAGTAAAGTGGCATCGTGGAGTTATATCGGAGGATAACATTTAAATCGAAGTAAGGAGGATTCGTGTAATGGCACCCAACGGAATGCCCTTCGTATGTTACAACAGGAAGGGTCTCGAAACAATTTTACCGCATAGAGGCGCGGCCCTCAGAAAGATCGACGGTGTTTTTTATAGTGCTAGTGTTCCCGACATAATGATAGGAATAAAAGAAATTCGTGATGACGACCTGGACCTTGAAGGCCATTTTCCCGGGGCACCCACCTATCCCGGTTACGCTCAGGATGAATTTGTCTGCCTTGTGGCCGCAGCACTCATTCCGACTACCGTGGTGGATTTTAAAACAGGGCCTCACGTTGTTCAGAAGATCGTGCGGTATAAACACAGTGCAAACCCGGGCGACAGATTGATTGCAGAAGTTAAACTCATTGGGAGGCGAGCTAAATTCTTTATTTTTTCTGCCACCATAAAGAATCAGAATAACGAGACAATTGCTGAGTACGAAAAAATTGTCGGTGCGATATGAATGCATATTTCTCTGCGCGGCAGTATCCCGACAGGAACAGCCCTGGCTAGTTTCCCTTCCTCAAGGGAATTTAGTCTTTTTTTTGCATATCCCCTTCTCGGCCTGAGCAAAATTTCTGACCCGTCTAAGGCCACGTCCGCTCGCTCGCGTAAACTCGGCCTGCGGCCTCAGACAGTACGCGTTCGCCCCTTCGGGGACGCTTCCTTAGGCCAAGACGGGTGCCCATAAATTTCGCAATGGCCGATCCGGGGACATGCGGGGTTTGGGTAAAGCACCGGGATTCGCGCCGTTCCCACTCAGGAGGGCGAAGAACTTCTATTTCAAAAGGGGGGAATGTACATGCACAGAATCTCAAAAATCTTGTTGTTGATAATGGTTTTTACTCTTTCGGCAACGATTCTTTTTGCCGTTGAAAAGCAGGAGATGCAGAAAGGCGGCCGCATACCGGATTCTGCTGCTCCCGGTGCGCAGGACACGATCCTCATCCAACCTGCGTTTTCCTTACATACAGACAGAACAGCAGTATTAATCATGGACTATGAAAATGATATCGTGGCCATGCTGCCAGAGAGTGTGCAGATGTCTTTGTTGGAAAAAGCCAGCACAATCCTCAAGGCATCGCGGCAGGCCCATATGCCCGTTATTTACGTCGTTGTGCGTTTTCGGGATGGGTACCCTGAGATCAATGCGCAGAACAAACTCTTTAGCGGTTTAAAGGATTCGGGCCGCCTTCGCGAAGGCACCCCGGGAGCCGAGATTCACGCCAAGGTAGCTCCGCAGCCGGGCGATATAATCGTCACGAAGCGCCGCGTCGGGGCATTCTCAACCACGGACCTTGAAACGATCCTGCGGTCCAAAAATATCAACACAATCGTATTGTTCGGCATTTCGACAAGCGGCGTTGTTCTTTCCACGGTGCGCTGGGCTGCTGATATGGATTACAAACTTGCGGTCATCTCAGACGCATGCGCTGATGTGGATGCAGAAGTACACCGCGTTCTCATGGACAAGATATTCCCGAGGCAAGCCGCTGTCGTGAACACTCAGGAATTCCTCTATGCTGTTGGCGCTCGGGATGAAAAGTAATCGTAATAAAGCCCAAGAGGGAGGTTCGAATGGCCAAGACGTTAACAGTTGGCATAGAATTAACGACGCGGCGCCAAATCCCACCGAAGTTTTCCCTTATTTCGAGATGCCCAACTTCTTCCGAAGTGTCAGGCGGCTGATGCCGAGGAGACGAGCAGCCTCGGACTGGTTTTCCCCGGCGTGTGACAGCGCATACTCGAGCACGTGCCGGTCAACTTCCTCGTGGATCTTGCCGTAAAAATGCTTGTCTTTTCGATCGAGCCCTTCCTTGACATAGGGTATCAGCGCTGCCGCAAGGGCTCCTGCATGCCCCGCCTCGGGTCTTGCAAGAGAGTGCGTCCCCAGGTCAGCCAGCTCGTGTGTCGTGAGATAATTCGTTTTGCAAAGCGCGATGCCTGATCGGATGGTATTCTCCAGCTCGCGGATGTTTCCGGGCCAGTTATAGGCGATCAGCCGGTCAAGAAATGCCTTCGTCACTCCCTTGATCGGCTTCTGGGCGGTATGCGAGTGCCGGTAAAACAGGCATTGGACCAGCGGGATAATGTCTTTCTTCCGCTCCCGGAGCGGGGGAACGTGGATCGAAGCAACGCGAAGCCGGTGGTAGAGGTCTTCCCGGAACTTCCCTTCGCGCACCATGGCGGCGAGATCACGGTTGGTGGCAGAGATCACGCGAACATTCACCTGGACCTCCTTCGTGCTGCCTACGGGATAGAACGCCTGCGTCTGCAGGAACCGGAGTAGTTTTCCCTGGAGCGCGAGCGGCAGTTCACCCACCTCATCAAAAAAAACGCATCCGTTGTCCGCGGTCTTGAGCATGCCTTCCTTGACCGAGACCGCCCCGGTGAATGCGCCCCGCTCGTAGCCGAATAGCTCGGACTCAATCAGCGTCTCGGGCACGGCCGCTGCGTTGATAACCACAAAAGGCTTTCCAAAGCGGGACGAGAGCTGGGCGATCGCTTCAGCCACCAGCTCTTTTCCTGTTCCTGTTTCCCCGGTGATCAGTACCGGCACTTCGACCTGGGCGATGCGCGCGACCTTTTCGCAGAGGCTCATAACCAGCGTTGAGCGCCCCACGATGACGCAAGTCGCGGCCGGTGCGAGGACATCCTTGTCGATCGTGATGGCCCCAAGCAGCTCATTCCTGAGGTCCCCAAGCTCCGCCAGTATCCTCCCGATGCGATCCTTTTTGAACGGCCGCCTGATGATCTCATAGGCGCCGAAGGTCGCGGCCTCCATGACCGGCCCGGTCCGCTCCGCTTCCGTGACAGCCATGACAAAGGCCCGTTTAGCGTAGTCGCGGACCAGCGCGACCTCCATGGAATCAATGTCAATGAACACACAGGCATCAGGCGCGACTGCGGATGCATCCGGTTGCTTCGCAGCTGTTGCCAGCTTGTATCCCCGGGGAAGTACCGACGAGAGATCCTCAGCAAGGCCGGTGTCCTTCGTTATCAGCAGGACTTTTTGCATAGCGCACCCTCCTGTATATTATATGACCATGTTGTATATATATAATCCAATGAAAGCATGGTGTCAACCCGAAAACCCGGTATTTCGGCCTAGTTGCGCATGGCATGCTGGTTGCAATGAGACGGTAATGAAAAGCAAAGGCACGATGCAGGTCGGACTTCAACCCCGGTCTCCGGCCTGTATCGCGTTTTCGCTTTATCCTGACTATAAAACAAAGAGGAGAACCAGTATGGGAGAACAGGCAACAGCAACCTCAGTAAACCTCGACGAGCTCAAGCGCGTAGGGATCGTTGCGCAGAACCAAAAGAATACGTTCCTCATACGGCTCAGGACCGTGGGCGGCGATCTGACAACCGATGAGCTGATGACTATCACCCGGGTAGCGCAGAAATACGGTCGCGACGAAGTGCATCTCACCACGCGCCAGGCTGTGGAAATACCCTTCGTGAACGTTGACGACCTGGAAGCCGCGCGCGGGGAGCTCGAAAGCAACGGCATTGTGCTCGGCGTGTGCGGGCCCCGGGGAAGAGGTATTGTTGCATGCCCCGGAACAGCGGTCTGTACCTCGGCTATTGTTGAAACCAAACAGCTGGCTGCGGAGCTCGACAGCGCCTACTTTCGCCAGCCCGCGCCGCACAAGTTCAAGATCGGCGTGTCCGGCTGCCCGAACAGCTGCTCTAAGCCCATCGAAAACGATGTTGGCGTGATGGGCGGCGTCCTGCCCGCATGGAACAAAGAGGCATGCATCTCCTGCCAGCTCTGCGTAAGCATCTGCCCGGTCAGCGCTATCGAGGAAAAGGACGGGGCCTTCATCCTGAACGAGGAGAAATGCATTTACTGCGGCCTCTGCATCAAGAACTGCTCGACCTCAGCCTGGACCGCTAAAAAGACCGGCTACACCCTGTTCCTCGGCGGCACGCTGGGAAAGAAGCCGCGGCTCGGCACCAAGGCAAAAGAGCTCATCGAGTCGAAGGCGGAACTGCTGGAGTATGTGGATCGGGCGTTCAAGTTTTTTCTCGCCCACGGCAAAAAGAAGGAACGCTTCGGCCATGCCCTGGACCGCATCGGCATTGACACTGCATTCGCCGAAATATTCGGCGGGCCGAAGGAAACCGTCTATGCCGGATCGGCAAAGTCGGTAGCTGCCGCCCGGAACGAAAACTTCATCGACCTCCTCGGTGTCTGCTGCCCCATGAACTTTGTTCATGCCAAGCTCGCCATCGAGAAGATAAAAACAGGAGAGCGGCTAGAGATACTTCTGGACGACGGCGAACCGATCGTCAATGTTACGCGAAGCCTGAAAAACGACGGGCACAAAGTCCTGAACGTAAATCCTGAAAATGGTCACTTCCGCGTGCTCGTCGAGAAGCGCTGATGCCGACAGCGATCGATATGGAGGTCCTATGAAAGTATTGGTAGCATATGACGCATCACTCGACTCAAAAGCGGCGTTGAAATACGGGATCCAGCGGGCCCATGAATTCCCGGGTGAAGTGATCGCCCTCCACGTATTTCCCTCCCATCGCTTTATAGACGACAATGCCGGTCCGCATGCCGAGGAACGCGCGCGACGCGATGCGTTCCATCGCCTTGACGAAGCTCGGGAATTTATCCGGGCAACCGGGAAGGGGCTCAAAGCGAGCGCGGTCTTTACCGTGGGAAATGTTCGAAAGGAAATCATCAGTCACGCGAGCAAGGAAGACGTGGACCTGATCGTCGTCCCGCCCTCACTGAAAGCGCTTATGGATTCCGCCTGCTGCCTGGTGGATGTCGTTTCCGCCGATGAAGAGGCGGACGCCGTGGCTCCTGCCATTCTCACACGGGCATAGCATGGGCACAATTTGAGCACAGTTACAGGAAATACGGATTTTTAAGGGGATGATAACGAAGTGAGGATAGCTCTATAAGATTGATTTGACTGGTGCCGGCGGCAGAATCTCACGCGCTTCGCTTCACGAAGGGGCCCGCCCCCTCGTCCGCACCCCCGAAGCATGGGGGAACCTTTCCCCCACCCCCCTTGTTCGATTTCGCCCGCCGTAAAATAAAAAAGATCGGCAGAAGAACCGATCTTTAAATTGGTGCCGGCGGACGGAATCGAACCGTCATGGAGTTGCCCCCGGAGGATTTTGAGTCCTCTGCGTCTACCAGTTTCACCACGCCGGCACGCGATGAAACTTACACCAACCTGCTTTTACTGTCAAGCAAAAAGGCTTGCAACTTCCTGCCCGGCTTTGTATAATACCGACCTATGCTCACGGGCTACAATACCGACTTCAAATTTGAGGGGAAGATCTACCACTGTCAGACCGAGGACGGCGGGGTCAACAGTCCGTACGTGACTTCGCTCTTGTATCTCCGGGGTGCGATCCTTGCCTCACGCAAGACCAGCTACGCCGACATTCTCAAGGCCGACTGTCTGGATGAAGTAGTGCGCGGGTTGATGATGGATCAGCACAAGCAGATGATCCGCGACCTCATGCATGGAAAGCTGGACCTGAATAATGCCCCGCACGAATCCACTTACACGCCGGCAACTGCGTCCGCTCCCGCGCCGGCCGTGCCGACTCCGGCACCAGCACCAGCACCAGCAGAGGAAAAACCATCTCCGCCATCTCCGACCCCTTCGAGGGCAGATGCTAAAGAAAAGGGCCTCGACGATGTTATCCTGGACTTTCTCGCCCAGGAACAGCTGGACAGAGAACAGAAGAAGTCGATTTAAAACACCCGTTGCTATGGTGATGTGCGGGATTGGCGCGTGAAACACTGTGCGACGCCTAGCGTTGTGAATATATCCTCATTCGTTGTTGTTTTTTCCATATTATGATCCACTCAGGAGGACAGGTGCATGGCGGCATCAAAAGAGCAGTTGAAAACATTGACAGACAAGGCCAGAAGGGTCCGGATCGACATCCTGAAGATGCTGACCGAGTGCGGCTCGGGCCACACCGGCGGCAGTCTGTCCGCGGCTGATATCGCGACGGCGCTTTACTTCTACAAGATGAAGTACGATGCGAAGAAGCCGGACTGGAAGGGGCGGGACCATTTCATCCTCTCGAAGGGCCATGCAGCGCCGCTCCTGTATACAGTTCTCGCGCATGCGGGCTTTATTGAACACGCGGAGCTCTGCACGCTTCGGAAGCTCGGTTCGCGGCTCCAGGGCCATCCGGACAGCAAATATGTGCCGGGAGTCGAGATATCCACGGGTTCTCTGGGTCAGGGTCTGTCCGTGGCCAACGGCATCGCGCTTGCACACAAGCTCGACAAAGCGCCGAACCGGGTGTACGCGCTGCTCGGTGACGGCGAACTGCAGGAAGGCCAGGTCTGGGAAGCAGCCATGACCGCGGCTCACTACAAACTCGACAATCTCTGCGCGCTCGTTGACAACAACGGGCTCCAGATCGACGGGCCGGTTGCCAGGGTGATGGGCGTGGAGCCGATTACTGACAAGTGGCGTGCCTTTGGCTGGGAGGTGCTTGATATCGATGGTCACGACCTGTCCGCCATCACGTCCGCACTCGACAAGGCCGAGACAATAAAAGGGAAACCGACCATGATCGTTTGCCGCACGGTAAAGGGCAAGGGTTCGAAGCAGTTCGAAGGCAAGGTGGAGTTCCACGGAACCACGCCGTCGAAGGAAGAGCTTGAGATCGCGATGAAGGAGTTGTCGGAAGAAGCTGTATGCAAGTAAAAGAATATTAACCACGGATGAACACGGATGCACACGGATACGCAGAAAAGAATCAGGCACAAGGAATCATTGATCATATCTCATCGATCCGTGTCTATCAGTGCTAATCCGTGGCAAAAATTTATGCTGTGATTTTCATGGAGGAAACGTGACGAAGATAGCGACACGAGATGCATACGGGGACGCGCTGGTGGCCCTCGGGAAAAAGCGTGATGATGTAGTGGTGCTGGACGCGGACCTGTCTGGTTCGACGAAGACCTCGAAATTCGCCAAGGTGTTCCCGGACCGGTTCTTCAATATCGGCATTGCCGAGCAGGACATGATGGGCACGGCGGCCGGACTCGCCATAGCCGGCAAGCTGCCGTTCGCGAGCACCTTTGCAGTGTTCGCCACCGGCAGGGCCTGGGAGCAGGTGCGACAGTCCATTTGCTATCCGAACATGAACGTGAAGATCGTGGCAAGCCACGCGGGCATTACGGTGGGCGAGGACGGCGGTTCGCACCAGTCGGTCGAGGACATCGCCGTGATGCGCGTGCTTCCGCACATGACCGTGATCGTTCCTGCCGATGGGCCCGAGACCCTACAGGCCATCGAGGCCGTAGCGGAGCACAAGGGTCCGTGCTACGTGCGCGTGGGGCGGAACAAGGTGCCGACGCTCTTCGGCGGGGAGTATACGTTCAAGATCGGGAAGGCCCATGTGTTCAATGAGGGCAAGGACGCCGCCATCATTGCCACAGGCATCATGGTCGCCGAAGCGATCAAGGCGCGTGACCTGCTGAAGGCCGAAGGGATCGATGCCGGCGTGATCAATATGTCCACGATCAAACCGATCGATGCCGGGGCCGTGGTGGCGGCCGCGAAGTACAGCGGCGCGATCGTGACAGCTGAAGAGCACTCGATCATCGGCGGCCTGGGCGGGGCCGTGGCCGAGGTGTTGTGCGAATCCGCACCGGTTCCGATGGTGCGCATCGGTGTCAAGGACACCTTTGGCACGTCCGGCGATCAGGAAGGGCTTATGAAACATTATGGCTTGTCGGCGGGTGATATCGGAAACGCGGTTAAAGAAGTAATGAAAAAAAAGAAGCGCTGAAGATTTCGGATCGCGCAATATGAAAGACAACTGAGAAGAATAGAGATACTGCTCTTACTTGAGGTTTATTCGCGTCAATTCGCCGCAAACCCCCAGTTTGCCGTTATCCGTGTGAATCCGCGGTAAAAGTAAACGATGATCCAGCTCTATCGGGTGACAAAATATTACGAAGGCGTTCCAGCCCTCCGCGAGGTGAGTTTCACCGTGGACAAGGGCGAGTTTGTTTTCGTCACCGGTCCAAGCGGCGCGGGCAAATCCACCCTGCTGAAGATCCTTTTCTGCGCGGAACATGCGGACGAGGGGCGGATTGTCATGCAGGGCGTAAATACCTTCCGGTTGAAAGCATCGACCATTCCCTACCTCAGGCGCAATATCGGTTTCGTGTTTCAGGACTACAAGCTCCTCCCGCACAAGACAATCTCGGAAAATATCGCCCTTGCGCTCAAGGTGGTGGGTACGCCCGCCGGCGAGATCGAGCAGCGCGTGTACCAGGTGCTGAAGAAGGTCGGGATGGAAGGCAAACGCCATTTAACACCGCCGAAGCTCTCAGGCGGAGAGCAACAGAAGGTCGCCGTGGCCCGCGCGCTCGTGAATGAACCCCAGGTGCTGCTTGCCGATGAGCCCACCGGCAACCTGGATCCCCAGAGCGCGCAGGAGGTGTTCCGACTCTTCAAGGATATCAACATGAAGGGCACAACCGTTTTGGTGGCCACACACGACTGGGAAACGGTGAGGAAGATGCAGCGGAGGATCATAACCATGGAGGGCGGGAAGGTCATTGACAACGGAAGCCAGCCCGCGCAAACGCCGAACCTTAAACCATTGAACCCGCAGGCGGGAGCCGCAGGAACAAAGTCTGTCGAGAGGGAATCGTGAAAGGATACGGCCTGTTCTATTATATCGCCGAGGCCTTCCGCGGACTGCGGGCCAATAGCCTCGTGAATCTTCTCGCCGTGGGCACGATAAGCATGGCCATGTTGATCGTCGGTTTTTTCCTGATCGTGTTCTTGAACCTTCAGACCGCGGTGAATGCCTTGGGGAACCGCCTCGAGATGTCCGTATACCTGAAGGATGGGTTGACGGAGCACGAAAAGGATTTTATTCAGCACCGGATCAAGATGGCGCCGGGTGTGGCGAAGGTAAGCTATCTGTCCAGGGTCGAGGCGCTTCAGTTGTTCAAAAAGGATTTGAAGGGACAGGAGGATCTGATCCAGGGCCTGGCTGAGAACCCGCTGCCTGATTCCTATGAGGTCACCATCGACCGCCGGTATGCCGATGCAGAGCGACTCGAGGTCATGGCCGGGAGGTTTTCCGAATATCGGGGTGTGGAAGAAGTGTCCTATGGGAAAGAAGGCGCCAGGGTGCTGTCAGGTTTTTATACCGTGATCACCTACGGCGGGATGGCGCTGGCCGTTCTGCTCGGAGTGACCGTGGTGTTCATCATATCAAATTCGGTTCGTCTTGCGCTGTACTCACGGGGGCAGGAGATTGAGCTGCTGCAATGGATCGGAGCGACCAGGGGTTTCATTCAGGGGCCGTTCCTCATCGAAGGGATGATGCTCGCCATGCTCGGCTCAGCGCTCGCTGTAGGAGTTCTTGCAGGCGTGTACTATGCGATTCCGCAAGAGGTTTTTCTCTTTCTGTCTCGGCCGAATGGGCTGGACTTTCTACCGATTTCAGTGGTAACATGTATGATAGCCAGTGGTGGTCTGCTTGGCCTCGCTGGCGGCCTGGTCTCGGTCAGCAAGTTCCTGGAGTAACGCATGCGAACGACGATCAGCTCCCGCGTTTTCATGTTCATGCTGGCTGTTCTGCTCGCACTCCCGGTAGGCGTTCCATCAGCCTTCGGCGCTGACAAAGCCGCTGATAACAAAGAGCTGCAGCGCATCAAGCGCGAAATGCGCGAGAAAAAAAAGGAACTGAAACGAGCAGACCGCAAGGAGCGTTCGATCCTGTCGGAGCTTGAAAAGATCGATCGTGACATTCAGACAGGTCGCACGGAGCTCGCGGATCAGCAACAACAGATGCGAGGGTCCGAAAAGGCCCTTCGGGAGGTCGAGGAGAACAACGCCGCGCTTAGCCGTGAGCTTGCTGCGCTCAAGCAGCAGTATAGCCGGCGGCTCCGGGCGTTATATAAGATGAGCCGGAGCGGATACGCCGCTGCAATATTTTCCCCTGCCGGGCTGGGCCAGACGATGAAGCGGATCAAGTATCTCGGTTTGATCGCCGGGCGGGACCAGGCGGTCATTCGGCAGTATGGCAGCACCCTGAGACGGCTTGCATCGCGACAGGCGGAGATTGAGGAGAAAAAAAACGAGCTGCTCGCACACCAGCGGGCGGTGGAAACAAAGAAAGTGGAGCTCGAGGCACGGAGGCGTAAGAAAGCCGTCATCCTCGCGGGTGTGCGGCAAGAGAAGGGGCTGTACGAACAGTCCCTGCACGAGCTGGAAGAATCGTCGGCCAGTCTCTGGGCCATGATCAAGAAGGATGAACAGAAGAAGAGGGCAGCGAAAGCACCCCCCCCGGCTTCCCAGCAAGATCGAAAAACTGCTGACCGCGACAGGTCCCGGCTTCCCTGGCCCCTTGACGGCCCGGTGCTGACAAGATTCGGTATGCAGCGCCACCCGCAGTTCGGCACCATCGTATACCGCCGTGGAATCGAGATCCAGGCGCACGAAGGCGAGTCGGTGCGTGCGGTCCGCGACGGTCAGGTGGCGTACGCGGACTGGTACAAAGGCTATGGGAAGCTCATGATCCTCGACCACGGCAACGGGTTCTATACACTTTACGGCAACCTCTCGCGGCTTGATCTGAACAGAGGGGCACAGGCGGTCGGAGGCCAGGTGATCGGTCTTGCGGGCGATACCGGCAGCCTGAAGGGTTCGAAACTATACTTTGAGATACGCCGGAACGGGGAGGCCCAGGACCCGCTCTTGTGGTTGGCGAAAAAGTAATTTTAATTGATAGCTAATTGTTAATGAAAATGAAAATCGGAACTCTTCACGTCATACCGTGAAAAAACCAGCGTGATCACACTACGGATCTCGTCTCAGGAGGGACTGTGGTTCATATTCGTTGTAAGCAGTATCGAAAAGTCTAAAGGTCAGGTATTAATTTACTATGCACTCTAACTGCTGATACTTTTCAGGGAGAGTTATTATGCAGAACCATCTGGAGGAAGATGACATGATACGAATCAACAAAAAGAAGTTTCTGATGGCCGCGCTGATGCTTTTACTGATCGGCATTGTTATCGGTCAGGGGATGGTCCAGGCCAAATCCGATACCTATGAGGATCTGAAGGCCTTCACCCAGGCACTCGAGCTTGTAAAGCGGAACTACGTAGAGAACCCGGATACCAAGGATTTGATCCAGGGCGCCATCCGGGGCATGGTCTCGAGCCTCGATCCCCATTCGTCCTATATGAACGAACGGTCGTTCAAAGAGATGAACATGGACATTAAGGGCGAGTTCCAGGGCGTTGGAATACAGATCGGGGTCAAGAACCAGCAACTCACGATTATCGCGCCGATCGATGATACCCCCGGTTTTCGCGCAGGACTCGCCGCCGGGGATAAGATCATGAAGATCAATGATGAGTGGACCAAGGACATGTCCATCGAGCAGGCCGTGGACAAAATGCGCGGTCCCAAGAACACGCAGGTGAACCTCCTGATCTACCGTGATGGATGGGACAAACCGAAGGAGTTCAAGATTATGCGCGACGTCATCAAGGTGATGAGCGTGAAGTCCGAGATGTTGGACAACGAGATCGGTTATATCAAGATCATCCAGTTCCAGGGGCAGACCACCGAGGAGCTTGAAAAAGCGTTGAAGAACCTTGAGGCAAAGGGGATCAAGAAGCTGGTCCTCGACCTGCGCAACGATCCGGGTGGGCTCCTTGACTCGTCCGTGGACGTGAGCGGCAAATTCCTGCCTCAGGATTCCCTCGTGGTGTACATCCAGGGCAGACAAAAATCCGACCGGAAGGATTTTCTCACCAGCGGCCCGGAAAAGCCACGGGAGTTCCCGATGGTCGTGCTCGTGAACACCGGAAGCGCAAGCGCGTCGGAGATCGTAGCGGGCGCATTGCAGGATTCAAAGCGCGCAGTGATCGTGGGTACGCAGACCTTCGGTAAGGGATCGGTTCAGACCGTATTCCCTCTCGAAGCCGGTGGTGGCGTCCGGCTTACGACTGCCAAGTACTACACGCCAAGCGGCCGTTCGATCCAGAACGTGGGGATTACACCGGACATCGAGGTGAAGTTGCCGACGGTAAAAGAGGTGAAGGAGGGTACTACTGATTCGTTGCACGTAGTTGTGCGCGAGAAGGACCTCGATCGCCACTTGAAGAACGAAACAGTCAAAGAGGAGAAGAAAAAAGGAAAGGGCACGCCTTCCGTTGAAGACGAGTTCTCGATGGAAGTTACGCCGAAAGACAAGAAGGACGATATCCAGATACAGAAGGCCATCGAAATCTTAAAGCCGGCATTGAAGGCCGATGACGTATTTAAGAATCTTCCGATTTCGGCAAAAAAGGAAAAATAGACAAATAAATTTATAATATAAATGTTAATGAATTGAAAAAGCAGGGATATCCTCCCTGCTTTTTTGTTATAAGTTCAAATAATCAGGAATACCTCGATTTATCCATAAAATTGCCTTGTATCTTGGTAAAATTGTCTTAAATTAACATATACTGGGTTTGCTTTTTTTCGGCCTCAGCCCTATATTAGCACTCGCCTTAAACGAGTGCTAAATTTTCTGCTATAATCAAACTTACAATTTACGAAAGGAGTTGAGCACACATGAGTATTAAATTCAAGCCATTGAAAGACAGGGTGTTCGTGAGCTACACTGCGGAACTGGAGAAGACCGCAGGCGGTCTGTATATTCCCGATTCTGCGAAGGAGAAGCCGCAGAGCGGCAAAGTAGAGGCAGTCGGTGATGAGGTGAAGTCCCTGAAGGTGGGTGACAAGATCCTGTTCGATCGCTACTCCGGCTCAAAGATCAACCTCGACAACGTCGAGTACCTGATCGTAAAAGAAGAAGACGTGCTCGGAGTCCTGAGCTAAGTTCCCTGAAGGTTCCTTCAACGGAACGCATGATCAATAATTAAGAATTTTAGGAGGAAATGATATGGCAAAGCAGCTAATGTTCGACCAGGAAGCGCGTGCGGCGATCCTGAAGGGAGTGAACGTTCTTACGGACGCCGTGAAGGCGACGCTCGGCCCCAAGGGCCGGAACGTCATGATCGACAAGAAATTCGGCGCACCGACCATCACCAAGGACGGAGTGACCGTGGCAAAGGAAATTGAATTGAAGGACCCCTATGAGAACATGGGTGCCCAGCTCGTGCGAGAAGTGGCTTCCAAAACCTCGGATGTGGCCGGCGACGGAACCACGACCGCGACGGTGCTGGCCCAGGCCATCTACCGCGAAGGTATGAAGAATGTTACCGCAGGTGCGAACCCCATGGATCTGAAGCGCGGCATCGAGAAGGCAGTTGCTGCGGTGATCGAGAACCTCAAGAAGAATTCCAAGCTTATTGCCGATAAGAAGGAGATCTCCCAGGTCGGCAGCATATCCGCCAACAGCGACGCCACGATCGGCGACCTGATCGCAGAGGCCGTGGACAAGGTGGGTAAGGACGGCGTTATCACCGTGGAAGAGGCCAAGAGCATGACCACCAGCCTCGATGTGGTCGAGGGTATGCAGTTCGACCGCGGGTATATCTCTCCTTATTTTGTCACCAACGCAGAGAAGATGGAGGCCGTTCTCGAGAACGCCTACATTCTCCTTTCTGAGAAAAAGATCTCCAGCATGAAGGACCTGCTCCCGATCCTGGAGCAGACCGCCAAGATGGGCGCGCCCATGGTTATCATTGCCGAGGACGTAGAGGGCGAGGCCTTGGCGACACTGGTCGTGAACAAACTGCGCGGCACGCTCCAGATTTGCGCAATCAAGGCGCCGGGTTTCGGCGACCGACGCAAGGCAATGCTCGAAGACCTCGCGATCCTGACCGGCGGCAGTGTGATCTCCGAAGACCTCGGCATCAAACTCGAGAACGTGAAGATCACAGACCTCGGCCGGGCCAAGAAGATCACGGTGGACAAGGACAATACCACCATCGTTGAAGGCGCAGGCAAGACCGACGCGATCCAGGGCCGGGTGAAGATGATCAAGGCTCAGATCGCTGAGACTACCTCTGACTACGACAAAGAAAAGCTCCAGGAGCGGCTCGCGAAGATCGTGGGCGGTGTCGCGGTCATCAACGTGGGCGCGGCAACCGAGACGGAAATGAAGGAAAAGAAGGCACGTGTCGAGGACGCTCTCCATGCGACCCGCGCAGCCATGGAAGAAGGTATCGTGGCAGGCGGCGGTGTTGCATTGCTCCGGTGCATTCCCGTGCTCGAAAAGATGAAGCTCGGTGGTGACGAACAAATCGGGGTCAATATCGTGAAGAAGGCGCTTGAAGAGCCGATCCGCCAGATCGTGAACAACGCCGGTCTCGAGCCGTCGGTGATCGTGGACAAGGTGAAGTCCTCGGACAAGTTGAACTACGGTTTCGACGCACAGAAGGAAGAATACGTGGATATGCTCCAGGCGGGCATCATCGACCCGACCAAGGTGACCCGGTCCGCGCTCCAGAACGCGGCCTCCGTGGCGAGCCTGATGCTCACTACGGAAGTCATGATCACCGATCTGCCGGAAGAGAAGGGTGGCGGAGGAATGCCAGGCGGCATGGGTGGCATGGGTGGTATGGGCGGCATGGGCGGCGGAATGTACTAAGCATAACGTTTCCTTTCACGAGGAAAATACGAAGGCCGGTGAGAGAAAAATCTCACCGGCCTTTTCTTTTATCATGTAGCATGTCTGCGACTCCCCTGCTAACTCTTCAATATCTTCTCCGCCGCGATCTGCGCCTCATGCACACAGTCGCCGATGCCGATCCCCTTGTAGGAGCAGCCGATGAGATGGAGCCCCTGATGCGTCGCAAGCATCCTGTCCAGGACCGCGATCTGTTCAAGATGCCCGACCGTATATTTCGGCATTCCCTTATACCAGCGGTAGACTTTCGAGAACAGGGCATTCGCCTTGAGTCCGAGGACCGTGTCCAGCTCTTCGAGCACCATCCTGACCATGCCCGCGTCATCGAGCTCGCGCGCGAGCTCTTCGTGGTGGCCGCCTCCTACAAACACGCGGACCATGATCGTATCGTCGGGCGCGCGATAGGACCACTTGATGGAACTGTAGGTGGCCGCGTTGATCCGCCTGCCCTCGACACGGGGGACGATGAAGCCGAATCCCCTGAGCGGAACCCTCACGTCCTCCTTCTTGAACACGATCGAGACCGTGGCTGACGACGACCACTCGATCACGCCCATCTTCGCCGCGAGGTTCGCATCAAAGCCCTTCACCATTTCCAGGGAATCATAGGAGGCCGAGGCGAGCATGACGTGATCGGCTTGGAGGGTCTCTCCGCTTTCGAGAATGACCGAATATCCTTTGCCCTTCGGCTCAACGGCCTTGACTCCTGCATTGATCCGGATTGAATCCTTCCCGATATGCTCTGCACAAGCCTGCGGCAGGGTCAGCATGCCGTTCTTGAAGCTCATGAAGTAGGTCATCTTCGGCGCGTCTCGCCCCGGGCGGGACGGGCCGCTCAGGGTTGCATGGGGCCGGCTCTTCATGGCGGAGACCATGCCGAGGATGAGGCTGCCGCTCTTCTGCTCCATCTGCACGAAGCGCGGGAAGGTGGCCAGCACGCTCATGTTGTCAGGATTCGAAGTATGGATGCCGGCAACCAGCGGTTCGGCGATCTTTTCGAGACATTCACGGCCGAGCCTGCGTGTCACAAAGCTCGCAAGGCTCTCATCATCACGCGATTTTCGTTTCGGCATGAACACTTCCATGCCCATGCGGATCTTGCCCGGCCAGGAGATGAGATTAGATTTTGCCATGGGCCAGAATGAGGTCGGGACCATGAGCATTACGCCCTCGGGCAGGGAGTGGAGCCTTTTGCCTGAGTAGATGAATGTTCCCTTGAACTGGTCATTCGACGGGAGCATCTCGGGTTCAAGACCGAGATGGCGGGCGAGGTTGACGGACCAGACCTTTTCCGGCAGGAAACTGTCCGGGCCGCCCTCAATCAGGTAATTGTCGATCTTTTCAGTCAGGATTTTGCCGCCGATGCGGTTGTTCTTTTCGAGCACCAGGACATCAACGGTCTTGCCGTAGGCCTTGGCCCCGGATTTGAGGTGGACGGCGGCTGCCAGACCAGCGATTCCCCCACCTATGATGATGACGTTCGGCATTGAGATCCTTTTTCACCACAAAGCCACCAAGGCACTAAGAAAAACCACTCGTCTTATTTTGTGTCTTTGTGTTTTCGTGGTGGCTACATTATTATACTGCTTTGCTTACAATATCCGCCAGGGCTTTGATGAAAAGCGGGGAAGTATTCAACGATGCCGCTCGTTCAAAGTTGAGCCCCAGCTTTTCCGCATGAGCCCGGTGCACGATATCGATATCATACAACGTCTCCATATGGTCGCAGGTGAACCCGATGGGCACTTCGAGCACGGCCTTGTATCCTTCCCGGGCAATCTGGTCCAATGTGGGCTCCACCTCAGGTTGGATCCACGGTTCGGTTGCCCGCGCACCCTTGCTTTGCCAGGCAACACGCCAGTTCCTGATACCGAGCTTGTCCACGACGAGTCTTACTGTTTCTTCGACCTGATGCTGGTAGGGATCACCCGCAGTGATGTACCGCACCGGGATGCTGTGGCTGGTAAAGATAACGACAAGCTGTTCCTCCTGTCCTATCGGGAATCGTTTCAGCCCTTGGAATACCTGTTCCTGCCAGGCCTGGATGAAGAGTGGATTATTGTGCCAGCTCGCGATGAAGAGGGGGCAGGTTTCGCCGCTTCCCAGTCCTTCGCAGGCGCTCTTGTACGCGCCCGTCGTGACCTCCGTGGCAAAGGGCGACATGGAGAGCGCAATCACGCGCCGCGCGCCGTCTGTGATGGCCTGGCCGAAGGACTCTGCTACCGTCGGCGTTGAGTACCGGAAACCCTCGTACACACGATAGTTGCCGCCGAGCTCTTTCTCAAGCGCTCTGGCCTGGATTGCTACCATCTCGGGGAGCGGCGATTTGCCGCCGATGAGCTTGTAACGATCGACGATTGCGGCAACAACAGGCGGGGGCGCCGGCCGTCCCATGAAGGCGGTCATGAACGGTCCGACCTCGTCGAGAGACCGGGGACCGCCAAGGGCAATGAGTATGATGGCAATATGATTAGACATGCGAAAGCAGGGGACAGGGTGCGGGGTCCGGTGCCCAGGCATTTCTTTTCAACTGGACCCTGGCTACTGGACCCTGACCTACCTCTTACTCAGTTCATGCGTTGCGTTGATGAACTCCGCGGCATGGTCGAGCGGCGTCTGCTGCAGGATGCCGTGCCCCAGGTTCATGATATGACCGTTCCTGTTGCCTGCCCGGTCGAGGATCTCCCGGGTGCGTTTGCGTATGAATTCCTTGGACCCGAAGAGCGAGATGGGGTCGATGTTGCCCTGCACGGCCTTGTCGTATCCTACGCGCTTCCAGGCCTCGTCAAGATTGCAGCGCCAGTCAAGCCCGATCACATCGCCCCCCGCCTCCGCAACCATCTCCAGCAAATGCGTTGCCCCGTGTGCAAAGTGGATGAACGGCACGGTCTTCTTGACGCCGGCGATCACGTTCTTCTGGTGCGGCAGTACAAACTCGCGGTAGTCGGTCGGTCCAAGGGCGCCGACCCAGGAGTCGAAGAGCTGGACCACCTGTACGCCAGCATCGATCTGGGCGTCGAGATAATTGATGATAACGCCGGTGAGATGCTCCATAAGCTTGTGCCATGTTTTTGGTTCGGCGAACATCATGGCTTTTGCATGCTCGTAGCTGCGCGATCCGCCGCCCTCGATCATATAGGAGGCAAGCGTGAACGGCGCGCCGGAGAAGCCGATCAGCGGGACTTTATTGTTCAGCTCCTTCAGCACGATCTTGATGGCCGTCATGAGATAGGCAATCTGGCTGGCGGAGTCAATGGGCTTCAGCTTCACCACGTCCGACATGGTGCGCACCGGGTTGTGGATCACCGGGCCCTCACCTTTTGCAAACTCAAGGCCGATGCCCATGGGCTCGAGCGGCAGCAGGATGTCGGCAAAAATGATCGCCGCATCGATCTCATAGCGGCGCACCGGCTGGATCGTCACCTCGGCTGCCACTTCCGGCGTCTTGCACATCTCAAGGAAGGTGTGCTTTGAACGGATCTCCCGGTATTCCGGTAAATACCTTCCTGCCTGGCGCATCATCCATACCGGGGTGCAGTCCACGGGCTCACGTCTGCATGCCTTTAAGAATCTGTCTGCTCTGGACATTAATACTCTCCTGAAAGTGATGGTATGTTCCGTTGCAGCGAGCATTGAGCGCTCGAGAACTTTTTTCCGCAGCGGACTAATGAGTGCATACTATAGTATTTTACGAGGCAAAACTCAAGGGATTTTTCTTCTATCGGGACGGATCGGGACCACGATCGGTTAAGGACGCGCAGGTTTTGAACATCGGCATTCTCGAATCACGGTTGCGCCAGGCAAGGCAGTGTGGTGCTCTTTACAATAATAAATCAGAATTTTCTTGTTTTGATTCTAATCCGTCTCGCAGGGCGGCGCTTTTTCTTTCAGCTTCGCCAGCCGCACGGGTGTAAGCTCGGTCTTGATTGCAAAGTATGGCAGCGCATGGGTGTCCTTTTTCTTCATTAAGAGCCACTCCTTGCCCGTACCTTTAGGCAGACCCTTCATCTGCGCCAGTACAAAGCCGCCTTTCAGTTTTTTCCCCTTGAGCTCGAAGTGCAACGCGCCGGTCTTAAGCTCTGCATCCGGCTCATCGTCACCGAGCGGAATGTACTCTCCCGTGTCCCAGACCACCACCGGTCCTGCGCCATAACTTCCCTCGGGAATGATGCCTTCAAAGTCGATATATTCCAGAACATGATCAGGCACCATGATGGCGAGTCGCCTGTCCGCGGGGTTCATGGACGGTCCCTTGGGAATTGCCCATGACTTCAGTACACCGCCGATCTCCAGACGGAAGTCGTAATGAAGTCGCGCGGCCTTGTGCTCCTGGACGACGAATCTGAGTGGTTTAGTAGTCATGGCCCGCCCCCGTGCCTACGAAACTTCTTGACAAAGTTTGCCGCAATCTATACTATTTCAGGTCACACTATTATAATGAAGCGGGCGAATAGCAAAAGCTTACATCACCTGAGGATGGTTGTCTATGATTAAGATTTATAATACGATGAGCGGGAAAAAAGAGGAATTTGTCCCGATCCGTCCCGGCAGGATAACCATGTATGCCTGTGGCGTGACGGCATATGATTTCTCCCACCTCGGGCATGCGCGCGGGGCCGTGGCTTTCGACCTGATCCAGCGGTACTTCAGGCGCAAGGGCTTCGATGTAACGTACGTGCGGAACTTCACCGATGTCGACGACAAGATCATCAATCGCGCAAAGGAAGAGGGGCTTTCCGCCGCCGAGGTTGCACACAAGTATATTGATGCATACCAGGAGGACATGAAGCGTCTCGGCGTGGGCAGGCCGGACATCGAGCCCAAGGCAACGGAGCATATCAGTGAGATGATCGAGATCATCAAGCGTCTCGTGGCAAAAGAGCATGCCTATGTTATTGAGGGCGACGTATATTTCCGCGTTGCGAGCTTCAAGGAGTACGGCAGGCTCTCGAAACGAAACCTCGAGGACCTGAAGGCGGGCGCGCGCGTGGAAGTTGACGAGCGCAAGCTCGACCCGCTCGACTTCGCTCTCTGGAAGGCATCGAAGCCGGGCGAACCTGCCTGGGAAAGTCCCTGGGGACCGGGCAGGCCGGGATGGCATATCGAGTGTTCTGCCATGGGGTTCAAACACCTTGGCGAAACGTTTGACATCCACGCCGGCGGCAAGGACCTGATCTTTCCTCATCACGAGAACGAGATTGCGCAGAGCGAGGCGTACTCCGGAAAGAAGTTCGTGAACTACTGGCTCCATAACGGGTTTGTGAACATCAACCAGGAGAAGATGTCCAAGTCGCTCGGCAACTTCTTTACCATCCGGGATATTCTGAACCAGTACGACGCTGAAGTGCTGCGACTATTCCTGCTTTCCACACACTACCGCAGCCCCATCGATTTCTCCGATGCGAACCTGAAGGATACCCGCGCAGGGCTCGACCGGTATTATACGATGAAGGAAGGGATCCTTAAATTTCTCGCCGGGAAGAAACATCCTTCGATCAAGCCGGAGGAAGTCATCGAGGTCGTTGACCGGCCTTTATATGAAAAAATCCAGAATCTGCCCAGGGCCTTTGAAGAGGCCATGGATGACGATTTCAACACGGCCTTTGCCATCGGGCTTATCTACGATCTGGTCCGTGAGGTGAACAGGGTCCTTGCGGAAGCAGATAAAAAGAACCAGGACGCAGTGATCCTGCTGTTGTCGGCGGCGGCAGCGTCCTTCGAGGATGTGAACAAGACCCTCGGCATCTTTCTCCGCGATCCCGAGGAATGGTTCAAGGAAGGAAGGCTTGCTGAAAGCAAGGTCCTGCTCTCCGTCGAGCGGATCGAGGAACTCATTCATCTGCGGAACGAGGCCCGGGCGCGCAAGGACTGGGCCGAGGCCGATCGTATACGCAAATCTCTTGACGACGGCGGCGTGGAGCTTTTTGACCGTTCCGACGGCACCGTGTGGAAACCGAAGTAGGTCTCTACGAAGCACCAAACCCCAAGTACCAACATCCAACTAAATTCCAAAATAAGCGCAAACACCAAATCGAGGTTTGTGGACCGGTTTTTACATATGGATATTATTTGGAGTTTGGAATTTGATTTGGAGATTACCTTTTCTCATGCAGAGAGATAAAATATTCGGCATCAAACCCGTGATCGAAGTGCTCAGGGCCGGAAGGCCTGTCCAGCGCGTCTTGATCGCTGAACAGAGACAGTCGGACCGGGAAGTCCAGGAGATCATACGACTTGCCAGGGGGGGCGGCATCGAGGTAAGGATGACGACCCGCGATGCCTTGAATCGAGAAGCGCCGAATGCCCTTCACCAGGGTGTGCTGGCCGTCGTCGCTGCCCGCGAATACGCCACACTCGATGATATACTGAAGATCCCGTCTCAGAAGAAGCAGTCTCCGCTCTTCCTTGTCCTCGATGGAGTGGAAGATCCGAGAAATCTCGGCGCTATCCTCAGAACAGCCGAAGTCGCCGGTGTTCATGGTGTTATTCTCCCCGAGCGAAGAGCCGCAGGCCTCACCGAGACCGCCGCCAAGACGGCAGCCGGCGCTGTGGAATACGTTCCCGTGGTCAAGGTAGTCAATATTGTGAACACCCTTGAAGAACTTAAAAAGTGCGGCGTATGGATTGCCGGCGCAGATGCGGGCGGTGATCTGATCTATTGGGATGCAGATTTTATACGTCCGACCGCGATCGTTCTTGGTGGGGAGGGCAAGGGCATCCGCAGGCTGGTGCGGGAGCACTGCGATTACCTGGTATCTCTGCCGCTTATGGGGAGGATCAATTCGCTGAATGTATCTGTTGCATCCGGGGCCCTTTTATATGAAGTGCTCAGGCAGCGGCGGGGGAAGACTTAAAAAACATCTGCGCACTATTTTTATTCACAACCCAGCTATTTTGTTAAAACACCGCTCATTAATCTTTTTGCTTGACAAGGTCGGTCACAATCCCTTATAATTCCAATTCTTTGACGCGAGACGATATTTTTAAAATTGCTATCTTACGGTAAGATAAAAGATTTATTAAATCGGGCAGGGCGTGGTGTGTGCAGAAGGTTCTGCCACCGTAACTCAGTTGGTAGAGTAGCTGATTTGTAATCAGCCTGTCGGGGGTTCGATTCCCTTCGGTGGCTCCACTTTTCATGCATTCGTTCACGAGAAACACCGGTTCGTTGTATCCATCGGGGAGGTGCCCGAGTGGCCAAAGGGAACAGACTGTAAATCTGTCGGCGTCAGCCTACGGAGGTTCGAAACCTCCCCTCCCCACCACTTTAATATTATTAACGCGGATTATTGATCGCGCTTGCGGATTACTATCAATAATATCTTGCAATCCGAAATTAGAAAAACATGCGGGAATAGCTCAGCTGGCTAGAGCGCAAGCCTTCCAAGCTTGGGGTCGCGGGTTCGAATCCCGTTTCCCGCTCCATTTTCCGAGTTTGGAGTTTGGAGTTGGTAGTTCGGAGAACGGGTTAGGTTTCCCGGGAAGTTTGCTCCGAACTTCGAACTGTGGGCTCCTGACTGAAATGCCCATGTAGCTCAGTTGGCAGAGCACATCCTTGGTAAGGATGAGGTCAGCGGTTCGATCCCGCTCATGGGCTCCAGTAAAAAAACGCGGTTCATAACCGGTTTTTATCGACCTTTAATCTTTTTACGGAGGGATGTATGGCAAAAGCAAAATTTGAGAGGACAAAGCCGCATGTGAACGTTGGCACCATCGGCCACGTGGACCACGGCAAGACGACCTTGACAGCGGCCATCACGAAGGTGTTGTCGTTCAAGAACATGGCGACCTTTGTATCCTACGACAATATCGACAAGGCCCCGGAAGAACGGGAGCGCGGCATCACGATCGCCACGGCGCATGTGGAATACCAGACCGAAAACCGTCACTATGCCCATGTCGACTGTCCCGGCCATGCCGACTACATAAAGAACATGATCACGGGTGCGGCGCAGATGGACGGCGCCATACTGGTGGTCTCCGCCGCCGACGGCCCCATGCCCCAGACCCGTGAGCATATCCTGCTCGCCCGTCAGGTCGGCGTGCCCTATATTGTCGTCTACATGAACAAGGTGGACATGGTGGACGACCCCGAGCTCATCGAGCTCGTGGAACTTGAGATCCGTGAGCTTCTGACCAAATACCAGTTTCCCGGGGACAAGACCCCGATCGTCAAAGGGAGCGCGTTAAAGGCCCTCCAGAGCGAGAGCAAAGACTTCAACGCGCCCGAGTACAAGAGCATTATTGAGCTCATGGCGGCCATTGACAGCTATATTCCCCAGCCCAAGCGCGAAAAGGACAAGCCCTATCTTATGCCGGTGGAAGACGTGTTCTCCATCGCCGGACGCGGAACGGTGGTTACGGGCAGGATCGAGCGCGGAGTCGTGAAGGTGGGCGAGGACATCGAGATCGTTGGGATCAAGCCCACGCAGAAGACCGTGGTGACGGGCGTCGAGATGTTCCGGAAGCTTCTGGACCAGGGCGAGGCCGGGGACAACGTCGGCGTGCTGCTCCGCGGCATCAAGAAAGAAGACGTGGAGCGGGGCATGGTCCTGGCAAAGCCGGGAAGCATCACCCCGCACACCAAGTTCAAGGCCGAGGCCTATGTTTTGACGAAGGAAGAAGGCGGCCGCCACACCCCGTTCTTCAAGGGGTACCGTCCGCAGTTCTATTTCCGTACCACGGACGTGACGGGGGTGGTGACGCTTGCCGAAGGCGTGGAGATGGTAATGCCGGGCGACAACATGACGTGCACCGTTGAACTGATCACCCCGATCGCCATGGACAAGGGTCTTCGTTTTGCCATCCGCGAGGGCGGCAGGACCGTGGGTGCAGGGGTCATTACCGAGGTAATCGAGTAAATCAATTGCAGATTGTGGATTGCGGAATGCGGAATGAAAAGCGAAAAAATCCGCAATCCGAAATCCGAAATCCGAGATCGAATGTGAGGCAATAGACAATGCGGGAAATCATTTTACTCGCTTGCAGCGAGTGCAAGCGGAAAAATTATTCAACGACCAAGAACAAGAGGAACACTCCTGATAAGCTGAATCTGGACAAGTACTGCCGGTTCTGCCGCAAGCACACAACGCATAAGGAAACCAAGGCGTAACATGGTCGCACCGGGAAGCTGCTGAGTAGAACACAGGCCAGTAGCTCTAATGGTAGAGCTCCGGACTCCAAATCCGGCTGCTGGGGGTTCGAGTCCCTCCTGGCCTGCCAAATTCCCTTGTGTAGAAAGAGGCCTATTTCATGTTCAAAAGGATCGCGGAGTTCTTCGAAGAAGTAAAACTGGAACTCAAGAAGGTTGTGTTCCCGACAAAAAAGGAGGTCATAGGTTCTACCTGGGTGGTGATCACTACCGTGCTCATCGCCGCCCTTTTTCTGGGCTTGGTAGATTTGGGGTTAGGAAGATTGATGACCCTTGCCTTTAAATAAGCGCTATTATGCCTATGAACTGGTATGTGATCCATACGTATGCGGGTTTTGAGAACAAGGTGAAGGCCACTATCCTTGAGACCGTGTCCAAACTCGCGCTGCAGGAAAAAATTGGACAGATCCTCGTCCCGACTGAAGAGGTCCTTTCCATCAAGGGGGGGAAAAAGCGCAAGTCGCAGCGAAAATTTTTCCCCGGGTATATTCTCGTCGAGATGGAGATGGACGACAATACCTGGCATATTGTAAAAGATACACCCAAGGTTACGGGCTTTGTAGGAGGAAGCACGAATCCGACACCGCTCTCCGATGATGAAGTAAAAGCCATCCTCAAACAGGCGGAAGAAGGTGCCGTTGCCCAGACCCAGCCCAAGCACGCATATCAGAAGGGCGACCGGGTCAGGGTGATCGACGGACCGTTCAACAGCTTTATCGGCGTGGTGGAAGACGTGAACCCTGCTCATGGACGGCTCCGGGTGATGGTGAGTATCTTCGGCCGTTCGACACCTGTGGAGCTGGAATTTTTACAAGTGGAGCGGGAAAAAGAAAAATAATTGCGATACTGATAGTGTTAAGATTTGAGGTTTAACATTCAAACTTAAGGCGGGAGTTTATCAATGGCAAAAGAGATTACTGGAAAAATCAAGCTTCAGGTCCCGGCAGGAAAGGCCAATCCGGCGCCGCCGGTGGGACCCGCGCTCGGTCAGCACGGCGTGAATATCATGGAGTTCTGCAAGCAGTTCAACGCGAAGACCCAGAAGTTGGGCGACACCATCGTTCCTGTCATTATTACGGTCTATTCAGACAGGTCGTTCACTTTTATTACCAAGACCCCTCCGGCCGCGGAACTTCTGAAGAAGGCCGCCGGCATTGTAAAGGGTTCCGGCGTACCGAACAAGGACAAGGTCGGCAAGGTGACCCGCGCTCAGATCAAGGAGATCGCCCAGACGAAGATGCCGGATCTTAATGCGGCAAGCGTCGAATCGGCCATGCGTATGATCGAGGGATCGGCGAAGAGCATGGGGTTGGAAGTTATCGACTAATTGCGGATTGTAGATTGCGGATTGCGGAATAAAAATCTACAATCCGAGATCCGCAATCCGAAATAGAAAGCGGGAGGCTGTCAACGGCCGCTACTACCGCGAGGAGGAATCATGGCAGGGAAGAAATTCAAGGCAGTAGCAGCACTGGTGGATAAGACGAAGTCGTATGGTATCGATGAGGCGGTAGGGCTTGCCAAGAAAACGGCAAGGACCAAGTTCGATGAAACCGTTGATCTGGCCGTGAACCTCGGCGTCGACCCTAAACAGGCCGACCAGATGGTGCGGGGAACGGTTGTCCTCCCGCACGGCACCGGGAAAAAGGTCAAGATCCTCGTCTTTGCAAAGGGCGAGAAGGAAAAAGAGGCAAGGGACGCCGGCGCAGATTATGTGGGTTCCGAGGACCTTGCCGAGAAGATACAGAAGGAAGGCTGGACCGATTTCGATACGGTCGTGGCAACGCCGGATATCATGGGCCTCGTCGGAAGGCTCGGGAAGGTGCTCGGCCCCCGCGGATTGATGCCGAACCCCAAGACCGGCACGGTCACCTTCGATGTGGCAAGGGCCATTAAAGAGATCAGAGCTGGTAAAGTGGAGTATCGCGTGGAGAAAGCGGGCATTGTTCATGTGCCGGTGGGCAAAGTATCGTTTGACGAGAACAAACTGGTGGACAACGCCAAGGCAGTGCTTGAGTCTATATTGAAGGCAAAACCTTCATCGAGCAAAGGCAAGTATCTTAAGAACGTAACGATCTCCACGACGATGGGCCCTGGCATTAAGATGGATACGGCTGCGATCGAGAAGATAACAGGGTAATGAACGATAAAACCGAAATTCTGAGCACGAAACACTAAACGTTTGGTATTTCGGATTTAGAAATTAGAATTTGCAGTGACAAAAGGTCGGACCCTGAAAAACCAGGGTGCGGTCCGAGACAGCAGGTACCGAAGGGGATTTGATCCATATCTCTTTTGGCTTAAGCCCGTAACGGGGCCTGCCGAGACCCGGGTAAAAAAAGAATGTGCTGGATTCCAACACTTTCTTTTGAGATTCCTGGGATAGTCGTCGGGAATTCTTGAAAGAAAGGAGGATCGTGTGAATAAGCAGGAAAAAAAGCAGGCAATAGACGAGTTGCATGAAAAGTTCGCCCGCGCCAAGACCGCTATCATCACCGGGTACACGGGGATCAATGTGGAGCAGATCACGGACCTTCGTGCGAAGCTGCGCAAGTCCAAGGTTGAATACCGGGTCGTAAAAAACACGCTGGCAAGGAAAGCAGTTGAAGGCACCAGCCTCGAACCGCTCAAAGACTCCTTTGTCGGTCCTGTAGGCATTGCGCTCGGATTTGATGATGTCGTGGCGCCGGCCAAGGTGCTCTTCGAGTTCAACAAGGTTCAGGCAAAGCTTGCGCTCAAGGTCGGCGTGCTGGACGGTAAGCTGCTCAAGCAGGCGGACATCAAGGCGCTGGCAACCCTGCCGTCGCTCGACGCGCTTCGCGGGAAGATTGTGGGTCTTCTCCAGGCGCCTGCTTCGAGGATGGTCGGCGTGCTCGCGGCCCCGGCTGGTCAGCTCGCCAGGGTCATGAAGGCAAAAGCGGACAAGGGTTAAACCATACCCCGGTTAAGGGGTCTCATTACAATTAAAACTGTATACACTTTCAGGAGGAAAGAAACATGGCGGATTTAGCGAAGATGGTTGATGAATTGAGCGGCCTGACCGTTCTTGAAGCAGCGGAATTAAGCAAGATGCTCGAAGAGAAGTGGGGCGTTTCAGCAGCAGCGCCCGTGGCAATGGCTGCAGCCGGCGCACCGGCCGCAGCAGCAGTTGAGGAAAAGACCGCATTCGACGTGATCCTGGCCGCCGTGGGCGCCCAGAAGATCAACGTGATCAAAGTGGTTCGCGAGCTCACGGGCCTTGGTCTCAAGGAAGCAAAGGACCTGGTTGAAGGCGCTCCAAAGCCGGTGAAGACCGGTGTCGCCAAGGAAGAGGCGGAAACCATGAAAAAGAAACTGACCGAAGCAGGCGCGACCGTCGAGGTAAAGTAAGACACACACGATCATCATTTGACAAGTCCTTGCCCTCCGGCATCGGTCCGGAGGGCAAAGGACTTTTTGCGTTTATGGATAGACCGTGCAGAACCCGATGAGATTCATGGATTCTATATAACTATATAAGTGCAAAGTTGAAAATGGCGGGAGCTGCGATCAGCCCCTGCGTTTTTCACCGGGTACGTTTTCCATTTTGCATTTTAAATGCTGTATGAGGGGTGTGACAATGTCAAAGGAAAAAAGAGAACTTGTTCGCGTACGTCGGGATTTTTCCAAGATCCCCACTATCCTGGAGATCCCCGATCTGATCGAGATCCAAAAACGGTCCTATGATTTCTTTCTTCAGAAGGATATGGCCTCGGATAAACGAAAGGACATGGGACTCCAGGCTGCATTCAAGAGCGTTTATCCCATCTACGATTTCAACGAGACCGCGATGGTGGATTACCTCGGCTACTCGCTGGGTGACCCGAAGTACAGCATCTGGGAGTGCCTGCAGCGCGGCTCGACGTATGCTGCGCCGCTCAAAATCAAGACGCGACTCGTATTCTTCGAGAAGGACGAGCAGACTGCGACCAAGCGGGTGAAGGACATCAAAGAGCAGGAAGTATATGTCGGGGACCTCCCGCTCATGACAGAGACCGGTACCTTCATTGTGAACGGGACCGAGCGTGTGGTAGTGAGCCAGCTTCACCGTTCACCGGGCGCGTTCTTCACCCACGACAAGGGAAGGACCCATGCGAGCGGCAAGATCCTATACTCTGCCCGGATCATTCCCTACCGCGGTTCGTGGCTCGACTTCGAATTTGATGTCAAGGATATCGTACACGTGAGGATCGACCGCCGCAGGAAGATTCCCGCCACGATCCTGCTCAAAGCGTTCGGTTATTCAAACGAAGACCTGCTCCGGATGTACTATCCGATCGAAGACATCAGGATCAAGAAAGAAAGCTTCACGCGCGGGATCCTCGCGGACGCGCTGGTCGGCATGAAGGCCCCTATCACGATCAACGATAAGAACACCCGCGAACAGATCGTCAGGGAAGGCGCCAAGATAACCCGTATTGCCATCAAGAAGATGGAAGCCGCGGGGATCACCGAGATCCCGATTCCGCGCGAAGAACTCATCGACCGCATTGTGCTCCGCGACGTCATCGATCCGGAGACGGGAGAGGTGCTCCTCAACGCGAATGACAAGATCACCGAGGCGTTCCTTGCCCGGATTGTAACGACGAAGGTGGAAAAGCTGGAAGTGATCTACATGGACGGCATTCACGTGATCGGGGCGATGCGGGACACGCTTCTCTCCGATAAGGTGCAGTCGTCGGACGAAGCGCTTCTCGAGATCTACCGGAAAATGCGGCCGGGAGAACCGCCGACCATCGACATGGCGCGGAACCTCTTCTCCGGCATGTTCTTTAATGCCAAGCGTTACGACCTCTCGAATGTAGGAAGGCTCAAGCTCAACAAAAAGCTGAAGCTCGATATCCCGATCGACAAGACAACCCTCACCGCGCAGGACGTTGTCGAAGTGATCCGTTATCTCGTGAATCTCCGCACCGGCAAGGGAGAGGTGGACGATATCGATCATCTCGGCAACCGCCGGGTGCGGTCCGTGGGCGAACTTCTCGAGAACCAGATCCGGGTCGGTCTTGCCCGCATGGAACGCGCTATCAAGGAGCGCATGAGCCTCCAGGACATCGACACGCTCATGCCGCACGACATCATCAACCCCAAACCGGTGATCGCGGCTATCAAGGAATTTTTCGGGTCCAGTCAGCTCTCGCAGTTCATGGACCAGACCAACCCGCTGGCGGAGATCACCCACAAGCGCAGGCTCTCCGCGCTGGGGCCCGGCGGACTCACGCGTGAGCGTGCGGGATTCGAAGTGCGCGACGTACACACTACTCACTACGGCAGGATCTGCCCGATCGAGACGCCGGAAGGGCCGAACATCGGTCTCATCGTTTCCCTGGCCACCTATGCGCGGGTCAATGATTATGGTTTCATTGAAGCGCCGTATCGGGAGGTCAAGGCCGGAAAGGTGATGGATGAGATCGAGTATCTTTCAGCAGTGGACGGGGAGAACTACGTAATCGCCCAGGCCAACACGCCGTTTGACAGCCGCGGCAAGTTCACCGTGGAAAGCGTGTCCGCGCGTGTGGGCGGCGAGTTCAAGCTGGTGAGCGCCGAGGAAGTGCAGTATATGGACGTGTCACCGAAACAGATCGTTTCGGTCTCGGCCGCGCTCATCCCCTTCCTCGAGAACGATGATGCGAACCGCGCACTCATGGGATCGAACATGCAGCGCCAGGCAGTGCCGCTGCTTCGTCCGCAGGCGCCGGTCGTCGGTACGGGCATGGAACGGGTCGCGGCCAGGGATTCCGGCGCGATCGTTTCAGCAAAACGAGACGGCATCGTGGAGGCCGTGGACTCCACCCGCATCACGATCAAGGGTGAGGATGCTAAAGGACGAACGGTGATCGATACGTACCCGCTTACCAAGTTCTATCGCTCCAACCAGAATACCTGCATGAACCAGAAGCCGATCGTCCGCGTGGGTGATAAGGCGAAGAAGGGACAGGTGATCGCCGATGGCCCGGCCACCGATCTCGGTGAGCTTGCGCTCGGCCAGAACGTGCTCGTGGCGTTCATGCCCTGGAGCGGATACAACTATGAAGACGCGATCATCATCAGCGAGAAAATCGTTAAGGAAGACCGCTACACCTCCATCCACATCGAAGAGTTCGAGATCGAGGCCCGGGACACCAAACTCGGCAAGGAAGAGATCACGCGCGATATCCCGAACCTCGGCGAAGAGACGCTCAGGAATCTCGACGAGAACGGAATCATCCGCATTGGCGCCGAGGTCATGCCCGGCGACATCCTTATCGGCAAGGTGACCCCCAAGGGCGAGACGCAGCTCACACCGGAAGAAAAACTTCTCCGCGCGATCTTTGGCGAAAAGGCCGGTGACGTGCGGGATGCCTCCCTCTACGCGTCTCCGGGCATCGAAGGAACGGTGATCGATGTCAAGGTCTTTTCGCGCAAGGGTGAGGACAAGAACGAGCGCCTCAAGACCCAGGAGAGCGAAGAGATCGCCCGGCTCCAGAAGGAATATCAGGATGAACTGCGGGCGGTCAAAGAAGACAGGTATAAACGCATCCGCCGGATACTGGCCGGCAAGACGACTGCCGATAAAGTAGTTAACTCTAAGACCGGCAAGACCGAACTGGCCAAGGGGAAAAAGATCACCGTAGAGATCCTCGACAAGCTGCCGGAGAAGGATCTTGCCAAGATCAAGGTTGAGTCGGAAGAGTATCCGGCAAAGCTGCAGGAGATCCTGGACAACTCGGAAAATCAGCTGAATATTCTTGAAACGATCTACGATGAAAAAATCGGCAGGCTGAAGCGCGGAGATGATCTGCCGCCCGGCGTGGTGAAACTGGTGAAGGTGTACGTTGCCATGAAGCGAAAGCTTTCCGTCGGCGACAAGATGGCCGGCAGACACGGGAACAAGGGCGTGGTCTCGCGGATCGTGCCGGAAGAAGATATGCCCTGCCTTCCCGACGGCACCCCCGTCGAGATCGTGCTGAACCCGCTCGGCGTGCCGTCCCGTATGAACGTGGGACAGATCCTGGAGACACATCTCGGCTGGGCCGCGAAAGCGCTCGGCCTGCATGTGGCGACCCCGGTGTTCGACGGCGCATCAGAGGACCGGGTTCGATCGCTCCTGAAAGAGGCCAAGCTCCCCATAACCGGCCAGTCCGTTCTGTACGACGGACGCACCGGAGAGCCTTTCGACAGGCCGGTTACGGTCGGCTACATGTATATGCTGAAGCTGCACCACCTTGTGGACGACAAACTGCATGCACGTTCCATAGGGCCCTATTCGCTCGTAACGCAGCAGCCCCTTGGCGGCAAGGCTCAGTTCGGCGGCCAGCGCCTGGGCGAAATGGAAGTCTGGGCGCTCCAGGCCTACGGCGCGGCCTACTGTCTCCAGGAATTTCTTACCGTCAAGTCCGACGATGTATCCGGACGGGCCAAGATCTACGAGGCGATCGTGAAGGGTGAGAACACGCTCGAGCCGGGCCTGCCGGAATCGTTCTACGTGCTTATCAAGGAACTCCAGAGCCTGTGTCTGGATGTCGAGCTCATCGAACGCAAGAACGAACGGGAACGGGTGATCGGGCTCGAGAAGATTTCATCGACAAGGTAAGAGGAACATATCAGTCCGATCGGACTGATCGGTCCGATAAAAGCTAATCGGATTCAGTGCTTTTGCACATGGAGGTCCACTGTGGAAGATAGAAATTTATACGATAATAAAAGCAGAACCGATGTCATGAGCCTGTTCGACAAGCCGAAGGACATCAGTTTTGACGCTATGCGGATCAAGATCGCGTCGCCTGAGCGGATCAAGGAATGGTCCTACGGCGAGGTGAAGAAGCCTGAGACCATCAACTACCGTTCGTTCAAGCCCGAACGGGACGGTCTGTTCTGTGCCAAGATATTCGGTCCCATCAAGGACTGGGAGTGTCTCTGCGGCAAATATAAACGCATGAAGCATCGTGGCATCGTCTGCGATAAGTGCGGCGTCGAGGTGATCCAGTCCAAGGTGCGGCGCGAGCGCATGGGTCACATCGAACTGTCATCGCCGGTTGCTCACATCTGGTTCCTCAAGGGTCTTCCGAGCCGAATCGGCACGCTCCTCGACATGACGCTTCGCGCGCTTGAGAAGGTGCTCTATTTCGAAGGCTTCGTAGTGATTGACGGCGGTGATACGCCGCTCAAGCACAAGGAACTCCTGACGGAGGAAAAATTCCGCAAGGCACAGCTGGAGTATGGTGCAAACGCCTTTAAAGCGGGCATGGGCGCCGAAGCGATCAGGGAGATGCTCAAGGCGATCGACCTTGAAGTAGAATCCGAAGATATCCGCAAAAAGATCGAGACAGCCACATCCATGGCAACCAAAAAGAAATTGACGAAGCGGCTGAAGGTGATCGAGGCGTTCCGCAAGTCGGGCAACAAACCGGAGTGGATGATCCTTGATGTGGTTCCCGTGATACCGCCGGAATTGCGTCCCCTGGTACCCCTCGAAGGCGGCAGGTTTGCCACCTCGGACTTGAACGATCTCTACCGGAGGGTCATTAACCGGAACAACCGGCTGCACCGGCTTGAGGAGCTCAAGGCCCCATCTGTTATTATCCGGAATGAGAAACGGATGCTGCAGGAAGCGGTTGATGCGCTCTTTGACAACGGCAGGCGGGGACGGGTCCTTCGCGGACCGAACAAGCGTCCGCTCAAGTCCCTTTCAGACATGCTGAAGGGCAAACAGGGCCGGTTCCGGCAGAACCTGCTGGGAAAGCGCGTGGACTACTCCGGCCGTTCCGTGATCGTTGTCGGACCGGACCTCAAACTGCACCAGTGCGGTTTGCCGAAGAAAATGGCGCTCGAGCTGTTCAAGCCTTTTATTTTCAACAAGCTCGAGGAAAAGGGCTATGCCACAACCATCAAGAGCGCCAAGAAAATGATCGAACGCGAGCGGCCCGAGGTATGGGATGTGCTCGAAGAGGTGATCCAGGAGCATCCCGTGCTCTTGAACCGCGCACCAACGCTCCATCGGCTTGGTATCCAGGCATTCGACCCCGTGCTCGTTGAGGGGAAGGCCATCCGTCTCCACCCGCTCGTGTGCGCAGCTTTTAACGCGGACTTCGACGGCGATCAGATGGCGGTTCACATCCCGCTGTCGGTCGAGGCGCAACTGGAGGCGCGGGTGCTCATGCTCTCGATCAATAACGTACTCTCACCGGCGAACGGGAGGCCCATCACGGTTCCGTCGCAGGACATTGTGCTTGGCTGCTACTACCTTACCAAGTCACGTTCCGGCGCCCTCGGCGAGGGGAAGGTCTTCTCCGGCAGGGATGAGGTCCGCATTGCCTATGACCAGCGCATGGCTGATATCCATGCGCGTGTCAGGGTGCGCCTCAACGGCAAGATCGAAGAGACCACCGTGGGAAGGGTCCTGTTCAGCGATATTCTCCCGGAAGGGATGCCGTTTTCTTCGGTGAACCGGGATATGAACAAAAAGGAACTCGCAAAGCTGATCGACGAGTGTTTCCGCAAACTCGGGCTGCGCCGCACGGTGGTCCTGATCGACGACCTCAAAGAGATAGGATTCAAATATGCCACGCGCGCCGGCATCTCCATCTGCATTTCCGATATGCACATCCCCAGCAAGAAACAGAAGTTCATCGACCAGGCGCAAAAAGAAGTGATGGAGATCCATCACCAGTATACCGAAGGTCTTATTACCAACGGTGAACGCTACAACAAGGAAATCGACATCTGGGCAAATGTGACCGAGAAGATCGCCGACGAGATGATGGCGGAACTCGGCATGGAAGCGGTCGAGATCGGGACCGCTAAGAAGTCTGAGCTTCAGGAGGCGCGGTCGTTCAACAATATCTTCATGATGGCCGACTCAGGAGCGCGCGGCAGCACGCAGCAGATCAGACAGCTTGCGGGTATGCGCGGACTCATGGCCAAGCCGTCGGGCGAGATCATTGAAACACCGATCACCGCGAATTTCCGCGAGGGTTTGACGGTGCTCCAGTACTTCATCTCGACGCACGGCGCACGCAAAGGTCTTGCCGACACCGCGCTCAAGACGGCGAATTCCGGATACCTCACGCGCAGACTCGTTGATGTTTCGCAGGACGTGATCATCACCCAGGATGACTGCGGCACGACCGACGGCATTCTTGTCGGGTCGCTTGTCGAGGGCGGAGAGATCATCGAACCATTGTCAGAGCGTCTGCTTGGACGCGTTGCCGCTGAAGACATCAAAGATCCGATCACAAAGGAAGTCATCGTCGGCACCCGCAGAGAGATCAATGAAGAACTCGTCAAGCGGATCGATGAGTCCGGTATCGACCGGGTCAAGATCCGCTCGGTGCTGACCTGCCAGTCCCTGCGCGGTGTGTGCAAACTGTGCTACGGACGGGATCTCAGCCGCGGCAAACTCGTGGACATCGGCGAGGCCATCGGTATTGTTGCCGCCCAGTCCATCGGAGAGCCGGGAACACAGCTCACCATGCGGACGTTTCATATCGGCGGTACGGCGAGCAAGGTTGTCGAGCAGACCGTGCTCGAGGCGAAGAATGCCGGGACGATGAAGTACCTCAACCTGAGCACGGTAAAGAATAAAGAAGGCGATTATGTGGCCATGTCCCGGAACGGCAGCATTGCCATCTACGACGAGACGGGCCGTGAGAAGGAGAAGTACGCAGTTATCTACGGCGCCCGGATCAAGATCCAGGACGGCCACAAAGTTGAAGTAGCTCAGAAACTCGTGGAGTGGGACCCCTACTCACTGCCCATTCTTACGGAGATCGGCGGCAAGATCGCCTTCGGCGATATCATTGAAGGCGTGACCATGCGCGAAGAGGTTGACGAGATTACCGGCCTGTCACGCAAGGTGATCATTGATTACCCGAACCAGAACCTGAGACCACGCATATCGATCAAAGACCCGCATGGCAAGACGGCAAAATTGCCGGGATCCAATGTCGTGGCGCGTTACCTGCTGCCTGCGGGAGCGCACATCCTGGTCGACAAGAACGCGGAAATTTTCCCGGGAGATATCCTGGTCAAGATTCCCCGTGAGACCACCAAGACCAAGGACATCACCGGGGGTCTCCCGCGGGTGGCGGAACTGTTCGAGGCGCGGAAGCCCAAGGAGCAGGCCATCATCAGCGAGATCGACGGCACCGTCGAGTTCGGCGGCTTCGTAAAGGGTATGCGCCGCATCCTCGTCAAGGACGGGATGGGAAATGAGAAGGAATACCTGATCCCCAAGGGTAAGCACGTAAACGTGCACGAAGGAGACTGGGTCACGGCTGGCGAGCCACTGATGGACGGCCCGGTTGACCCCCACGATATCCTGAGCGTGCTCGGCCCGAGAGAGCTCCAGAAGTACCTCGTTGACGAGGTGCAGCAGGTCTATCGTCTCCAGGGTGTGAGCATCAATGACAAACACATCGAGGTCATCGTTCGCCAGATGCTGCGCAAGGTCAGGATCGAGGAAGCGGGAGACGCGCCGTTCCTCATCGGGGAGCAGGTGGATCGATTTACGTTTGCCAGGGAAAACGAAGCCGTGATCGCCAAGGGCGGCATACCTGCTACAGCGCGGCCGATTCTCCTCGGTATTACCAAGGCATCGCTCACCACTGACAGCTTTATTTCCGCAGCATCGTTCCAGGAAACCACACGCGTGCTCACGGAAGCAGCGATCACAGGGGCCGTGGACGATCTCGTTGGTCTGAAGGAAAACGTGATTATGGGAAGGCTGATCCCAGCGGGAACCGGCATGACGGAATACCGGAACACCTATGTTGTTGTAGAGGAAGAGGCTTCCCAGCCAACAGAGTAAGGCCGAGGGAATGTCGTTAAGCGGGAATATGGATGGACGTCGATGAAGAGAAAGAGAGCATTTTTCAGCATCGTCGAACCTGAGAATAAACATTCAATGCAACCGCTAAAAAAGAACTTGACAATATGCTCATGTGACAGTATAATCATCGGGTTTTGACTCAATGTTTTTAAAACATGCTATCCCTGTGATTATAAGGAGTTATTCTCGTGCCAACTATTAGCCAACTTGTGAGAAAAGGCAGAACACTGGCTGCTATAAAGACAAAGAGTCCCGCGCTCAAGAGCTGCCCTCAGAAGAGGGGAGTTTGCATCAGGGTATATACCACGACGCCGAAGAAACCGAACTCGGCCCTCCGGAAGGTCGCGAGGGTCAGGCTCACGAACGGAATGGAAGTGACCACCTACATTCCTGGAGTCGGGCACAATCTGCAGGAGCACTCTATCGTGCTCATCCGCGGCGGAAGAGTGAAGGATCTCCCGGGTGTGCGCTATCACATCGTGAGAGGTACGCTGGATACCGTCGGAGTTGCAAATCGTAAACAGGGCCGATCCAAGTACGGAGCAAAGCGGCCGAAGTAAGAGGCAAGCGCGAAGCACGAATTTCTAAATCTGGAAAAGAGAATTTCGGCTGTCGTTCGGTTTTTGGATTTTAAAATTTGGATAGTGTTTCAGATTCGAGTTTCGGATTTAGAATATTGTACTGAGGAAATATTATGCCGAGAAAAAGTGTTGTTGTAAAAAGAGAATCATTGCCCGATCCAAAATATCACAGCCAGATGCTGGCAAAGTTCGTGAACGTGCTCATGCGCAAGGGCAAGAAGAGCACGGCAGAGGCTATTTGTTACAAGGCGCTCGATAGAATCCAGCAGAAAACTAACGGCGACCCGATCGCTATCTTTAAGAAGGCGATAGATAATTTGAAGCCTTCGCTTGAGGTGAAATCACGACGGGTGGGTGGCGCCTCATATCAGGTGCCGATCGAGGTTAAGCAGCCGCGCAAGATGTCGCTTGCATACCGGTGGCTCAGGCTCTACGCGTCACAGCGGCCCGAGAAATCCATGGTGGACAAACTCGCCGGGGAGATTCTGGATGCATCGAACAATACAGGTGCGGCAGTAAAAAAGAAAGAAGACATCCACCGTATGGCGGACGCCAATAAGGCATTTGCCCACTATCGCTGGTAAGGTTTTGTTTCTTGTGTAAACACGGAGGATGTTGTGGCCAGGCAGTATTCACTCGAAAATACACGTAACATTGGTATCATGGCGCACATCGACGCCGGTAAAACGACGACGACCGAGCGTATCCTTTACTATACCGGTGTTTCCTATAAGATCGGCGAAGTGCACGACGGTACCGCAGTCATGGACTGGATGGTGCAGGAGCAGGAGCGTGGCATCACCATCACCTCGGCCGCAACGACGTGCTTCTGGCGGGACAAGCGAATCAACATCATTGACACGCCCGGCCACGTGGACTTTACCATTGAGGTAGAGCGTTCCCTCCGGGTGCTTGACGGCGCTGTTGCTGCATTCGACTCGGTGAGCGGTGTTGAGCCCCAGTCCGAGACAGTGTGGCGCCAGGCCGATAAATATCAAGTTCCCCGACTGGCGTTCATGAACAAGATGGACCGTATTGGCGCGGACTTTTACATGAGCGTCCAGAGCATGATCGACCGGCTCGGCGCAAATCCGGTGCCGATCCAAATTCCCATCGGCGCAGAGGACAAGTTTCGCGGATGCATAGACCTGGTCAAGATGAAGGCCGTCCTGTTCGACGACGAAACTCTCGGCGCCAAATATACGGTTGATGACATCCCGGCAGACCTTCTGCCCAGGGCAAAAGAGTACCGGGATAAAATGATCGAGAAGATCGCCGACGCTGACGACACCGTGATGGAGAAGTTCCTGAACGGCGAGCAGCCGACGGAAGCAGAGATCATGGCCGCGATCCGCAAGGGAACGATTGCCATGAGCATCTTTCCGGTCATCTGCGGATCGGCCTTCAAGAACAAGGGAGTGCAGCTTTTACTCGATGCGGTAGTGGACTACCTCCCATCACCGCTGGACATCCCTCCGGTAACAGGCATTGGCCCCAAGGGCGAGAAAGTGGTTCGCACAGCTTCTGACAGCGAGCCTTTTGCCGGCATAGCATTCAAGATCATGACCGATCCCTTTGTTGGACAGCTTACGTTCATCCGGGTCTATTCCGGGACGCTGACATCAGGGTCGTATGTGTACAACTCTTCCAAGGGAACGAGGGAGCGGGTCGGCAGGCTGCTAAAAATGCACGCGAATAAGCGTGAAGAGATCGAGCAGATATACTCCGGAGATATTTGTGCTGCGGTAGGACTCAAGAGCACGCTCACCGGTCATACGCTCTGTGATGAAAATAAACCGGTTATTCTGGAAGCCATGGTTTTCCCGGAGCCTGTTATCCATGTGGCTGTTGAGCCCAAGACCAAGGCAGACCAGGAAAAGTTGGGTTTCTCGCTCCAGAAGCTCATGCAGGAAGACCCGTCGTTCCGCGTGATGACCGACCAGGAGACCGGACAGGTCATCATCTCGGGCATGGGAGAACTTCATCTGGAAATCATCGTAGACCGTCTTTTACGCGAGTTCAAGGTCGACGCAAACGTCGGCAAGCCCCAGGTGGCGTATCGGGAGACGATTCGCAAGAAGGTAACGGCTGAAGGAAAGTATATTCGTCAAACCGGCGGTCGCGGCCAGTACGGGCATGCGGTGATCGAAATGGAACCGCAGGATCCGGGCAAGGGATTCGAGTTTGTGAATAAAACGGTCGGCGGCTCGGTGCCCAAGGAATATGTTATGCCGGTACAGAAGGGCATCGTAGAGGCCATGGAGAACGGTGTAATAGCCGGTTATCCCATGGTTGACATAAAGATCACCCTCATCGACGGGTCCTACCATGATGTGGATTCATCGGAAATGGCCTTCAAGATCGCCGGTTCCATGGCCTTTAAAGAAGGTGCGAACAAGGCTTCGCCCGCGTTACTCGAGCCGATCATGGCAGTTGAGGTCGTCTGTGCCGAGGAATACATGGGCGATATCATCGGCGATCTGAGTTCCCGCCGCGGACGCGTACAGGGCATGAACATGAGGGGTGCCGGAAGGGTGATCACGGCGCAGGTGCCGCTGTCCGAGATGTTCGGTTATTCCACCGATATCCGGTCAAAGACGCAGGGCAGGGCCACCTACACCATGCAGTTTGCTCACTACGAAGAGGTTCCGAAAAATATTTCGGAACAGATCATTGCAAAAGTAAAAGGTGAGACTGTTAAGACCAGATAATTTCATCCTTTCGTTTTTTATACTAGTTAACTTTCCGATCAGGAGGCGGACAGCATGGCAAAAGCAAAATTTGAGAGGACAAAGCCGCATGTGAACGTTGGCACCATCGGCCACGTGGACCACGGCAAGACGACCTTGACAGCGGCCATCACGAAGGTGTTGTCGTTCAAGAACATGGCGACCTTTGTATCCTACGACAATATCGACAAGGCCCCGGAAGAACGGGAGCGCGGCATCACGATCGCCACGGCGCATGTGGAATACCAGACCGAAAACCGTCACTATGCCCATGTCGACTGTCCCGGCCATGCCGACTACATAAAGAACATGATCACGGGTGCGGCGCAGATGGACGGCGCCATACTGGTGGTCTCCGCCGCCGACGGCCCCATGCCCCAGACCCGTGAGCATATCCTGCTCGCCCGTCAGGTCGGCGTGCCCTATATTGTCGTCTACATGAACAAGGTGGACATGGTGGACGACCCCGAGCTCATCGAGCTCGTGGAACTTGAGATCCGTGAGCTTCTGACCAAATACCAGTTTCCCGGGGACAAGACCCCGATCGTCAAAGGGAGCGCGTTAAAGGCCCTCCAGAGCGAGAGCAAAGACTTCAACGCGCCCGAGTACAAGAGCATTATTGAGCTCATGGCGGCCATTGACAGCTATATTCCCCAGCCCAAGCGCGAAAAGGACAAGCCCTATCTTATGCCGGTGGAAGACGTGTTCTCCATCGCCGGACGCGGAACGGTGGTTACGGGCAGGATCGAGCGCGGAGTCGTGAAGGTGGGCGAGGACATCGAGATCGTTGGGATCAAGCCCACGCAGAAGACCGTGGTGACGGGCGTCGAGATGTTCCGGAAGCTTCTGGACCAGGGCGAGGCCGGGGACAACGTCGGCGTGCTGCTCCGCGGCATCAAGAAAGAAGACGTGGAGCGGGGCATGGTCCTGGCAAAGCCGGGAAGCATCACCCCGCACACCAAGTTCAAGGCCGAGGCCTATGTTTTGACGAAGGAAGAAGGCGGCCGCCACACCCCGTTCTTCAAGGGGTACCGTCCGCAGTTCTATTTCCGTACCACGGACGTGACGGGGGTGGTGACGCTTGCCGAAGGCGTGGAGATGGTAATGCCGGGCGACAACATGACGTGCACCGTTGAACTGATCACCCCGATCGCCATGGACAAGGGTCTTCGTTTTGCCATCCGCGAGGGCGGCAGGACCGTGGGTGCAGGGGTCATTACCGAGGTAATCGAGTAGGAGCGCATAGAACATTCGCCCGTACTAATTGGGGAAGGAAAAGCACGTGACACAGAAGATCAGAATACGATTAAAAGGATACGACCACAGGCTGCTCGACCAGTCTGCGGTGGAAATTATGGATACGGCAAAGAGGACTGGAGCCAAGGTGTCCGGCCCCATTCCGCTCCCGACCAGGATCAATCGCTGGACGGTGCTCCGCTCTCCCCATGTAGACAAAAAGTCTCGTGAGCAGTTTGAGATCAGGACACATAAACGGCTGATGGATATTCTGGATCCCACGCCACAGACCGTGGATGCGCTTATGAAGCTTGATCTTGCGGCAGGCGTTGATGTGGAGATCAAGCTCTAGATAAAGAAACGGCCACGCCTTGGCGTGGGTGAGGGGATAGGCAATGAACAAGGGAATCATCGGGAAAAAGATAGGCATGAGCCAGCATTTCAGCGGCGGGGAGCTCATCCCGGTCACCGTTATCCAGGCAGGCCCGTGTACGGTGGTGCAGAAAAAGACCGCAGAACACGATGGATATGAGTCAGTCCAGCTTGCGTTTGAAGAGGAAAAAAAACAGGGCCGCATTACGAAGGCCCTTGCCGGCCACTTTAAAAAGTCGAATGTGCAGCCCCACCGGTTCCTGCGGGAGTTCCGCACCGGCGACTTTGAGCAGGGGCAGGTGGTGACCGCTGACATTTTCAAAAAAGGCGAATTGATCGCCGTGAGCGGCGTCACCAAGGGCAAGGGGTTTGCGGGCGTAATGAAGAGGCACAATTTTGCAGGCGGACCCGGCGGCCATGGCTCTATGTTCAACCGCGCGCCGGGATCGATCGGCGCCAGTGCGTATCCGTCACGGGTATGGCCGGGTAAAAAACTTCCCGGACACATGGGTGTGGTCAATCAGACAATTAAGAATTTAGAGATCGTTGATATCAGGCCGGACCAGAACCTGCTGTTCGTTCGCGGAGCGGTACCGGGCGGCGTCAATGGGCTGCTTCTTATCTATAAGGCTGATTAAAAGAAAATAGAGGGTATTGAAATGCCGTCAGTCGCAATGGTAGACCAGAACAACAAAAAAGTGAAGGATGTGGATCTTCCGGGACTTTTTTCAACGGAAGTAAGGCCGCATCTGATGCATGCCGCCGTGGTGAACCATCTGGCGAACAAGCGTGCAGGCACCGCATCCACGAAGAACAAGGCACACGTGAGCGGTGGCGGAGCGAAACCGTGGAAGCAGAAGGGAACAGGCAGGGCGCGCTCCGGAAGCAACCGCTCCCCCCTCTGGAGGCACGGCGGCACCTGCTTCGGTCCCATGCCGAGAAATTACTCTTATGCCCTTCCGAAAAAGGCAAAGCGGGCTGCCCTCATTGATGCCCTGGCATCAAAGCTTACGGATAACAGGCTCGTACTTATTGATAAGCTCGAACTCGCAGAGCCCAAGACAACGCTGATTTCCAAGATGCTTGAAGCGCTCGGGGTGCAGGAAAACGCGCTTATTCTAATCATGTCGGAGAACAAAAACCTGACGCTGGCCGCCCGGAACATTCCGTCGGTCAAGGTGCTCAGAATGGACAATATCAATGTCTATGATTTGCTCAAGTACCGCTACCTCATTACGACGCAGGACGCGCTCAACTCCATGCAGGAGGTTTACGGTAAATGACGATCGACATGTATGATATCATCCGTGTCCCACGGATAACGGAAAAAGGCGCCCGGTTAAAGGAAAAGAATAATGTTTTAACCTTCGAGGTGAAGGTTGATGCAAATAAGGTTCAGGTGAAGAAGGCAATCGAGGGAATCTTCAAAGTGAAGGTCGCCGATGTGACCACGGTTAAGAACGCGGGCAAAAACAAACGGGTCGGTCAGCGGTTAGGCCGCAGGTCGGACTGGAAGAAGGCGTACGTTACGCTTAAGCCAGGTGAAAAGATCGCTATATTCGAGGGTGCGTAAATGCCGGTAAAGTCCTATAATCCAACATCTCCTGGAAGACGGTTCCAGACTTCGTCGACGTTTGAGGAAGTAACGCGGAGCACGCCGGAAAAGTCGCTGGTTGCCAAGCTTAACCAGAGCGGCGGAAGGAACAACCGCGGTAAAATAACCGTACGGTATCGTGGCGGCGGACACAGGAAAAAATACAGGATCATTGATTTCAGGCGCGACAAGATCGGGATTCCCGCAAAAGTGGCGCAGATTGAATATGATCCGAACCGCTCGGCGAGAATAGCGCTCCTTCACTATGCGGACGGGGAAAAGCGGTATATTCTGGCACCCCTTAGCCTGAAGGTGGGCGATAGTGTTATGTCAGGGCCTGATTCGGATATCAAGCCGGGCAATGCGCTGCCCATAACCTTGATACCCGTGGGCACCACCCTTCACAACGTGGAGCTAAAGCGCGGGTCCGGCGGACAGCTTGCGCGGAGCGCAGGCGCATCGGTTCAGCTCCTGGCGCGCGAAGGAGAATATGCCACGCTTCGGCTCAATTCCGGTGAAGTACGCATGGTACGTTCCGAGTGCATGGCGACAATTGGCCAGGTAGGGAATCTTGATCACGAGAATATCAGCATCGGCAAGGCCGGCAGGGCCCGCTGGATGGGAATGAGACCGAGGGTCCGTGGTGTGGTGATGAACCCTGTCGACCATCCGCTTGGCGGCGGCGAGGGCAAATCCTCCGGCGGAAGGCCCGGGTGCTCTCCCTGGGGTCTCCCGGACGGCAAGAAGACGAGGCATAATAAAACGTCGAACCAGTTTATTATATCGAGAAGAACCAAAAGCAGGTAGCGAAATTGCGGAATGCGGAATGCGGAATGCGGATTTATAAATCCGAAATCGCAAATCCGAAATCCAAAATTGAACAACGGAGGATACGGTGCCGAGATCAGTTAAAAAAGGCCCTTTTATAGATGTGTGCCTCATGAAAAAGGTTGAGGCCATGAACACAATGGGCGAAAAAAAGATTACGAAGACGTGGTCGCGCAGATCGACGATTACACCGGATTTCGTGGGACATACCCTGGCGGTTCACAATGGCAGGAAGTTCATTCCGGTATATATCACCGAGAACATGGTCGGTCATAAGCTCGGTGAATTTTCTCCGACCCGGATTTTCAAGGCCCACAGTGGATCAAAAGCCGCGGAAAAGACGAGTGCGCCGAAGTAAAACGCAAGAACGAGTTCTAGTAGAGTGAGGATGATCAGATGGAAGCAAGCGCAACAGTAAGACACATACGTATTACGCCGCGCAAGGCGAGGCAGGTAATAGACCTTATCCGGGGCAAGATGGTGGGTGACGCGCTCAATATTCTCACGTTCACGCCGCTCCACGCCGCGCGTGTAGTCAAGAAGCTTTTGGATTCCGCATTGGCGAACGCCGAGCAAAAAAAGGTGGGCGATCCGGATGCACTCAAGGTGACAAGGGCCTATGTGAACCAGGGTGTTACCATGAAGCGGATGCGGGCCCGGGCCATGGGACGCGGCAATACGATTAGAAAGCGGACCAGCCACATAACGCTGGTACTCTCAGCGTAGTTATACATTTCGGAGGCATCATGGGACAAAAGGTTCATCCAATCGGGTTTCGGCTCGGAGTTATAAAAACATGGGATTCGCGCTGGTTCTCCCAGAAGAATTACGCAGCGTTGCTGCATGAGGACCTCAAGATCCGCAAGATCGTCAAGGAGAGGCTCATGCATGCGGGGGTCTCCAAGATTGAGATAGAGCGCGCAGGCCAGAAGGCAAAAATCAACATCCATACGGCACGGCCCGGCATTATTATCGGCAAAAAAGGCGCAGAGGTTGATAAACTCAAGAAAGACCTTGAGACCATGACCGGCAAACAGATGTATATCAATATCCAGGAGATCAGGCGTCCCGAACTCGACGCGCAGCTCGTGGCCGAGAATATAGCGCTCCAGCTGGAGCGCAGGATAGCGTTTCGCAGGGCCATGAAGAAGTCAGTGACCTCAGCACTCAGGCTCGGCGCCCAGGGCATTAAGATAATGTGCGCTGGAAGACTGGCGGGGGGAGAAATCGCAAGGACCGAATGGTACCGTGAGGGCCGGGTGCCGCTCCATACGCTGCGGGCTGACATTCAGTATGGCTTCTTTGAGGCCAAGACCACGATGGGGCAGATCGGCGTGAAGGTTTGGATCTATCGGGGGGATGTGCTCCAGGTGCCGAAGCCAGCCGCCATTGCATAACGGCATTATTGCATACGTGAGATTACCGGGATAAAGGATTTATACTATGTTAGCACCCAAGCGTGTAAAACACAGAAAGATGCACAAGGGAAACATGAACGGCATTGCCAGCCGGGGAGCGGAAGTAAGCTACGGTGAATATGGCCTGAAGGTCCTTGAGCCGGGTTGGATATCGAGCCGGCAGATCGAAGCGGCCCGTATCGCCATGACCCGTTATGTCAAGCGGGGCGGCAAGATCTGGATACGGATATTCCCTGACAAGCCGATCACAAAGAAGCCGGCGGAAACGCGTATGGGAAAAGGCAAAGGAGCGCCCGAGTACTGGGTAGCCGTGGTGAAGCCCGGTCGCGTGCTCTATGAGATGGGTGGCGTTGACGAATCCGTGGCCAGAGAGGCGTTCAGGCTTGCTGCATACAAGCTGCCGATCGCTACGAAGTTTGTCTCGCGGGAGGCGGACGTATGAAGACGAGCGCAAAGGAACTGAGAGACCTGTCAAACGACGAACTGCAGACCAAGGCGGTTGATCTCAAAAAAGAATTGTTCAATCTCCGGTTTCAACAGGCCATGGGCCAGATTGAGAACCCGATGCGCCTCAGGACGTTGCGCCGGGACATCGCCAAAACCAAGACAATTTTAAAGGAAAAGTATGGAAGAGTATAAGAAGCGAAAGACCTATATGGGACAGGTCGTCAGTGACAAGATGGATAAGACGGTAGTGCTCGCGGTCACCAGGCGTATTGCGCATGCGAAGTACACCAAGACCATCAAGCGGACCACTAAGTTCAAGGTCCATGACGAAAAGAACGAATGCAAGGTGGGCGATGTGGTCCGGTTCATCGAGACCAGGCCGCTCTCCAAGGAAAAAAGATGGAAGGTTCTCGAAATCGTCGAGAAGGCCAATCAATAAAAGGACGGAAACCCTTTCTGAGGATGAACTATGATTCAGCAGCAGACGGTATTGGATGTCGCCGATAATTCCGGCGCAAAAAAAGTGATGTGTATAAAGGTTCTCGGCGGAACGCGTAAGCGTTATGCCTCGCTCGGCGATATAATCGTCGTGGCCATCAAGGTGGCGATTCCCGAGGGACAAGCTAAAAAGGGAACGGTGGCCAAGGCCGTCGTCGTCCGTACCACGAAGGAAGTCCGCCGGCAGGATGGGTCCTACATCAAGTTCGACCGGAACGCGGCAGTGCTCATCAATGCATCAAATGAGCCTATCGGGACGCGTATCTTCGGGCCTGTTGCTCGTGAACTCCGCAAAAAGAACTTTATGAAGATCATTTCACTTGCGCCCGAAGTTTTGTAGGAACCGTGTCGTTCATAACAGATGAAAAAAATAGGATTATGAAAAATGCAGATTAAAAAAAATGACAACGTGATGGTGGTTTCCGGCAAGGAGAAAGGGAAGCGAGGCAGGGTCATCGCAGTCTATCCTGCCACCAACCGGCTCCTCATTGAGAAGCTTAATATGATCAAGCGGCATACAAAACCCAACCAGCAGCTCAGGCAGGGCGGCATTCTCGAAAAAGAGAGCCCCATTGCCGCCTCGAATGTGCGGCTTATCTGTGCGAAATGTGATAAGCCGACAGCTACGTCACGGACGACGCAGGGTGATGGTACGCGCAATCGCGTGTGCAAGACCTGCAACGAAATCATTGATTGATACACATACTGCTGGTGCAGCGTGAGGATGTTCATAATTAGTGAAATAGGGAAAAGATATTATGGCAGATAAGAAAGACAAGACAAAAGAGGCCAAGGGCAGCGACAAAAAGAAAGACGCTGCCAAGGCACCCAAGGCCGGTGCAAAGCCGAAGTCGACCAAGGATGGAAAGAAGGATGCAAAGGCTGCCGAAGGGGCATCGGAATCCGTTGCCAAGAAGAGCGAGCCGGAGCGCATCCCGACACCGAGGCTGAGACAGCGCTATCATGACGTCGTTGTGCCGGCGCTCATGAAGGAATTCCAGTACAAAAATCCTATGCAGGCGCCGAAGCTTGTCAAGGTGGTACTGAATGTAGGCCTTGGTGAGGCGATTACCAATGCCAAAGCGCTCGACCATGCCGCTGAGGAACTTGGGAAAATTACCGGCCAGCGTCCGGTTATTACCCGCGCCAAAAAATCCATCGCTACCTTCAAGCTCAGGGAGGGCATGTCGATTGGTTGCATGGTGACGCTCAGGCGGGAGCGCATGTATGAGTTCCTTGATCGTTTTATCAACGCCGCGCTTCCGCGCATCAGGGATTTTAAGGGTGTGTCGTCGAAGTCGTTTGACGGGAGAGGGAATTATACGGTTGGCATTAGAGAACAGGTGATTTTCCCTGAGATTGAGTTTGACAAGGTGGACTCGGTGCACGGACTCGATATCGTGATTGTAACGACGGCGAAGACCGATGAAGAGGGTAGAGCATTGCTCGGCCATCTAGGGATGCCGTATAGGAAGTAGTCCGACCGGACGGACGTGATGGAGGAACAATGGCAAAGAAGTCTTTAATAGCGAAGGCATCGAGAACACCAAAATTCAAGGCACGCGCCTACAGCCGCTGTCCGCTGTGCGGACGGTCGCGGGGGTATCTGCGGAAATTTGACATGTGCAGGATTTGTTTCAGAAACAGGGCGCTCAAGGGAGAGATCCCGGGCGTTATTAAGGCGAGTTGGTAAGCAAAAGGGGTTTGAATCAATGATGACCGATCCTATCGCGGATATGCTGACGCGCATCCGCAATGCCAGTAAGGCAAAACATGAAAAAGTGGACATTCCCTCCTCCAAACTGAAGGTGGAGATAGCGAAGATTCTGAAAGACGAGGGATTTGTCAAGAACGTGAAATTGGTGAAAGACCGCCGGCAGGGTCTGATTCGCGTGTATCTCAAATACACGGAAGAAGAGGCCCCGGTTCTTCAGGGTCTCAAGCGGATCAGTAAGCCCGGCTGCAGGGTGTACGCGGGTAATGATGCCATTCCCAAAGTGCTGGATGGACTTGGCACAGCCATTCTGTCCACGCCGAAGGGGATACAGACCGGCAAGCAGGCGAAGAAGGACAACGTGGGCGGAGAAGTCATTTGCCACGTTTGGTAATATCAGTTTATTGAGTTCGTCCGATCAGGATGCTAGGAGCTGTCATGTCGAGGGTTGGTAAAAAACCGATAGAAATACCATCCGGCGTCGAGGCCAAACTCGAGACCGGAAAAGTAACAGTCAAGGGTCCTCTGGGCGAGATGAGCCAGAATGTGAATCCAAAGCTGACCATCAAGAAAGAAAGCAATACACTTGTGGTCGAGCGTCCGTCAAATCAGAAACTCTACCGTGAACTGCATGGGTTGACGAGAAACCTGATAGCCAATATGGTGACCGGGGTAAGTAAAGGGTATGAGAAAACCCTTGAGATCTCCGGTGTTGGATTCAAGGCTGCGGCGCAGGGTTCAAACCTGATGCTGAGTCTCGGGTTCTCTCACCCGATCGTCTATCCCATGCCCAAGGGGATCAAGGCGACCGTAGACCCCAAGCAGACTCAGATCACGCTCAAGGGAGTTGATAAACAGCTTGTGGGCCAGATCGCCGCGAACTTGAGAAGCCTGAAGAAACCCGAGCCGTACAAGGGGAAGGGCATCAAGTATAGCACCGAGGTCATTAAGCGCAAGGAAGGCAAGGCTGGTAAGGGCGGGAAGTAGAAAGTCATTTCGGATTTTAGATTGCGGATTTCGGATTTAATAATTCGCATTCATCACGAAGATGGAGAATGAACAGTGGCGCAGAGCAAATTAAAAGCCAGACAGAGACGGCATGAGAGAGTCAGAAAAACCGTGTACGGAACGACAACACGGCCAAGATTGAGCGTATACAAAAGCTTGAGCCATATCTACGCTCAGATCATCGACGATACCACCGGTAAGACAATTATTGCTGCGTCCTCGACGGAGAAAACGCTCCATGACGGGCTGAAGCATTGCGGGAACGTTGCGGCGGCCAAGAGGGTCGGCGCGAGCATCGCCGAGCGGGCGCTCGGCAAGAATATCAAACTGGTCGTATTTGACCGCGGTGGTTATCAATACCACGGTTGTGTTAAGGCGCTGGCTGATGCGGCGCGCGAGAAGGGGCTCAGCTTTTAGGAAACGACGTTCAATTCGGAGGCGGCATTGGCAGAGCGATATCAAAAAGCAGCAGAGGAAAGCGACGGCCTGAAAGATAAACTGGTCTTCTTGAACCGCGTGGCTAAGGTGGTCAAGGGTGGTAAGCGCTTTAACTTCAGCGCGCTCGTGGTCGTCGGTGACGGCAAAGGGAAGATCGGCGTGGGCAAGGGCAAGGCGGCTGAAGCGCCGGTAGCGATCAAGAAGGCAGTGGAACGGGCCAAAAAGAGCATGATCCAGATCTCTCTGAAGGGCGATACAATTCCACACCAGGTTCTCGGGCACTATGGCGCCGGAAAGGTTTTGCTCAAACCGGCATCCGAAGGAACCGGTTTGATCGCCGGCGGAGCGAGCAGATCCGTGCTCGAGGTCGTGGGTATCCGGAATGTGCTTTGTAAATGTCTTGGATCGAGCAATCCGCATAACGTGGTGAGCGCCACGATCGAAGGACTGATGAGACTCAGGAGTGCAGAGCAGGTTGCGACGCTTCGCGGCAAATCGGTAGAGGAGCTCGGATAGGAATGGCAAAATCCAATGATAAAAAACTAAAAATCACGCTTGTAAAAAGCGGCATTGCCCGACCGGGAAAGCATAAGGTTGTCCTGATCGGCCTGGGTCTTAAAAAAATGCATCACTCCGTTATTCGTTTGGATACGCCGCAAATACGAGGCATGATCACCAAGATATCTCACCTCGTTACAGTGGAAGAAGCATAAGGCACACGGGTGCATAAAAATTTTAATTACGGGTCACTGATGGTCGCGAGTAAATTATGAGATTAGAAGAACTGAAGCCAGCAGCAGGGGCAAAGAAAAAAGCAAAGAGGGTCGGCAGAGGCCCGGGTTCCGGATCCGGCAAGACCGCTGGAAAAGGGCATAAGGGACAAAAGGCCCGCTCTGGCGGAGTGAAGGGCGCGGGTTTTGAAGGTGGTCAGATGCCTCTTCAGCGCAGAATCCCGAAGCGGGGGTTCACGAATATATTCCGCAAGGAATATTCCGTTGTGAACCTTCAAGACCTCGAAGCGATGGCCGGCAGTGACCCCATTACGCCCGAGATGCTCATGCAGAAAGGTCTGATCAAGGATATGAAGACCGGCGTTAAAGTGCTGGGCATGGGTGAGTTGAAGGCAAAACTTACCGTGCGTGCGCACAAGTTCAGCAAGAGCGCCGTAGAAAAAATTCAGGCCGCCGGCGGGAAGGTCGAGGTTATCTAACCCTTGTTCACAGGCCTGAAGAATATCTTTAATATCCCCGAGCTCAGGAAGCGGATCGTTTTTACCCTCTTGCTGCTTGCGGTTTACCGGATAGGTGCTCACATCCCGACACCCGGTGTAAAGGGCGAGGCGCTGAGCCAATACCTGCATCAGGCGGCAGCGGGCCTCATGGGTTTTTTCGACATGTTTTCGGGTGGGGCGCTTTCGAGGGTTACTATTTTCGCTCTCGGTATCATGCCCTATATTACGGCATCGATTGTGCTTCAGCTTCTTACCGTGGTGATCCCCCGGTTGCAGGCGCTTGCCAAAGAGGGTGAAGCAGGCCGGAAAAAGATTACCGAGTATACACGGTACGGAACAGTTCTCATAGCCGGTTTTCAATCATTCTGGATGGCGGTTGGTATCGAGAAGATGGGAGACGGCGCCTTCGTGGAATCCACCGGCTGGTCGTTCCGCATCCTCACCATGATCACGCTTACGGCCGGTACAACGTTCATCATGTGGCTGGGCGAACAGATCACCGAACGCGGGATCGGCAATGGAATTTCGCTCATCATCTTTGCCGGTATTGTGGCAGGTTTTCCCCGCGCCGTGTCAAATACCATCCAGCTTGCCCGGTCCGGCGAGATCCCGTATTTTCTGGTAGCAGTCATACTGGTCATTATTATTGCCGTCATTGCTGCTATTATCATTATGGAGCGCGGCCAGAGAAAGATATCCGTCCAGTATGCGCAGCGGATGGTCGGCAGAAAAATTTATAAGGGACAGAGTACACACCTGCCGCTGAAGGTTAATTCCGCGGGCGTGATCCCACCGATCTTCGCATCCTCGATATTGCTGTTTCCTGCGACGATTGCAGGGTTTACGCAGGTCGCGTGGATACAATCCATCGCACAGCAGCTTTCACCAGGGAAACTGCTGTACACGACCGTCTATGTTGCCATGATCATTTTTTTCGCATATTTTTATACAGCGATCGTGTTCAATCCGGTGGATATCGCCGATAACCTGAAAAAGTATGGCGGGTTCATCCCGGGCATCAGGCCGGGCAAAAAGACATCGGACTATCTGTATCGTGTGTTGACCCGCATTACGCTGGGCGGAGCACTCTATCTTGCGGCAGTCTGCGTTTTGCCCGACATCTTTTATAAATTTTTTAATGTGCCGTTTTATTTCGGAGGCACCTCGCTGCTGATCGTTATCGGCGTTGCGCTCGATACCGTATCGCAGATAGAGTCGCACCTCATTCAACGGCATTACGGAGGTTTCCTGAAAGGCGTTTCGATCAAAGGGAGACGGTAACATCGGGGAAGCATCATGATCATTCTCAAGTCCCTTCAGGAGATCGAGAAGATTCGGAAAGCATGTTTGATTGTGGCGGATGTCCTGGAAGCTGTGAGCGGAATGGTCAGGCCGGGTGTCACGACGCAAGCGCTGGATGAGTTCGCTGAACGGTTCATCGTAGCTGCGGGAGCGAAACCGGCATTCAAAGGCTATCGGGGATATCCAAAGACGCTTTGTACTTCAGTGAACAATGAGGTCATTCACGGCATTCCCTCAAAGGGTACTGTTCTCAAGCAGGGCGATATCATCAGCATTGATGTAGGAACAATCGTCGATGGATTTTACGGCGATGCGGCAATTACCATTCCGGTTGGTACGATAACACCCGAGGCTGAACGCCTGCTGAGGGTTACGGAGGAATCGCTTCTCCGCGGGATAGCCCAGGCGCAGGCTGGTAATCGGTTGTACGATATTTCACATGCCGTACAAAAACACGTGGAATCGAATGGATACTCGGTTGTCCGGGAATTTGTCGGACATGGTATCGGAAGAAGCCTGCATGAGGACCCGCAACTCCCGAATTTCGGAGATCCAGGACAGGGCCCGAAGCTTAAGCCCGGGATGGTTCTGGCGATCGAGCCGATGGTAAATGTTGGCGGCTACGCGACGGTCACCCAGGAAGACAATTGGACGGCCGTTACCGCTGATGGAAGCCTGTCGGCACATTTTGAACACACGATAGCGGTAATGCCTGACGGACCGTGGATTCTGACAAAAAAATAGTGAGGATATGGCAAAAGAGGATTCAATAGAGGTTCAGGGCACGGTGCTGGAAACACTTCCCAACGCTATGTTCCGGGTTGAGATGGAGAACGGTCATAAAATTCTGGCACACATATCGGGCAAGATGCGGATGCACTTTATAAAAATACTCCCTGGTGACAAAGTGACTGTGGAGCTCACGCCATATGACCTAACCAGAGGCAGAATAACTTACCGGTTCAAATAGAATCTCCAGGGATTTTGTTTGATGCGACTATCACTCAAAAAGAATGGAAGTAACAGGATATGAAGGTTCGCTCATCAGTTCGAAAAATTTGTCCCAAGTGTACGGTTATCCGCCGCAAGGGAATCGTGCGCGTCATCTGTGAAAACGCGCGCCACAAGCAGCGGCAGGGATAGAAACGTATTAAGTAAAATTGCACAATGCAAACTGTGAAATGGGAAGGCTGTTCATGACTTTGCATTTTAAATTTTGCTATTTGCTTTTTGCATTGTTTTCGCTAGAAGTGTAAGGAGGAACCGTGGCACGAATTGCCGGAGTAGATTTACCAAAAGATAAAAAAATAGGGATCTCGCTTACCTATATCTTCGGAATAGGACCGACCTCTGCAAAGAAGATCCTGTCAGAGGCGGGTATCGATCCGAACACCAAGAGCAACAATCTTACGGAATCGGACATTGTGAAGATCAGAACCATCCTCGACCGGGACTACACGGTTGAAGGGGATCTCCGCAGAGATGTGACGATGCACATCAAGCGATTGATGGACATCGGCAGTTATCGCGGCCTGAGACACCGCAGGGGCCTGCCCGTGAGAGGACAGCGGACAAAGACCAATGCCCGGACGAGAAAAGGACCTAAAAAGTCAGCGATGTCAGGCAAGGGAAAGAAAAAGGGCCTGTTGAAGAAGTAAACGAAACGCACGTTGTTCGGGTATGATGAACGATCATACCAGAGACGATATCACGCGCATTGGAGAGCAGATGGCAAAGAAGGGTAAAGAAAAAAAGAATGTGGCGAATGGCGTAGCCCATATCCACGCGTCCTTTAATAACACGATTGTTACGATTACTGATACATCCGGGAACGTAATCACCTGGTCAAGCTCCGGCAGCAAGGGCTTTAAGGGTTCGAGAAAGAGCACTCCCTTCGCCTCACAGTTGGCTGCTGAGGCGGCCGCCAAGAAGGCTATGGAAAACGGCATGAGACAGGTTGAAGTGTACGTCAAAGGTCCGGGCACTGGCAGGGAATCGGCAATCAGGGCGATCCAGGCCGCCGGCCTCGAGATCGTGGCGATCAAGGATGTAACCCCGATCCCGCATAACGGGTGCAGGCCGCCGAAACGGAGACGGGTATAAACGACATTCTGTCCCTGCATTTCGAACAGTATATCGAACAATGAAGACAGTAATGCGGAAAACGCTGGCTTTGCTCTCATAGTAACATTATTTACACTTTTCACATTACAATCCTCGCAACGCGGGGCATGGAGGAATCAAGTGGCACGGTATATAGGATCAGTTTGTAAGCTCTGCCGGAGAGAGGGGATGAAGCTCTTTCTTAAGGCCGAGCGCTGCTACACGGATAAGTGCGGAATAACCAGAAGAAGTTATCCGCCGGGGCAGCATGGCCAGGGGAGAATCAAACAGTCTGAATATTGCATACAGCTCAGAGAAAAACAGAAAATTCGGCGTGTCTACGGTGTGCTGGAGCGCCAGTTCCGCGGTTATTTTGAGAAGGCTGAGCGCATGAAGGGTATTACGGGCGATAACCTCCTGCAACTCCTTGAAAGAAGGTTTGATAACGTTGTTCAAAGGATGGGTTTTGCCGGTTCCAAGAAGGAAGCTCGGCAGCTCGTGCGGCACGGACATATGCTCGTGAATGGCAAAAAAGTGAACATACCCTCCTACCTGCTTAAGGCCGGAGATGTCGTGGAGTTGCGGGAAAAGAGCCGGGGTATTGCGCAGATTCAGCAAACCCTCACCGCTCTTGAGAAGCGGGGTTTCCCGACCTGGCTTGAGATCGACAAGGCGCTGTTTAAGGGTAAAGTGCTGGCGCTGCCGGCCAGAGATGAATCGACGATGCCCACGGTAAAAGAACAGCTGGTGGTCGAACTCTATTCTAAGTAACGTTACTGCCGAAGGTGAAAATATTCGAGGACTACGGGGAGTCGCCATGTTTCAAGGGCGTTCGCTCGCTGGTAACGTCCTATGACAGCTTTTCACTCCGTTCTGGAGGAACAATGCTCAAAAAAGCAAAAGATTTTCAAATGCCGAAAAAACTGCAATATGATCCAAAAAAAATAACTGATACCTACGGGAAATTCACGGCAGAGCCGCTGGAACGAGGTTTTGGAACAACGCTGGGCAATTCCTTGCGCCGTGTTCTTCTTTCGTCACTCGAAGGATCGGCGATCACATCGTTAAAAATCTCGGGCGTGCAGCATGAGTTTTCAAGCATTCCGGGAGTTGTCGAGGACACCACGGACCTGATACTCAACCTCAAGGAGATCAGGCTTAAGCTTCATACTGATAAGCCAAAGACACTTTCTTTGAAGGCGAAAGGCCCGGGAGAGGTTACGGCAAAGGACATCGAGGCTGATGCAGAGGTGGAGATTCTGAACCCTGACCTCCATCTGGCAACGATCGATAAGAACGGAAAACTCGAGCTTGAAATGCGAGCTCGCCGCGGCAGGGGATATGTCTCGTCGGATAAAAATAAAGAGCCGGGACAATCGATCGGTGTTATCCCGATTGACTCCATTTTTTCCCCGATTCGCAAAGTAAATTTCAAGGTGGAGAACGCCCGCGTAGGACAGGAAACGGATTACGACAAGCTTGTGCTCGAGGTCTGGACCGACGGTAGTATCCGTCCTGATGACGCCATTGCGCATGCTTCGAAACTGCTCAAAGATCATTTGTCCATCTTTATCCATCTTCCCGAGGAAGAGGAAGAGTCTCCGGAGACGGGAGAAGAGATCAAGAAGACGCCATCGTTCAATGAAAATCTCCTTCGCAGTGTGAACGAGTTGGAGCTTTCGGTGCGGGCGGCGAACTGCCTGAAGAATGCGGGAATAGAGACGATCGCGGAGATGGTGCAGAAGACCGAGAGCGAGATGCTCAAGACCAAAAATTTCGGCAGAAAATCACTCAATGAAATAAAAGAAATTCTTTCCGAGATGGGACTAGGCCTCGGACTGAAGGTGGACGACAAAATTGTAACAGAGGCCAGGCGACTGCTCGCGGAAAAACCAAGCGAAGCGTAAAAAATCTATTTGGCAAGGATAGCGATATGAGACATGGATGCGCAGGCAGACAATTTGGGAGAGATACGAGTCACCGGAAGGCACTCCTCAGGATGCTCGTGACCGCGTTGCTTAAGAATGAAAAGATCGAGACTACGGTCGCGAAAGCCAAGGAAATACGTCCGCTAACGGAAAAGATGATCACCCTTGGCAAGCGTGGGGACTTGCACGCACGGCGGCTGGCGCTCAGTTTTATTCACGACGAGACCGTGGTGAGGGGACTGTTCGCGCAGATCGCGCCGCGCTTTACCTCCCGGAACGGCGGATACACGAGAATCGTAATGACCCGCACCCGGCCCGGCGATGCCGCGCCCATGGCTGTCATCGAACTGGTAGAGCGGCAGAAACAGGAAGCCGCCGAGGAGAAGAAAACGAGCAAGAAGAAACCGGGAAAGACCGTGACTTCGTAGCAGAAGGGCGCGTCATACCGGCAGAGAGCATTCGCACCAGGCATTCAACCGGCGGTCGCACAGCACTCGCCGGATACGGCGATCAATCAGGAACAACAAGGCAAGGGTAGAAAACCCTTGCCTTTTTTATTACATTTACACAAAAGGGCGTTTATCCTACCATGACAGGCAAGCTGTGCTGGTAACCTATAGAGGAAGGACGAAGTGAATGATCTCAGCGGCTGTACGCGGACGCATCACGCTGCTTTTTGGCGGCGGGGCGGGTCGGGATGAGGGTTTCCTTGTCCATGACTGCGGCCTTTGTCTTGGTCGCTTTGCTGATAGGGGTGTTCTTTTACCTGGACGGCAGAAAGGCCCTTGAAGCCAAGATCAAAAATAAAGCCCCTACGTGGCGAAAGAACTGGCAGCGCTCACGACGGATGATATTATCACCGGCAACCAGAATGTACTCACTCAAAAGATAACGTTTCCTTTTATGACCAGTGAAGACACGCGCGCAATAGCGCACTGCTGTACCTGATAATCTACAACGGTATGTGCAAATTGCTTGTCGGCAGTACTGACACTGAAGTATTTTTCAGCGACAGTTCCTATATGTATTCGATTCCTTCCATGAATCGCATGACGCGCGACCAGGTCTTGCTCGCATGCGATCCTCAACAGACTGGCCCGGTTTTTCGGACAAAACAAAACGGCGTTTATGATCTCACCCTTCAGTGCTGTCCGGGAACAAGCGGGTGGGATTTATCCGTGTCGGTATTTCCGATTACCCTATGAGAACAAATACTCCGGAATCATGAGGAAAGGCGAGTGACGGTTCCATTACCAGTATCCGCCTGGAGAAGACAATACATACACGTACCCCGATGGAAAAGAAGCATTACCCCGGGAGGACGGAATTTAAGTTTGCGGGACCGACAGAAAGAAGACCCGGGAGGCCGCTCGCTCGGCAACGGGATCAGGCAACTGGCGCACCGTTTCCCCATCCCATAACGTTCGCCAAAACTATGACGGAGAACCCGATCATGGCGAGCAGGCCGGTCTGCAGGGGAAATAATATGCTTCTTTACCCACCATACCAGCAGCGCTGAACGCACGAATCCGACCCCGACGATCATATAACGATCCTGCAGAGTGCTCAAGCGCCAAGAGTGCTCGCTAACTGAAGCGCTGCGCCCAGACCCGCGTCACAAGGCCGGTCCGGGCAGGTGATAATCGTGCCGCCGCTTACTGGTGAGGTCCGCCATGCCGCCATGGCGATCAGTTCTTCAGGAGAAGTTTTGCTGCCATGCATGGGTTATATCAAGTTGATATTTGTTATTGCAAGGTAATCCCGGTGAAGAGTTTCCTTATGAAACAAAACTTTTTCACCATAAGCAGGGCCGGTCGACATCTCGCCTCAATGGGCAGGCCAAACGACGGCATACAAATTCATCTTATGCCTTGATTTATCAAATAAATCATGTTACATATGAATGACTATGGCACTTCGTGAAATTCGCACATATCCGGACCCCGTGCTCCGGAATAAGACTTCCCGCGTAGAGCGGGTCGACAGCGCCCTTGACCGTCTGATCGAGGATATGGTGGAGACTATGCACGCAGCTCCCGGCGTAGGGCTTGCGGCCAACCAGGTGGGCGTGCCGCTCCAGCTGGCAATTGTAGACCTGAGCTCACGGGAAAATGAAGAACAGCGTCACCCGCTCCTCGTCATCATCAATCCCGAGTTGATCGTTATGGAGGGATCGGTCCTGGAAGAAGAAGGCTGCCTCAGTATCCCGGACTACGCCGAGAAGGTCAGGCGCGCCGCACGGGTGACGGTCCGTGCACAGGACAGGACGGGCAAGCAGTTCGAGCTTGAAGCAGAAGGCCTTATGGCCAAGGCCCTCCAGCACGAGATCGACCATCTGAACGGCTTGCTGTTCGTGGACAGATTAAGCTCGCTCAAGAAACATCTCTTCAAGCGAAGATTCAGGAAGGCGCTGACGGAGAAGGAATAGATCTTGAGTAAGCTCCAAATTACAAATCCCAAGATCCAAATAAATACCCAATAACCAAATTATAATAATCAAACGTTTGGAATTTGGTGCATGGTTATTATTTGTTATTTGGCGCTTGGGATTTGGAGTTTGTTATGAGACTCATCTTTATGGGGACACCACAATTCGCGGTTGAGCCGCTCCGCGCCCTGGCAGCGGCTGGACACGACATTGCCGGTGTGGTCACGCGGACCGACAAGCCGGCCGGACGCGGCCGGACCGTTGCCGCCCCGCCGGTCAAAGTCGCTGCCCAGGAGTTGGGGTTCACGATATTTCAGCCCAAACGAGCGAAGGACCCGGAGTTCATCGGGATGCTCCGGACGTTGACTCCCGAGGCGATCATTGTAGCAGCGTACGGACAGATACTCCCGAAAGAGATCCTGACGCTCCCGAAATTCGGCTGCGTCAACATCCACGCGTCACTTCTGCCCGCGTACCGGGGCGCTGCACCCATCAACTGGGCGATCATACGCGGCGAGCAGGAGACCGGCATTACCATTATGATGATGGACGAGGGCATGGACACGGGCGCGATCCTTATGCAGGAGAGCATCCCCATCGGCCCGGAAGAGACAGCGGGTGCGCTTAAGGAGAAGCTCGCATCGCTCGGCGCGAAGATGATTGTTACCGCATTGCCGCTTCTTGAGTCAGGAAAACTTACACCGGTTCCCCAGGATGGAACGAAAGCCACCACGGCACCTCTTCTTAAAAAAGGTGACGGCCTGATCGACTGGCACCTGTCTGCCCGGGAGATCCACAACCGCGTACGGGGACTTTCTCCCTGGCCTGGCGCTTACTCTTTGCTGGACAAAAACATGGTCAAGATCATCGCATCCGGGGTGCTTGACGGAACCGGCGAGCCGGGCTCGCTGTACGAAAGGGATAAAAACACCCTGGTAGTGGGCACCGGCAGCGGTCTGCTCCGCATCCTGAGCATTCAGCCAGAAGGGAAAAAGCCCATGACCGCGGGGGAGTTCATGCGGGGACACCGGGGAATTAACGGAAAGAAATTCTAAGCGCATATGTCTAAATCCTAATAAAATCCGGATAAAAAAACAGCAAACCGTACCCTCGGGCTTGTTGAGATTGTTTAGAATTCAGTATTTCGAAAAGAGGATCTGCATTTACGTCATGCCTGGACCCAAGAAAAGAATATTCATTGGCCTCATTGTCTTTACGGTTTTGTTCATTACCGCGGTTGCCGTGGTGATCTATCTGATCCCCTATGTGGGGCTCAGGAACATCCACCCGCTTGCGCCGAAGATAGTGCTCTACAGCATGGGCGGGGTGCTCGGCTTTCTGATCCTCGGCGTTGTACTGTTGATCCTCACGCTTGTCCGGGGCAAAGAGATATTTTTTGCGGCACGTCTCCGCGGGGTCGTGATCGAGGTGCTCTTCCCCATCATGATCGTGCTGGGAAAGCTCCTCGGCATTTCCAAGGAGAAGGTACAGCAGTCCTTTGTGGAGGTGAACAATCTGCTTGTCCGCGCCCGCTACGCCGAGAACAGACCCAGGCGAGTCCTGCTTCTGATGCCGCACTGCCTCCAGTTCAGCGACTGCGCAATCAAGGTCACGAGTGACGTATCAAAATGCCAGGCCTGCGGCAAGTGCAAGATCAAAGACCTCGTGGAACTGGCCAAGAAATACAACGTCCACCTCTCTGTGGCCACCGGCGGAACGCTCGCGCGGCGCAGGGTCGCGGAGGCGAAGCCGGAAGCCATCATCGCCGTTGCCTGCGAGCGGGACCTGACAAGCGGTATCCAGGACGCCTACCCCCTGCCTGTGATCGGGATCCTGAACGACCGTCCCTTCGGGCCCTGTTTCAACACCAGCGTGGATATCAGCAGGGTGGCTGAAGCGCTTGATTTTTTTGTAAGCGGCTCTGGTTCGCCCCGCGAGAGATAAGTGCTCCAACAATCAGGAACGAGGATCATCATGCACTGCCATGCCCATGAATGACACACCATGCTCCGATGACAGGTGCGTCCCCCAGCGGGGTGAACCCCGTGCTGCTTAAGGATATCCCGCGGGAGACAGCGCTCATGATCCTCTGCCGGACCGAAGACGGTGCGTTTGTCGACACAATGCTTGCTCAGGCGCGCGAGCGTCTGGATGCGCGCGACAGCGCATTCCTTCTTGAGCTCGTGTATGGTGTGCTCAGGAATCGAGCCCTGATTGACTGGACGCTGAATCAATTCTCCGCTCAGCCCGTGGAAAAAACCGATGTCCAGACCCGGAATATCCTTCGGCTTGGCGCCTACCAGATGCTCTTCCTTGACCGGGTGCCGGTGAGCGCCGCCGTGAACACGGCGGTGGAACTCGCGAAAGAACATGGCAACAAGCACGGGTATGTGAACGGACTGCTCAGGGGTCTTGACAGAAAAAGGGGCACGATCACGTATCCTGAATCCGGGGATCCGGCAGCGCGGCTATCGATGCTCTACTCGCACCCGGCCTGGCTCGTGAAACGCTGGGTCTCGCGGTACGGCGCTGAGCCGACGGAGACGCTGCTCCTGGAGAACAATCGCCCCGCGCTGCTCACGATCAGGACCAATACGCTTAAGACGACGCGGGCCGCTCTCCGGGCCGCACTGGAGACCGAGGGGGTGCAGATCTCGGAGTCAGCCCGTTCGCCCGTCGGTCTCAATATTATTTCCTCGCAGCAGTGGCTGCGCACCCTTCAGGCCTACCGGGACGGCTGGTTCATGGTCCAGGACCAGGCGGCACAGTGTATCAGCCTGCTGCTCACCCCTCAACCGGGCGAGACGGTCATGGATGCCTGCGCCGCCCCCGGCGGTAAAGCAACGCATCTGGCAGAGCTTATGCGCAACCAGGGCACGGTTACGGCGCTCGAGCTTGATGCGTCCCGGATTGCGAAGATCCGGGAGAACAGCAGGCGGCTGGGGACCACGATCATCTCGCCCACACAGGGTGACGCATCGAAGTATCATGCGGGGGTCTTTGACAGGGTCCTGATCGACGCGCCCTGCTCCGGTCTCGGCGTGCTGCGCAGGCATCCCGACGGCAGGTGGAACAAGACAGAGCGAACGGTGCTTGAGCATACGGTGCTTCAGAGGCGGATTCTCGAGAATTGTGCAGCCCTTTTGAAACCCGGCGGGACGCTTGTTTACGCCACGTGTACCACGGAGCCTGAAGAGAACGATGACGTTATTGCCTGGTTTCTTTCCGGACCGGGAAGCTCGTTCAGAGTCGATGATCCGCGCCCCTTTCTTCCGCAGGCAGCGGCGGCGCTTGTGGATGCAGAGGGCCGCTTCAGGACGTTTCCGCAGGCGCCCGAGATGGACGGGTTCTTCGGCGTGAGGATGGTGAAGAGAACGTAGGGTCATGGGGCATGGAATTCACGGGTGCCAGAAGTTCTTGCATTGTAAATTTACTGTGGTAAAATGCGTGTTCTGATATGGTACGGTTTCTCAAAGGTCTGGGTTTAATCATCGCACTCATCGGTGTGGGAATCGTGAGCGCATTCGCAGTTGTCGCGCTGCTTCTCCGACAGGAAGAAGTGCGCATGCCTGATCTTACGGGACAGGACATCGTGAACGTGATAGAGACGGTCGCCCAGCAGGGATTGCAGCTCAAGGTGGACCGTCGGGAATCTCATCCGACTTTGCCAAGGGACGCTGTAATTTCACAATCGCCGTTGCCGGGGGTCGGGATAAAAAAAGGCCGGCAGGTGCACGTGGTCGTCAGCCAAGGGCCGAGTGACACCCAGGCGCTAAAACTGGTGGGTGAAAACTTTCGTAAGGCCGACATCATGATACGGCAGGCGGGTTTTTCCCCCGGCACGATTTCAAGAGTGTCCTCGAACCGCGTGGAGCGTGATATCGTGATTGCGCAGGAGCCGGAGGCCGGGAGCCCGCTTGAGAGGGGCGGCAGCATCAGCATGCTGATTAGTACGGGCAATAAAGTTCCGCAGTATGTCATGCCGGCGCTGACCGGGAAAAAAGCGGAAGAGGCGCTGAAGATCATCGACAGGATGGGCCTGCAGCGCAGGGTCATCACGAGGCCCCCCGGGGACAAGGAAACAGGAACGGACCGGATGGTCATCCACCAGAAGCCGGGGGCGGGGTCGCCCGTTGCCATGGATGCGACGGTGGATATTGTGGTGAACAGATGAGCGCGCCGCGCTCAATTGGAAAGTGAAGATTGGAAATTTTAAATTGCAAATTTGCGAAACTCGTTATAAACCATCAAATTGCGGATCGATCACTATGCATCTCACTTTGAAATTTCCAATTTCCAATCTTCAATTTCCAATTTTTATTTTTCGAGGAATGTCATGACGAAAAAAATAAAGATAGCGCCGTCCATTCTTTCCGCCGACTTCTCCCGGCTGGGCGAAGAGATCAAAGCGGTCGAGGCGGCCGGCGCTGATATCATCCATATCGATGTGATGGACGGTCACTTTGTGCCGAATATCACCATCGGCCCGCTGATCGTGGCTGCAGCTCGACGGTCCACCACGCTGCCGCTTGATGTACACCTGATGATCACCAACCCGGAGCTCTACATTGCGGATTTCGCAAAGGCAGGGGCTGACTATATTTCGGTACATGTGGAGACAGGATTTCACCTGAACAGGCTGATCCAGTCGATCCGGGAGCACAAAGGAGTGAAGGCGGCGGTGGCACTGAACCCAGCAACGCCTCTCTCGAGCCTCGATTATATTCTGCCCGAACTCGACATGGTTCTCATCATGTCCGTAAACCCTGGTTTCGGCGGCCAGTCATTCATTCCCTCGGCCTTGGGCAAGATCCAGCAGCTCCGGAAACGTATTGACGGGCTGGGACTGAAGATCAAGATCGAGGTGGATGGTGGAGTGAAGCCCGAGAACGCGGCGCAAGTCGCCGGCGCGGGCGCTGATATCCTCGTGGCAGGTTCGGCGGTTTTCGGCATGAAGGATTATGCGGCGGCGATCAAGGGAATACGGGGAAGCAAGTAAAAATTCAAAAGGCAAAATGCAAAGTGCGGAAAGCAAATTATTGAACTGTTCAGCGGTTACTTTTGCACTTTGCAAGTTACATTCTCCCTTTTGCATTTACGTTTTTGTATGAGGAGGTTAATTTGGCCATCATAAAGCAGACCATCAAAACACCCTTTGAACTCAAGAACGTGACTGAGCCGGTACTGTACCGGGACATGTTTCCCTATACAAGCGTGCCCCGGGTGGTACTCGAGGACCGGATGATCCAGACCAATATTCCGAAGGACATCTGGATCACGGATACCACGTTCCGCGACGGTCAACAGTCGCGGCCGCCCTATACACCCAACCAGATCGCGGACATTTTCGACTTCATGCACCGGATGAGCGGGCCGAAGGGCGTTATCCGGCAGACTGAATTCTTCCTTTACTCTGAGAAGGACCGCGAAGCAGTGAAGCTTTGCATGGAGCGGGGTTATCGTTTCCCCGAGATCACCGGCTGGATCAGGGCGAACAAGAAGGACTTCAAGCTGGTGAAAGAGATCGGCCTCAAGGAAACAGGCATTCTCACGTCATGCTCCGACTATCACATCTTTCTGAAGCTCAACCTGTCCCGCAAGGAAGCGCTCCAGCAGTACCTTGACATCGTTTCAACGGCGCTGGAGCAGGGCATCGTTCCCCGCTGCCACCTCGAGGACATCACGCGGGCTGACTTCTACGGTTTCGTCATCCCGTTTGTGCAGGAGCTGATGAAGCTCTCGGAGGCGGCCAATATCCCGGTCAAGGTCCGGGCCTGCGACACCATGGGCTACGGGTTCCCCTTCCCGGGAACGGCCCTCCCGCGCGGCGTGCCCGAGATATTCTATGCCCTGATCCATGACGGCGGGGTGCCTTCAAATCAGCTCGAATGGCATGGCCACAATGATTTTCACAAAGGGCTCGTGAACGGAGTGGCCGCATGGATGTACGGCTGCTCTGCCGTGAACGGCGCGCTCCTGGGTTTTGGCGAGCGAACGGGCAACACGCCGGTCGAGGCAATGCTGATCGACTACATCAGTCTCACGGGGGACGGAGACGGCATCGACACTGCGGCGATCAGCGAGATGGCGGAATATTTCCGGCGGGAGCTTGGATTCCCCATCCCTTCGAACTACCCCTTTGTCGGCTCGGAGTTCAACTCTACCAGCGCGGGCATCCATGCCGACGGTATGATGAAGAACGAGGAGATCTACAACATCTTTGACACGACGAAGATCCTGAAGCGGCCCATGGGCGTGATCGTCACGGATAAATCAGGCATCGCGGGCATCGCCCATTGGGTGAACAGCCACCTCGGTCTTGATGCGGACAAGAAGATCGACAAGCGCCACCCCGGCCTCGCCAAGATGAACAAGTGGGTATTGGAACAATACGAGCAGGGAAGGACCACCAGTATTTCGCACGAGGAGCTTCAGGAAAAAGCCAAGAAGTTCTTGTCCGAGTACTTCGAGTCCGACCTCGACAAGCTCAAGAAAAAGGCGCAGGAGATCTCACTCCATCTCGTCGAGGAGATGGTGGAGCGGAAAGAGATGCGCACCATGGACCACGCAAAGCAGGAAGGGGTCATCCAGCAGCTGCTGGACCAGAACGCCTTTATCCAATTCGCTTACGTGGTCAATGCGGAAGGCAAAAAGACCACAAGAAACATCACTCAGATCCAGTACAAGGCCCAGTTCGAGCACTCCGGTCTCGGCGACAATTTCTCGGACCGGCCGTGGTTCATCAAACCGATGAAGGACGGCAAAAGCTTCGTGTCGGACTTCTATACCTCGAAGATCACGGGCGCTCTTTGCATTACCGTGTCGGCACCGATCTCCGATGAAGAGGGCAATATCATCGGCGTGTTCGGCGTGGACATCAGATTCGAGGATCTCGTAAGGGCAGAATAGAGGTAGAACATTCGACAATAAGGGATGCGGATTGAGCGGGGCTGTTCAGCTTCGGTCTCCGCATCCTTTTTTATGGGTCTTCCGGGTTTTGTGTGGGTCGCCTTTCTCTGTTTCTAACTCAGCACATGTCACGATCCTATTTTTTTCTGCACCCCAGCTCACAGCTTCGCCCCCGATGAATTCATTCGAGGGCAGGCTCCGTCATGATTGCCGGTACTGATAACAAGCCTTTTCGGGCAGCGCAGCACTTCCCCTCGCCCGGGGGAACGGGCTCGGCCGTGTCTGCCTGGCTTTGTTGCAGCATCGGTGTTTTCTACCTTACCATGCTTGTGCGCGAACCTCCTCATGGGATGCAGGGGTTTCTGGAAAGACAAAGATATGAGTCTCTCCCCAAATCCCGTAGAGGTTAATTCGTCACTAAGTGGGGTAGGCCTTTTAAGTTCTTGCCGTCCCCCTGCGCCGGGTAGCTCTGAGCGAAAGACACGCATAGCAATGCTGCACAGATCGTAGTTACGAGAACAAGACAAGGCAGACACGGCCTCGCCTTTTTTAAAGGGCGAGGGTGGAGTGATGCGAGTCCTGCATATCAGGGTGGAGGTACTGTACATCCTCCCTTCATGCGGAGCCTGTCCTCGAATGCCTTTATCGGGGATGGCCGAGTGATGAGCTG
>Ga0210377_10000130_pt1 | contig 68896 bp, 59 predicted proteins | sample PLM4_65_b1redo_FD_155480 | JGI IMG/M metagenome (GOLD analysis project Ga0210377, IMG submission 155480) | Groundwater sediment microbial communities from an aquifer in East River, Colorado, USA - PLM4_65_b1 redo | ecosystem: Environmental > Terrestrial > Soil > Riparian zone | place: USA: East...
CCCTCTTGCGAATTCTCACCTCCTTGTCACAAGTCTTTAGGTTATTATCCATCAGATTTCACCATATGTTATTGCAGATTGCATGCCATATAATATAGCTATTTATTCAATGTGTTGAATAAGTTTATACTTGATAAAATGACCATGTTTGTCACGATTGATGACAATAAGTGTCAGTAACACGGACTATTGACAGAAGAGCCCATGGATGGTAGCATCATCCATACTTACCATGATATTTACCTGTTCAAAATTGATCACGTGCAGAGCTGGGGTCCCATCAATTGATTTCGGTGCAATAGCGATCAATAAGGGGACCATTCTGGCAGTCGACACTGAAGACAAGATAATAAATAAATTTTATAGGCATCGCGTGATCCGTCTGCGGAATATGGTCCTGATGCCGGGACTGGTAAACCTCCATACTCATCTGGAACTCCCACCTCTGCTTGATGTGCTCCGCGCTGCATCCCTCTCTGAATGGATCATAAATCTCGTTGGGGCAAAGAAGAGCCTGAGCAAACAAGATTATTTGCGTTCTGCGGGAGATAATATTAACGCGCTTATTCACTCGGGAACAACCACCGTTGGCGAAATCTGTACGCACGGCGTAAGCCCTGCCCTGCTAAAGCAAAGCGGAATACGATCAACGGTATTTCATGAGATCATCTCAATGAATCATTCTTTTGAGCCTGATCGTCTCTCCTCTCTCATCGCGCATTCGTCTTCACGTGTGAGAGAAGGACTATCTCCTCATTCGGCCTATACGGTTTCAAAATCGGCATTGAGTGCTATTCATCAGTTCGCTCGAAAAAATGATGTCCGTCTTTCGATGCATATTGCCGAATCAAAGGATGAGATCAACCTGTTGCAGCGATACAAGAGCGGTCTTGAGAATCTCTATCGCTTTGCACAGTGGAATCTTGACGAGGCGCCCCAAGGCAAGTCCTCATTCGATTATCTGGAACGAATCGGTTTTCTCTCCCCACGGTTATTGGCTGTGCATGCCGTTCAGGTCACGGGAAAAGATATCGAGTTGATCAAAAAGTCACAAGTATCTATAGCGCACTGCCCCCGGAGCAACAAGGAAACCGGGGTTGGGAAAATGCCGCTCAAGAAGTTTCTTGACGCCGGGATCACTGTAGGGCTAGGAACGGACAGCCTTGCGAGTTCACCAAGTCTGAATATGTGGGATGAGATGCGTTATGCTTACAAGATTCATCGGAAGGACGGCGTGTCAGCCGAAGATATATTCAACCTTGCTACTATCAATGGAGCAAAGGCCCTCGGGTTGAATAACGAGATTGGCACTCTTGAACCGGGAAAAAAGGCGGACATCATCGCCGTTCCCCTCCCTTTAAAAAATACAGGAGACATCTATTCCGACTTGCTCAGGGAAACGAAATCCTGTATTATGTCCGTCGTAGATGGAAAGATATTATTTCAAGGCTCAAGGAAAGCGACATGAAACCGCTGGCATGGATAGCTTTGCTGGGAATGACCTCCGCGCTAACAATCGCATCTTGCAACAATGATCAGAACCCGGCTCAGCAGTACGGAAACACCATCGTCCAACCTCTGAAGAGTGCGAAGAAACTCGATGCAACAGTCAATGTCCTGGAGGTAAAAAAATCTATCCAGGAATTTTACGCGGCGAACGGTCGATATCCCGCGGACCTCAATGAACTTTCAACGTTCAACGGCATAACGCTGAAGAGCGACCAGTTTGACTATGATCCTGCCGCGGGAAACCTGACAGAGAAACGCTAATCGCTGAAAAATGGGCAAAAAGCCGCCATCATAAAATTTCAATGTCCTTAAAACAAATCAATAATAAAGTTTTAGCAGGGAAGCGACTCAACCGCAATGACGGCATCTTGCTTTTCAAATCGAACGACCTGCTCGCGCTCGGGCGAATGGCCACCCATGTCGCACATCAGAAGAACGGCAACCGGGTCTATTTCGTCCAGAACATGCACATCAATCCAACGAACATCTGCATCAATCGATGCAAGTTCTGCGCGTTCAGCAGGAGTAAGGGAGAACCGGGCGCATATGAGATGACCATCGATGATATCCTGAACAAGGCGCGCGGGGCGGGTAAAGGTGTGCATGAGCTCCATATCGTATCCGGTCTCCACCCGGACATGCCCTTTACCTGGTATCTCGACATGCTCAGCGCCTTGAAAAAAGAATTTCCCAAAATGCATCTTAAAGCATTTACTGCCGTGGAGATCGATTATCTGGCGAAACTTTCCGGCCTGAGTGTAACTGACACTTTGAGGCAACTCCGCGATGCGGGCCTCGGATCTCTCCCGGGCGGCGGCGCCGAGATATTCAATACCGATGTACGAAACACTTTGTGCGCGGAGAAGATCAGCGGCGACCGCTGGCTTGAAGTGATAGAAGCAGCGCACAGCATCGGCCTCAAGTCGAACGCAACCATGCTTTACGGTCATATCGAGACGTATGAGCACCGGATCGACCATCTGCTCAGGCTCAGGGAGCTTCAGGACCGGACAGGGGGATTCCAGGCCTTCATCCCTCTGAGCTTCCATTCTCAGAACACAGAGATCAAAAAGACCGCCTATACAACGGGTTTTGACGATCTCAAGACCCTCGCGATCTCGCGTCTGATGCTTGATAATTTTGACCACATCAAGGCGTACTGGGTTATGTTGGGAGAAAAGATTGCGCAGGTTTCACTAAACTTCGGAGTCAACGATCTTGACGGCACCGTGGTTGAAGAACGGATCACCAAAGCAGCAGGTGGAACCACGGATGGAAGTATGACGAGAGACGACATCGTGCATCTCATCAAACAGGCAGGACGAACACCGGTGGAGCGGGATACTGTATATAATGTCGTGAAGGTATGGAAGTAATCTTCGCTGACGGGATTAGTGCGGATTTCGTTCGAATGTGGATTGCCAGTTAAAATCCATTAAGATTTTACCAAGGACACACACACGAATGAACAAGGATTTTAAAAAAACAATGGTCAAGGCCATGCAAGGCAAACGCCTCACTGCAGACGAGGGCCTTGCCCTCTTTCGTCAGGCCGATCTCCTGACCTTGGGCGAGCTGGCGAACAGCGTGCGGAAGCGGCTTCACCCGAAACGGCTCGTGACCTTCATTGTTGACCGTAATATCAACTATACTAATATCTGCGTGAATAAATGCAAGTTCTGTGCATTCTACCGGGAGGCCGAAAGTCCCGACGCCTATATCCTGTCAAAGGACGAAATCTTCAAAAAGATCGGGGAGACGATCGCACAGGGAGGTACACAGATCCTTATGCAGGGCGGTGTACATCCCGATCTCGGCATTGACTATTTTGAAGACCTGTTCAGATCCATCAAGTCGCGTTTTACAATCCAGATTCATTCGCTTTCACCTTCCGAAATATCGCATGTCGCAAAAAAGGCTGCCTTAAGTATTAAAGATGCAATTACGCGCCTCAAAACAGCTGGCCTGGATTCTATTCCCGGCGGCGGGGCCGAGATACTGGTTGACCGTGTCAGAAAAAAAGTCAGCCCGAATAAGATCAGGTGGCGGCAATGGGCCGATGTCATGAAAGAAGCACAAAAACTCGGTATGCCTACGACTGCCACGATGATGTTCGGCAGTCTCGAAACAGATAAGGAGATAATTGAACACCTGGTAAGGCTCCGGGATATTCAGCAAGAGACCAAAGGGTTTACGGCGTTCATCCCCTGGACCTATCAACCGGGGAATACGGAACTCGGCGGGCGATCAGCCACTGCCGTAGAGTATCTGAAGGTTCTCGCCCTTTCACGCATCATGCTCGATAATTTTCAGAACATTCAAGCATCATGGGTCACACAAGGCGCAAAAATAGCACAGGTTGCTCTTGAGTTCGGAGCAAATGATTTCGGCAGCACAATGATCGAAGAGAATGTTGTAGCAGCGGCTGGCATTACGTTCAGAATGACAAAACAGGAGATCGTAAGTATTATAAAAGATGCGGGCTATACACCTTTTCAGCGAGATACCAGATACAATATCCTGAAAAGAGAAGACATAAAATTTTAAAGTGAGTGAGTATAAATGTAGTAATCTAATTATTTTTGCGTTTCATTTTCATTAAAATAAAATGATGAAACTCACGTTATGTAGCACTCAGCCAGCATTGAATGAGAAAAAACTTATTAAACTAGCGAGTTACATTTCCTTTGCACAATACATGTGGACAACCTGTTACTAAGTCTGTGCATATCTTTTTTTGGGACGCTGTCTCAGCAAGGCAAATGCAAATCGCACAATAAATAGGCACGTAAAGATTAATTAAACTAAATAGTTACAAAATTGATCCAAAATTTCCCTGTTCTTTTACCTCGTTGATCCTTATTGTGATTTTTTTACCGATATCGCTTGTTTTTGCGCCATAAATCATCACGCGGATATAATTATCCGTTAATCCAGTCAATAGTCCTGTATCACGATCATATTTGTCTTCAACGATAACATTAAGCTTTGATCCCTGGTGCATTTTCCTGAATAACAGGTTTTTTTTCATACCGAGAACGCGGAGAGATGCACTGCGTTCCTTTTTAATTTGTTCTGGAACCTGGTCCTTCATTTCTGCAGCAGGTGTGCCAGGCCGAGGAGAGTAACTAAAAACATGTAAATGCGTTAAAGGAGACCGTTCCACGATACGCATAGTGTTCTGAAACTCTTTGTCCCCTTCTCCGGGGTATCCTACGATGATATCCGCTCCAAGAGCAATGCCCGGGACCTGTTTTGCGATATGTTCAAGCAAGTCCTCATAGAAACGGGAAGTATAGCTCCTTTTCATGGATGTTAAAATGGCATCATCACCGCTCTGAAGCGGGATATGCAAGTGCCTGCAGAGCCCCTCACCGAGATAATTGATCATCTCCCGGGTGATTTCATTCGGCTCGATAGAACTTAGACGTATCCGCGTTCCCCCTCGTGATTGAACAAGCATCTGGAGTAAGTTTGTCAGGCTGCTGCCCTGTTCCAGATCCGACCCGTATTTCCCGATATGGACACCGGTCAGAACAACCTCGGGACATCCCCTGTCTACCAGACATTTGAATTCATGAAGCACGTCTCCGAGTTTTGCGCTGCGTGAACCTCCTCGTGCGAACGGAACAATACAATACGAGCATCGGTTGTCGCAACCATCTTGAATCTTCAGAAACCCTCGCGTTCTCGTGTGCAGCGCATTGAGCACGCTTTTTGAAGCGGGCGGGCTGTCCCGTTCGCCGGTGAAAGCCTTCGACATAATATGATCAGAGATCAATGTCTTATCGCGGTTCCCGATAACCACTCCGACCCCTGGGATCTTTCTTATCTCATCGGGCCGCATTTCGGCGTAGCATCCCGTTACCACGACGTTTGCGCCCTTCCCGCGCCGGACTGCAGAACGAATCAGCTGCCTGCACTGCGTGTCGCTCTTCGCAGTCACTGAACACGTGTTGATGACATAGACATCGGCCTCTGCATCAAACGATACAACGGTATTTCCCCGGTGGAGGAGGTCCTGTTGCAGGGTATCTGTCTCGAACTGGTTGATTTTACATCCGAGGGTTGCAAAAGCTATTCGCATAACTGTCCAGTGAGGGAATTCATACCTGCCGCAGTGATCTTAACTTGAACGAGTGAACCGATAAGAGTGGCAGGTGCATCAATGTTCACTGCTTTGTTGCCTCGTGTCCTTCCGCTCAGCGTCCCGCCTTTTTTGCTCAAACCGTCGACAAGGACCTCCTGAACTGAATTGATGAGTTTTTCATTGCTCCGAGAGGTCATTTTCGTCTGAAGGTCCAGCACCTGCGCGAGCCGCTTTTCCTTAATGTCATCGGGCAAGTGATCGTTCAACTTGAGCGCGGACGTGCCCGGCCGTTTCGAATACTTGAAAGCGAAGATGCCGTCATACTGCACTTCTTCAAGCAGACCCTTGGTCATTTCAAAATCCCGTTCCTGTTCTCCCGGGAACCCGACGATGATGTCCGTGGTAAGGGTGATATGCGGCACGGCCTTCCGCAGCCTCTTGACTTTATCCAGATACTCTTCACGGGTATAGCGCCTGTTCATGGCATGAAGGATGTCGTCAGAACCGCTCTGGACCGGTAGGTGCAAAGACTCACACACCTTGGGAAGGTCACAGAGAGCACTGATCAGGTCGTCTGACAGGTCCCGGGGATGAGATGTAACAAACCGTATCCGTTCGATATCAGGAACATTATTGATCAATCTCAGAAGAGAGGGGAAATCCGCATCCCCTTCCAATCCCTTGCCGTATGAGTTCACGTTCTGTCCCAGCAAGGTCACTTCCTTGTAGCCGTTCCGGGCGAGTTCTCTAACCTCGCCCACGATATCCAAAGGCAGCCGTGAACGTTCCCTGCCGCGCAGATAAGGCACGATGCAATAGGTACAAAAATTATCGCACCCATACATGATGGATACCCAGGCTTTTAATCTGTCGGTTCGTATGGTCGGAATGCGTTTTCGGTGATACTCAGGGTCTCCAGCAATATCGATTACCGGAGCGGACCAGGAACGCTTCTTTTCGATCATTTCCGGGAGTCGCGACAGATCCGAGGGGCCGAATACCATGTCCACGTATGGCGCACGGGATAGGATCTTCGCGCCTTCCTGCTGCGCAATACAGCCAGCTACGGCGATTTTGAGGCCCGGTCTCTCATCTTTCAGCTTTTTCAGCCGCCCCAGTTCGCTGTAGAACTTCTGTTCTGCTTTTTCGCGAATGCTGCACGTGTTCAAGATTACCATGTCCGCATGTTCGGCACCTGAGGAGAGCATGCATCCCTGTTCTTCGAGGATGCCGGTCATCCGTTCGGAATCATGTTCATTCATCTGGCAGCCGAAGGTGATAATGTGAAACGATTTCATGGGGTCATTATAATACGCGGGCAGTTGTTAAACAAGCGGTATCTGAAGAAAGCGCGGAATCGGACCGTCAGCGGCTTACCAAAAATCGGACAACCTCTCCCCGTTTGACTGACAGGGTGGTCTTGGCATTCTGCTTGAACATGAATATTTCGAGCACACCTGAACTGTTGATGATAGCGCCGGGCGCCCCCGGAGCGGCCTCGGCATAATATTTTTTCAATCCCCTGATCTCTTTGCCGGAGATCCCGACAGAAACGGAACCTAAGTCCACACCCTCCGGTATGACTGCCTTGATCTCCTCATAGGTAATATTGGTAATGATATTGCCGAACCGGTCGATGTGGACAATATGACCCTCGATCCCGTTCGGTATTATTTTCAGTACAGGAATGTTCAGCTTCACATAGTCCGTTATTTCTTCACCGAAGTTTCCTGATGCGATTCCCTTTGAAAGCCATCCTGCAACAGGTGCAAAGATGTCTCTTCCGTGAAATGTCGGTCCTGGTTTTGGGGAAAAATAGTGGGCGGACGTAATGTGATGCACCCTGATGCGTTCCGCTTCCTGATAGACAAGGGTAAACAGGCCGTTATCAGGTCCAACGAAATAATAACTTTCTGTCACGACAATGATCGGCTTCCTACCGCTGCCGACACCGGGATCAACAACTGCAAGGTGCACCGTCCCTTTTGGAAAGTGACTGTAGGCAGACCTCAACGTGTACGCGGCCTCCCAGATATCCAGCGGGCTGATCTCGTTGGTTATGTCGACGATAAGTGCCTGGGGGTTGATCTTAAGGATGCTCCCTTTCACACTTGCCGCAAAAGCATCTTTCCCGCCGTAATCAGTTGTCAGTGTTATAATGGCGGACATCTATCCCCCCGGTTAAAAAACAGCGTCTCTTATTGAAAGTGAATATATCAGCCTGAATTTGCTTTGTCAATCCAAAGATATGATCATAACCGTCACTATTGTTGTAAAAAAGCGTTATTGTATAATTCCATTAAGCAGGTCGTCGAATCTGCCGGAACCATGAGAAATGATCCCTACGATCCGTATACCTGATATTTTTTCTATCGCCACCGGACTTGACTTCTCCGCCAATCCCGATTTCACATCCTGAGCATAATTAATCACGATACCGGCAATCGAAATCTTGCGCCCTCTGAGCGCTTCAATGGTAAGCAAAGTGTGATTGATCGTGCCAAGGCCTGGCCGTGAAACGATCAAGACAGGAAGATCCAGTTTTTTTGCAAGATCAAGATAGGTATATTTTCCGGACAGCGGCGCCATGATGCCTCCGGCCCCTTCTACAATCATGAACTCATGCCTCCTTGAGAGTTTTTGAAAGGCACTGATTATCATCAAAGGATCAATCGTTTTGCCCTCGCGTTCACCAGCAACTGCCGGCGCAAGCGGCCTTCTGAATCTATAGGGATTTACAAGAGAAAGCGGGTCCTTCACACACGCCGATTTCATCAACCGGAGCGCGTCCTTGGGCACCAGCCGGCCAGCGCGCATGCTGCATCCTGTTTCCGCAGGTTTCATCACTCCTACATCCACACAACGGTAGATGAGGGCTGTTGCTATTCCCGCAGACACATACGTCTTTCCAACTCCAGTGTCGGTTCCGGTAACGAATAACCCTGAAGAAATATCGTTCATTATACTACCCTGCTGTCCAGATTGAACACCTGTCCCGACACGTTGTTCATCAGGGAAAGATGAAAGATGAAGTCTGCTACTTCGAGAGGGTCGGATGCTTTGCCGAGAGCATTCTCTTTCAGAATACGATCATGAACAGCATCCGATATGTTACTACCCATGTCTGTCGGCAAATAGCCTGGCAACACAGCATTGACCTTGATATTAAAAGAACCAAGCTCTTTTGCCGATGCCTTGGTCAACCCGATGAGGCCGGCCTTTGACGAAGAATAATTGGCTTGCCCTTCCCTTCCCTGCAAACCGACGATGGATGAAATGTTGATAATATGGCCGCTGTGTTGTTTGATCATATGTTGAGATACAGCCCGAATGCATTGGAATGGTCCGCTGAGATTTGTATCGACCACATCGTCCCATTCTTCCTCGGTCATGCGAAGCATCATCCTATCTTTGGTCATAGCGGCATTATTTATCAAAATGTCGATAGTACCCCAGCGGTCTATTGTTTCTCTCGTCAAGGTGTCAATTTCAACCGAATTTTTAACATCAGCTCTATAACACACTGATTCACCACCATTATCGGATATCTCTTTTGCCACAGCTCGCGCCGCACGTTCATCGGATAAAAAGTTTACGACTACGCGTTCACCTGACTTCCCGAAACAAAGGGCAATCTCCCTGCCGAGGCCCCGAGAAGCGCCGGTGACAATGACCACCCGTTTACGGGTCATTTACAGATACCCCTCGTGTTGAAGTCTTCTGAAAATATCAAGCGCAGTATCAATATCGTCATCAGTATGAGCAGCCGTAATAGTGGTCCTAATTCGTGCGGCATTGGTTGGCACCGTGGGCGGACGAATCGCGGGGGCGTAAATGCCGTATTCGAACAATTTCTTCGCGACCTTGAGGGCCTGGCCGGAATCACCGATGATAATGGGAATGATGGGTGTTTCGGAATTTTCAGTGCTGATTCCAATCGATTTGAGGCCATTGGCGAATTTGTTGCGGTTTTTCCAAAGCCTGTCCCTGCATTCCGAATCTTGCTCGACAATGTCGATCCCAGCGATAGACGCTGCACAAACAGATGGCGGTAAAGCTGTGCTGAAGATTAAACTTCTTGCGCGGTTGATAAGAAAATCGATCAGATCATTGCTTCCTGCGACATAGGCCCCGAATGAACCAAACGCCTTGCCGAGCGTACCCATCTGGATATGCACATGGCCGGAGACCACGGCATGCTCGACCGTCCCCCTGCCTGTTTTGCCAAGGACACCGGTGCCGTGCGCATCATCAACCATGAGGATCGCGCCATATTTTTCGGAAAGAGACACGAGATCTTGGAGCGGCGCAATGTCGCCGTCCATGCTGAACACGCCATCAGTGACAATCAGTTTTTGTTTTGCGTTCGGGCCTTTTTTTAAAAGCGTCTCGACCTGCCCTGCATCTTTGTGACGGTATACCCTCACCTCCGCCTTGCTCAAACGGCAGCCGTCGATGATGCTCGCATGGTTCAGACTGTCGCTCAGGATCAGGTCTCCGGACCCTGCGATGGCGGGGATAATACCGGTATTCGCTGCATACCCGGAGTTAAACACAAGGGCAGCCTCCGTACCCTTGAAACCGGCAATTTTGTCTTCAAGCGCCTGATGCAGCGGACCCGTTCCTGAAACAAGTCTCGATGCGCCTGACCCGAAGCCATAGCGCTGCATCGCCTGCATAGCGGCCTGACGCAATGCAGGATGATTTGCGAGGCCAAGATAATCGTTCGAGCACAGAAGCAGCATATCCCGGCCTTTTATCTTGACGCGGGGACCGTCGGATGAATCAATGACCATGATACGCCGGAGAATACGACTCTGCTCTAATTGTTCAAGCTCTTGTTCAAACATGCGTGTCCCATCGTACTGAAGAGGTATGGTTTGTTATTCGAGTGATTCGTCACACGGTGAAGTATTGCTCCGGGTCCACCGGGTTCCTGCATGACCCGCCATCGATAATCAGCACCGGCTCGCATTGGAGATAGTGGATGAATGCTTCAATATCGAGGGTGTCCCGGTCAACAAAGAATACCCTGCCGCCTCTCGGGTCATCCCGCAATTTTAATATCGGAAAGCGAACATAACCAATTCTCAAGGAAGCCACGTATCCCGCGGTGTAGTCAGGTTCATCGGACCAGCATAATTCGGCAATAATGCCGGGTGCGTGCGCAACCTTGGTGGCGAGGGCCAAGGCCTCATGAGTACGGAAGTGCGTCAGGCCGATCGCAGCAAGTTTCTTGGTCATCGTATCAAGCGCTTCATCGGTCCAGTCGAATCTTGATGCTCGAATGCCGCGCTCATGATCTGGTTCCAGCCGTTCGCCGCTGTCTGCATCGATGATCATTGCGCCGCGCATGTTGAGGCCTAAAGGTGCTGCGCCGTTACTGAGAAGATTGAGCGCGGCCATGATAGACTTTTCCGATATTCCCAGTGACTGCAATATCATCGAAGCGGCTGAACGCCCCGTGGACATATCAGGTGTATTCACGGTCACCACATCAAGCGCGGTCAGCTTGCTGATGGGCATGTTTCCGAGATGCTCTATTGTTATCACGATATGTTCGGGCGGTGTCTTCTTTTCCCGAGCACGGGCAATAAGCGCCTGCACGGTAGCATCCAACTTTATCGGTGAGATGATTCGCTCAGCGCCGGAGATGTGTCGGTTCCCGGCAGATGCCCGCATGCGGATGCTGTAAATAAGGTCATGGTCCATAAGATCAGTGAGAGAGACCCAGATCCCGAACCATCTTGAGATCTTCTCCGGGGTCCAGTCCCGAGGTCGTGAGATAATTGCCGATCATGAAACCGTCCGCGCCTGCTGCGAATATGAGGGGATGGAGCCAGCCAAGCACGGTTCCCCTCCCCGCACAAACGCGTATTTCCTTACGGGGCAGGATCAGACGGAACAGGGCCAGTGAATGAAGCGCCTCAAGAGGAGTTATGGCAACGGTGTTCTCGAGCGGAGTGCCCTTGATAGGCATCAGGAAGTTGATCGGCACCGAGTCCACATTGATATCACGCAGCGTGAACGCCATATGGATTCGGTCATCCATGGTTTCGCCCATGCCGAGAATGCCGCCGCTGCATGCGGAGAGGCCCAATGATCTTGCGTTGTTCAGGACCTCTAGTCGTTCGTCAAAACTATGGGTAGTGCATATCCTGGAGAAGAACTCACGCGATGTCTCAATGTTATGATGATAGCGCTGGAGCCCTGCGTCCCTCAGGTAGGTGAGCTGCTCTTTTGTGAGCGTGCCGAGCGTAGCGCAAGGAGAAAGACCGATGTCACTGACCCGCTGAACGCCTTTTGCTATGTTCTGAAGATCGTTGTGCGAATCGATGCCTCTTCCGCTGGTCACGATGCAAAAACGCCTGGCGCCGTTCTTTTTCGCATTTGTTGCTGCCTCGGCCATATGTTCAACGGAGATAAGTGGATAGACCTGCGCAGCGGTTGCGTGATGGACCGATTGCGCGCAATAGGAACAGTCTTCACTGCACGCCCCTGACTTGGCGTTGACTATGGAGCAGATATCCACTGTATCGCCACGGAAATGTCCGCGCACCCTTCCCGCTGCCGCGAACAGGTCCCAGAGATCAGCGCCTTTGGCCTGTGATAAATCTGAGACCATGTCATAATCAATATTCGTACCGCTCAAAACACTATCAAGGACATCTGTAATCAGTTGTTTCATCGGCATTGACATGGATAATCTTTACCTTATATGCGCAGGTTTGTCAACTCATATTAGACAATCTGGTTAACAATGAATAAGTATACTTCTGTGGGAAAATCGGGGCTTGTAAACAGATAGACTGGAGGGAAAGGTCCGTTATGGATGGTTATTATTTTAGGCTGGAGACTATGGCATTCACCTGCTGCTCCATCATTGATCTGATGCTCTCCAGGGAGGAGGGATCGTTTGCCTCAAATCGCATGACCAGAACGGGCTGCGTGTTCGAGGCGCGGATGAGACCCCAACCCTTCTCGAATATTGCACGCACGCCATCCACGGTTATTACCTCTCGTGGTCTTTGCGAGAGGCCGTGTCCGGAGAGAAAGACCTCTTTTGCCTTCTCTACGACCTTAAATTTGATAGTATCGGGACAGTCAAAACGGATCTCAGGGGTATTAAAGGTTATGGGCAGGTCAGCAAGCAACATGCTGAGTGACGCTTTGTTATCGTGCGATGACTTGAGGTTCTTGAGTATTTCCACGATACGGCAGGCGGCATAGATGGCGTCGTCATAACCGAAATACCGGTCGGCAAAGAACAGATGCCCGCTCATTTCACCTGCCATAGCGGCGTGGAGCTCTTTCATTTTTGCCTTGATCAACGAATGCCCTGTTTTCCACATGACGGCATTGCCGCCATGCGCCCGAATGTCATCGTACATGATTTGTGAACATTTGACCTCTGACACGAACGTGGCACCCGGCCTTTCGCGAAGAATATCGCGGGAGAATATGATCATGAGCTGGTCACCCCAAAGGATGTTCCCTCTCTCATCTACAACGCCGATCCGGTCCGAATCGCCGTCAAACGCAATACCCGCATCGGCTTTCTCTGATCTGACGGTATCGATCAAGGTGGTTAGATTTTCGGGAATCGTCGGATCCGGATGGTGGTTGGGGAACCTGCCGTCCGGCCCGGAAAAGAGCTCGATCACTTCACAGTTCATGCTTCTGATGATCTCAGGCGCGGCCAATCCTGCTGTCCCGTTTCCGGAGTCCAAGACAACCTTGAGAGGCACATCCTGAAGAGCAGCAAATAGTTTCTTGAGATGATTGATATAATCCGACATAATGGGACGGTGACTGAAAGTTCCGCGGGTTATTTTGTCTCCTGAACCCTGCCCCCTGCCTCCTGCCCCAGAATTCATAAGCTGTCGTATTTTCTGGATTTCTTCGCCATAGATTGTTTCCCTGCCGACGCAAAGCTTGAACCCATTGAACTCCGATGGATTGTGGCTCCCCGTGATCATCACACCCGCCCCGCGGTTCAAGTGATAGAGCGAAAAATAGAGGGCGGGTGTCGGGCAGAGACCCAGTATCGTAACGTCCACACCGGACAAGGTAAGACCGCGCACGATATCGTCACAGAGTCGTGGAGAGCTTATACGCGCATCGTAGCCAACGGTCACGGCGTTTATTCCTTTGGGCCTTAGGTAATCAGCAAAAGCCTTTCCCAGTGCCTCAATGACTGGCGAGGTCAGATCTCGTTCCGCGATACCGCGGATGTCGTATTCTCGGAATATATCTTTATTGACCATACCTATCGGGGATCCCTATTTTCAGTGTTAGATCGTCGGGAGGGATTTTTTATTGTTGCTGTCGTGCCTCTTGTAATCATCATCGAAGCGAACGATATCGTCTTCTTCAAGATATTCGCCATTCTGCACCTCAATGATCTGAAGCGGGATCTTGCCGGGGTTTTCGAGGCGGTGCTTCGTGGACATGGGGATATATGTGCTTTCGTTCGGATGAACATCATAGACCTTCTCGCCGTTGGTCACCCTCGCCGTCCCGGAAACAACGACCCAGTGCTCGCTCCGATGGTTGTGAAGCTGATGAGAAAGCTTTGTACCAGGATTAATGACAAGACGTTTGATCTTGTAATGATCGCCTTCTTCCAGAATCGTATATGAACCCCACGGTCGATGGACAGTAAGGTGGATAAGGTGTTCGCCGGTTTTACGTTTCTTGAGTTCTTCAACCACTTTTTTAACGTCTTGCGCCCGGTCCTTACTGCATACCAGCGTTGCATCCGGTGTGTCCACGACGACGAGATCCTTCAAACCGATCGTAGCGACCAGTCGTTTTTCAGCATAAATGATGGAATCGTGGCTGTCAATATCGATAACATTGCCGGCAATGACGTTTCCTGACGTGTCGCGGTCCGAAACATCGTCCAGCGCGGTCCAACTTCCCACGTCCGACCAGCCTATGTCTGCGGGAATGACGGCGGCCCGGTCGGTCTTTTCCATGACAGCGTAATCGATAGAGATGGATTCAAGTCTCTTAAAGACCTTCCTGATCACTTCGGTTTCCTTGTCCGTGCCAATATTCTTCTGGATCTCCATTAATCCCTTGTAGAGGGACGGCGCATGCTTCTCGATTTCCCGAAGGAGCGCACTTGTTTTCCAGATGAAGATACCGCTGTTCCAGTAATACCTGCCCTGCCTGAGGTATTCCCGGGCAGTCTCGATGTTCGGCTTCTCTACGAAGGCTTCCACCCTGCATACACCTGCATCATCCGACCCCTTACCCTTCTCCCCTGATCCGTAACACGGATCTCCGGCCTTGATATACCCGTAGCCCGTCTCCGGGCGGTCCGGTTTAATTCCAAGAGTAACCAGATAATTATCAAGAGCCGCATTCTCTGCCTTGCGAAGCAAACTCAGAAATTCGTCAGCCTTGCGAATGGAATGATCCGCCGAGAACACAACCATAATTCCATCAGGGTCAATCCTGTTCAGATGGAGCGCAGCGAGTCCCAAAGCAGGAGCGGTGTTCCGTGCCTCGGGCTCGAGGATGAAGTTTATGTCCCAGGTTTCTCCGAACTTGGCGGAAAGCTGCATGTTGATCGCATCCATCAGGCTGTGGTTTGTTACGACAAAGATATCCTCGCGTTTTATAAGCGGCAAAACACGCTTTACCGTCTCCTGGATGAGCGTGTCTTCGGCTCCGATCTTGAGCAGTTGTTTCGGCATCTTCTCCCGGGAAAGCGGCCAGAACCGCGTGCCCGAACCGCCGGCCATGATGACTGCAAATATATGATGACTGTCTTTATTCAAAATTTATCCTTTCGTGTATAGATAGATGTATTATTGTTTGATTGTTGTCAGGTTGCTATAAAGCATGACCATAATAATATAGAAATCCGTGGTTGTCAACGGGAGTGACTACGGAGCAGTGAACAGTAATGAGTGATGTGTGAAAAGTGAGATTGGCAAGATCACCCATTCCATATTACTCATCACTTATTCTATAGTACCCGTTGACGAGAAGTGGTGCTTCAGCGCGCGGTCAACAAAATCCTTAAATTCCTGCTTAAACCGTTCTGTGCCGAATCGTTCCGCGTTCTTTCGCAGATCCTGCTCATGAAAGGCGTCCTGTTGTTTCTCAAAACGCCGCACCGCTTCCTGGAGGGCATCAGATGTCTGCTCATAGAAGAACAAACCAGTCGGTTGTTGTCCTGACTCATGATTCCTGACTCCTGACTGACTGAGAGGTACGACCGTTTCCAGGGAACCACCTCTGCCGAAAGCAATGACCGGGGTCCCGCATGCCTGTGCCTCTACCGTGACGATGCCGAAATCCTCTTCCGCGGCGTAGACAAAGGCCCTGGCTTTTTGCATATACTCCTTCAAAACCGAAGACGGCTGATACCCGAGAAGTTCAATGTTCTTGCCGGCAACTGACCGTATCTTCGTGTAATCGGGGCCATCACCGATTACAATCAATTTTTTATCGGGCATCCGAGAAAATGATTCCACGATCAGTTTGACTTTTTTATACGGGACCATTCTGGACGCGGTCAGGTAATACCCTTCCTTTTTTGAGGATGGCACAAAGGTGTCAATATCCACTGGCGGATGGATGACCGTTGACTCTCTGCCATACACTCTCTGTATCCTCCGGGCAATATAGTGTGAGATCGCGATATAGTTATCCACCCTGTTTGCAGTGGTAATATCCCACATCCGGATATAGTGCAGGACCATTCGAGCGATCATTCCCTTCAGTCCCCTATCAAGCCCCGATTCGTGCAAATATTGCTGATGCAGGTCCCATGCATAACGCATTGGTGTATAGCAATAACAGACGTGCAGTTGACGATCATGGGTCAAGACGCCTTTTGCAACAGCGTGTGAAGATGATATGATCAGATCGTAAGCGGAAAGATCGAACTGCTCGATTGCAAGAGGCATAAACGGCAGATAACTACGGTATTTCTTTTTCGCAAAGGGGAAAGACTGAAGGAATGACGTGGTGACCTTTTTGTTGCGGATGAACTCCCGCTGCTCCCGGGGAATGAAATCAACGAGGCTGTACAGATCCGATTCGGGATATAAGCACAGTATCTGTTCCAATGCCCGTTCCGCGCCGGCATAGGTGACCAGCCAGTCATGGACGATAGCGGTCTTCACCGGTTCATGACCTCGCTAAATATTGCAAGGTGCTCTTTTGCTGAAGTATCCCAATCGAACAATTTTACTTTTTGAAGGCCTTTGTCGATGAATAACTTTCGAAGATCCTTATTAGTTGTCATCGTATAGATGCCCTCTGCAATGTCGGTAACATTCAACGGGTCTACGTAGTATGCTGCTTCGCCACAGATCTCCGGCATTGATGAAACTCGTGATACGATGACCGGCGCACCGCAGGCCATTGCTTCGAGGGGTGGCAATCCAAAACCTTCATATAATGAAGGATATATGAACGCACTGGCCAGGTTATAGAGATATGCCAGCTCCCGATCCGAGAGATATCCCAGATAAATGATATTGCCTTTTTCCCTGCAAATAATATCCATCACTTCGGCATTGTTCCACCCGCTGAAACCCGCGAGAAGAAACTTATACTCTTTTTTAAAAGTATCCGGCAACGAATTGTAGGCGAGTAAGGCATTTTTCAGGTTCTTGCGGGGCTCAATACTGCCGACGAACAAAATGTACTTCTCAGGTAATTTATAGAGATCAAAAAACGTCTGCATCATATCCTTGTCATATAACCTGAAATTGCTGTAATCAACGCCATGGTGAATAACGCTGACTCGGGAAGGATCATAATGCAAAAATTCACAGATCTCATTCTTCGTACACTGTGATGCTGTAATGATGCTTTCTGATTTACTGATGTTTTCCCAAAAATGTTTTTTGAAATATTCTATGGTCTCTTTTGGGTGCCAATCCGGATAGACATAAAACGAGAAATCATGAACCGTTGTGATCAGATGCCTGCTCTTGATATGCCTAATTGGAACTATGTTCGGCTCCCAGTAGATATCACATTTTTTATTTAAAAATTTTGAGGTGAAAAGGATACCCTCACGCGCGACTTTTTTGAAAAAATAGATCCTGGCAAATATGTTTTTTAGTTTTTTTGCAAATATTTCCTCAGATGATATATGGGGGAAATCGGGGAAATACAGTTTTTTACTGAAATAACCGTAATAGAACGTCGAGTCAAGATCATGGTCCAGTTGCAGAATGCGCTTGCTGATCTCATAGGTATATTTGGCTATGCCGGTGAACTTCGACAGGAGCGGTATTGCATTTATGATCATGCTATGCTGACTCAAACATCCACCTCAAGGTATCTTCAAATGAAATTGAATTACTTTCATGTATCAAGGAAATTAATTTATTGTTTGAACCGATAAGCGTTTTTAATTCGTTTTTTCGCACAAAGGCCGGGTTTATTCTTGTCCTTATCTCATACCCGGCCAAAGCGTTCATCTTGCTTATGATTTCCATCAACGATATGCCCGTGCCGGAACAGATGTTCACGATCTCCGATGTCTCAGCACATTCCATAAGCTTTTTGTATGCTTCCGCTACAAATCGAACATCCGAAAAATCGCGCACCACATCAAGGTTGCCGAGTTCTATTTCCCGCTGTTCTTCACGGAAGTGTTTGACGATCTTCGGAATCAGAAACTGTCCATTCTGACCTACCCCGGTGTAATTAAACGGCCTGGTGATCAGGATGTTGAGTCTTTCAAAATAGGTCCGTGCCATACATTCCATGGCAAGCTTGCTTGTTGCATAGTGATTTACCGGGATCGGGCACAAGGTCTCATCGATCACCTCGACTAGCGGGTTGCCGTATACGTTAGCGCTGCTCGCGAGCACGATCTTGTCGGGTGTTACACCCGTGTTCAGCAATGCATCCAGGACGTTCAGGGAACCGAAAAAGTTGATTTCATATATCTGCTTCACGTTGCTGTGCGGGACAAAGGATATGCCGGCAAGATGGACGACATAATCGGGCTTTACCGATTGGAACACCGTCACTACTTCTTGCAAGTTCGTGATATTGCAGACCAGGTGTGTTCTCTTGTTGCTTTTCGGGTATACCAGGCCAAATACATCATATCCCGCTTTGGTCAACAGGGCTTCAAGATATACGCCGGTGAACCCGTCTATGCCGGTGATGAGGACTTTTTTCATAATAAGGCGGTGATGAATGAAGCGTAATAAGTAATAGGTAATTAGAGCTTGTAGTTTAATTGATATTACAACATAGTCCATCATTCCTGCGAAAGCAGGAATCCAGTTCTTTCAGAACTTTCTAGATACCGGATCAAGTTCGGCATGACGAAAAAGGAAATTTAATACAGACTCTAATTACAGATTACTGATCACGGTCTCTAAAAAGAGAAACCCTTTTCCTGCCTCCTGATATCAGCTTCCACCATCATTTTGCACAGTTCTTCCAGTGATGTCTTCGGTTCCCAGCCGAGTAGTTTTTTTGCCTTTTGCGGGTCCCCGATCAGGAGCTCTACCTCACAGGGGCGGTAATAGCGGGGATTTATCCGGACTAAGGTCTTCCCTGTTTTCCTGTCAATACCGGTTTCCTTTTCCTGTTCATCTTTCCACGCAATATCGATATTCACGGCCTTGAAAGCCAACTCGACGAAATGCCGCACCGTCCATGTCTTGTTTGTCGCCAAAACAAAGGTGTCCGGCTGGTCATGCTGGAGCATTCGGTACATACCATCAACATACTCCTTTGCATATCCCCAGTCGCGCTTTGCATCCATATTCCCCAGTTCCAGTATCTCCGGTTTACCAAGATGGATCTTCGCGACGGCGTCCGTTATCTTGCGGGTCACGAACTCCTTGCCCCGCAGGGGAGACTCATGGTTGAACAGGATGCCGCTGCATGCAAAAATATTATACGATTCACGGTAATTCATCGTTGTCCAGTGCGCGAACAACTTGGCGACCCCATAGGGGCTCCGCGGGTAAAACGGGGTATTTTCCGTCTGGGGAACCGCCTGGACCTTCCCAAACATCTCTGAGGTGGAAGCCTGATAAAACTTGATCTTCGGACTTACAATGCGTATTGCCTCCAACAGGTGCAGCGCACCGAGACCGGTTATATTAGCCGTTGTAATCGGCTGGTCGAAGGATACGGCGACAAAACTCTGTGCTGCAAGATTGTATATCTCGTCGGGCTTAATGTCCGCGACAAGACGAATACTTCCGCTTGCGTCGGTCAGATCATATTCTACGAGATGCAGGTTCGGATTTGCATGGACCCCTAACTCTTCGATACGCCATAAATTAACGGAACTCGTCCTGCGATACGTACCATAAACTTCATACCCTTTGTTCAGTAGCAGTTCAGTGAGATACGCGCCGTCCTGGCCGGTGATACCTGTTACCATTGCTTTTTTCAAAAGTACCTCCTGGTGTCTGATTTTTCGAATTCGGCCAATTGACATTCGATACAAGATGGGTAGAGAATTTTCCGATTTGATTTGCAGTAGATTTAAGAATCATGTTTTTCGGCTAAAAGAATTATTGAGCTGCCAAAGGGAAATCCGAGACGCCCTATTGCATGGCGCTCTCCTGAAAATATGCTGGTTAACAGTTTATTGAGCCAAGCCGGCGGAATGTCTAATTCGTTGTAGCTATGACCTCGATTTATGGTGCGGCTTGCAAGCAATAATGGGAACAAGATGAAATTAAAATAGCTAACGTATTGTACTTTATATCCTGCACCAGCGACGATATTTTTTAGGCCACTCCTCACATAGCGACGGAAATGATGGTGCTCTTCATCATGATGGCCCCATAGAAAGGGATATGCAGGCACTGTTATGAGCATCTTGCCGTTCTTCTTTAAACGAGAGCGCAATGCTTGCAATGATGCTGCGTCGTCGATCAAATGTTCAAGCACATCGAATAGCACGATGAGGTCAAAACACTTGTTGCCAAACGGGATACTATGGGGTAGAGAACCCTGAAGGACTTCGGCAAAATTGTACTTGGCAGCAAATTCACGAGCTGTTTGATCCAGTTCCATGGCGAAGACCTTTCCATATTCACGCAGCATTGTCAAGTTGCCTCCTGTCCCACAACCGGCTTCAAGGATCTCGGCATCTGGAGACAGATGCAGTTCTTTAAGCACATTGTTAAGAATTCTGCGTCTGGCAACAAACCACCAATGCTGATTTTCAATCTTTGCCATGAGTGGATATATACTGCGGTCCATTGCATCCTTTCTGTATTAGTCTATTCCGTACTTGTCACGAATAAAATATAATGGTCGGCCTTTAACTTCACTATAAATGCGAGCGACATATTCTCCTATCACCCCCAATGTGATCAGTTGAATGCCACCCAAGAATAATACTGCAACCATCAATGATGCATAGCCGGGGACGTCGGCCCCTCGAATCAGCGTCCGGATAATCAAGAAAGAAGCGTAAGCAAATGAAAATGCCGACAAGATGAGCCCGATATAACTCCATATCTTGAGGGGAATCGAACTGAACGAAGTGATGCCGTCAATCGCAAAATTCCAGAGCCGCCAGTAGTTCCATTTTGTTGTGCCTCGATGACGTGGTTGACGATCGTAAAGTATGGATGTCTGTCTGAAGCCGACCCAGGCGAATAGCCCTTTCATAAAACGATTTCTCTCTGGTAACTGGGTTAGGGCATCGACCACGCGACGGTCAAGCAGCCGAAAGTCTCCCGTGTTGCGAGGGATGGGGATTTCCGTGATCGACTCAAGTGTTCGATAGAACATATTGGCTGTTGAGCGTTTTACCCAACTCTCACCCATGCGTGAGCGGCGGGTTGCATAAACCACATCATACCCTTCGCGCCATTTGGCAACAAGGGTTTCAATCAACTCAGGGGGGTCCTGCAAATCAGCGTCAATAGGGATGACAGCCGCGCCTTTCGAATGATTAATTCCGGCCGTTAATGCTATCTCTTTGCCAAAATTGCGCGATAAATTAATGACCTTTATGCACGGATTCCGTTGATGATACTCAACGAGCCTCTGCAATGTAATATCCCTGCTGCCGTCGTTGACGCAGACTATCTCATACGGCATTCCAAGGCGATCGAGAATTGGCACCATTCTGCCGAAGAAATGGTCAATATTCTGTGACTCATTATACATCGGCACAACGATGGAGAAAACTATATTATTGTCGGTCATGACTCACGCTGAAAAATATTATTCGGTAAATTCACCCTGTGTTGAAAGACATCAATACTATCAGGTGTCTGAAAAACCATTCGTTCACGGCTGATCAAACATGCGTAATCACCCTGCACTAATATTCGACCTCAAAGTTGATTACTTTGAAAACGAGGTATCGAGGATCTCCCGGTGCCTCTACTCTCTGACCGTCAGACGAAAAAGTAATCGCGTAGTCGCTCTTTTTCCCAAGCGCGATTTTCCGATTATAATACAAACCTTTTGCATTTACAAGCAGTTCATCGTGAAATTTTCCGCCTTCAATCCTTAGTTTCGAAGGTGTTTGGTCGTTAGTTGCTAGTATCATTTTAATTTCCATAGATAGATCGTTGTCCGACACATTCCGCAGTATCATCTGTCCCCTTCTCCCGCACCATCTCCAATTCTCTTCCTTCGCACCTTCTAAATCATAGAAATCTTTCTGCCATATTTGTTTGACGTAATCGACATTCTTTGCATCGTAATCAGTGAAATATGATACCAATACGCTGTCCACATCAATGTCAGCCTTGGAGGATGTAATCGATGTTGTAATAAACGATTTTTTTTCCTTTTCCTTGTCAATCAAATAATAAAAACTATCATTGCCGGCCAAACGCAATGGACTGCCATCAATAAATACCTTCCTGCGAGACTTCGACTGCTCCATTCGCGAATAAATAAGAAATTTTCGGTACTTAGAGTATGTATAAAGGGTTACCTTATTTGAATAGATACTGAGCGTGCCAGACCAGTCATAATCGATTTTACCGATCTTGGAAAAAACAATGAACTGATCGGGAGACTTATTTTCTTGTGAATATCTCATGGAGTATATATTCCCCCCAATGAAATCTTGGTTGCGAAGCTTCGGCAGATCCTCCGTGTTTTGAAGCAAAGTCAAGTTCTTGCCTGTCCGGGCTTTTATATACCTTGTCCAGTAAGGTTCAGGAGTCGCAGCGATGTTTATGCTGTTCAATAAAGAAGGAGCATAGACTATGCTATTTTCGGGAATTGATAAGAAATCTTTTGTCTTTAGAAACTCATCAACCGTTATCCATTTAAGTTGAGACTGCGCTTGGCTCGTTGTAACGTGAAAATTAGAATAATCCGTGATGAGGCTGACACTTGCGATCATAAGGCCTACGAGTAAGGCATACCCCTTCGACGCCACTGTTTTGTCGATGATGATTTGATTGATGTATGTTAATATTGCAGCTATTGTCAGTATTGTTCCAAAGTATGAAAAGAACGTTACCGTAAATGCCAAAGAACCCCAGTTAGCTACCCAGGACTGATACTTGATTGTTAATGCAGGAAGGATAACAGGTATCAGGAAGAGGGTTGTAGAGAGCAATAAAGTTGCAAGGAAACTCCCGATGGTAAAAATGCGGAACCCCGTACGGAGAATCGAATAAACCAGGAACGAGCTTACCAGCGCCTTTGCCAGCCACTCCACTCTTGCATTCTCAATGATATGCATGAGACCGCCCCGATGGCCATCAAAAGCATATGAATATGCGTTCAAGAAAGAATCATAATGATGATAAATATAGGTTGGCAGGGAAGAAACGCTATACTGATACATGACCTTCAGGAATGACTTGAAAGAAAAATGCGAAATTACCACTCCTTCATATTCACTCGGATATAAATGACGAAAAATAAAGTATATTGATAAATAAATGATCAAGACTGAGAAATGGGGAACGGTCGCATACAGGGATTTCCTAAAATACTTGCCCGCGTTCGAGGTCGTCTTCCTCGCATGATAGAGCGACAAAAAAACAAACAATACAAAATAGAGCACAAACACTTCATAAACCATGAGCGATAAAGAATATAACAGTGCACTCGCGATGAGGTACCAGTATCGGCTTGAATCCAAATACTTTTTGAAGAACAGAATGGATGCCATCAAAAATAATATTCCGGCTTGGAATAAGAACGGATAGGAAGTCAGTAAACAATGTTCCCACATGTTTTGGAGAGATACGAGATAGATAACCGCAACAAGCAACGAGAAATATGCCGATTTTGCAAACGCATGAATCAAATAACAAAATGCAAATATATTTAAAATTATGATGCCGATCGATACGACTTTGAAATACAACAAGTTTTTTACCAAATAGGGCACTGAAGTAAGTGCAATATGAAAAATCATATGGAATCTGCCCTGGTGTTTCGCTATTTCAATTGCTTCTGCGAATACCCTATGGTTCTCGGTTCTTAAGGCCGAGATCATGTCATCAAGAGTCGTAAATCCCACAGTCAACAACGGGAAAAAAGTAATAATCGTTACAACGCTAATAAGCAGTATAGCGGTGGAATATGATTTTTTGTCGCTGACTGAATGCTCAAACATAATATTGGGTTCTTTCCTATAAATGTTGAAAAAAAGGTGCTGAGCTAAAATAAGAACATCGGATTACCCAAAACTATCTGATCTTAATGATGCTATCTACAAGTCCATACTTCTCAAAGAACCGTTTTTTGCGATATACTCAGTCGGAAACGTATTATGTAGCCGGTCGAGTTAATGGATATCAGAATAGAATGAATTATTGTTCTGTCATTGCTAACTGTTTAGAAGAGGAACTAGTCCACTAGTGCATAATTCATCTGGGTTATAACTTCTATAAAGCCAAGAGGGTTTTTTGGTGATCTTTGGTGTTCGGATCTCTTGAATTCTAAGACTTCAGCCTTTGATAGATGTCCACTCCTTAATATATCCAAAAGAAGTTGGAATCCTAAAGCATCCGGTTCTCTTCCCCTGATGGCCCGATCAGCATTGCAAATGATTTTTATCTGTGATGATGCCTATGATTTGGCGAGCGCTCTCCGCCCAATTCAGCCTCGGCATGTCATCGGACTTCGGATGCCGGCCGGATTCATAAAGCTCTATCCAGTTTCGTATCGCTCCCGCAAGGTCAGCGGCTTCCGTGCCATTGAAGAAGTATGCATACTCGCCCGCCACCTCGCGGAATACCGGAATATCGCGCGCAATGATCGGCAACTTGTGTTTGGCGGCCTCGATGAGCGGCAGGCCAAAACCTTCTCCCTCACTAGCAGCGATCAGGCAGGCGCTGGCAGCGTAAACTTTCTCCAGATACTCATCGCTAATGCTTTCCATCCAGAACAATCGTTTACCCAATTCGGGATGGTTGCGCAGGCGATCTACCAGCGACGCCATCTTCCAGCCGTGCTTGCCGACGATAACCAGATTCGCCTCAACGCCCTCTGACCATAACTGTTCGAATGCGGCGATTGTTTGGATATGCCCTTTACGGGGTTCAAGCGTACCAACCATCAAAAAATTCGGACGTTTGGCTAGAATACTTAACACTGCCTCGGCATTTTCTGGAATGCCGCTCAATGGGCAGTATCTATGTATGTCTGCTCCCAAATGGAACCAGTCAATCTTGAATGGCCGCTGACGGGTCGCAATCCTGTTTGTCTTTAGCCAGTCAGCAAGCTCATCAGCTACCGCTTTGGAGATGCAAATGGCACCATCGCTTTCGGCAACGACCTTTAGCCAAGTCCGATGCTGCTTTGTCGCCTCCTCAGTAAAAGCCTTGGGTAGGGTAATCGGCAAGAGGTCGTACACCACGAATTGAACCTGCACACCATGTTTGCGCAACTGCCGGAAAAAGGCTTGCTGCGCCGGCACGACTTCCGGCTGTAAGTCCAACCCTAGAAACAGATCTCCAGCCCGGAACTCGATGGTGTCATCTGCGAGGGACGATCCCGGACAGTTGAGAAAACGTAGAGTGAACTGCCGTGCATAGCGGTAGCCCTGATCAGTTGTGGCATATACGGGCTCAACTTTGAAACCTTCAGGCGAATGGATGAGCAGTTCCTGAAGGATGCTGCGCACCACGCGCTGAATACCAGTTTTTATATCGCGTTGGACCAGTTCGGAAATGTCTACCAATAACTGACGGGGAGCGAGCAGTGGCGGGATGGAAAGAGCAATTGCTTCAGCAAGAGGCACCCAAGCTTGCGAGTCTGACGGCGGCGGTTCAACACAGGCCAGCGCACGTATCAAGGCAGTCACGTTGGTGTGTGCTGCGCGGCACATCGTCTCGATTGCCTGCTCATACTGGTCAGCACAGTCTCGCGGAGCATGTCGAGTAAGAATGATTTCACGCGCCTTCATGCCTAGTTGTTGTCGACAAGCTGGATCTCGCCACAGTGTTTCCAATGCGTTGACCAACTCATTATCATCAAATTCATCCGGAAGCTTCCAGACACCATTTTCCGCCAAATCCGCCATGCTGCCATTGGCATTCACGATGGTCGGAATGCCGTAATTCATGCAATCCAGCACTGAGGCCGAAGTTTCTCCACGGGAAAGTGTGCGCAGTTGCACAGCCACATCAGCCGCCGCGAGGTAGTGGCGGAAGGTGCAGATATCAGTCCAACCTGTGATGCGAATACGCTTACTCAAGCCGCTTTGGCGTATCGTGGCGAGCATCTCTGCGCCATATTCACTGCTCTGATTTTCACCGACGAATACCAGCACGCAATTGTCGTTTTTTGCTAAATCCGAGGCCAGCCACGCATTAAGTAGGCGTTGGTTCAGCTTATGAGGACCGAGCACGCCAAAACTACACACTGCAAAATCATCATTCCCCAATTTCAGCAGGCGGCGAGCTCCGGCGCGATCAATATTGAAGACTGGAACGCGTAGGAGTGGAATGACGGCCCAATCGTCGGCTGCGCCTTCTTTGACCCAATGGTTTGCAAGCCGCCGCGAACTTTCGGAATGCACAATCACACCGTGCGCATTTTTAAGCATATCTAGGTTGCATGGATAGCGCCAGGGCACCTCCGCAGTAACTGATGCATCAAAATGCTGCAGCACGGCCGCATAGCCATGGTTTTGATAGAGTGCTTTAATCCAAGAATCAGATCCACGGCCACTAAAATGCATGTGGCCTACGACACCAGATAGATAAAAGTCATGCAGTACGACGATACCCGGTACCTTCTCCAGTAAATCAAACAGGTGCTGATGTAAGTAGTTGTTGCCAAAATGATAGAGCACCCGGTCGTAACGGTCTGCGTGAGATCTGAACCATGCCACGCTACGTATTGTGCAGTTAGCCTTGATCCACGAGTCGGATACGATATCCTGCGCCACAATCACGTCGATATCATAATGACGTGAAAGCTCGGGCAGCAGCTCTGCGCTGTAATCACTGATCCCGCTATGCACGGGTGGCAAAGGAGAGACATACGCCATCTTGGGTCGACGGGCGGGCCTGTTATCGGTCAATGGTTGGCTGGCCTTCTCAACATACAACGCCTCAACAGCAGCAATTGCCCGTTGCGCGCTGGTATCCCATGAAAACCGCTTGGCTTGTTCCAGACCATGTTGCTCCAGATCTGCCCGGAAGGCATCGTCAGTCAACACCTGCGCGAGTATTTCAGTAATGGACGTATCGTTCATGGGGTCGAAGAGGGCGTCATCCCGGCCTATCACTTCCGGCACACTGGAAGTGTTGGCACCGATCACTGCCCGACCACAGGTCATCGCTTCCAGCGCTGGCAAGCCGAAGCCTTCATGCCATGAGGGGAACACGAACGCTTTGCACAGGCCGTATAGCGTCAGTAGATCTTCTTCAGGAACAAACCCGGTCAGAACCAGTTCCTCAGCCTTCAGCCCCTGTTCCTTGGCCAGCGTTTCCAGTGCACCACGGCTGTCAGGCGTCAGATTAGCGCTGACAATTGCCAATTGGTGGCTGGTGCGTAACGGTTTGGGCAGTTTAGCGTATGCGCGTATAAGACCTTCAACGTTCTTACGGTGGTCAATGCCGCCGGTGTTCATTACAAATTGCCGATGTAAACCGTAACGCTGGCGGACCTCTTGCTCTCGCTCGCAGTCGATTTGCTGTGGCTGAAATTGCGGATCAGCCGCCGAGGAAATATTGACACATGCTTCGGTGGGAAAACCAAGGTAACGGATACCCTCTTGCCGAGATGACTCGGAAATCGCAAGCAGCAGGTCGGCCCGGCGCAGATGATCGAGTTTGCTCTCGTACCAGGCCTCCACCACTGGATTTTCCAGGTAGGGGCTGCGCTGGATCAGTGGAATCAGGTCATACAGGATAACCGCTGTTGGCACGGTGCGGCTCAGTTTGCCGATGCTGGTGACCGCATTATCGCGTGCCCCTTCGAACAGGCTACTGACGAGAACAATATCCGGCTTGAAGCTGTTTAAAAAAGCCTCGCGAACCAACTCGGCAGTGCATCGGCGCCAATCGTTTTCCTTGCTTACATGACACACCGGTTCCGGCGACTTCCAGACACGGATATTTTTTTGCGGCAGCAGGCCATCAAAAGCGGTGCGTATCGTTTCAATAGTGTCTGGAAACAGCTCATTGAGAGCGAGAAACACTGTGTGCGTGCCCCGATTACGAACGATGGCCTGAGCTAAGGATACCGTATAACGTCCAATGCCGTGTTGCTGATTACTGCCCTGCGCCCCTTGCATATCAATCACAATGCGCATCAGTTTTTCCCCGCTTTGATGGCTTTTTGCAAGTCAGCATAGATGCGGGTGGCGCGGGGAGAAAGGTTCTTTACTAACGGCGTTGTGTCGTCGCTGTCCGCAGATCTAATTGCGGTGTCGTCATTGTCCGCATATCTCATAGACGCAACCATGTCCTCTCCAATGATCAACCCCGACCTCGCAGCGAACTCTCGCAGTCGTTGCACGAGTCTAGGCTGGTTGGTCAGCACAGTCTTCGCACTCGCTTTCAGGCAATAGTTGGAAAGGGTCTTGCGCATGACCCACAGCACCAGCGGCTTGACCATCTGCTTTATCAGGCGCAGCATCCAGTGTACTATACGCCTGGGAAGCAATACTATCAATTTGGCTATCCTCACAGCCTGACGGAGCGGCCTGGTGATTAGCCAAGACTTACTCGTATAAACGTCATGAAGCTCCCGTTTGGCCGCATCCCATTCATTCTGTAGCCATTGGTTATGCGCTTGCAGACGGGTGGCAAGCTTCTCCGCTTTTTGATTGGCCGCATCCCATTCATTCTGTAGCCATTGGTTATGCGCTTGCAAACGGGTATTCTGCTCGTTAACTCCATTCAGTTCAGCGGCAAGCTTATTCGCTTTTTGATTGGCCGCATCCCATTCATTCTGTAGCCATTGGATATGCGCTTGCAGATGGGCATTATGCTCGTTAACTCCATTCAGTTCGGCAGCAAGCTTCTCCGCTTTTTGATTGGCCGCATCCCATTCATTCTGTAGCCATTGCGCAGAGGCTTCGGCTTGCGTGACCAGCTCTCTCTCTCTTGCCTGGTGTGACGCTACTAACCCATGGCAGAGTTCCGAGCTTGCGAGTCCGCTCAGTTGTACACCATCAAATACATTTGGCGGTGAAGAAAATGCCTCAGCAAGCTCGGCATGTTCTTTTGCCACGTAAAATCGATTGAGCCCGTCGAAGTAAACAAACTGATAGCCCGCTGCGGTGAGGATAGGGTCCCAGCCTGCGTAGTCTGTCTCGGGCGAGCCGGGAATGGTCGCCTCAACCACCATTACCCAGGGACGCAAGGTTTGGCTGTCCCAACCTTTCAGCACCTTTTCTTCAAATCCTTCCACATCAATTTTGAGCCAATGAACTTCTTTTCCCACCAGCGACCGCAATGCTGATTTCAAAGTCAAAACCGGCACCTGGATCCGCTGGCGATCAAAACCCCGCTCCGTTTGATGGCGTTGTGCGTACGCATCCTCGACGGTACTGAGGCCGGTGCCTGGAATGACATTGAACTCCAGTGTGCCTTCGGTATCAGCCAACGCAACTTGCAGCACCGTTTCGTCCGGTCTGTCCTGGCGCAGCAGTTCCGCATATTCAGGAACAGGCTCAATGTGAATGCCCCGCCAGCCGTGCTCATAAAAGGCCTTGCTCACAGAATCCACCACCGGGTGCTGCGCGCCAACGTCGACATAAACGCCGTTTTGCACATGCTTGAGCGCGCGCCAAAGCATCACGTCTTCAAAATTTTGGGCATATGAGACAAAACTCATTGCGCACCTTCCTGATTCTGACGAGAAATGATAAATTGGGCATCAAGCCAGTTGCTGCCAATAAAAATGTCGCGGCTTGCATTGATCACATCAAACACCAGCATGTTATCTATCCATTCAAAGTTATCGACCAGATGGGTGTCTGTACTCACAAGCGCTGGCGAGACCGAGTACGAGCCCGGTCCCAGGGTGCAGGTAAATGGCAACTTGAAGACAACGGTTTCGCCCGTTTTGATGCTTTCTTGTATTTGGTGCGTGTGCCAGGTGTTGGTGCCCCACACCACATGGCCTTGTTTGTCGCGGATCATGTAGCCAAGCACGAGCCGAGGTATGTCGGCATGAATCGTGGCTTCGAGCCGCAGTTCCACCGCCTGGCCGACTTGCGCAACGGCTAACTCGGTGCCTGTAGCAGCATCTAATAACTGAAGCGATTTGACGCGCGCCTCGCCTGTTCCGCTTTTGGTGAGCAACCAGCCATTTTTCTTGCGGCGCTGCTTAATGCTAAGTTTTGCGTTTTCTTTTTCTGCAATAAGGGCATTGTAGTAGTCCACAACTTCGTCGGGCTGCCCGTCTTTGAGCACGCCTCCTTTGTCCAACAAGATGACACGGTCGCACAGGGTGCGCACGACATCCAGACTATGGGTAACCATCATGATAGAAACGCCTTCGGCTTTGAACTGCCTGATACGATCAAAGCTTTTATGCTGGAAATAGCTGTCACCAACACTCAAAACCTCATCAACGATGAGTACATCAGGCCGCACTGCTGTTGCCAGGGCGAAGGCCAAGCGGGCATTCATGCCGCTCGAGTAAACCCGCAGGGGTTGATCGAAAAACTCTCCAATCTCGGCAAAATTCTCGATGTCAGGCATCAATGTCGTCAACTCGGAAGTGCTGAGTCCCATCAAACCACCAGCGAGATAAACGTTTTGCCGAGCAGTAAAGTCTGGATTGAATCCTAGTCCAAGTTCAAGAATTGCGCTGATACGCCCATTGATTTTTACGCTTCCAGTACTAGGGCGCACGGTACCGGTGATCAATTTAAGCAAGGTGCTCTTCCCAGCACCATTCTGGCCGATAAACGCCAATGCTTCGCCTCGGCGCAGCGTAAAATTAACGTCCCTTAGCGCCCAGTATTCATGTGTATGCCGCGCTGGAAATCCAAACCACTGTGCAAACCGGGTAAGATTGTTGCGATAAGAAGCATAGCACTTTCCCAGCCCTGAAATATTTAGAACGAAATCACTCATAGTTCATCCACTAAATCAGCACTGGCCCGACGAAAGACCACAAATGAGATAATGAACAAGCTTGCCGATACCAGGATTGGGATCAGCAAAGTTTCCCATTGCGGAAAAGTGTTGTAGAGCATGGCATCCTGATAAAGCTTGACCAGAGGCGCCATCGGATTAAATACCGCAAGCCAGCTCAGACGCTTCGACAGGGTGCCTGAGGTGTAAACGACGGGAGTAAGCCAAAACCATATTTGCATGACAACGGTGAAAACTTGTCCGACATCGCGCACAAATACGTTGAAGACGCCCAGCAAGACACCGAGGCCGAATGCAAACGCGGTGATCACAAGCATCCCAATCGGTAAAACCACCCAGGCAACACCGGGAAAATGGCCAAAAAACAAGAAGACTACTGCTGTAGCAATAAGCAATAAGACGTGATTCAACAGCGCGCTGCCGCCCACAATTACCGGCAGACAAAGTCGGGGGAAAGAGATTTTTTTAAGCACACCAGCGTACTCGATGAAGATAGTCGTGCAACGGTTTATGATCTCGGCAAAAAACCCCCACGCCGCCATGCCAGCCATCAGGTAGATGGCATAGCCGGCTTTATTGGTCACTCCGGGCAGTTTGGAAGCTAAAACCTCTGATAACACCAGCGCAAAGATGGCAGCCTGCATTAATGGATGCAGAATAAACCAGAGTGCCCCAAGGCTGGAGCGCGCGAATCGACGCTTTAATTCCCCCTGTATGGATGAGATGATAAAATGGCGAAATATCCAAAGGGCTTGAATGATTTGTTTCAATTATCTTCTCCTCATTGCAATCGGTATTAGCAAAAGCTGATCCCGGCAATCAGGTAAATACCATAGCTATACATAGTCGAAGATGCCCCTGCAGGCGAGCTCCCATGACCTGGGAGAATATCACAGTATACACGAAAATATTCACCAGGGGCCAGATAAAGGTCCCAAAGACGCCGATTACGGAGCCTGAATAGAGTTCCGCAAAGTCGCGTTTGGTCAATTCTATGAGCAAGCTTAAATTCACATTCCCTCGTCTATGGATACCGTGTCGCTGAGAACTTGGAGGTGATTACCCTTTCCTTTGTAAAAAATTCAGCGTTGAACATTTCAACCGCTCTGGAGTCTCTCATAGGCCTTGATGTGATCCGAGGCGATCTGTTCCCAGGAAAAAATGCTGCTCAGCTTTTTTGAATTCTCTGCTATCGTATCGGCAAGATGCACGTCCGTCAAGAGCCGATCGATCCTGTTCGCAATAGCGGTCGGGCTATCCGCAAAGAGTACATTTACGCCATCAACGAGTTGGCCCGGGGTGCTTTTTCCCCGCGTCGTGATGATCGGGACGCCCAGGGAAAGTGCCGCAATAAACGTTGTTCTCCTGAAGCTTGCTCCATCGGGAAAGGGGAGAACACAGGCGACAGACTGCCTGAGGGCAAGCGCAATCTCTTCAGGGGTCCTTCCGAGTATCCATTCAAGAGAGTCATTAGGGAGCACCTCTTCAGCAAGTTCCTTGATCTTTAAAAAATATCCCTTGTAACGCGGGTGCACATCGCCGATGAAACGGAATTTCAAGGCCGGGTATTTTTTTCGCGCCTCATCGAACGCATGGATAACCAGCTCGATCTTTCTCCCCGGATAGAAGAGACCGAAAAACGAAACGACGGGGCCTTCTTCACGGGAAACCTTCATATTACTCAAGAGGGGGATATTGCTCCCCACGGGAATAACGTACGACGTATCCAGAATCTTGTTTCGTAACCAGGTGAACGATTGAGTGACAGCCATCCTCTCCTCTTCTGAGGTAAAGATCAGTAAATTTGACCAGAACAGGAACGGCAGCAGGCTGAGCCTTCTTGGGATCCTCGCCAGTTGGAACTCATGGATCGTGGTTACGACTTTTTGCCCCAACAGCTTCAGCAGGATCAACAACGCCTGAGGGCCGAGATGATAACCGTAATCGATCGTTGGATACTGAATATGAACGATGCATGGTGATGACTGCCTGATCTTATTGAGAAGAAAAAACATTCTGACAATAGACCATTTTTTTACATTAGGATGTAAAAAATCGTACCGGCTATGCAACCTGGCTTTCCTCGAGGTAAAAACATTGACGTCAACCCCCTGTTTTCGAATGGCCCTCGATAATTTATACGCATAGTCGCCCACGCCGCATCGCATAGGCGGATACGATCCGGTAATCATGTCGATTAATAATTCCCTGCTCATCTGTCTGTTTGACCGCCTTTTGCCGAAATGCCTGTCGAAAAATAATCCGCCGGTTCCTATACCCGATATCGTCACAAGGCCATCTATTATATCATATAATCCATTGAAAAGACACTATATATTAACTTCCGAATTGACTCACAATAAATGTTACCCAACTGAATTTTGAAAATGATCGTTGACTCATAATTCATGTTACCGGAACTATACCCCCAAAAGGAGGGTTAGTTCTGATGAGTCCACGATCCAAACGGGAATATCTGGCTGCAATCGTGAAACGGTACCGGGCCGCATCCCGGAAAATAAAAACAGCAATCCTGAACGAGTTCTGTTCAACCTGCGGGTATCACCGAAAACATGCTCTCAGGCTTCTGCGGACCTTCCGGCGTTTTATTCAGAAGACTCCGGCAAAACGAGGCAGAAAGCCGGTGTATGACACTGAGATGCTCCTGATACCCTTAAAGCGTATTTGGAAAACGGCGAATCTGCCGTGCTCAAAGCGACTTAAGGTCATCCTCCCTGAGTGGCTGCCGGGATATATCAAAACGTATGGCCCCATCTCTCAGGAGACGGCAGCGGCCTTGCTCAAAATATCTCCGTCGAGCATCGACAGGATACTAAACCCGATCCGTGCACGGTATACCAAGCACGGAAGGGCCACCACTAAGCCAGGTACGCTCTTACGAAAGCATATCCAGGTCAAAACCAATCAATGGGATGAAACTCGGCCGGGCTTCCTGGAAGCCGATACCGTTGCCCACTGCGGTAGCTCTACCGAAGGCACGTTTGCCAATACCCTCGACTGCGTGGACATCGCCACCGGCTGGACCGAACAGCGCGCTGTCTGGGGAAAAAACTATCAGGATGTCATCGACCAGATCAAGGATATCGAACAATCCCTGCCGTTCCCGATCCTGGGCTTTGACGCAGACAACGGCAGTGAGTTCTTAAACCATCTCCTGCTTCGCTATCTGACCGAAAGGGTCCGGCCGGTTCAGTTTACTCGAAGCCGAGCCTATAAAAAAGACGATAATGCTCATATCGAGCAGAAAAACTGGACTCATGTGAGACAATGGCTTGGCTACGATCGCCTGGACTCTCCGGAAGTCATTCCTCTCATGAATGAGCTTTATACCACCGAGTGGAGGCTGTTTCTGAACTTCTTTTGTCCTTCGGTGAAACTGCTGGAAAAGAAACGAGTTGCTTCAAATATCATCAAACGCTATGATAAGCCCAAAATACCCTATCGGAGAGTTCTGGAATCTCCTGAGGTCTCTGAAGAAACAAAAAGAAAACTCAAAGAACAATATAAAACGCTCAATCCTTTTTGAACTGAGAGAAGCCTTGGAGGTTAAACTTAAGAAGATCTTCAAACCATAAGACCAAACCCATACCGACATACTGTCTTCCGGTAACATTTAATTATGAAGCAACGGGCTTCCTGATTCGTTTTTGTATGTATCCAACTTTTATTCTGTACTCCAACAAAACCATCGTCGTCCCTTTCCCACCCTACAGAAAAGCATTGCATACTGTCCAATGACGTTCTGCAAGAATACTGTGCTTACATCCTTGCCGCGTCGCGTAAACATGCCTATCCAAACTTTATCGTTCATCACCAGCGTGGCCAATTTTCAGGTCATATTGCACAAGAGCGCTGTCCTGATCTTTCAATAAACCGGAATTTCTCCATTCCTAGAAGGCAAAGTCTCCCACAACACATATCATTGGCAGTAAGCCCCGGTGATCTTGACTATTTTTCAAATCCTTCATCATTGTACTTTGTTCTTTATGCAATATCTGGAATTGACGATTTTGATTTTTCGATTTTGGCGAGGATATATTGTTGTACTCCCTTTGAACCTGTCAACATCGGGAAAACAGCAAGCGGATAAAACAGTAAACTCAGTAATTTTATTTCCCATTGTCTCAGTTTGTATACAAGGGGGACCGCTTCAATATCTCCACGCTGCCATTTAATCTCCAACGCGTTGCCAGCTGCTTTTTTTAGCCTTTTTCTGATCCGATGATCGATCTTTTTTATAACATGGTAATCAAACCATCCCGCAAAATCCTCTGGTCGCACCTTTTTTGCCACATATGAAACCACAGTAAAGCCGTGCGCGTTCAAAATATTATTGAGCGACTTTTTCGACCATCTTGTCAGATGATGAGGCGGATAATCTTCATCTCCCAGAGGATTGATCGTCATGTCCCTGTTGGGAACGCTCAGGGCGATGTGCCCCAATGGTTTTAAAACGGACTTGATTTTCTCAATAAACTCATTCGGATTATCCAAGTGCTCCAATACTTCAAAAAAAGTGACGATATCAAATTTTTCATCCGGGTATTTATTTGCGAAATCGTCGAGTGTGGAGCAATAAAGTTTTTTTAATCCGAAGGCCCTTCTTCCCGCCTCCAGTGAGTTATTATTGAAATCCAAGCCAGTAACTTCAAGGCCTGATTTTTCCGCATAATGCAAAAAAACTCCATTATTGCAACCGATATCTAGAAGTTTTTTGCCCTTCGGCGGCTGTGATAGAAACTGTTCATGCTGCCAATCAAGCTTTTTATTGAATCTTACGAGTTCGTAATTTCCTGAATCAACATACCATGCAGCATCTCCGGCGACAAATGGATGAGAAAAAACGACATCGCACTGCTCACACCTGAAAAGAGTGTACTCTTGCCATTCTTCTACTTTGATCTTCTCGGTTGTTTTTAAGCAGATGGGGCAAACCATTGTATCGCGATCAATCGTCATACTTGCTTAGCCTCTCCATCCAGAGTTGTCAATTGTGATTGCAGCATCATTAAAATTAACGGCAGATCAAATTGAAACACGTCATTACGTCATAAGTACCTTCATGAAGGCAATAAAATTCTTCCGGTAACTGGGATCCGTAACTGCCCGTGCCGCATAGACAATGAGACGGCTGGTGAATAAAACGGTCCTTTTCCAGAATGGAAACTTTAAATAACACGTGATAAAATACCGTTCGCTCCTGACTTTTTCAACAAATTTCCTGGCCCCGATCTTTGCTATACTTGCGTTCAGCTTGTGCCAAAGAACAGCGTGAGGTATGAGATACGTCAGGAGGCCGCGTTGCCGCAGCTTTTCTGCAATGATGAATTCTTCCCAATAAAGAAACGTCGCTTCGTCAAAAAGATCTATTTCCCGCAATGCCCCGGCCTTGAACATCATGGCGCTGCCGGGAATAACATAGACGGGCGCTGGAGCATCGTCGGAACAAGAATACCCCGCAGACAAACGTGTCCCTGTGACAAGGCGCCTTATAGCGCTTAACCCGAAAATAATGGCTGGGAAACTCAGTTGATGAGAAAGTGGTCGCTGCGTGTAGTTCATCGTACCCTCATCTAATACCTTCGGCCCCATAAGTGCGGCCTGCGTTGTCTTCTCGCCAAACTCGACCAAGCTTTTTATGCAGTCCGGTGAAACGATTGTATCATTGTTCAGGACAAAGACGTAGTCGCAGCCGGTGGACAATGCATGCCGAATGCCGACGTTATTCCCTCTCGCAAAACCCAGGTTCCGGCCTGTTTCTATGAGTGTAACCATGACATCTGATAATACCCCAGCTCGATGACTGCTCTGGTCGGCAAGAGCAATATCACGTGATGCGCACCATGCCCGGATCTGTTTGACGGAATCATCGTCCGACCCATTGTCACATATGATAATGTGTATCCGAGGATGACTTGAGTTCAGGAGGGTCTCAACACATTTGATCGTGTCCTGCCACCCGTTCCAATTCAGGACGACGACGGAGACGTTCGCCGATTTGCTAGACACGCTCTCCTTCTCCTTTTCGATGACAGACCACCAGATATTGAGGAGTTGCAAACTCGCTCAAAAAACCGAGTGGGAGACGTGAAAATATCCTGCTCTTTCTGCCTATTGGAATGATTTTCCTGACGGTAAGGCCATTTTCTTCGAACAAGGTTGTGATCCCCTTTCGGGTAAAGAACCGCAGATGGGTCCTGTCCATGATGCCAAAATCCTCGTACTCCCATTTCCCAAGCAAAAGGAGTGGAAGAACCACTCGCCAGTTCCGCACATTGGGGAGACTGGCAACGAAAACGCCATTCCGTGACAGATAGGTTGTTAAACGTCTAACCTGATACCAAGGGTCAATCAGATGTTCCAAAACATCGCCAAGAAGAATTGCGTCAAATTGTTCGTGCTTGAATGGCAGGTCAATCTGCTCAATGTTGCCGATGATAACTTTATCAAGAATCATTGCAGCTTTCCGGGCTGCGTCATCAACAAGTTCAACGCCGGCAACCCACGTTGCGCGGCCTTCAGTTTTTAGCACGGCCCCTGTGACACCTTCGCCGCATCCTATCTCCAGTACTGCTTGAGAACCGACAGGTATTTCTTCAACCAGTTCACGGCGGACGTTCCTGAAATATCCCGCAGGTTTGATTGCCAAGGTATTGCGGTTCATTCAAGCTCCTTCAATTTGACAGCTATCAACGATAACGATCTGAAATCCCTTGAGCGTCATGCTAGAATGCAATCTGCTTCGTAATCTAATCCACGACACTGAACAGCCTCCGGGGGTTTCGTAAGAGCATTCGCTCATCCGGAGCAAGAATACGAAGCCATGTTATGAGAACGAACAGGGACATCATGACGCAGAATAAAATTGCCTTCCAGAGAAGACTGGTCAGAAATCCAGCAGCACTAAACGTCAGAATGGATAACATAAATAACACGACTGCCGAGCCGCGGGATGAAAAAGGGACATCCGAAATACGGTCGGCCAAAACAAAAAGCACAGCAGCATCAAGAGCTACCCTCCCTACCCATGCAATGGCAACCCCTGTGATGCCAAACCGCAGAGTGAGCCACCATACAGCGGCCAGGTACAGCGGCAGTTCGAAGAGGTGCAGCTTGGCGGTAACGTCGGCCCTTCCCGCGGCCTGGACCAGGGTATAGGGCACATGCCCCAATCCATTGACGAACACGCCGATTGCCAGGAATTGCACCACTACGACGCTCTGCCTCATAAACTCGGCGCCGAGCCAAAGGTTAAGCCCTTCGCGGGCGAAGGTAACAAGTACGAGTACGAATGGAAATAAAATAAGAAAAACATATTTAACCCCCCTGGTGAAGAGGCGGGCAGCACGGTTTCTATCGATGGTGAGTGTCGCAGAAAAAGTCGGGAACAAAACACCGACGAATGCCGTAGGAATGAGGAGCAATCTGGTAAGGACGTCATAGGGTGTTGTATAATATGCAACAGCCGTAATGGAGAGCAGCGCACCAATAATGAATCTGTCAAGGTATACCATGAGTGGTCCGACGATGCTCGATATGGTGAGCCATCCACCGAAACTGAACAAGCGGAGCGCAGCCGCACGGTCGAACCTAATAGTGCGTCTCAGGGCAGGCGCTATCTTGAGGCACAGCTGGAAATAGGCGACCCCGGCAAGGAACCGGCACAGCAAGAGTACGGCTATCATATTAAAAAGGTCGTTGGAATAGATCAAGGCAAGGAGAGGTCCCACAAAAGTAAAGACCCCGAGGGGCACGGAGACTGTTGTGATAATACCGAACCGCTGGTGTGCCTCCAGAAAACCGCGAAGCCCTGTAGTGGTTATGACAAGAGGGATAGAAAATGATATCAGATAAAAGGAGCGCAGAGTCTCGTGCTGTAGTGATACGGGTATTTTAAGCACCTTGAGAACCAGCCATGGCGATAGTCTGGCCGCGACGACAGCGCCGGCAATCCCAAGAAGCAACATGAAGAAAAGTCCTGTCCATACGATTGTGGGAACTTCATCATCCTTGCCTGTCCCGATCTTTTCTGCGACCAGCTTTGTCATCGCCCGCCCGAGTCCGAAGTCAAAGAGGCTGAAGTAACCGATAACAGACCAGGAGAGCGTCAGGACTCCAAATCGATCGATGCCCATACCTTTTATCAGGACAGGAATCGTAAAGACAGCCGCAATCAGAGGCACACCGTAGCTTATGAGATTCCAGATCGTGTTTCGGGCAAGCGAGTGACCACCCATTGATTGGATGGTGGCCGGTTTTGAGTTGTCAGTCATATCTTCGAAAAGCAACGATCTCTAATTAGGAAACAGAAAACTATCAGACAAATTTCTCCAATGTTAGCAATTACAAAATGGCGAAGAATCGCAACGTAGTGATGATCATTATAAAATTGAATGATGATACGGTATTTTCATTAACAAGTAAAGTCAATATTTATAACCGGACATTTCTGCTTGGGGTTGACAAGGGCACATTTAAGCCTTGCATTTTGCCATGAATTATAATATCTTTTATCGGCAATTGCACTCGCTCACTTGCCCGCTTTCGGCATCGTTCACATTAGTATTGCCATTCCCGGTGAATGTTCTTATAACCGCAAAAACTTTTTTTATTATACAAGGGAGTCCCTTTTTGGTCAGGATTTTAAGAAATAGTTTTAAGATCATTGCTCTTTTTTTGTTGGATATCTCAGCTTTTTACTGTTCCTTTCTCCTCGCATTTTATACAAGAAAGGCATTAAACCTTTTATTCCCGTATCTCCCGCCGCAACTGTCTCTTTCATATTTTCTGCACATCTGGTGGCTGCCGGTCATATTCATTTCATTTATCGTCTATGAGCGCCTCTATATCAAGAAGCTCCCCTTCTGGGATGAAACCAAGGAACTGCTCAAGGCGATCTCGGCTTCAACGATTGCGATTCTGGCCATTATAACACTCGGGAATATGGCGGGCAAAATATCCCGCTTGACCATCCTCTTTCTTTGGATCTCCGGCTTGTTTATCTTTCCTCTTTTTCGTCTCTTCGGCAAGAAGACCCTTCATGCCCTGGGACTCTGGAGGGAAAATGTGATCATCATTGGCGCGGGCTCGGCCGGCATTGAAACCGCAAAAGGCATCAACGCAGACATCCACCTGGGCTATCACGTGATCGGGTTTCTGGATGATGACGCTGCGATAGGCAAGGACGTAAGTGTTGATGGCATCCCCTATAAGGTTTTCGGCAAAATACGGCACTTCAGAAAATTCGTAAAGCACCTCAATATCAGCACTGTTATCATTGCGATTCCCTCTCTATCGGTGGAGAAGCTGTCGGAGTTGACCAATGATATTCAAAAATACACGAAATCCGTTCTCCTTGTCCCTGATGTCAAAGGAATTGCGCTCACCAACACCGAACTCTATCACCTCTTCATGGAGCAGCTCTTTTTGCTCAAGATCAACAATAACCTGAAATCTCCCTTGAACCGGTTCGTAAAAAGGACGTTTGACCTGTGCCTCTCGATCATCCTATTGCCCTTTGTCCTGCCGATCATTGCTCTTATCAGCCTGCTCATCAAACTGGACTCCTCTGGACCGGCCTTTCATATCGAAGACCGGTTTGGAAAAAACAAGTCTATCTTCAAATGCATTAAATTCAGGACCATGTTTCTGCACAACGATAAGCTGTTGAAAGAATATCTCAGAGCTCATCCTGATCTTGATGCTGAGTGGCAGAAATATAAAAAACTTAAAGGATACGATCCCCGGGTAACAAGGATTGGATTGTTCCTGAGAAAGACATCCCTTGACGAACTGCCGCAGATATTCAATGTCCTGACCAATGAGATGAGCCTCGTCGGCTCACGACCTTATCTGCCGCGTGAGGAAAACGATATGAAGTACCATATAGACACGATCCTGCTCACCCCTCCCGGCATCACCGGACTCTGGCAGGTATCGGGCAGGAACAAGCTCACGTTCGACGCAAGGCTGCGGCTTGATGCGTGGTATGTGCTCAACTGGTCCCTCTGGCTCGACATCGTTATTCTGCTCAGAACCTTCAGGGTTGTACTGAAAAAAGAGGGGGCGTATTAAGGGGCGGGAAGTCCGAAAATGGGAATATGGGAAGATAGGAGGTTAGGACAATGCAAAGACAAAATACGTTAAGACATTTTAGAGATTTAGAAGTGTATCAAATTGCATTTAATTCAGCTATGAACATATTCGAGATGACAAAAGGATTCCCTGTGGAAGAAAAATATTCCCTCGTTGATCAGGTCAGGCGCTCATCAAGATCAGTTTGCACTAATCTGGCAGAAGCATGGAGAAAGAGAAAATATATTGCCGTTTTCAAGAACAAGCTGACGGATTCCATGCAAGAGGCGTCTGAAAGGCAAAGCTGGCTGGAATTCTGTTCAGCATGTAACTACATCAATGATGATCTGTTTCGTAAGTATGACAAAGAATACGAACTGATCATTTCAATGCTTAATTCCATGGAAAAGAGAGCAGACAAATTCACATTCAAAGCATCTCCATAACTTCCCATCTTCTTATCTTCACAACGTCAGTGCAATTCTTTTACGACTGAGGGTTCTGTCAACCGATATCCTTCCAACACACCCATCAAAAAGTTGATATTGAGCGCAACGATCGCCGCGCCGAAGTTATACTCGAAAATACCTGCCACCAGAATATTCAATAATGACAATGCTACACCAAGGCTGATCGCCTTAAGCAGCGGTTCTGAAGCGCTGTTGTGGACCCTGAAATACTTTATGCAAAAATAGACTTGTGTGCCGATCACAAGAATGAAACCAGGCACCCCATCCTCAGCAAGTTCATGGATATACGTATTATGCGCATGAGAGGTGAAGTCGATCAGCCCTTTTTCTTTGTAGGGTTCCAGATAGGACGGCAGCATACCACTCCCCACCCCTACGAGGGGATGCTGGAGAAAAATATTCCATGAGATTTTCCAGTTGTTCAAACGGTAAGAATTCTTTTCCAGGGAAAAACTGTCCGATATTCGCTGAGAAAACCAGGGAACCGTGATCATGATAACGACAATGACCAGCGCAGCGATGAGCGAGGATTTCAGGATCGTCTTAAAGGATCGTGAAAGCGCCAGCAGGACAAGGAAACAGACAAAGACACCGAGAAAATAGCTCCGTGATCCGGAAAATACGAGCCCGGTGATTATAAACGGTGAGTAATAAAAGAATCGTTTATTCTGATAAAGAGCAAGACAGACATTTATGATAAAAATGATCGAGATACAGCCGCCATACTGGTTGGGGTGTCCGAAATACCCGCTCATGCGACCGCTGTCTAAATAAAAAAGCGGTTTATAGATCGCGGGGATGCCGAGGAAGTGCTGGCCAATGGCGTAGAGAATGATCAGGGTGTTCGCAATGAACAGGATATGGCATATTGTGATGACGGCTTCGCGATGTATTTTGTAAAATCCGATGACGATATACGGAACCCGGTCCCATACGCCCTTGATCTTGGGAATGTCCCTGACGGATGTTGCAAGTGCCCGGGTAAAGGCCTTCCAGGAGAAGAGAGCTGCATAGAGCAATGAATCTTTTTTGAAATCTTCCCTGCGGATCGTTCTCTGGTAAATATCCTTAATGAATAAAATTAACAGGAGGGCAAGCACGATCGTTGTTGCGGACATCGCGAGCACCGTGGCAGCTGCAAATGCGTAGAGGAGATAGAGCACTGGTTTATTCATGACATGATCCTAACCCGGACAAACCGGAAATAAATTTAGCCGCATAATTCACATAAAGCACAGATAAAAGCCGATTCGCCGGTTAAAAAATCTATTTATATTTATTTATTTGAGTCCTTGATGCTTTCTTGTGGAAATATATTATATCCATTCTGAGAAGAATTTGATCCCTTTGTTACAGCTGCTTCCCTTTTCTTTTTTCCGAGTTTGTGTGGACCTTATAGAGAAATGAGAACGGATCGGCTATAAGCTTGATCGGGATCCTGCGCAAGGCAAGGGGATCGTTTCCCTTTTCCACATGTCCGCGCTGCGTGGTGACGGCACAGCAATAACCTGCCTTTTTCACCGCCTCTTTCACTTCATTATTGTGATCGCCACCCGGATAACAGAACGTTTCGATCGGATGATTCAAGCGTTCTTCCAGGTCTTTTTTTGATCCCGCGATTTCCATGACCTGCTGATCCGATGATATTCGAGTCAGTTCCGGATGCGTCTTCGTATGTGATCCTATCTCGACTCCGTTCTGATTTATCTCACGAAGCTGTTCCCAGTTCATTAGTGGTTTTATTATGCTTTCATTAGCATGATCCCATGCGTTCACTTTTCCTGCGAGTCCCGAAACAACGAATACCGTAGAAGGATAACCATGCTGTTGTAGAATCGGATATGCGTTTTTGTAGAAGTCTACAAATCCATCATCAAAAGTAATGGCCGCCATGTTCTGTTGGGTCTCCCCTGCCCCGACAACGGCAACCAGGTCCTGGATCGATAATACTCTAAATCCGGCTTTTTTGAGGTACCACATCTGGAACCTGAACATCCTTGGTGTAACGTACAAATTGGGAATGCGTGCGTTTTTTGGAGGATTGTCGATATTGTGATACATGAGTATGATAGCTTTTGGCATTTACAACACCTGATCAATAAAGTTTATGGCGACGATGCCCGTTTCATCTGACGGCTATATCGTTCGGGTTAATAAGCCTGACGCTATTGTTGCAGAATTACTATACAGGCTTCTTTACTGTTTCATTTCAGACGCTATATTAGGTAACGCTTTTAAAAACCCGTAATACTCATCCACCATGCGCTCACGGCTGAAGCGTTCGGCTACCCACGGCGGTCCGGCTTCAGACATGCGTCTTTTGATTTCCCTGTTTTTCAATATTCGAACGACCTCGGCGGCCATTTCCCGCGCGCCATGCTTGACCAGAACACCCGCAGGACACCCTTCAAGAGAGTCACGAACTCCTCCTCCGTCAAAGGCAACGACCGGCGTCCCCATTGCCAGGGCTTCCACAACCCAGAGGCCAAAGCCTTCGTTTCTGAAGGTGCTGATTGCGATGTCAATATCTGCATAATAGGAGGGCATATCCTCTTTTCGCAGTGTATCCAGCCAGAGGATGTCATCCGTCAATCCCAGCCCGGCCGCCCGGTCTTTAAACGCCTGAAGCTGAGGCATGGGTGCCATGGGTGTAAGCAACAGGTATCGTACCCCGAATATTTCCTTTTTGATCTCGACGAGCGCGTCCAGAAACTCTATCTGGTTCTTCCACATACTTCCTGAAGAGCTGACAAGCGAAGTATCAGCTGGGAGGCCGAATCGATTCCGGATGAATCCCGGTGCGCTCCTTGAAGCATTGAACGTTGCAAGGTCAATACCGTGGTGAATGATCGATACCCTGTCGGACAGTTTGGGAGCAAAGGACAGGACCTTCTGCGCAATATGCCGGGATATTGTCACAATTTTGTTCATGCGGCCCAGAAGAAAATGAGAATCGATGAAATCCGCCACATGAACGATATACACGAGGCTCAGACGCCGATTGGAAAGGAGAGATGCAAGCCAGGACTGTACGATATCATGACCCCGTTGAATGCAAAGAATATCGTATCCCTTGATTCTGATGATCCTCGCAATCTTAAAAAAAGAGCTGATCCCGCGCAATCCCGACTTCTCGATGGGATAGACCTCGATCGGCATGTCCTTGAACATCGTAGCGAGCGGTGTGTTGGGACGACAAACGATACCGATGACAACACCCTTCCTGATCAGGCCGGGCAGAAGCTCCATCAGGAACTCCTCTCCCCCGCCCCGGTATCTGAAGTTGTTCACAAAAAGTACATTCATTTTGTACCCGTGCCATCACGGTCCGATCCCACGGCATCGCTGCGATATATCTCGTCCCAGTTCTCATGGCCCTCTTTTTCATACAAGCGTTCATATAATTTCAACTCTGCCAGAAAATAGTTAAAGGCGATCACTGCGGCCATATAGAATCCGTGCATGCCGTCCTTGTAGCCCCGGTGCCTGATGAACCTTCCGTAAAAACGTTCAAGCGGTTTGAACACGGCCTTCAGTAAACTGAACTTTGTGCGGCGGCCTTCCTGAAAGGTTCTCTCAGACTCCAGCGAGCTGTAGACATTGAACTTTTCCATGAAGGTCTTGAAATTCCCATAACCGTCGTGCAGGATGGGATTCAGGAGATTTTCCGTTGTTCCCCGCGTTACAAATTTCTCGTGGATCGGGTTTACCCATTCTCCCATGGACTTCCGATACAAGATGGTTTTGCACTGGGGGTACCAGCCACCCGCCTTGATCCATTTGCCGCCAAAATACTCCCTGCGCGGGATGGCGAAGGCCTGGGCAACAGGACCAGCCTTGAACAAAGCGATGATCTCGTCCCGCAGCGCCCTGGTCACGACCTCGTCAGCATCGAGGAACAATATCCAGTCATGAGATGCATGCTCATGGGCCCTTGTTTTCTGCTCGGCGTAATTGTTCGGCCAGACATGCTGAAAGACCTTCTGCGTATAGCGTTTGCAGATATCGACAGTGCGGTCGGTGCTGAACGAGTCGATGATGACGATCTCGTCCACCCAATCAAGGCTTTTCAGGCAGCGCTCGATCCTTTTCTCTTCATTAAACGTTATGATGGCGGCCGTAATTTTTTCCATAGCGGATATTGTTCTCTACTTCTTGAGCTGGTCCTTGAAGATCGTTTCCAACTGCGAGGCGACTGCATCCCAGGAATATTTTTTCTCGACCACCGCGCGCCCCGCTGCTCCCATCAGCGATCTTCGTTCGCGGTCCTGCAGCAGTGCATGAATTGTCCTGGCAATGTCCGACGGAGCGTCCGGATCCACCATGACACCACCGCCTTCAGAGAGTATCTCCGGGAAGGCGCTGCCCTCCGATACGATGAGAGGAAGCCCGCTTGCCATGGCTTCCAGCGCAACAATGCCGAATCCTTCGAACTCGGGCAGAAAAACGAAAAGGTCTGCTGCATTGTAAAATCCTGACACGTCCTTCTGGTTGCCCATAAAATGCACGTTCGGTACGATCCCCAGAGCGGCTACCTTTGCATGGAAGGCCTGTCGGTCCTTGTCGTTCCCATCGCCGCACAGGATATATCGGATATCAGGCATTGACTGTTTCAGGTGCCCGACCACGTCCAGCACCTTTTCAATGCCCTTTCGTCCTTGAAGGGCTGATACCGTGATCAGGACCGGCGCATCCTCCGGTATGCCGAGTTTCTTCCGGGTATCGCTGCGGCGCACGCGGTCGCTCATGAACAGGGACGGATCCACGCCATTAGGGACCATCTTTGAAGGTCTGCCGAAGCAGGACTCTACCCCGTGGGCGATATAGGTACTTGCAGAAATAAGCTCATCGGCATGCTTCGCCGTGCCAAATCGTTTGAAGGCAATAAAGTGCTTCTCATGATTTTCAAGGGGGTACTGGAACACAATATTGAAACGGAACTTCTTCAGTTTATATGACAGACCTGCAGCATATCCTTCCGCCCGTGCGATGGCGAGGTTCACGATATCGTAATCATGCGTCAGGAAATCATGCATGAAGCCCGGAATAAAAGAGGCCTTGTGCCAATTACGATGCCTGATCTCGTGGATCCGGACCCGCCTATCGATCCAGCCGCGCGTGGGAGAATCCGGACAACGGCCTGTAATGATCGTGATCTCGTGCCCCCTCCGTGCAAGGGAATTCGATACATTAATTATAAAACGTTCGATCCCCCGGGGCGTGCGCAGGGTGAACATGTGAGCGAATGCTATTTTCATCACGCTATCGTTCTTGTTCCGGGAACCGCCGGAGTTTGTTCTGGATTTCATATAATTTTATATACTTCATAAACACCGCGTGGGCCTCCATGATCGAGATCGTAAATCCCGCAATGCCGTCAAGGATGCCCAAGCGAATGAAATACCGGTACAAAAATGCATAGAGCGGCCTCAGTGTAAAGTCGATGATGCGCGCCCTCCGCCCGTTTTTGTAATGATCAACAGCGGTTAGGGATGAGTAATTGTTCTTTGTTCCGGCGAAATGCGCGATGTCCTGATAGATATAGTGCAGGATATCGTTTCTCAACTTCTTCTTTTTCCCTTTTACCTTTACTTCATCATGGGGCGCATATCCGCCCCATTTGCACAGGTCTTTTCGAAAGAGACGGATCTTATAATCAGGGTACCAGGCAGAATGATTTATCCACTGGTTCATGAAAAAATGATGCCGGGGCATCTCGTAGGCTTCATAGGGGCTGTTCTCGAGATCCAGTGCAAGGATCTCATCTCGCAGCGCCGGCGAAACCCGTTCGTCGGCGTCCATGTGCAATACCCAGTTGTTCGATGTCCGGTACGTGGCAAACTGGCTCTGGCCGACATGACCCAGCCACTTCTGGATGATGACCTTATCCGTGAATTCCCTGGCTATCGCGACCGTTTTATCCGTGCTGTTCGAGTCCACGATCACGATCTCATCGGCCCAGGAAACGCTTTCAAGGCATTCGCGGAGGTTTTTCTCTTCGTTGAACGTTCTGATGGTTACGGATATTTTATTCTTTTCTTTTTCCATGCAGCGTCTCTCTGATCTACAGAAGAATCCCAATGATACCGGCATCCCCGACACGGGACTAATGATAGCGGATTTTCGGCATGATTGCACTCAGTTTCTTTACGAGTGCTTCGAGGGCATCCTCGACAGTGATCTTCTTCATGCAGTCATTGTCATGACATTTATGCGGTTTGCAGGGATAGCATGAGAGCCGCCTGGTGATGACAGTGTGACCGTCGCCCCAGGGCCCCCACTTCCGTTCGTCAGTAGGACCAAAGAGCGCGACTACGGGAACGCCCACAGCCGCGGCCATGTGCATGGGACCCGAGTCGACGCCGAAAAAAAGGTGCGCTGCGCGATATACGGAAAGATTGGCGTGCAAGCTCATCGTCCCGCAAAGGTTTATCCCATTAAAAGGGCCACGTCGCTCGATCTCCTGGTACAACACGGCATCCGCTGGTGCGCCGGTATAGATAAAGTGTGCGCCGTAGTGTTCTTGCATCACCTTCATAACCGATGCAAAACGGTCCAGAGGCCACTGCTTGGCAGGTAGGCTGGCTGCGGCATGGACAATGATCTTGAGGTCGTCCTTGTTCCATCCAGCATCGGAAAAGAGTTTATCGGCCTTTGCGTCGTTTTCCGCAGACGGCCAGAGTTCAAGGGCATCCGATCGAACCGGGATGTCGAGTACCCGGAGGCAATCGAGAAAATTCTGCACCTCATGCTGGTCCTGCCTGTACGGCACCGGATCGGTGAGCAGGAGCGTTCTCCCTTCGGTCGCAAAACCGATGCGTCGCGGAATTCCGACAGCCTTGATAAGCAAAGCGCTCGAGAGCGACCGTTTGAGCGCAAAAACCGCGTCGTATCCTTCCTGACGTAACAATTTCCAGTAATGGAGATAACCGGCCAGCTTGCCCCGCTGCGAAGAAGCGCTGTATTTGTGGATCGTTTTAAACTCGAAGGGGATGATCCTGTCCACATAGGGACAACCTGTGAGCACCTGGCCGGAGAACGGCTCGAGCATGAGTTCAATGCGCGCTTCCGGGTAGGCCTGGCGCAGGTTCCTGAGAAACGGCACCGTCAGGACCGTATCGCCGATAAAGCGATACCGCATGACGAGTATTTTCCGGGCCTTCAATTTCATACCGTGTCTTTGGAAACACGCTGAATGATCCATTCAGCCGCGTCGAGGAGCGTGCCCGCGATAAAGTCTGGGTCACTGACGCGCGCGGGGCGGATATTCCCGGGATCGTCAGGGGCGAATCCGGACCGCACCAGGATCGAGTGCGCACCTGCGCGCTGTCCGAGTTCCACATCGCTCCACTTATCCCCAACCACGTAGGATTTTTTTACATCGATACCGAGGTCCCGCGCCGCGCGGTCGATCAGGCCGGTACCCGGTTTTCTGCAGTCGCATGCGACGGTATAGCTCGAATTACCCGCAGTCGGATGGTGGGGACAGTAATATATTGCGTCGATCCGCGCCCCTTCCTCTTGAAGCATCCGTTCAAGACGCTCATGGGCCTCGAGGACCAGCAACTCGGGGAAATATCCCCGGGCAACGCCGGACTGGTTCGTCACCATCACGACCTTCAGTCCGGCCTCATTGAGCCGTCTGATCGCCGCGCCGGCGCCGGCAATCAGCCGGAGATCGGCGAGGTCTCGCAAATACCCCACCTCTTCATTCACCGTGCCGTCCCGGTCAAGAAATACCGCCCTATGCATCGTTCAGTCCCTCGAGGAGAAACGCTTCCCATTCCTCATGTTCCACTACGGTCTGTTCAATCCTGAGCGCCCAGACACCATCAGCGTGCAGTTTCTTTAACCGTATCGCATCCTTTTCCGTGGTTATTATCAGGTTGATCCTTTCATCAGCCGCTTTCCGGAAAACAGCCGCCAGATCGGATCGTTGATATTCGAAGTGATCAGGATAGGTACATACTGCTGCGATGTCTGCACCGAGAGATTTGAGCATGCCGGTGAAAGAATCCGGACGCGCAATACCGGAAAGCGCGAGAACCCTCGATCCGCGCAGATCGGTAAGCGGCTTACTATCAGCGCTCCGGCAATCGATCAAATCCACCGGGACCTGGCGTGAGGTAAAGATCCGGGCTTGGGTGTAGCGCCGGATGGTTTCTTTCAATGTTCCCACATCCAGGGTACCGTCCGTTTTGGTGATCAGAACGGCATGAGCCCGCTCGAGTGCATTCATCGGCTCCCGCAAAATGCCGGCGGGAAACAGCTTTCCGTTCCCGAACGGATTCCCGGCATCAACAAGCACAATATCAAGGTCCCGCTTTAACGGGAGATGCTGGAACCCGTCATCGAGTACAACGACGTCCGGGCTGAATCGTTGTAAGGCAAGCAGCGCCGCCTGATAGCGCTTGCGGCCGACAACAACAGGTATGCCGGGCAGCATTGATCCGATCATGACTGGTTCATCGCCGCCGGTTTGGACATCAACAAGGACCGATCGTCCGTCGGATACTACGATGATCTCCGTCTCGTCTTTTCGTCCATATCCCCTGCTGACAACAACCGGCCGCCGGTTGTTGTTCTTCAACAATTGCGCGACCTGAATGACCGTAGGAGTTTTGCCCGTTCCGCCGAGCGTGAGATTACCGACTGAGATGACCGGGCACGATATTTTTTTACTTTTGAAGATATGCAACGTGAAGAACACCCTGCGGAGATAAACAGCCGCCCGGTAGAGCACGGAAAGCGTGGACAAGATGACTCCCCAGAAAGGTGAGGTCCTCCTGCCATGCATAAGATCTTCAAAGTATGACTTACTGAGCAACGATCAACCTTCCGACAGCATCAATGGTTTTCCGTGCAGCGCCTGAATTCATCTCGATCACGCTGAATGCCCGTTCTCCCATGCTTCTCGCAAGTTCCTTATCAGACAGCAGGATATCGATCTGAGCATAAAGCTCTGTCTTATCTTTTACCATGACCCCCCCGCCTGCTGACAGCAATGCCTCGGATATCTCTTTAAAGTTAAACATGTAACGGCTGAATATAACGGGTTTTTTCATTGCGGCCGGTTCAAGGAGATTATGGCCGCCTACCTTGACAAGGCTGCCTCCGATAAATGCGATATCACAGAGGGAATAGAACGATCTGAGCTCTCCTATCGTGTCAAGAAGCAGAACGTCCTTTACGGGGCCTTTCAGCATCGTCCTCCGCTGGCAATCATACCCGGCCTTATTGATGAGACCTTCCACTTCATCGAATCGTTCGGGATGGCGCGGCGCAAGAATGAGCACAAGTTCGGGATATTTCTCCCTCAGCCGCTTGAAGACATCCAGGAGCGCGGCCTCTTCGCCCCGGTGAGTGCTTCCCGCGGTAATGACCTTTTTGCCGGTTGCAATGGACACCGGTGCGAGCGTGCTAACCGGCAACTTCTGGTCGAACTTGAGATTTCCTGTTACCATGACCTTTTCCGGATCAGCGCCAATATCCTTGATCCTGTCGGCATCGCTTTCAGATTGCATGCAAAAGAGGGTCACGTTGTCAAAAACCTGGCTGAAGAATGCTTTGAACTTCCGGTAATTCCTGTGCGAATTGGGCGAGATCCTTCCGTTGATCACCGCGGAGGGGATCCCGGCCCGCTTCAGTTCACGGAAGAAGTTGGGCCATAACTCGGTTTCAGCCACCAGCACGATCTGGGGATTGATGCCCTGTATAACCCTGCGCACTATGCACGGGAAATCGAAGGGAAAGTAGAAAACCGCATCCGCTTCAGGCACTCTCCGCAGCGCGGTGTAATTGCCGGTGACCGTTACCGTCGAGAGGATCAGCTTCCGGTGCGGGTACTTTTTTTTTAGTTCACGGATGAGCGGATGCGCGGCCATGACTTCGCCGACCGAAACAGCATGGACCCAGATGGGACGGCTCCCCTTGATCGCCTTCATCACACCCTTGCGCAGACGGCCGAGCTTCTGGGTCATACCCCCACGGTACTTGGGCACGGTGATCAACTTGAACAGGATCACCGGAAAGGAGAGCACGGTCGCTATGATAAGGAGCAGGTTATAGAGAACATACATGATAGTACTCCATATGTTACCGTTGGACGCCTCTTGATAGGTCCTTCGCGACCGTTATCACTGTTTAAAATACCCGTCCCCCTGGGCCATCAATCTGTTCAGCGCGGTCTCTAATTCCTTACGTTTCCCTTCGAGCTCTTCATCGCTTATCCCTTTCACGATGATCGGCTCACCGTACAGAACGATCCCCCTGGTGAACGGTTTCGGAAGGAGATACTTGTCCCATACCTTACTAAGGATCCAGTAGCGCTTTGCGCTGGTGATCACCGGAACGATCTGCTTGTCCAGCTTGCCCGCCATATAGGTCACGCCCTGTTTTGCCTCATAGATGGGGCCGCGTGGACCATCAACGGCAAGCGCGAGACATTTGCCTTTTCGGAGCCCGCCCACCAGTCCCAGAAGTGCGCGGTCCCCCTTCCGCTTGCTCGAACCGCGGACAACGTCGAAGCCGAACCTCTTCAGGATGCCGGCCTGGATCTCACCATCACGGCTTTCACTGGCAGGAATGACAATCCCGGTATTCCGGTGGGTATGGAACAGCATGAACTGCCTCCCGTGCCAGAATGCATAGATGACGTTCTTGCCCTCGGATGCAAGCCGATCGGGAATCTCCTTGTTCACAAACTGGATTCGCAGCGTGCGGCTCCAAAGCGAAAGCACGATCCATCCGATGAATGAGAGTATCCTTGCCCTGAACATTACACGGTCCTAGCCGGCGTTTCATCCCGGAACTGCTGCTCGTACAGGTTTTTGTATTCTCCGCCCCGCGCGATAAGTTCCTCATGCCTGCCCTGCTCCACGATCCTGCCGTCCTTCAACACGATGATACGATCCGCGTTCATGATGGTCGAAAGCCTATGGGCGATGACAAAGCTCGTCCTGCCTTTCATGAGCGTGTCGAGGGCGTTCTGCACTTCCCGTTCAGACTGCGTATCGAGCGATGACGTGGCCTCATCGAGAATAAGTATAGGAGCGTTTTTAAGCAGCGCCCGTGCGATTGCGATCCGCTGGCGCTGACCGCCTGAGAGCTTGACGCCTGACTCGCCGATTATGGTGTCGTATCCCAGTGGAAGTGCCCGGATAAAGTCTTCGGCATAGGCCGATCGGGCCGCACGGACAATGTCCTCAAACTGTTTACCGGTATCTCCGTAGGCGATATTGTCCTTCACCGTGTCGTTGAACAGGAACGTTTGCTGCGTAACGATGGCGGTCAGCGATCTGAGGGATTCGACCGACAGGTCGCGAATATCCTTGCCATCGATCAGGATCGAACCGCCGGTGACATCGTAAAAACGGGGGATGAGATTCACGAGGGTCGTTTTGCCTCCCCCGCTCTTGCCCACGATCGCGATCGTCTCCCCCGCCTTGACGGTCAGATCGATGTCCTTCAGCACCATCTCATCTTCATATTTGAACACAATATTCCGGAACTCGATCGTTTTGAAATCACGGCTTGCTATGCCCGCTCCCTTCCGGTTCCTGATCTCCGGACGGGTATCGAGAACCTCGAAGATGCGCTTGGCGGCCGCCATGCCGTCCTGCACCGTGCTGTTCACGCCATTCAAGTCCCTGAGCGGCCGGTAAAAAAATACCAGTGCGGCCATGAATGAAAAGAAATCACCGACGGTCATGGTTCCCGCGGTAATAGCATACAAACCAAAAAGGATGACTAGGGAAGTCCCGAATATCGAGATCACTTCCATGATGGGATGTGAGATCGCACTGGTCTTGATCGCACGCATAAGGGAATTGAACAGGTTCTTGTTCTTTTCGGAGAACCGCCTGCCCTCGTACTTTTCCATGCCGAAAGCCTTCACGATACGGATCCCTCCGATCGTCTCATGAAGGTGCGTCGTGAGGACGCCGATCTCTTCCTGCATGCTCGTACTGGCCTTTCTGAACCGCTTACTGAACCTCGAAAGCGCGATGCCGGCGAGTGGCAGGATGATGATCGAGAAAGCGGCAAGCCGCCAATTAAGATAGAGAACATATCCGGTGAGTGCGACCATAGTGAAGACGCCCTGCACCAGGCTTGACGGCGCCTTGGTGAGCGCGCCCTGGACAAGATTCACATCATTGACAATGCGGGAGATGATCACCCCGGTCGGGGTGCGTGTGAAATAGGAAAAGGACAGGGATTCGATATGCGTGTAGAGATGATCACGAATGTCATTCACGATCTTCTGTCCCACCCAGCCCAGAAGATAGTCACGCCCGTACGCAGCAGCACCCTTGAAGATCGTAACGAGCACGAGCGCCGGCGGCAGCAGGAGACCGAGTTCCATATTTTTAGCGAGAATGACCTTGTCCAGTACCGGCTTTACCAGGTAGGCCTGCGCTGACACGAGGGCGCTCGTGAGGCCCATGAATACGACGGACCAGGCGAGCCTTGCCTTGTAGGGGGTGAGATAGGTTAAGAGCCTTTTATAGATTTCCATGTCGTCTTCATCCCGCCAGGAATTCCAGTACCACGGAAGCGGCCCGTGCAGATGCTCCGGAATCCCCCAAACGCGCCCGCACTCCGGTCAGTTCGGTGCGGATCTGTTGAAGATAGATGGGATCGCTCAACATAGTAGTCAGGGCGTTAGCCATGTTCTCCGGTGTGGACTCCTGCTGAACCAATTCAGGTACGATGCGTTTGCCGGCCACGATATTCACCAGGCCGATATTCTTCACCCCACGTATGATCTTGGTGAGAATGAAATAGTTGAGCGACGAAATGCGATAGACAATCACCATGGGCACGGCCATAAGCCCTGTTTCAAGCGTTGCGGTGCCTGATGCCACGATGGCTGCGTCAGATGCCCTGAGCGCATCATACACCCTCCCCTCGACCATCCGGATGGGGACACCGCTTTGGTTGACAAAATCCAGCAAAAACTCCTGGTCCAATGTTGGAGCCACAGGCAGAATGAACTGCAGCTCCTGGAACCGGGACAAGAGGATCTTGGCCGCTGCAAGCATGTCAGGCAGGAGATGGACGATCTCGGATTGCCTGCTTCCCGGCAGCAAAGCGATTGTTCGCCGTGCCAAATCAAGATTGAGAATGCTCTTCGCCTGATCCGGTGAGTAGTCAGATCGCACGACATCCGTGAGCGGATGGCCCACGAACCGGACATCAACCCCCGCTGTCTCGTAAAGCTGCACTTCAAAGGGGAATACGACGATCATTGCCTTTACCAGACGGGCGATCGTCTTGATCCTGCCTTTGCGCCATACCCAGACCTGGGGGCTTATGTAATATATGACCGGAATGCCGAGTTTCCGCGCTGCCTTGCCGAGCATGATATTAAAATCAGGGAAGTCGATAAGAACGAGGAGATCAGGACGCTCGTGCTTCAGAAAACGCTTCAACGATGTATAGACCCGGTAGATCGCGCGGATATGAGTCAGCACTGCTGTGATCCCGACGACCGAGATCTCCGATGCATCTGCAAGCATCCGGACACCGGCCCCCTGCATCTGCTTGCTGCCGACGCCGTAAATTGTCATCGCAGGATCCTGCTTCCAGATCGCCCGTGCGAGATTTGCGCCATGCAGATCGCCGGATGCCTCCCCCGACATGATCATGATCTTTTTCATACCGCTCTGCTGTCTTCTGTCTCCTGACCCTTGACCCCGGACCCGTGTTTCACAGTGCGGTCTTCACCGCGCCAGCCACTTGTTTGATCTGCTCTTCGGTCAGTTCAGGATACAGGGGAAGCGACAGTACCTCGTGCGCAACCAGCTCAGAAACGGGCAGGCTTCCTGGCTTCATGCCGAGTTCTTTGTATGCGGCCTGCTGATGCAACGGGACGGGATAATAGATCATGGACGAGGTTATCCTCCCTGCGTCGAGTTTCTGCTTCACCGCATCCCTGTTCTTGACCCTGATCGTATACTGGTGGAAAACATGCTTTGTCCTGCTTTGTTCAGACGGTGTCCGGATGCCCGGGTCGGCGAGGAACCGGGAATAAAGAGCGGCATTGTTCCTGCGCATTGCATTATACGCGTCGATATGCTTGAACTTGACGCGGATGATCGCCGCCTGGATCTCGTCGAGCCTGCTGTTGAACCCGACCTCTTCGTGATGATAACGCACCTTGCTGCCATGGTTCCTCAGGCTCAGCAGATGCTCTGCAAGATCATTATCATTTGTGATCACCATGCCTCCGTCGCCATATCCGCCGAGGTTCTTGCTCGGGAAAAAGCTGAAGCAGCCAAGATCACCGATAGCGCCGGTCTTTTTCCCATGATATTCGGCGCCAAAGGACTGCGCGCAATCCTCGATGACCTTGAGGCCGTGCTTTTTTGTAATTTCCATAAGCCCATCCATGTCAGCGGGCTGTCCATAAAGATGCACCGGAATGATGGCTTTTGTTTTCCTGGTGATTGCCGGCGCGATCTTTGAGCTATCGATATTGAACGAATCGGGATCGATATCCACGAACACGGGCACTGCACCGACATAGGATATTGCCTCGGCAGTTGCAATGAACGTGAACGGTGTGGTGATCACTTCATCTCCTCGCTTGATCCCCGCGGCAAGCAGCGCGAGGTGCAGGGCGTCCGTGCCGGAGGCCACGCCTACGGCATGTTTCACACCATGATAATGCGCTATCTCTTCTTCGAGCGACTTGCCCTGCGGGCCGAGAATGAAATGCGTGCTCTGTATCACGCCAAGAACAGCGTTGTTGATCTCTTCCTTGATTGCTTCGTACTGGGCCTTGAGGTCGACCATCGGTATCGTCATACTGTTAGGAGACTCCTCTCTCCGACACGGGAACGAATCCGGTTATCCCATGTTCAACGGAGTTTGTAATGGCGAGGGCAAGGGACAGCGCCCGTCTGCCTTCAATGCCTGATACGAGCGGCCGGACTCCGCCCTGTACGCTCTGCACAAAAGCCCTGATCTCATCATCCAGCGTATCGCGTCTGTCGCTCGAAATGTCTGTGACGATCAACTGAGGAACGGAACCCTGCTGTGCTCGTGATACGGTAGCTTTCTGTGTCTGGTAATCGGAGACATAGATTGCCTTGTCATCAAAAACCCGAAGACATCGTTTTTTTTCATCCGAGACCCTGCTCGCCGAGACGTCGGCAACACATCCATTATGAAAAACGATCCGTGCCGTTGCCATATCGATCTCGCGCGTGATGATCGAAGCGCCGGCGGCGCTGATTTCTTTCGGCGGCGATCCGGCCAGGTCCATGACGATATCAAGATCATGGATCATGAGGTCGAGAACCACATTCACATCCGTGCAGCGTACGGTGAATGGGGCGGCGCGTTCGGCTGTTATATAACGGGGCATCGCCAGCAAAGACTTGACCGCCGTGAACGCGGGATTGAACCGTTCGATATGTCCGACCTGCAGGACCGCGTCCTTACGGGACGCAAGATTAATAAGTTCATCGGCCTGGTCGATGGTTTCGGTTATGGGTTTCTCGAGAAGAACATGGACGCCCTGTTCCAAAAATTGTTTTGCTATGCGATGGTGCAAAACGGTCGGCGTCACGATGCTTACCGCGTCCACCCTGCCGATCAGGTGAGCGGGGTCGATAAAGACCTCTGTTTTCAATTTTCCGGCAATTTGTGACGCGCGAACCTGATCAGCATCCATAAGCCCGACGAGTTCAACCTCGTCAATGCCCGCGTACTTTTCCGCATGATACTGACCCAGGTACCCTACGCCGATGACGCCTACCCGCACTTTCTTCATGCGAGATCCTTCGGGTCCGTCACCGCGATAATCGTAATGCCGGCACGATCGGCTTCATGGATCACTGTTTCCCGCTCTATAATAATGGTTTTGCCGGCCTCAACTGCCAGGCAGGACGCTTTTACCTCTTCCATGGATTTGACGGTCTGAACTCCGATCGCCGGAAGGTCGAAGCGGAGGTCCTGCTGCGGTTTGCAGACCTTAACGACGACCGCGCCCTGACCACAGAGCATGCCGCCCCGCCGAATGGCCTCATCAGTGCCCTCAATGGCCTCCACGGCAAGAATGACCTGGTCCTTGAGCACGACGGTCTGCCCGATGTCCAAACGCCCGATCTCCTTCGCCATCTGCCAGCCGTACTCAATGTCCCGCCGTTCCGCTTTTGCGGGTTTTCTTTTCGTCAAGATGCCCTTTTGAGCAATGATGCTGTCGAGGTAGAGCGTTGATTCGCGCACGATGATCCCTTCAGACTTCAGTTCATCGGCAACGGCGCGAAGCAGAGAGTCGTCCTTTTTGTGGACCATTTTTGCAAGCAGCGCCATTCCCCGCATATCGGGCAGCGTATTGCCAAACAATCGTGTTTTCTTGATACCGCCGGCCATGAGCACGTCAACAATGCCCTGTTCCTTGAAAATATGTATGATCTTGCCGAGCTGGCCCACTTTTACCCAGAAAATGCCGTCAACCAGATTCGCGAGCTCTGGCAGGGTCTCGCCTTCGTGCGCAACGGCGATAACCTGCATGCCTTTCTCTTTAGCAGCGCGCGCAAAGGCAATGGGGAAGTTTCCATTCCCCGCTATTAACCCGATCTTGTTCATACCTTTCATTGACTTCTGACTTCCGGTTCCTGACTCCTGACTCCTGACTTCAATTATTGTACTATCTCGTCACGCCCCGTTTTGAGTTGCGCATGAAATCGACGAAGTAATTCACTTCCTTGGAATTCGGAAACGCTTCCACTGCTTTTTTGAACGCATCGTCCTGCGTGAGTCCGGACCGGAAAATGATCTTGTACGCCTTTTTCAGGTTGCCGATAACCTCATCGCTGAAACCCTTGCGCTTCAATCCGATGGTGTTCAATCCATAGAGTTGAGCGCGGTTACCGGTTGCGTTGACATACGGCGGCACATCCAGGACAATCGCAGACTGGCCGCCGATCATGGAATATGCACCCACCCGGACGAACTGGTGTATTCCTATAAGCGCTCCGAGCACGGCGAAATCCTCGACAATGACATGACCTCCGAAGGCGGCGGCGTTGGCCATGATAATATTGTTCCCCAGCTTGCAATCATGGGCCACATGAATATAGGCCATCAGAAAGTTTTTGTTTCCAATCTCGGTTTTTCGGTCGGCCTTCGTCGTGGCGCGGTGCACGGTCGCGTATTCCCTGATGACGTTATCATCGCCGATGAGCAAGTACGTCTCTTCATTCCGATAGCTGATGTCTTGCGGAGGCGTGCCGATGCTCGAAAAGGAATGGATCCGGTTCCGTTCCCCGATCGTTGTCCAGCCATCGATCAGGACATGGGAAGCGATCTCCGTGTCCTTTCCGATCGTCACATGCTCGCCGATGACCGTATAGGGCCCTATCGTAACGCCCCCGGCGATCCGCGCTTTTGGATGTATAATTGCAGTTGGATGAATGTTCACGTGCTGCTCCCGGTCCTTCCTATTTGTCCTTATCCACGATCATGGCCATCATTTCACACTCGGCAACAACGCCGCCGTCAACGATCGCGACCGCCCGTAAGCTTCGGACAGGACCGCGCGCTTTGATCAGTTCCAGTTCAAACCGAACCTGGTCGCCCGGCGTAACAGGCTTGCGAAACTTGGCTTTATCGATGCTCATGAAATAGAGGACCTTTTTCTTTACCTCTTCCGGAGGCAGGGACATGAGCGCCATCACTCCGCCTGTCTGCGCCATCGCCTCCAGGAGCAGAACACCCGGCATGATAGGATGGCCGGGAAAGTGTCCCTGAAAAAAAGGTTCGTTGATCGTCACATTTTTAAGTCCCACGATCCGCTTGTCCACCTCGAATTCGAGGATGCGATCGATCATCAGAAACGGATACCGGTGCGGAAGGAAGTCCATAACCTCATTGATAGTGAGCATTCTATTTCTCCTTCTCTTTCAGTTCATGTATCTGTTTTTCCAACTCAGCCACGAGCTTTTTCAACTCCGGCAGCTTCGGCAGAACCGCCTGAACCTTGAGCCACTCTCTCTGCGGCATTGCGTAGGTTCCCCCTACCACCTGGGCGGGTTCAATGTCTTTAATGATGCCGGACTGCGATGATGCCATGACGCGATCACCGATTATAACGTGATCGGCAACGCCTACTTGTCCTCCCAGAACAACCCAGTTGCCGATCGTGCAGCTCCCGGCAATTCCTACCTGTGCTATAAAAAGACAGTGCTCGCCAACCGTCACATTGTGGGCAATTTGCACGAGGTTATCGATCTTGGTTCCCTGCTTAACGACGGTGTTGCCGAGGGTAGCGCGGTCAATAGTACTGTTGGCGCCGATCTCCACATCGTCTTCTATGATCACCCCGCCCACCTGGGGGATCTTGTGGTGTCGACCGCCGTCTGTCACGAACCCGAAGCCGTCTCTGCCGACCACTGCCCCGGGATAGATGATCACCCTCTTGCCGATCCGTACGTCCTCGCCGATGCTCACATTCGCATGAATGACAACGTCATCATCGACAACCGAACCTCTGCCGATCGAGGCCCCGGGGTGCACCGTGACCCGGTCCCCGACTTTCACCTCATCGGCCAAAACTGCAAAGGGATGAATAGAGGGGTCGGCGCCGATAACAACGTTTGCGCCGATCGCCGCTTTCTCACTGATGCCGCTCGCCTGATAGGGTTTGACATAAAACAGCTCGAGGGTCCGCGCAAATGCAAGCCGGGGATTTTTAAGCCGGAGCAGCGGCAGAGGCAGTGCGGGCGTATCCAGCGGGACTATGGCCGCTGAAGCACGTGAGTGCTCAAGGTCCTTGAGCTCTTTTTTGCCGGCGATGAAGGTTATCTGTCCTTCGCGGGCTTCATGGATACCGGCCGCACCTCGGATATCGACCTCAGCGGGTCCGGTCAGTTCCGCACCAAGCATTTCTGCCAGTTCTTTGAGTTTCATAATCTATTTTTTAATTTCTTCCTTTTTGCCTTCTTCCTTCTTTGCCTCTTCCTTCTTGTCTATTTCAGCAATGACCTTCTCGGTCAGGTCCAGGTCCTCATCAGCATACAGGACCGCCGGGACCTCGGCTTTCGAAAGGATATTGATCGTCTTGTTCAATACCAGGGAGCATTTTTCCCGTTTGGCGATATCCTTGAGCACAAGGACAAGCTGCTGGTTGAATTCGCTTGACAACTCCTCGTTCTTCTTACCGATCTCTCCGCTGAAATCATCACGCTTCTTCTGAAATTCACTGATCTTGCGGCTGAGGGTCTCTTCCTTTTCCTTTTGTGCCTTCTCGTTCAGCAGTTTGGCCTGTTTCTGCTTGGTGTAATCTTCCTGCAGCTTCTGTATCTCGTCTGAATCCAGGTCAAGGATCTTCTTTCGGCTTTCATAGTACTCCCTAACTACGCCTTGATATTTCTTGCCCAGTTTGGTCTTGTCAAATACGATCTGGGTATCGACATAGGCTACTTTTCCTCCCGCCGCCATGGCGGTAGCAGCGATCAGCAGCATGGTTGCGCACAACAGTATAATTCTTTTCATCTGGGACCTCCTCAAAGTGTTTTTAATTATTGTGGACTTGACAATCCGCATTTCAAGTCCAATATGTCCTAAAAAAGTGTGCCCATGGAAAATTCGAACTTGCTAGGCTGGTCATCAGGCCTCTTATGCAAAATGTTAGCCCATTCAAACCGTAGCGGCCCGATGGGAGAAAGCCACCAGAATCCCCATCCATAGGTATGCCGCAATTCGGAAATCTTGACGGGTTCGTAATCATCGAATCCCTTTCCGATATCGTAGAAGATCACGCCTTTAAGTCGCGCAGCGGGAACGATCGGAAAGATAAATTCTAAATTGAATATGAGTTCCCTGTTTCCACCAAAGATATTCCCTGCCGCGTCCTTGGGGCCGTCGGTGCCGTATCGGAAACCGCGGACCGTGGTAGGGCCGCCGACATAGAAGCGTTCTCCCAGGGGAACTGGTTTTGATATGAGTGAATCTAAATACCCTAGCCTGCCGCGCATCATAAAAACGGTGTCCCAGACCATCGGGAAATACCATGCCGTATCGCCCACGGTCTTGACAAAATTCGGGTCGCCGCCAAGCGGCCCTCCGGCATATTCCACAAAGACGCTGTTTCTGGACCCGGTTCTCGGATCGAGATAGTTGTCCCGCGAATCCCGTGTAATGCTCCAGGTGAGCGCATTCGTGCTTATTCGATCACCATAGATATCGAGTTGCCGCTGGAGGGCGAATCCAGGTATCGCTGTTATTTTCGTCACCAGTGAGTTGTCGTAGCTGAACCTGAGCGAGGTAGAAACATATTCTCCGAAGCTCTTACCCGCCGAGAGGGCAAAGCCGCTTGTATCGAGCCAGTAGCCGGTGTAATCCTGTGACTGCTTGTAAACATCGACCTTGCCCCAGAGCGGTATGTCAAACAGATACGGCTCCATGAAGCTGAGCATGAAAAGCTGGCTTACCTTGCCCCACTGGGTCTTGAATTTGAGCAGTTGACCACGGCCGCCAAGGTTTCCCTGCGAGACCTCGACGATAGCCATGAGCTTGTCTACGGAGCTGTAACCGCCGCCGACGCTGAACGTGCCGGTGAGTTTCTCCTTCACCTTCACATTAAAATCCATTATCGGCTCCTGCTGTCGGCGCTCCGGCACGAGATCGACCGTCTCGAAAAAATTGAGATTATTGATCCGTTCGTAGCTTCTTTTTAGCGCTTTTTTGCTGTAAAGGTCCCCTTCCTCAAGTCGCATCTCGCGACGTATCACCTTGTCGCGGGTCTTACTGTTTCCCGTGATGTCTATCCTCCCGATGTGTACTTCGCCGCCTTCCTGAATATCGATCTGGATGGCAACGGTTTTTTTATCCTGGTCAATGTTGAACTGCGGTATGACGTTTGCGAAGGGCCGCGCTATGCTGTCGTAGCGGTCCATGATCCTGGTAACATCCTGACGGAGCATATCTCTGTTGAAGACATCACCCTTTGCCAGTTTGATCTCTTTCGATAGCTCTGCCTCGGAGATAAGTGCGTTTCCCTTCACCGTTACGGAACCAACCCGGAACTGGTCGCCTTCTTTTATATTGATGCGTATGACGAGCTCGTTCTTTCTGGTAAACGTTTTGGGTGGACCCCAGAAATAACATTCACGAAACGTATAGGTCTTTGGCTGGATGACTGGTTCATCAACCACGACCTGGATGTAGCCTTTGTTGTAATAGAGGTTCCTGATGGTCTCAATGTCCTCCTTGAGCTCTTCCATCCTCAATGTTCCGCTGTGGCCATAGAAGCTATAGAACGAACGTTCCTGGTTCTTGAGGGCGTCCTTGATCTCCTTCGCCGAAAGGGCCTTATTGCCGAAGATGATGACTTCTTCTAATCGAACCTTTTTCCCCTCCTCAATATAAAAGGTAACGTTCCGGTCGCCGTTGCGCTGTTCGGTTACGACGGGCACAACGATGGCGTCGTAAAACCCGTCGTCCTGGTATTTGAGCCGTATTTTCTCGGCATTGTCATTGATGAGCTGCATATTGAAGGCGGTCCGTGGGAGCAGCGTCAGATTTTCTTTCAGCTTTTCCGTCGTCAGTTCATCGTTGCCCTCGAAGGTAATTTCACGAATGAGCGGCTTTTCCTTGACGGAGAAGATGACCTTGAGCCCATCTTCAAAACCCTCGGTCCTTACCTGGACGTCTTCAAAATGCCCGAGCTGATAGAGCGCCTTGATGTCTTCACGGATCACAGACGGTGAAAAGACATCACCTTCCTTTGTTTTGATCTTGGCAAGGATCGTCGAGGTCTCGATTCTCTTGTTGCCCTGCACTTCGATCAAGGTCACCTTTGTGTCAAAAGCCGCACTGATATTCGCAAAAAAACACAATAACAGGAACGTCAGCACTCCGATAGGAGCGCGGTATTTATACACGATTAGAGCTTCCTCCGTTCACCGCATAAGAACGGAATACTATATCATGGGGCGGGGAATGTGTAAACATAAAATTTATACTGATAGCCGTGCCAAGGCTTCATTCGACAGGAGAATTCCGCTGTCGGTGAGCCTCAGGCGCCCTTCCGCTAAACTGAGAAGTCCGGCATCCCTGAGAGGGATTGCATTCCTCTCAAGCTGTCCCAGAAGGTCGGCGCCGAACTCCAGTTTGAATCGAACAAGGTCAAGTCCCTTCATGGTCCGGAGTCCCAGAAGGATTGTTTCCCTCGCTGATGGTATTGGGCCGATCGTTTCCCGGGCATCGATAACGGAACGGCCGTCTGAGAGTCGTTGCGAGTATTCCACTGTATCGGAAACATTGGCAGAGCGCGTCCCCGAGATGAACGACCATGCACCGGGACCGAGACCGAGGTATTCTCCCCGGTCCCAATAGTTCATATTATGCCGGCACTCGTATCCGGGCAGGGAAAAGTTCGAGATCTCATACTGTCCGTAGCACGCGTTGTTCAGTGTTGCCACAGCGCTTTCGTACATTGCCGCGACGACCTCATCATCAGGCATCGTGAATCCGCCTGCCTCAGCCTCCCGCTTGAGCTGTGAACCATCGTCAAGCGAGAGACTGTAAGCCGATACGTGCTCGGGTTTGAGCGCGATGACCGCGCCGAGGGTCTCCTCCCAATGGGTCATGGCTTGTCCCGGAATTCCATAGATCAGGTCTACGCTGATATTTCTGAATCCAGCGATTCTTGCGAGTCTGAACGCATCAGCGGCCTGCTCCCCCGAGTGAATCCTGCCCAGGGTTTGAAGAATCTCGTCCGAGAAGGACTGTACGCCCAGGCTAAGCCTGTTAACCCCCTGTGCAAGTAAAAGCGAGAGTTTCTCACTCGTGACCGTGTTCGGGTTTGCCTCCACCGTAAATTCCACATCATCATCGAGCGGGAAATATTCCCTGATGACTCTTATGAGCAGCACAAGCTGCAGGGGAGAAAGAACGGTCGGTGTGCCTCCACCAATATAAACGCTGCCAAAGGGCCTATGGATGAAATCTTCCCGATACTTTGCCGCTTCGTTTTTAAGGTCGGATATGAATCCATCAGCTCTGTCGGGTGAATACATTGTCGAATAAAAGCCACAGTACCGGCATTTTCCGACGCAGAAAGGAATATGGATGTACAGAGATAACATATTGTTTTTTCGGTTAACGATACGGATAAGACAAAATCGGATGTGTCATTCCGGGGGATGTTGCAACCCGGATGCCGTAGGCAAAAAGCCTGAAGACTGGAGGTTGACGTGTCCTATAAACCGTTCAGCATGCACTCAATCTATTCACCTTCAGTCTGCCCACCTGAGTAGTTACGTAATCTGATTTTTTTAGTTATTCGATGTTACTTCGCATTTCGGGTAACGGTGAAAATCAGCGCGGACTCATCACAATCAGGGAACTTGACGCAGTTCAGACAGTCGGTCCATATCTTATGAGGAAGCTCCTTCTTATCCACATCGGTAAAACCGAGCTTTCTGAAAAAGCCGGACTGATAGGTCAGCACAAACACGCGTTCAACCCGAAGTTCAGCGGCCTCTTCCAGGCATTGTCTTACCAGTTCAGCGCCGATACCGCGCTTGATCCGGTCCTGCCGCACGGCGAGAGAACGTACCTCGGCAAGTCTGTCCCAGCTTACGTGGAGCGCGCACACGCCGACGAGCGAACCATTGTCCTCATAGACGTGAAAATCCCGGAGATGTTCGTAGAGCTCGTTCAGGGTGCGGGGCAGCATCTGTCCCGAATCCGCATAGTTGTTGACGAGCGATTGGATCGCCTTCACATCCATGAATGTTGCTTTGCGTATCATGGGGGGAAATTACGCTGTTGAGGGGATAAAGTCAAACAAAAAGTGGCAGTTTTCCTGCGGCAAGCTACCAACACGTTACGAATCCAGCACCTCTCTCACCTTCCTTAAGAGTGCTATTGGTGAACAGGGCTTTGGGATAAATTCAAAACCTTTTTTAGTGATTTCCTCTTTATTTATAAAAAGCACCAGGATAACCACTTATAAAAAATATATAATTCCCTCGTATAGAAGAACAATCTTTGCTGAGGTTCGGGAACCGAGGCAACAAAAAATAAAATGTCTGTTATAGTGACCTTTATTCAAAATCTATACAGTAAGGATAAATAATTGTTGACAGAAGTGGCAATGATATGCCGTTACCATTGAACCCCTCAGGATGCGGTGTAACCATTTAAAATAGCTGCAATTTTATTCTATCACATTAAATGACAAGACAAGCGCGCGGTCAAGCAAACGACTCCTGTCTCATCATGAGTTTAACATCAACAAGGTTCTCTTTATCATAGAATTTCATGACATGGCTGTTGTGAAATCTCTTTGCCGAACTCATAGGAGACCGCAACAGAGGCGTTGATCTCGATAGTTGCAGGTGAACGACGTCTTAACATGCATGATCACCAATAAGCAAAAGGACTATTGACTTTAACACATTGATTGGAGTATATTTTAAACAAGAGTAACGAAATTCATTGCTATGAAGGTGGTTCCTCTAATATGATGTTCGAAAAATTTACGGAACGCGGAAGAAAAGTAATCGTCTACGCAAGGGAAGAGGCAGAGCGGCTCCAGAACGATTATCTGGGAACAGAGCACGTCCTTCTCGGCACACTCCGTGAAGAAGATGGCATCCCGGTTGCCGTTCTCCGCAAAATGGGCATTGATGTCGATCAGATCCGCATGGAGGTGGAACGCAACCTGCCCTCGAGCGGGAATACCCTGACCTTCGGCGACATACCCTTTACTCCCCGAGCAAAAAAAGTCCTTGAATATGCCGTTGAGGAAGCGCGTCTTCTCGGGCATAACTATATCGGCAGTGAACACCTGCTCCTCGGGCTCATCCGCGAGGAAGAAGGTATCGGCGGCAAGATCCTCCGCAGTTTCGGCGTTAACCTGCTCGGATCCCGCCAACTGGTCATCAACTACCTTCGTCGTGCAGCGACCCAGGTGACCGCAAAAAAGAGCCCCACGCCGGCCCTCGATGAATTCAGCAGGGACCTTACCCAACTGGCAAAGATCGGGAAGCTCGATCCGGTCATCGGACGGGATCAGGAAATTGAACGTCTTCTTCATATCCTCTCCCGCAGGACCAAAAACAATCCGGTCATTATCGGCGAGCCCGGCATCGGCAAAACAGCCATCGTTGAAGGGCTTGCTCAGCGGATCGTCAATTCAGACGTTCCGGAGAACATGCTGAACCGTCGTGTGGTATCGCTCGACCTGGGCGCCCTGATCGCAGGCACCAAATACCGCGGCCAGTTCGAGGAACGGCTCAAGGTCGTCATGAAAGAGATCATCCAGGCTGATAATATCATCCTGTTCATAGACGAGTTGCATACGCTAGTGGGTGCGGGCGCTGCTGAAGGCTCCATCGATGCGTCGAGCATGCTGAAGCCTGCCCTGGCGCGCGGTGAGGTCCATTGCATCGGAGCAACCACGCTTGATGAGTTCCGGAAGCACATCGAGAAGGACGGCGCGCTCAAACGGCGGTTCCAGCCGATCTATGTGCAGCCGCCAAGCGTTGATGAGACCATTAACATCATCAAAGGCCTCCGGTCAAAGTACGAATTACACCATAAGGTCAAGATCACTGATGAGGCTGTTGTCGCTTCCGCTCATCTCTCGGACCGTTATATGACTGATCGGTTCCTTCCCGATAAGGCCATCGACGTAATCGACGAGGCGGGAGCAAAGGCGAAGCTCAAACGCTATACCTACCCCTCAGAGATGAAGGTCATAGAGAAGAAACTCAAAAAACTCGAACAGGAGAAGAACCTGTTCTCGCGGATCAAGGATTACGTGCGAGTGGAATCAATCCAGGAAGAGGAAGACCGTCTGCGCGAAACACTCGACGGCATTCACAAGGACTGGAAGGACGACCAGGAGAAAAATATCCCCGTTGTCGATGAAGAGGAAATTGCGTTGATCGTGTCACATATCACCGGCATTCCCCTTTCGCGGCTTGAGGAAAAAGAGGCGTCCCGCCTTCTCAGGATGGAAGAAGAGATCCACAAGAGAATCGTGGGACAGGACGCGGCGATCGATGCGGTGTCCCGCGCCATTCGCCGTTCACGGGTCGGACTCAAGACGCGCAAGCAGCCCATCGGTTCGTTCATCTTCCTCGGCCCCACCGGCGTCGGCAAGACCGAACTCGCCCGGTCGCTCGCGCAGTTCCTGTTCGATACCGAAGATGCGCTCATTCGCGTCGACATGTCGGAATATATGGAAAGGTTCAGTTCGTCCCGGCTCGTGGGATCACCTCCAGGGTATGTCGGGTATGATGATGGCGGTCAGCTGACGGAAAAGATCAGGCGCCGTCCCTACTCGGTCGTGCTCTTTGACGAGATCGAGAAGGCCCATCCGGATATTTTCAACATGCTTCTCCAGGTCCTCGATGACGGCTTTATGACGGACAGCTTCGGCAGAAAAGTGGATTTCCGCAATACCATCATCATTATGACATCGAATCTCGGCGCCAGAATGATCGATAAGGATACGACGCTGGGCTTCCAGCAGGCAAGTGCCAGGACGCAATATGATAAAATGAAGGACAATGTCACGTCGGAGCTCAAGAAATCGTTCAACCCCGAATTTTTGAACAGGATTGACGATGTGGTTGTTTTTCATCCGCTCACGAACGAGCATCTCATCAAGATCGTGGACATGCTCGTACTTGAGCTGAATAACCAGATGATGCATGACCGGAACATTGAGCTCGAGGTAAGTCAGGAAGTGAAGGAGTGGCTCATTCAGGAAAACTTCCAGCCCACCTACGGCGCGAGGCCCATGCGCCGGGCGATCCAGAAGTATCTCGCAGATCCCCTTTCAGAGGATATCCTGAGAGGACGATTTAAAGACACCCATAAGGTACTGGTGACATTCAAGGACGGTGCAGTTGATTTTCAGGAAGCGGAGTCAGTTGTGCTCGCCAACGTCTGAGCTGTGTCTTACTATTGTTTCTTCATTACCTTTCACACCTAACCTCTAACGCCCTTGCAGTCTTCACTATCTTTGATCTGTAAGTTAAAAGCCACAGCAAGACAATTGCTCGGCCGCAGGATCTTGCCCTGAAGATTTCCGCTCTGGCATCCTCGTTCCTGATGCCTCATAAGAAAATGTTACCGAAAGATAGCTTATAGGGTTATTGGGGGAAGATTCGTTTCAGCCTTTCCTCCATGGCTTTTCTTAGTTCAAAAGGGTTCAAGGTTTTGAACTGATCCGT
>Ga0210377_10000131_pt1 | contig 68866 bp, 64 predicted proteins | sample PLM4_65_b1redo_FD_155480 | JGI IMG/M metagenome (GOLD analysis project Ga0210377, IMG submission 155480) | Groundwater sediment microbial communities from an aquifer in East River, Colorado, USA - PLM4_65_b1 redo | ecosystem: Environmental > Terrestrial > Soil > Riparian zone | place: USA: East...
GTTATTCGGGGCGAGAGATCGCAGCGTATTTGCGGAAAGACCCTGCGGCTGTGACTGCGTATCTCCGTAGTGGCGCGGATGTTCAAAAAGAGGTAATGGTTGTTGCAGCGGCTTTAAAGAAAGAGTATATAACTCAATCTTTAAGTCTGACCCCATACGACTCCCTGGCAATTATTGCGTTTGTTCTTCAATTTGCTAAATGTCCACGATGTGGGCACTATTTTCAATTCAGAGGAGCACTGCCAGGGCATCTTGGAGATACCGGAAGTGAGAAAGTAAATCTCTTGTTCGGTGGAGGCTATCATAATATCCTTAGCAATAAATGTCTCAATTGTGGCCTTAGCATTAAAGCTAAGGGGCATCTAAAGGGGTCACTTCTTTGGCCTTGACAAGAATAGCAAGTATAAAGAAACGACCCTAATTATTTAATGAGCGCGTCACCAAGCTCATAGAGGAATTGACGCCGTCGGATGGTCCCGGTATTCAATACATCATTGTGGATAAAAACAGCGTTATTTTTGAATATAGTTCCGGGCTGTCTGACATACAAAACCGGACGCCGTTACGTTTGAACCACACCATGGCGGCGTTTTCCATGACCAAAACAATAACGGCGATTGCCGTATTGCAATTGGTAGAAAAACAAGTAATTACCTTAGACGATAAGGTAAGCAGATATGTAAAGCATCCTTACAACTCGGATATAACGATAGGGCAGCTCTTAAATCACACATCCGGAATTCCCAATCCCATTCCATTGAAATGGGTGCATCTGGCAAAAGATGACGATATCTTCAACGAAGATGCAGCTCTCGCCCTTGTTTTAAGAGAGAATCCGAAGTCTAATTGCGCCCCAGGAATAAAATATCAGTACTCGAACATTGGATATTGGCTGCTGGGAAAGATCATTGAAGCGGCAACCGGGCAACAGTATCGAGAGTATGTAAAGCAGAACATCTTCCAGCCCCTGAAATTGGGACCTGCTGAAATTGATTTCAAAATAAATGAGCCCTCGAATCACGCGAAAGGATATTTGGCAAAGTGCTCTTTTCTCAATCTCTTTAAGAGTTTTGTAACGAAGCGAGAGGTATGGGGCGAATATGAAGGCAGGTGGCTTCACATTAAGGATGTCTACCTCAATGGCCCGGCATTCGGCGGCGTTATTGGTTCCGCTAAGGCATTCAGCCGGATCCTGCAGAATTTATTATCTGATGAATCCATTTTGATCGGGGAAAATGCAAAACAGCTTCTTTATGAACCGGGAAGAACTGATTCAGGCAGACGTATCCCCATGACGTCAGGGTGGCATATCGGAGACCTGAACGGACTGAGGTATTTTTATAAAGAAGGCGGCGGGGCAGGCTTCCACAGTGAAATGAGAATTTATCCCTCTGCGGGTCTGGCATCTGTCATAATGACCGGCAGAACATCCTTTAATTCAAGGAATGAACTGAGCAGAATTGACCTGAACTTTATCATGTGACGTGGTTCCAACATACGCACCAAAGGCGGCGCGTCATCGGCGCGTTGATTTTATCGACTGCATAATGCAGCGTGAACCATACACAAAGGAGTAAATATGAAATTGGAAATCAGCTTGCATTTTGTATTGATTTTATTTTCAGTGATGGTATGGCTCAGCGCAATATATATGAAGATAGTTATTCATCAGTTAAAAAAACAAATTAGCGCGGCAAAGAATATGGACTATTTAGGCAAATCACGATGTGAGAGTGCCAATAGAAATTTTAATATAATGAATAAGTTTTACAAAATTGTCTTTATAGGTTTACTAATTTTGATAGCTGTGTTTATTGGTGATGAAGCGTTTAGAATGTTTGTTTATTTTAGTAATGCCTCGGCAAGGGATGAAACGATTATCCAATTGCTGCCTAAACTCTTTAACGTTAATTTGTTTTTAGGATTCTTCGCGTGTAGTGGTTTCTCGTACATGGTTCGTAACGTCCGTGACTACAGCGGTGATCTTGTAAGAAAATGCAAAGAATTAAACCAATAAAACCCTCAAAAAATTTCAACTACGCCGTCGAGCGGGTCGCTGAAAGACGCGCCCCTCCCGCCGGCGGTTGGTTAATTAAGAAATGATAAAACGGTTATCAAAACTATTTTTGCAGATTATTGCGCTAAGCGTAACAATTGGAATACCCATTGTTGCCACACATGACGCGATGCATCCATGGCCTCCAGCTATAAAATTGATCGATCAAGAACGATCTGGATACATACCAATTGCTGCCGGGATAGCTGCAACAGGTTCAACAATTACTCAAGAATCCTACATTCTGATTCCGAAACGATTTACTTCGCCGGCAATTTTAACCGTTAAACAGACTGATAATGGCAGAACAACAGCGGATAAGGATACGTTGTCGTTTTGGTTTGTCTTTGCCTTCTTTCTTTATGGCTTATATGTCATCTTCGATTTTACTCGCTGGCTATTGATAAAACTGAAAGGTAAACGAGGTTCTTTACGTAGCAAATGAAACCAACAAGCCGGTCCACAGCGCCGCGCCAGAAGGCGGCGCGTGACCGCGAGTTATTCTACAAAAGGATGTCGATTGCTGAATGTTTTCGTAGATGCTGACGCATGCCCTGTGAAGCAGGAAGTCTACCGGGTTGCAGCCAGGTATCATATAGGTGTCACCTTGGTGGCCAACTCCTGGATGCGCGTCCCCACAGAGGATGGAATCGTACTTCAGGTTGTCGGCAATGGGCTGGATGAGGCCGACAACTGGATTGTTTCCAATGTCACTCCCCACGACATCGTGGTCACGGCTGATGTTCTTCTCGCGAGCCGATGCATCAAGGCTGGTGCGTACGCAATCGGCCCAACGGGCAAGGCCTTCACCGAGGAAAACATCGGAGATGCTGTTGCAACCCGTAACCTGCTTGCAGAGCTGCGTGAGAACGGCGAGATCACTGGAGGGCCGGCGCCCTTCTCCAAACGCGACAGGTCAAGCTTTTTGCAGCAACTGGACCAGGTGATCCAGATGGTTCGGCGCGAACATCCCGGCAAAATCGGCTAACGGTGTGCGCTGAGTTAGTTACGAATCAAATTCTACTCAAAACGGCAAGAATATTTTGCCACGATGGCCAAGAGGAGGGCCACTCTGAGGCACGAAGACACAAAGTACGGCCTTAATCCAATTATTAAAACAGTATCTTAAGCAATTTTTGTTTTTCTTCGTGACTTCGAGTCTTCGTGGCAAATTTTGATTCCGGATATGCGACTTAATCAAGAGCAATACTAAAGAACACGGCATTGTTCGCCACACTGTACTTCGGCACGGCCATATCAACCTGCGCCCACATCGACGCGCCAAAAAGCGGCGCGTGACCCGCGTCTTTATCTCCTAGCAAACACAGCATCGATAGTTGTAAAATACCGGACTGAAGCGCATCTATAGGAGGTCGTATGAAAACAACCCTCATTGCAACCGCACTGCTGTCGCTGACCATTGCCGTACCTGCATTCGCCGCAGACGGCGCACAGGCGGCCGATACTCAAAGCCAGGCCGTCGTGCTCTTTGAGCAGGGAAGCAGCTTCCTTCTGGACAAGAAGCATGAAGAGGCCAAAAAGGCTTTCCGCGAAGCGAGTGCTCTGGACCCGAACTACGTGGAAGCGTACGACGGTCTGGGGAAGATCCTGGTGCTGCAGCAGAAATACGACGAAGCGGTAAAGGAGTTTTCCAGGGCCCTGGAGCTTTCGCCCGGTGACGTCACGGCGTACTTTAACCGCGGTGTCGCCTTGTATCATCTGGGAAAGCTGGACGACGCAGTCCGTGATTTTACCGAGGTCATCCGTGTCTACCCGAAAAATCAGGCTGCGTACAATATCCGCGGCATTGCCAGGTTCGAGCAGGGAAAGCTCGACGAAGCGATCGAAGACTACACGAAGGCCATCCAGCTCAATCCCGGCTATGCCAAGGCATACAACAACCGGGCGATCACCTATTTGAAGCAGGGCAAAAACGCCGAAGCGGCGCGTGATTTCGCCGGGGCCGGACAGCCCATGCCCGGACCTGCGGAAAAACGTCCCAGCCAGTGTGCCTTTTAACGACCTTCTCTGATCTACTTGATCGCACCACAGGCAACACGAGCTCCGCCGCCGCCCAAAGGAGCGGGCTGATCGGAATAACTGTCCCCGCCTGCATGGATCATGATCGAGCGGCCCTTGACATCGGACAGTTTGAGCCGCGGCGCAACGACGGCGGTTGTGGCCGTTCCATCAGCCCCGGCCGTGAGCGCCGGGAGGTCGCCGAGATGTCCCTTCCCCTCGTAGCCCTCATGTTTGCCTGTTCCGGCCGGATCATAATGCCCGCCTGCCGCAAGACCGGGAACCTGCTTGCCGTCCTTCATCCCTGCCGCACAGTCCGGGTTCTGGTGAACATGGAACCCATGCAAGCCCGGCGTGAGATCGGTGAGCTTCGGGGTAAAAATCAGCCCTTTCGGCCCCTCGGAGATCGTGATCGTACCGATGTCCTTGCCGAGGCCCTGCTCATTGACCAGGTTCATCTTTACCACCACGTCAGCGGCGAACACCGGGACGGCCGCCAAAACGCCCAGGACCGCCACTGCAGTCAAAAGTAGCAAAAGTTCTCTTCTCATTGTATATTCCTCCTTCGCAGGATTTGAGAGCACACCTGTCATCAGGATAAATTCTGCACACCTGACTGATTTAAGTCTAAAACCGCCTTCCCTTGTTGTCAAGGAAGGATAGGGTTTTCCGTCGGCCCCGCCCGCGGAATATTCATTGACGAGTTGCTTTTGTTTTGTTATGGTCAACGGGAGCATCAATGTATCCTGTCGTACTCGCTGACCACTGAACTGCACTGCAGCGCTGAGCCTGCCCACTAGAGGAGACCGCCGTGACCGCTAAAAAAAATATCTACATCCTTTCCGATGCCACGGGCCAGAGCGGCCTGCACATTCTACGGGCGGCCCTGGTGCAGTTCAAGCATGCCCGGACCAAGATCATGGTCTACCATGACGTCGACTCCAAGGCCGGGCTCAAAAAGCTGCTCGATCAGTCGAGGGCGGACAAAGCGCTCATCGCCTTCACCTTTGTAAAAAAAGAGATGCGGGACTTTACCGAAGAGTACTGCAAAAAGAACGATATTTTCCACCTGGACATCCTGGGCCCGCTCATCAACACGCTTTCGTCCTACCTGAAACTGGAGCCGCTCGAGACCCCGAGCCTGCTCAGAAAGGTCGATGAACACTATTTCAAGCGCATCGACGCCATTGAATACACCCTGGGCCACGATGACGGCAGAGGCGCGGAGCGGCTGAAGGAGGCGGATATCGTGCTCGTCGGGCTCTCGCGGACGTCCAAAACGCCGACCTCCTTCTTCCTGGCGCAGGAAGGATACAAGGTCGCCAACGTCCCCATTGTTCCTGGCATTCCCCTGCCTGAGGAGCTTTTTAAGATCGACCAGCACAAGGTCATCTGCCTCAACATCGACCCCGAGGTGCTCCAGAAGATCCGCAGGGTGCGCCAGAAGAATTCCAACCTGAAACCCAGCTACAGCGATCTCAGAAAGGTCTTCGCCGAGGTCGAATATGTCCGGGACCTGGCCAAAAAGCACCAGAGCTGGAAGGTCTTGGATACGACGAACAAGTCCATAGAAGAGTCTGCCTGGGAGATCATCCACCATGTCTTCGGCGATGATCATGAGGAATATAGCTAGAGGCTGTATTTATTCATCGTCTCAAAATAAAAACGATATAAATCTGAACCCACCTCCCCAACCCCTTTAACATCTCCCCTCACCCCAGCCCCTCTCCCCCAGTGGGAGAGGGAAAAAGGGAGAGGGGACTTAATCTATCGAGGGGCTACAGTTGCATAAAATCCCTCCCCTTGCCAAGGGGAGGTTAGGTGGGGTGGTTCAAAGGTGTTCTCCCGTCTTTCACCACCCCGCCTCGCCGCATACCACCCTTCCCTGCCGCAGAATCCCCATAGTTTCCTTGACTTTTCAGCGCATGGAATGCTATTATCCAGCCTGTTTTGCATCATAACAAGAAGGGGCGTGGCATCGTGAAATCATTGAAAAAGACGCATACCTGCGGAGAATTGCTCAAAAAGGATGTAGGCTACAACGTAACGCTCATGGGCTGGGTCAACACCCGGCGCGACCATGGCGGGCTCGTGTTCATCGACCTCCGCGACCGCACCGGCATCACGCAGGTGGTCATTAACCCCGAGACGTCGGCCGACGCCCATGCGCTGGCCCATGACATCCGGAGCGAGTTCGTTATCGCCATTACCGGCAAGGTGGCCCCCCGGCCGGAGAACACGGTGAACGCCAAGCTCCCGACCGGCGAGATCGAAGTGCTCGTGAGCACCCTTACGGTCCTGAACCCGTCAAAACCGCTGCCGTTCATGATCGAGGACGAAAGCGATGTATCCGAGAGCCTCAGGCTCAAGTACCGCTACCTGGACCTTCGGCGGCCCAGCCTCCAGAAGGTGCTGATGACGCGCCATACCATCACCAAGACCGTGCGGCGGTTCCTGGACGACCACGGCTTCATCGATATCGAGACGCCCTTTCTGACGAAGAGCACGCCCGAGGGCGCGCGCGATTACCTGGTCCCGAGCCGCGTCAATCCCGGCATGTTCTATGCGCTGCCGCAGTCGCCGCAGCTCTTTAAGCAGATCCTGATGGTCGCCGGGTTCGAGCGCTATTATCAGATCGTGAAATGCTTCCGCGACGAGGACCTCCGCGCGGACCGCCAGCCCGAGTTCACCCAGATAGATCTTGAGATGTCCTTTGTGGAAGAGAACGACGTCATCACGCTCATGGAAGAGCTGCTGGCCGGGGTCTTCAAGGCGGTCAAGGGCATCGAGCTCAAGCTGCCCTTCCCGCGGCTTCCCTACCACGAAGCCATGGACCGCTACGGCTCGGACAAGCCCGACACCCGTTTCAATCTCGAGCTGAAGGACATCTCGGACATCGCCAAAGCGTCCGACTTCAAGGTGTTCCTGCAGGCAGTGGAACTGGGCGGCCAGGTGCGGGGCTTTGCCGCGCCGAAGATGGCGGGCCTTTCGCGCAAAGAAGTGGACGACCTCACGAACGAGGCAAAGATCTTCGGGGCAAAGGGACTGGCCTGGATCAAGGTGACCGACTCCGGCTTTGAATCGCCCATTGCGAAGTTCTTCAAGGACGGCCAGGTCAAGGCCATAGCCGAGCGGCTCAATGCAAAGCCGGGCGACCTTATGATGTTCATTGCCGACAGCCCCAAGATCGTGGCGGAAACGCTGGGCTATCTGCGGCTGCTCCTGGGCAAACGGCTGAACCTCATCGACGAGAACAAGTTCAATCTCCTCTGGGTCACGGACTTCCCCCTGGTAGAATGGAACCCCGAGGAGAAGCGCTACGACGCCATGCACCATCCCTTTACGGCCCCCCGGGACGAAGATCTGGAATTCATGAAGACCGATCCGCAGAAGGTCAGGGCCAAGGCCTATGACATCGTGCTGAACGGCTCCGAGATCGGCGGCGGCAGCATCCGCATCCACCGCTCCGAGATCCAGTCGCAGATGTTCGGGCTCCTGAACATTGCCGAAGAGGACGCGCGCAAAAAGTTCGGGTTCCTGCTCGAAGCCCTCGAGTTCGGCGCGCCGCCCCACGGCGGCCTGGCCTTCGGGCTCGACCGCTTGACGGCCATCCTGACAGGCGCCACTTCCATCCGCGACGTGATCGCGTTCCCGAAAACGCAGAAAGCCATCTGCGTCATGACCGAGGCCCCGTCGAAGGTCTCGCCCGTACAGCTCCGGGACCTGTCGATCAAGCTGAATGTAGTGGAGTAAGGCAGTATTCAGGGTACAGGGGTCAGGGTCCAGGGGTCAGCTGTTCATTCTCCTGACTACTGACTCCTGACTACTGACTCCTTTTTTTCGAGGTTCTCATGATTTGCATGGTCTGCGGCAAGGAAACCGCGCTCCACTTCGGTTGACGAACGGTGACTATACGCTGCACGGTGTGCGGCAAGGATTTTTCGATCAAGGAGTACAGCGACGAACTCGACGAGAACATGTGGGAGATGATCTCCCGGCGTCCCTGCAACCGGGCATAGGTGAGTCAACACCCGGATAGTTGCAATTAGTATTTACAGGCCGGGCGAAAAGTCGTAACATGGCGAAATATTTTTTGCAGGTACGGACTGAGTGTGAACAGCAGATATTTTACAACATCATTGCTTTTGACGGCATTTCTTGCGATCGTTCTTGCGGTATCCGGCTGCGCGAAAGCTGACAACAGCCTGTCCCCTTCGAGGCAGTTCACGGACATCATTACCAGCTTTCCTGCGTCCCAGGAACAGCTTTTGTTCCCGGACCTTACCAAAATCCCGGCGTCTCTTGCTGCAACGACCCGTCCCGCGTCCGATTCAGATGTCTATGTCATTGTCCATCCGGCCTATGCGGTATTTTTTCAAAGCCTGGGCAAGGAGCATTTCGCCGAGGCCAAGTACCAGCTTCTCAAGAAGCAGTTCGAGACCGAAAAGGAGTTCATCGCCAAAAAGGCCGCGTCAGGCGCCACCATCATCCTGGTCCTGCCCGGGAAAGCGCCAAACGGCGATTTTCCCGCTACCTATCCTTCTTACCGGAATTACCTCAACAAGACCGCAGGCGCAGGAAATTCGGTGTTCTTCATCTATTCCGACACCTCGAGCAGCGGCGCCATTCCCGAGGACGAAATGATGAGCCTCTACTACTTTATCCGCGGACTGAAGCCGGCACGGGTAATGGTCGCGGGAGGATATATCGGCAGGTGTCAGCGGGAATTCTACAATGAGCTCACCAACTACATCGAAAAATCCCAGGTCTTTATCGTACCGCAGCTTTCGACCATTTCTCCCGACGATGTAACGGAACAGGAAGCGGAACAGATCCTGAGAGGCTTGGAGCTGCACGATTATACGCTGATAAAACAGTTCATCGATAAACGAACGGGCGCATCGGCAAATATCCTGCCGCTCCCTTAATCACGAAGTTGAGAAGTTCAGAAGTTGGGATGTTGAGCAGAAACTTCCTACCGGCACTACTTCCCTCCTAACTTCCCAACTTCCCAACTTCCTGGCTTCCAGCTCTGCGTTTAGCCGTTATCTCCCCGCCCTGACCGCCTCTTCCGACCAGAGCATCAGTTCATCCGCGTCCTCCACCACCTCGGCAGGAACTTCATAATAGTTCTTGAGCGTCTGTTTGACGCTCGGCTTGAACGGCTTCATCCCCCGTTCCCGGTACCGGAGCTGTGTTGAGGGATCGGTCTTGAAGTACAGCCTGCCTTTGAAAATAATGCCGAAGAACGCCTGTTCCCGATACAACCCGTACCCGCCGAACATGGAGCGCGAAACGACATTCCCCGGGCCGCTTAACTGATCAATGACGAATTCCTTGAACGTGTCGTCCTTTTGAGAGAGCATGGAAACCTTTTTTGGATTCTGCGAATTCCAACCAGGCAGATATATGCGGCCTCAACAGACCGGATACCTGCCCTCGCTCAACTCCCTGCAGAATCCCCCGATCGCCGCCAGTTCACGCTCCACGATCTGCTCCACCCGGCGCGAGACGTCCTTCACTGTCAGTCCGGGTTGGAGCACGATCTGGGCCGCTGCCAGCTGCGGCTCGTTGATCGGCGTACCGATCCTGCTCACGAGATAGACATAGACCTCGCGCATGCCTTCGACCTCGTTATACAGCTTTTCCGCGATCTTGTGCGAGAGCACGTTGTAGATCTTCCCCACATGGCTCACGGGATTTTTGCCTGCCGCGGCTTCGGTGCCCATGGGCCGGTTCACGGAGATGAGCCCGTTCACCCGGTTCCCGCGGCCCACCTGCCCCGAGTCAGCGTCCTCGGCTGACGTGCCGAGCAGGCTCAGGTAGATGCCGTCCAGGCCCTTGCCGGGCTCGTCGAGCGTATTGTAGTTGATGCGAATGTCCTTGAACCCCTCAAAGCGCTCCACGAACCGCTCCATGTTCATGGTAACCAGTTCCTTGCGCTCGAAATATTCCCTTTCCGACGCGATCTCCCGGCACAGGAGCGGCATGGCCACGGTCAGGTCCAGGACGCTCCCCTGCCGCAAGGCCATCACCTTCACGTCCTCGCCGGTCTCGGAATGGACGCTTTTGAACTGGTGAGAATTAAGGTGCCGTTCCAGAGCAAGGACCGCCTCTTCGGTCGGGCTGAGCGGATAATAGCCGACCGTGGCGGACGTATCATTGGCGCCCATCACCGCTCCGGGCCGGGAAAATATATTCGTCAGTTCTTCTGAACCGGGCGCGAGCATCACCCGATAGTTCATGTGGTCCACAGGGTCCACGAAGCGCATGTTCTTTGAAAGCCACGCGCGCGCAGCGTTGATCGCGATCTCCGGCACCGCAATGCTTTTGCCCCCGGCCTCATGCGTGGCCCGGTCGCCGATGATCAGTTCCATGGGCTTCAGCACTTCGCCGCCTTTAAAGCGTTTTTTTACCGTGCCTGCGGAGAGCAGGCCCTTGTCGATGTTATGGTGCAGAATGGCCCCGAATTCCCTGACATATGCCTGGGACAGGGCAATGGAGATGGCGTCCATCATGGAATCGCAGAGAGAATCCGGATGGCCCCGGCCCTTCCGTTCCACGATCTCAAAGGTCTGTTCGGTAATGGGTTTTCCTGAATAAGGTTCGACAAGGACCATGAAGTGATTATATCGCAAAACCGGATCACTGTCGTTTCTGGAGAGAGGGATATTTAAGAGCAGGCGTGGTGGCTCTGCTTTCAAACCACCCTCCCCAACCCCTCCTTGGCAAGGAGGGGCAGTAGAGAATCCCTCCCCTTGGCAAGGGGAGGTTAGGTAGGGGTGATTTCAGTTGAATTGCACATACAAATTAATTTACGATTCAATACACCAGGGAACACCAAGAGATGATTGCTGCTGATCCTTTCACCGCTTCCGCACCAGAAAATATAGCTCCCCTTCCTGCTGCATGTACCCTGCCGTGATCTCGGCCTCGGCGCCCTGACCGCAGAACAGGTCCACCCTGCCGGGCCCGCGGATAGCGCCGCCCGTGTCCTGGTTCATCACAAAGCGCGTAAAAGGCAGCCATTCCCTGATAACACCGTTCTCGATCATTGGTTTCTGCGTTGTAATGAGCGCGAGCCCGCCTTTGGGGAACAGCCGGGCATCGGTCGCGATGGACCTGCCCGGCGTGAGCGGCACGCCGATATTCCCCAGGGACGGCCCCATGTCCATCCGGAAGAAAACATAACTCGGGTTCTGGTTCAGGACCGCGGTCGCTTCATCGGGATGGGTCCGCAGATACTCGCGCAAGGCCTGCATGGACATGTTCTCTTTGGTCATGGCCCCGCTGTCGATGAGGACCCTGCCGATGCTCTTGTAGGGCCTGCCGTTCTGGCCGTCATAGAGCACGCTCACGATGTTCCCGTCGCCCAGGTCCGCCTTGCCCGAACCCTGCACCTGAAGAAAATAGATGTTCACGGGATCGTCGCACCAGAGGATCTCCAGGTCCCGGTCCGACAAGGCCTGCTTTTGATCGATCTCTTCGCGGGAGAAGTAGGGAATGACCCGCTTGTTGTTGAGCTTCTCGTCAAGGCGGCCGAAGAGCCTGTTCTTCGGAAAGTTGTCCCCGAACTGGGTCAGGTCGATCTCAACGATGTCGTCCGGCCTTCTATAGAGAGGATAGCGAAAGATGTCATCAGCTTTCGTCCGGCAGGTCAAAAGCGGTTCGTAATAGCCGGTGAACAGCACGTTTCCACTGTTGCCGGAACCCACCGAACGGTACAGAACAAAATCCTTTTTTATCTGCTCCGCCTTCTGGATGGTCGTAAGCGTACTGTTCTCGACAATGAGCAGGAAGTTCTGAAGGGTCACGGCCATGTCCCGGGCCGTTACGCGATCCATGCCGAAGGTAAAGAGCGTTTCCTGGGGGAGTTTCTGGTAATACTCCAGGCTCTGGCGCACGGCAGCCGCGACATCCCTGAAGTCCCCGTCATCCAGCGCAGCCGGCGCGCTCCACCACGAGATCTGCTCCAGCGCATCCTCAGGTTTCGTCACCATTGGATGGGCGCAGGCGAGGAGGGAGAGCAGGAACAGTGAAGCAATCAGGATTTTTTTCATAGGAGGAATAAGGGCGTATTCATAGTAGGTTTTAAAGCCGTCCTTGCGAGCCTAGGCGAAGCAATCTCGCAGTTAGATGTTGATCGGGAAAACGAGATTGCCACGTCGCTTCGCTCCTCGCAATGACAGCACTCGTAACCGCTTCCAGGCCATCAACAATGCTGCTTCGTTGGTCGATGGCGGGCGGGCAACCTCATTGCTGTACTTCTGCTTCAATGAACTCCTTCACCGCTTGTGCCAAGGACCCTGCCATGGCGTCTATTTTCGCTTGATCGATCACATACGACCGCTGGTCCGCGTGCCGTGCTGCGCCGAATTCGACGATCACGGCAGGGAAATCCGATGTTTCGAACAGCACGTCTTTCTTTGTCTGGACGGTTCCACAGAGCGCGGGAGCAGCGCCCTGCAGGCCCTTTTGCAGAAACTCGGACAGTCTGAGGCTTTCGCGTGCCATGGCCTCTACCCGCGGATCGGATACCGCAGCTTCCAACCCCCTCTGGTCGTGCGACTTGCGCAGGAGCGGCTGGCGTTTCGCATAATAGAGCTGGACGCAGTCCCGGCCCTGGGCCTTGAGCCTGAGCGAAAGGTAGATATGAGCGCCCTTCTTCTTTGCATAGAACCACCGGTCGCCGGAAGGGATAAAGATGTCCTCGTCCCGTGAAAGAAAGGTCTCGATCTTAAGGTCCTTTAGTTCCCGCTGGATCGCCCGGGCAAGAGCGAGCGTCACATCCTTCCCCTTGCTCTTCCGGTCAATGGCCGGTCCGTTCTCCCGGCCGCCATAATGGGGATCAAGATAGACAACAGCATAGCGACGCTCTTGCGCATCCGCGGCATGCGCTTCCAGACGCGGCATGACGCTGAGCAAAGCGAGGAGGATAAGGAATGAGGTCGTTCTTTTCATAAGTATGGAGACCGTTTGCTACCTTGGTAGCATTTTTTTTTGAAAAATTTGGCTCTGCATCCCGGATAATTTAGGCTTTTCGTGCGAACTTGTCAATTATCAAATGACACGGGCGGGCTGCTTCTGCGTTGCTGTCCGCGCAAGGTGATATCCAGGGAATCCGGCCGAATTTGCTCTTGATTTCCTGCTCCCGAAGAGGGAGTATAAAGCAAGAAGTTTAAGATGTTTTTGCAGCATTTGGCCGCGAAGAGTCGAAACTTCGCGGCATTTTTATTTCCCAAAGGCAGCCGGTTCACCAGAGGGAGGTACCGGTATGGCAACACGAGGCAAGGTAAAATGGTTCAACGAATACAGGGGCTATGGGTTTCTTGAAAAGGAAGACGGCGGGAACGTTTTTGTGCACTACAGCGAGATAGAGGTCCAGGGATTTAAGACCCTCATCGAAGGGGAGGAAGTGACCTTCGAGGTTGAGGAAACTCCGCGAAAGGACCCAAAGCGTCGCATGTGGTAAAGCTCATCTAAGCTCTTGAGCCGTGTGCCGGAGAACACTACCCCTCTGGAGGGTTATAAGTCAGGAGGTGAGCATTATGCCGATCAGAGAACAAGTGTATGGATTTTACATTCCCACGGTCACGCTTATGGGAATTGGAGCTCACAAGGAATTGGGGAGCAGGATCAAGACACTGGGGGCGAAGAAACCCCTGATCGTTACGGACAAGGGGATCACGAAAACGGGCCTTACCCAAAAGATCGCCGACCTGGTCAGAAAGGATGCAGGATTGGAGCCGGTGATCTACGACGAGACCGTCCCGAACCCCACGGACAAGAACGTCCACGACGGTGTGGAGGTCTATAAAAAGAACGGCTGCGACATGATCATCTCGCTCGGCGGGGGAAGCCCCCACGACTGCGGTAAGGGGATCGGCCTCGTGGTCGCAAACGGCGGGAGCATCAAGGACTACGAGGGCGTCGACAAGTCCACGAAACCCATGCCGCCTTTCATCGCCATTAACACCACGGCCGGAACGGCGAGCGAAATGACCCGGTTCTGCATCATCACCGACACGAGCCGCAAAGTGAAGATGGCTATCGTAGACTGGCGCGTAACGCCTACGATCGCCATCAACGACCCGCTGCTCATGGCGGGCATGCCCCCCGGCCTCACGGCGTCCACGGGCATGGACGCATTGACCCACGCGGTGGAAGCCTACGTATCCACCATTGCCACGCCCATAACGGACGCCTGCGCTATTAAGGCCATCGAACTTGTATCCAAGAATCTGCGCGCGGCTGTGGCGAACGGCGGAGACCTGATCGCCCGGGACAGCATGGCCTATGCCGAGTTCCTGGCAGGCATGGCCTTCAATAATGCGAGCCTGGGCCACGTGCACGCCATGGCGCACCAGCTCGGCGGATTTTACGACCTTCCCCACGGGATCTGCAATGCCATCCTGCTGCCGCATGTGGAGCGCTTCAATATGATCGCCAAGTTGGATCGTTTTGCGGATATAGCAAAGGCAATGGGCGAGAACATTGAAGGGCTGTCAACCCGCGACGCGGCGGAAAAGGCGATCGATGCGATCAAGACGCTGTCGAAGGACATCGGCATCCCGTCGGGCCTCTCCGCGTTGGGCGTGAAGGAAAAGGACCTCAGGACCATGGCCGAGAACGCACAGAAGGACGCCTGCGGCCTGACGAACCCCCGGTGCCCGTCGCTGGAGGACGTGATCAATATCTACAAGGCAGCTGCGTAGAACGGAAGATACAGAATGAGTCGATTGACCCGCTCCGGAAAAGGCCGGGGCGGGTTCGTGCTGAATCTCCCGGGCCGGACTACCGCTAAACGGAAACGGTCCAAGATGAACGAAAAACTGTTGTAAAGGGAATGAGGGCAGTGCTACATTGTGGCAGGGTACGATTATGATCATCTCTGCCAGCAGAAGGACCGACATACCCGCCTTTTACAGCGACTGGTTCATGAACAGGATCAAAGAAGGTTTTGTCCTGGTGCGGAACCCCTTTAATGCGCAGCAGGTCAGCAGTGTCTCGTTGCGTCCTGATGCTGTCGATTGTATCGTCTTCTGGACCAAGAACCCCGCCAATCTCATAAGCAAATTGAATGTTCTTGACCGGCTGGGCTATCCTTATTACTTTCAATTCACGCTCACGCCCTATGGAAAAGAGGTCGAGGCGAATCTGCCTGACAAGCAGGAGCTGATCTCTACGTTCATAGCGCTGTCTAAAATGATCGGCAGGGAAAGGATCGTCTGGCGATACGATCCGATCTTAGTGACCGGCCACTTAGACCGGCAGTTTCATTTCGAGCAGTTTCAGACCTTGGCTGAAAAACTCGCGCCCTATGCCGATCGCTGCATTATCAGCTTCCTGGAGTTTTATGCAAAATCGATCAGAAACCTGAAAGACTTGAACGTTCAACGTATCCATGAGCCGGCCATGCAAGAGATTGCCGGCATATTCATGGATATCTCCCGGACCCATGGTTTGCGGCTGGAGACCTGCGCAGAGGAAATCGACTTGACCGATCTGGGGATCGCCAACGGGAAATGCATTGATGACCGGCGGATCGCCAAAATAACGGGAAGGGAATTCTCTGTTAAAAAAGCCCAAGGCCAGCGAAAGAAGTGCGGTTGTGTAAGCAGTATCGATATAGGCGCCTATAACTGCTGTTCTCATAGCTGCCTCTATTGCTATGCCAACTCCAGCAGCGGCCTGGTCAAAGCCAACGTCGCCCTGCATGATCCGGATTCGCCGTTCTTGTTAGGGCAATTACGGGATGAGGATCGACAAGGATGCGCATAGAGCAGTGTGAGTGGACAGCGGATCTACTTGAGGTCCACGACGACCAACCGGTCGTTCCCCGATTCCGCGCCCCAGACTTCGCCCGGCCGTCCCAGAAGCTGGCGCACATTCGCGCCTTTGCGATCGCTCGGAAAGCTGGTAAATCTTCCGGTCTTTTGCTCAAAGCGCACAATGGCGTTTGCTCCGAAATCCGTCAGCCAGACATCGTCCCGCTCATCCACATACACGGCATAAGCGCGGGGAGATCGCCCCGGCAGTTTCCACCACAACCACTCCCCGGTCTTCGGTTCGTAAACACTCACCTGTCCCGAGTTCCATTCGCTTACCCAGATCCTTTCCTTTGAATCGGCCCAGACGCGACGAGCGCCCTGGTCCGGAGTGGGTGGCTGGATCACGACGGCCTTGCCCGTTGCAATATCGATCCGTGCGATATGACTGCCCGCGAGCGAGGCATAATAAACGTCCCCATGTTGCGTCGCGGTGATGCCATAGGGGCCCCGGCCGCGGGGAGCATCGAACACCTGCATGTCCCCTGTTTTCGGATCAAACCGTCCGTACACTCCGCTCTGACCGGTGAACCAGAGGATGCCGTTCTTATCGAATGCCGCGGTGTTCAGGTTTGCGTATGCTTTGCTTTCGGGCAGCGGATAGACCTTGATCGCTTTTGTTTTCGGATCGACGCGCACAATGGCGTTGAGACCGCTGTCCGTCACCCATGCTGCGCTGTCAGGACCGACGATCACCCCGTGGGGCGCAGACCCGCTGCCAAGGGGGATCTCCTCAACCGTGCCTGTAGCAGGATCGAGCCTGCCGAGCGAGGCCCGGGCCTGGGCAGTGTACCAGACCGTTCCATCAGGCGCCGGAGCGACATCATGGGGCTGGGAGCCCCGGGGGACAGGGTAATAGCGGACCTCCTGCGCGCCGGAGGCCGGACCCGATGCCGTCAGGACCAGAAATGCAGAAAGAAAAAAGAGCGATCTTGCTCTTGTATTCCCGGAGTATCGCATGACACCCTCCTTCCCGAAACCTCTGTTTCATCCTTGGGCAGAGACGGAACAGAGCCTCCGTTTCATGCTATTATTATACAACTCTCACTATGAGGACGCGATATGAGGCGTTCTTTCAGCCGTTCCCGTGGAATACGGATCATCGCCGTTGTTTTCAGCTCCCGGTCAAAAGTCGCATTTCCCGTCTTTATTTTTCCGTTTTTTTCGTGTAGTATAGCGACCACTTACATTCTCGCGACCCCTTGAGGTGCTATCATGAAGCGATTTATCCTTGCCCTGCCTTTTGCTCTGCTGTTCGTGCAGGTCCCCTGCCACGCCCTGACGCTGGAAGAAGGGCTCAAAGCCGTGACCGAGAACGGACGGGATGTGAAGATCGCCCGGTCCGATGAGGCGGTGGCACGGGAAACAGTATCGCTCGCCCGCGCACCCTGGCTCCCCTCTGTAGACCTGTACGGACGCGAAACGTGGCTTAGGTACCAGCCCGAGGCAAAAACGCCGTTCGGTTCCATGCCAACGTCCCAGGACCAGTTCACGACCTATGGCGTCCGGGCCACGCAGATGCTCTACGACTTCGGCAAGACCTCGTCCTCCATTGATGCGGCTAAGTTCGGCCTCAAAGCCCGGGAGATCGGGACCGTGAGGGTGCGGAACCAATCGGCACTGGATTTTATCGTCTCCTATCTCGACCTGCTGGAATCCGAAAAGCTCCTGCATGTGGCAGGCGAAGAGGTCACGCGCTACGAAGCGCACCGGAAGGACGCTGAAGCGCGGCTCAAGGCCGGCGTCATCACGAAGAATGAAGTGCTCCAGTCCGAGGTCACGCTCGCCGACTCCCGCCAGAGGCTTCTCTCCGCCGAAGACCTCCTTTCGCTCAAAGCATCGAGGATCAACAGCCTGCTTTTGAAGCCTCTGAACGATCCCGTCCAGGCCGACGAGGTCAAGCCCAGTCCTGCCACCGGCATCACCCTGGAGGCGGCATGGGCCGCGGCAGAGATGGAGAGCTCCGATCTCAGGGAAATGGACGCGAAGATCGCGGCGAAAAGTGAGAGCGTCCGGACGATCGAAGCGGAATACCTTCCCACGTTCTATCTCTCCGGCGGCTACGAGTACCAGGAGAACAGATACCTGGTGCATCAGGACAACTGGTCCTTGATCGCCGGGGTGAACGTCAACCTCTCGTCGGGCGGAGCGAGCAGATCCAGGGCCGGCATGGCAAACAGCGAACTGCGGTCGCTCAAGCTCGTCAGGGAGAAGATGCTCGACACCGTCAAGCTCGCGGTCAAGGCAGCCTATCTCGACCAGCAGACCTCCCGTCAGAAGGTCGAGGTGGCGAATACCGCCGTCGCCGCTGCCGTGGAGAACCTGCGGCTGCATAAGCTCCGGTTCAAAGAGGGTGTGGGCACCACGACAGATGTTCTGGACGCGGTCACGCTCCTGTCGACGGCGGAATCCAATCTCTGGCGAGCGACCTATGCCATGCAGCGGGCGGAAGCAAATCTTTTGTACGCCATGGGCAAGGACCTGGTGACCGCGTACGGGAAATAGTCGCTGGGAGCACAGGCGCATAGCGCAGAGTGCATAGGGTAAAGCATTTTTTGTTCTCTGCTCCATGCCCTATGCACTATGCCCCATGCCCTATGCTCTATAGCTCTATGCAATAATCGTCAAGGAGAACAGCATGGCAGAACAACCACCGTCCAACAACGGGCAGAAAAAGAAAAAAGCCTTCATGATCGTGGGTGCAATCGTCACCATCGGTCTGATCGCCGGATACTTCATCAATGCCTACAACAAAACGCATATTTCCACCGATGACGCATTCATCGAGGGCAGCATCCACACCATCGCGGCCCGGGTCGGCGGCAGTGTCAGGACCGTTCTCGTTAACGACAACCAGCCGGTAAAGCAGGGCGACCTGCTGGTCGAGCTGGACCCCATGGACTACCGGTCCCGTGTTGAGGCTTCCCGGGCAAACCTCGAACTCCAGCGCGCTAATCTCCGCCAGGCGGAACGTGAGCTGAAGCGGGCAAAGTCCCTGTTCGACCAGGATGCCAACTCGGCAGACCGGCACGATAAGGCGATCTCGAACCAGGAGATCGCCGCCGCACAGGTAAAGCTCGCTGAGGAACAACTGCGACAAGCCGATCTCAACCTGGGGTATACGACCATTGTGGCGCCGTCGGGCGGGTATGTCACGCGAAAGTCCGTACAGACCGGGAACCAGGTGCAGGTGGGGCAGCCCTTGATGGCGATCGTGGAGCTCGATGACATCCACGTCGTTGCCAATTACAAGGAAACCGAACTGGCCCGCATCCGGCCGGGCCAGAAAGTTCGGATCACGGTGGATGCCTATCCCGGCATGAGATTCAACGGCACGGTGGACAGCATTATGGCCGGCACGGGCGTGTCCTTTTCGCTTTTTCCCGCCGAGAACGCGACCGGCAACTACGTGAAGGTGGTCCAGCGGGTCCCGGTCAAGATCGTTCTTGAAAAGGGCGTGGACAAGGACCATCTGCTCAAGGTCGGCATGTCCGTGGAGCCCACGGTGCTCGCAAAATGACCGTGCAGCACAACACGAAAAGCCTCGGGCTGATCGCGTTCACGGTGATGCTTCCGACCCTGATCGAGATCATCGACACCTCGATCGTGAATGTCTCGCTCGACCACATTCGCGGTTCGCTCTCTGCAGGATACGATGAGGCCACCTGGACCATTACGGCCTACCTCGTCTCGAACGCCATCGTGATCCCCATGGCGGGCTGGCTTGCCAAGCTCATGGGCAGGAAGAACTACCAGATCGCGTCCATCGCCCTGTTCACCTTCGCTTCGTTCATGTGCGGTTCCGCCTGGAGCCTGAACAGCCTCGTCTTCTTCCGCGTGATCCAGGGGCTCGCGGGCGGCGGGCTCGTTCCCATCAGCCAGTCGATCCTGCTCGAATCGTTCCCCCGGGAGAAACACGGCCTGGCAATGGCCATCTTCGGAATGGGCGCCATGCTGGGCCCCATCGTCGGTCCCCTGCTGGGCGGATGGATCACCGACACCATGTCCTGGCGATGGATCTTCTATATCAACATCCCCATCGGGATTTTCGCGATCATCATGAACGTCCTCGTGATCCAGGACCCGCCCTACATGCAGCGCCAGAAGATGAAGATCGACTATTGGGGGCTCTTTTTCCTTTCCGTGGGACTGGGCGCGCTCCAGTTCATGCTCGACAAGGGCGAGAACGAGGACTGGTTCAGCTCCAACCTGATCATCACCCTCGGCGTCATCTCCGTGGTTTCGCTCACCTTGCTCATCATCAACGAATACTATTCCGAACACCCCATTGTGAACCTGAAACTGTTCAAAGACCGCACCTTCACCAGCGGCTCTACCGTCATGTTCTTCGTGTTCCTGAATCTCTTCGGCAGCATTGTGCTCCTGCCCATCTATCTCCAGATGATGATGGGCTACACCTCGTTCTATGCAGGGCTCGTGCTCGGCCCCGGCGGCATCGCCACCATGTTCGCCATGCCCCTCGTGGGCAAGTTCATCGGCAAGGTGAACCCCAAGCGTTTCCTCGTGGTCGGCATCTGCGTCTGCGCCGTCAGCACCTACATGATGTCGCGGTTCAACCTCACGACCGACTTCTGGACCTTTGTCTGGCCGCGCGTGTTCCTGGGGTTCGGCATGGGCATGACCTTCATCCCGCTCACCACGCTCACGCTTTCGCACATCCCCAAGGAACTCATGACCGAGGCGACGTCGCTGTACAACCTGCTCAGGAATCTCGGCGGAAGCGTGGGCATTGCCTTTACCACGACCATCCTCTCCCGCAGGGCGCAGCTGCATCAGACCCGCCTGGTGGAGCACCTGTCGCCCTTTGACCCCTCCTATCAGATCTATCACGAAAAAGCGGCAGGATTGCTTGCGGCAAAAGGCCTTCCTGCGGCCGGGGCAGACGGTATGCTGTACCGGGAACTGGTCCGGCAGTCCACGACTTTGGCGTTCACCGACGCCTTCCTCATCATCTGCCTCCTGATCCTTTCCGTGCTGCCCTTGGTGTTCATCATGAAGTGGCAGAAAGCGCCTCCCGGCGTGCCTCCGGTTGACGCGCATTGGCCAGGACAAAATAAAAAGCCCATCAGCATATGATGGGCTTTTTGTAACTACACACGTCAAAACATTGTCCGCAGATTGCGCAGATTACGCAGATTAAAGCAAGCCTGCATCTTGTTTTTTAAAATCTGCGGCCATCTGCGTAATCTGCGGATAAAAGGTTATTCACGCCACGATGATTTTCTCCGAAAGCACCTCTCCCTTTACGCCCACGATGATCTCCGTCATGGGGATATTTCTCCCTGAGCGGTTGATGGCCTCTTTCAGGACCGCGGTCATGCCGCCGCAGCAGGGCACTTCCATTCGAAGACAGGTCACGGTCTTGATTGTCGATGTGCCGAAGATCTCGGTGAACTTGGAAAGATACTGGGTCGCATCGTCGAGCTTGGGGCAGCCGATCAGCACCTTTTTGCCGGGCAGGAACTTCTCGTGGAAGCCCGGCGTGGCAAAGGCGGTGCAGTCCGCAGCCACCAGCAGGTCGGCGTCCTGCAGGAACGGTGCGGCCGTGCCGATGAGTTTGATCTGGATCGGCCATTGCGTGAGCCGTACGTCTTTTTCATTCTCTGCCGGTGCAGCCTTGACGAACGAACAGGATGGGCAATCGCTGGTATGGGTATTCATGGGACACCTCCTTTTAGGTTGACCCATGCTACCAGATATACCGACGGCCCGTTATGATGCGCGTCATAAGGTCAGCGGCTTCCTAAACCCGGGAGAATCGAGAGCGAACACAAAAAAGCCCATCAGGACATGATGGGCTTTTTTGCATACTATAACGCTTGGACAACAGTATTAATCTAGAAAGAGCGTTGAGCCACAAAATGCACAGAATGCACAAAAAAATCGAAGCTAGTGTTTTGGAAAAACTCGCCTATTTAGTGATACCTTTATTTGTTTCACCTTCTTGTTTTGTCTATGTGACTTATGTGCCCTATGTGGCTAACCGCCGTTTGTGGGTTGAATAATTGTTTCTCGATCTTACCCCATGCCCTCTGCGCTCTGCGTTTTTTCCCTTACGACGTATACCCGTTCTCACCATGCTGGCTGATATCGAGCCCTTCTGTTTCCTGATCGCGGTCAACGCGGACTCCCATCACCAGATCGATCAGTTTGAAGAGCCCCAGGCTCACCACAAAGGAATAGACCGCGACCAGCGCCACGGCCCCGACCTGAACCGCCAGCTGCCGGGGATTGCCGAAGAGCAGGCCGTTCGCGCCCGCTGCATTTATGGCGACTGAAGCAAAGACGCCTGCCAGGATGGTGCCGGCCGTTCCGCCCACGCCGTGGACCCCGAAGGCATCGAGCGAATCATCATAGCCGAACTTCGTTTTTGCATTCAGCGCCGTATAACACAACAAGGAAGCAACGACACCGATGAACAACGCAGGCATGGGGCCGACGAACCCGGCTGCCGGGGTGATCGTGGCGAGTCCGGCGATGGCGCCCGTGGCAGCTCCGAACATGGTCGGCTTGCCCCGGTGGTACCATTCAACAAAGACCCAGGTAAGCGTAGCCGATACTGCCGCCGCATGGGTCGTGACAAAGGCCATGGTGGCAAGCCCGCCCGAGGAGAGCGCGCTTCCCGCGTTGAACCCGAACCACCCGAACCACAAGAGCCCGGCACCGAGCACCGTCATCGGCAGGTCGTGCGGAGGCATATGCTCCTGCAGGAACCCTTTGCGCTTGCCGATATAGAGCGCCGCCGCAAGGGCCGAGAAGCCCGAGGTCGCGTGGACCACGATGCCCCCGGCGAAATCAAGCACGCCCAGGCCCTTCATCCAGCCGCCCATGCCCCAGACCCAGTGCGCCACCGGATCGTACACGATGGTGGTCCAGAGAAGCGTGAACACGATGAAAGCCGAGAATTTCATGCGTTCCGCAAAAGCGCCGCTGATCAGCGCCGGCGTGATGACCGCGAACATTGCCTGGTAGATCATGAAGGCCATGTGCGGGACCGTGGGAGCATAGTCGGCGTTGGGCAGGAGCCCGACGTTGTTCAATCCCATCCAGTCGAGGTTCCCGATCAAGCCCTTGACATCGGGCCCGAAGGCCAGCGAGTACCCGAGCATGATCCATTGGACGCTCACCAGCGCTATGGCGACGAAGCTGTGCATGATGGTGCCAAGCACGTTCTTCCTTCTTACCATGCCGCCATAGAACAGCGCCAGCCCCGGCGTCATGAGCATGACCAGCGCCGTGGACATCAGTATCCAGGCGGTGTCGCCGGTGTCCACCGCGGGCGCTGTCGCAGCGTCCGCAGCCTGTGCGAGAGCCGGGGAAGCGGCCAGGGCGGTCAGTACGGATACAAGGGACATCATCGTGTGTTTTCCATTGGACATCATTTTCACAACAGATCCTCCTGCATATTTTTTTCATTTCTAAACACGGGAAGCTGGAACGAAGCAAAGCCTTTTCTCGCAAAGCTCGCAAAGCGCGCAAAGGAATGCATGTATCCCTTAATTTTATAAACTTTTTGTTTTTGCCGTCCTTTGCGACCTTTGCGACCTTTGCGAGAGACGCCGTTAAGGTTTTCTTCTTTTATTCCGTCTTATCAATTCTCTTACAGCGCCGCTTCGCCTGACTCGCCGGTCCTGATCCTGACCACCTGTTCCACATTCATCACAAAGATCTTTCCGTCCCCCACTTTGCCGGACCGCGCGGCTTTCACCGCGGCATCGATGACCTGCTGCACCATGGCGTCGGCGACCACCACCTCGATCTCGACCTTGGGTACGAAGTCCACGGTATACTCCGCGCCGCGATACACTTCCTTGTGTCCTTTTTGGCGTCCGAACCCCTTGACCTCGGAAACCGTCATGCCGTGAATGTTCAGTGCGGTGATCGCTTCTTTCACATCATCTAGCTTATGGGGCTGAACGATACATTTCACCAGTTTCATAGGCGCACCTCCCGTGCTTGCTAATTGATCAAGTGAACAATTTATAAGCAAGACCCGTACCAGAAAATGGCGCGGCTCAACATGTTGATTTTGAACGACATGGGTTTTTCGTTGTGCGCCTGAGGTTGGTTAAATTTGTAGCAGGTGATGAATAGCTGTGCAGGGACGAGCGATTCAGGTGGATAGGCTGAAGACTGAAGGCTGAAGGAAAAGCCATCGGGAAGACCGGGACCTTCCCCTTTCCCCCTTCAGCCTTACAACCTTCAACCTGATTCGCATTATTTCCCCTTATCCTTTGCCTTCTCGACTTCCGCATTCAATTTCGCCCTGCATTCCGGGCAGATGCTATGAGTGAATTCCGCCTCGGAATGCTCTTTGATATAGGCTTCGATCTGCTCCCAATACCCCTGATCATTGCGGATCTTTTTGCAGGATGCGCAGATCGGCAGCATTCCGATCAGCCTCTTGACTTTGGAAAGCGCTTCCATATGATCAAGATGGACCTTGTCCCGCTCCTCTTCCGCCAGCCGCCGCGCGGTGATGTCTTCGACGGCAAGCAGGATCAACTGCTCCTCCCGGGCGACCCTGCGAGCGTTCAGGAGCATCATCCTTCGGCCCACGCCGGGAGACTCGTAATTGAACTCGAAATCGTTGAACACGCTGTTCTCCCGGATGATCTCCTCAAGCAGCTGCCGGAGCTTCGGCATATTCCAGAGGCCGTCCTGAATATCGTAGAAATACTTGTCCTTGATCTTCTCCGGCGTTACGGCGAAGTTCTTGTAGAACGACTGGTTCGCGGTGACCACGCGCAGGTCTTTGTTCAGCACGATAAGGTGTTCCCGTACGGTCTCGACAATGGCCTCTGCATACTCGCGCGCTTCCTGGATGCGCGTCATGCCCTGCTTCAGGTCGTTGATGTCTTCCAGCGTCATCAGCGCGCCGTCGATCCTGTTGTCAACGGTTTTGTAGGGCCGTATCGCCATGGAGTACCAGCGGCCCTGCGTGTCCTGGACCTCCTGCTCCTTGATCAGCAGGGTGTCGATCACCTCACGGATCAGCGTATCAAGGTCCGGGACATCGATATTGGGCCTGATGTCGGAAATAGGCCGCCCGAGATCGCCGGCAATAAGGTTCAGCGCTTTCCCGGCGGAAGCATTAAAGCGCCTGATCTCCAGTTTGTTCCCGATCAGCAGGATGGGGATATCGACGCCGGAGAGGACATTGACCAGGTCGTCATTGCTCTGCGTTATTTCCTGGTTGCGGTTCTGAAGCTCGTCGTTCACGGTGCTCAGTTCTTCATTGGTGGACTGCAGCTCTTCTTTGGAGGTTTCGAGCTCCTCGTTGATGCTCTGCAGCTCTTCGTTGCTGGACTGCACTTCTTCATTGAGCGCCTTCAGTTCCTCCGTAGACGCCTCATGTTCCGCAACGATCGACTTCAGATGCTGCTGCGTGGCGGCAAGCTCGCGCGCAAGCGGGGCGGCCTGTTTCTCTTGAGACCGGTTTTTTCCCTTTGCCGGGGCTTTTTCCGCTTTTTTCTTGTCTGGCTTTTCCTGCGCAACGTTGTCCTCAAAAATGACCAGGAACATGCGTTCCGAGGAGTCATGGGGCTTAAAAGCGGTCACTTCGATAGCGACGTCGGTGAAACCGTTGTTGTGCTTTATCTTTATTCCTTCTTTTCTGACGGCATTGTCTTTTCCACGGGCCTCGCGGATAAGCACCCGCAGCTCCATGGCCAGGCTGTCACCCGCCATCTTCATGAGATTGAGGCTTGCTTTGCCGGGCTGGGGTTTCAGGTAGGGGCTGATGTTCCCGCGGAACTGGAGAATATCCATGTCTTCGCTTATGACCAGTCCCGCGGGACTGTATTTGCTCAGGATGATGCTGTCGGCTTCCTTCTGGATATCGGCCCCGCCTGCGGCATGGTTTTCCATTTTCTTCATTGCGCCTGCCTTTTCCTGAATAGGACGCCGCTCCCCGTCAAAGTGCATCAGGGTCGATGATGTTTTTTTTGAATAGATCCTGCTGTTCTTGTCGACCAGTGAAAAAAGGTTCACGAACTCGCCTATGGACTCGGACCTTCCGAGCAGAAGATACCCCGCGGGATTAAGGGCATAGTGCAGGATCGGGAGCACCTTTTTCTGGAGAACCGGCCCCAGGTAGATCATCAGGTTCCTGCAGCTGATCAGGTCCATCCTGGAGAACGGCGGGTCCTTGATAAGGTTCTGTCGGGCGAATACGCACAGGTCCCTGACCGGTTTGCTGATCTGATACCCCTCCTCCGTCTTTACAAAAAAACGCCTGAGCCGTTCAGCAGAGATATCCTGCACGCTATTCTCAGCGTAAAGACCCTGGCGGGCCTTTTCGATGGCCGCCTCGTCGATGTCGGACGCGAAGAACTGGATCGGATGGAAAACACCCTGCTCTTCGCTGAATTCCTGAAAACACATGGCGAGCGAGTACGCTTCCTCTCCGGTCGAACATCCCGGGACCCACACCCGGAGAGGCGTATCGGAGGGCCTGCTCTCAAGGATGCGCGGGAACACGACGTTCTTTAAGGCCGTGAAAGCCTCCGGCTCCCTGAAAAAGGAAGTGACGTTGATGAGGATGTCCTGGTACAGGACGCCGACCTCAGCGGGGTTCTCCTGCAGATACCGGACGTAGTGTTCCAGGGCATCTATCTTGTGCAGGAGCATGCGCCGGTGGATCCTGCGCAGGATCGTTGCCTGTTTGTAATACGTGAAATCCACGCCCGTGGCCGTCCTGATCCGCATGAATATCTTGTTCAGGTCGTCCTCTCGAGCGGAAAACAGCGGGCCGGTCTTCGCGGCGGCGAAGAGATCCATGACAGGATGGCGACCGATCCTTACCAGCTCAGCGGCGATCTTTTCCGGGGGCAGGATGAAATCCACGGCCCCGGTCGCGGCGGCGCTCCTGGGCATGCCGTTGTACTTTGCCGACGCTTCGTCCTGGGCGAGGATGATGCCGCCCGCGGCCTTGATGTCCCGAATCCCCAGGGAGCCGTCGGACCCGGTCCCCGAAAGGATGATACCCACGGCATGCTGGCCCTGGTCCTCGGCAAGAGAGCGGAAAAAAGAATCGATCGGCAAATGCTGACCGTGCGGATCGTCGCGCGGCAGCACCCGGAACGTGCCGTGGAAAACAGCCAATACCGTATTGGGCGAAATGACGTACACCTGGTCCGGCTCCACGATCATGCCGTCCTGTACCTCTTGCACCGGCATGGAAGTTGCTTTTGCAAGAAGTCCGGCCAGCATGCTGTCCTTGGTCGGGGCAAGGTGTTGAACGAGCACGTACGCCATGCCCGTATGAGGCGGAAGGTTTTCCAGCAGCTTCGTGAATGCTTCGAGCCCCCCTGCGGAGGCGCCGATCCCGACGATGAGAAACGATCTCTCTTCCGATCGGTTGTGAACAGCAGAAGTTTGCTCTGTCTCCGGGCTCGTCAGGCGTTTGGAGGAGGGTTTTGCCGGTTTGGCGCGCTTACTGACGCTGCCGGCGATCAGGTCCTTCCTGGGGTTTGACCCTTTCGGTGCTCCCTTTGAGGGACGCCGGACTAATGGCTGTTTTTTGGCCATGTACTCTCCTGAAGTCGGGGTAGGGTTCTTGATAGTAGCACGTTGAGTTGTGCATTTAAACTAAAAAGATCGTAACTATTCAGGTAACTAATATCCGTCATCCCCGAATGACCCTATCGGGGATCCAGTGACGTTGGAAATCTATGGCCGCAGATTTAAAAACAATTCCGGTCTAATCAACCGCGAATGCACGCGAATACACGCTAATGTTTATTCTGAATTTTTCGCGTTCATTCGCGTCCATTAGCGGTTATTGCGCCGTGCTTTAATCGGTGAAATCCTCGTAACGGCGGATAGTGTTTTGACCTGAATAGTTACAAAAGATCACGCTCCGCCGACGTTACGATCGGACCTTAAGCGTTCCTGCGCTCAAGTTCTGCAATGACCTGGGCGCCCAGCAGAATGATGATCGCTATCGCTTCTAAACTGAGCAGGGCCACCACCGACGTGGCAAAAGAACCGTAGATCAAATTTACCGACGAGAGGACCGAATAATACCATACCAGCACGCGGCGGGTGATCTCCCATAAAACCGTCGCTATCGTTCCTCCCATCAAAGCATGCCGGAACGTGATGCGCACCACGGGCATGACCAGGTAGAAGGAAGTCAGCAGTAATACCTCGCCGAGTATCCCGGTAAAATACAGCACAAAGAAGGAGGGGCCTTCAAGGCTGAAGCCCCTTCCCAATATGACTAACTGCCTGTTGCTGTGTGTATCTATAGCGCCCGCAATGAACGACACCAGCAGGAGACCCAGGCCGATCAAAATGATGTATACATAGGGAATAAGAGCGGACTGCAGAAAGTGACGGTGCTGTTTTCTGACCCGATGAAAAAAGATCACGGACATGGCGTTTTCGAGCACGGTAAAAGCAATGGAACTGAAAAAGAGCATGGCCAGAAATACAAAGCTCCCGACCGTCGTGCCGTGTTCGAGAAACACCAGCACTTGTTCGGTCAAGGTAACCGCATAGCCGGGGATCATCATTTCGATGTACGTCGATAAGGTGTGCAATAACAGCTCTTTTTCGACAAAATGCGACAACGCCATAAGAGCGAGGATAGACAGCGGCACAATGGACAGCAGGGTATAATAGGCGATAGCGCCGGCCAGCAGGAGACCCTGATTGCGCCTGAAATCGCGCGCCACGCTTATCAGGAAACCGGAGGACCATTTCAGGAACGCAGAAAGGTTGGTAAATTTTTTCATAGCAAGGATACCCGATCTAAAAACTGCCTGCAGTTACTAAGATGGTCATTTGAAATACCCGCGTTCCTGTCATTTCTCCGGCGCAGGCGTCGGCTTATTCCCTGTCTGGCCGGGATCGCGGGTATATCCGCTGATCCCGACGATCGCTCGCAGCAGACCATAACTGAGCCAGCTCAGGAACCGTAAATACGCGGGCTGCTGTTTCCAGCTCTCCCTCAAGATCCGCAGACCATCGGTCTCCATGGTCCGCTTCAGGCTGTGCGCCAGGGCCGCGCCGAATTCCTCGTCTTCCACGGCAACATTCGCCTCGCGGGAAAGCAGCAGGCTGAAGGGATCGATATTCGAGGACCCCACCGTCGCCCAATGCCCGTCGATAACCGCCACTTTGGCGTGCAGGAAGCTCTTCCGGTATTCGTAAATCTCGATTCCCGCGTCGAGAAAAGTGCCATAGAGCGCCCGCGTGGCATAATGCTGGAGAAGAAATTCCATCCTCCCCTGCAGCAGCAGAACCACCCGGACCCCCCGGCCGGCCGCATTGATCAGGGCATGACGAAAATCAAGCCCCGGCAGAAAGTAGGCATGGGCAAGAATGATCTCCGATCCCGCCTGTTCGATCGCCCGCAGATAGGCCCACTCAATGTCCCGGCGATGGCGGATATTGTCCCGCACCAGGAACGCCGCGCTCATGCTCCCCCCGGCAAAGGATGAAACGGGCAAGGTCCTGTCCCGGACCGGTCCTTTGCGAAAATAACTCCATGCCATCCGCGACCACAGGCGCTGGGCGGAGAGCCGGATCTCGTCCACCAGCGGCCCTTCCACGGCGACCGCGTAGTCGTAGCGAGGGGGCATGTCGCCCGCCGCTTCGCGGTCGTCAATGATGTTGATCCCGCCGACAAAGGCGATTTCCCGGTCCACGACAGCGACCTTCCGGTGCATCCGGCGCAGGCGCTCGCGCCGGCATGTCCAGGGGGATATCTTGGCGCGAAAGATGAGCACCTTCACGCCGTCGGCCCGCAGCCGGTCCAGCATGCCTTGCGGCAGGTCCTTGGACCCGTAGCCGTCGATCAGCACATAGGCGTTCACGCCGCGCAATACAGCCCGCTTCAGCGCGTCCGCGATCCGTCGTCCCGAGGCATCCTGCTCATAAATATACGTTTGGAGGTAAATAGCATGCGTTGCCCGGTCGAACGCAGCCTCAAGAGCGGGGAAATACTCTTCTCCGTTCTGCAGCAGGGTGACCTGATTGCCCGGGATAAAGCGGGACGTCTTCGCAGGTAAGACCGCTTGATACAATTTTTCATGGTATCGTTTCCAGCGGGACATGATTGTTCCGTGTCTCCCTTTCGCGCACAACCTTCTGTTTCGGCCCGGACCTATCTCTTCACAATGAGCACGGGGATCTTCGAGTCCTTGTGCATGACGCCATAGGTAACGCTGCCGAGCATTGCCGCTCGCAATGCGCTCTTGCCGTGAGAGCCCATAACGATCACGTCGGTTTTTGCCCGCCTTGCCTCGTTCACGATCTCTTCCACCGGATGCCCTGTCCGTATTGCCGCCCGGTATTGAATGCGATTCCGTTCGCAGAGCTTTACGATCGCGTCCGTGGCGGCTTGGGCCGACTGTTTCAGATAATCCTCGACAGATTCTCTTACATGGGTCGGCGATGTGGAAGCCGATACCGCCTGTTCGACGAGGAAGCGCTTATCGATGACGCTCAGCAGCGTTAACGATGCGCCCGTCTGCTTCGCGAGCTCGACCGCATACTTCGCGGCCTTCTGCGACACTTTTGATCCGTCTATGGGTACAAGGATCCTGGTTATCATACGTCCTCCTTTTTCCCCTCCCTTCGAGGGGAGGGGACTGACTGAGGGGAAAGCACGGCTGTTCATTCCTCTGCTTAAAGTATAGCGCCCGGTCCATGCGATGCGGCGGAAAACCGCTGAAATTCATGGGAATGATGCGCTCTGCGTACAGGAGGCCAGAATGAGTTCCGTGCCGCACTCAAGTCATGTCGGATGAAAAAATCGTTATAAGTATTGCTTAGCAGCAATGCTGTTTGCAATGACCGCCGCCCTTATATTTTGCATTGCTTCAATTTCTTCAGGCAGGCGCTCCAGAAAAGGAACAATGTGCTCATGATACGCATCAATGAATTTTTTCACGCTTTGTTGTGCGCCCTCGAATGTATCCTTATCTTCAGGCAGAGAGACCTCGTCATGATATCTTTTATACAGGCGCAATAATTGATTTGCGTACTCGTTTGCAAAACCGGCAGCCTCTCTGAAATCAGCTGCCGCCTCTCTCGTTTTATCACAGAGCTCCACGATCCTCTTCGACGTAGCAACAGACGGCGCCGCGCGGCTTAAGTCTTGAGCACCCTTTGACAGCGAAACCATCGTACTCAGCAGTTTTCGGGATTTATTGCTGTAACTATCCAAAAACCCGTAAATAAGCTGTGAATCTTCATACGCCTGGCGCGACACTTCAATGTCCTGCAAGGTATTGATCGTTCTTCGAGCAGTTTGCGCCCGCTGCTTGTCATTGACCCCGCCGTATAATTGACCCAGGGTCCCTATATTGCCGATCAGGAGCAGCGTGGCGCCGCTCCCGATAAGCGTTGCCGCCGTGTGACTGGAACTCCCGTTCTTTTCCTGAGAGAGCATGAATGCGCCTGCCAGCAAAACCGCCGGGCCCGCGGCATCCGTCCATTTCTTAACGACGTCCCAATTGTTTTCAATATCCTTATCGGACCAGGCATCGGTTGCCCTCAAGAAGTGTATTTGAACCGCTGCCTTTTGTGTTGCGGCGAATATTGGTTCTTTGTCTTTTGCCTGCTGCAGGAGCACATGCGCTATTTGGGACAATAAGCACTCGTTCACCCCGGACGACCGGCAGCCAAAGGGCTCGGCCGATAACTCGCGGATTTGCACGGCTGAAGGCTGTTCGCGTAATAATGTGGGTTTGCCGGCAACAAGCCGGGACAGGAGGACCAGCCGCCTCAGATCGTCCTTCCATTGTTCAGCTGTCTTCGAGGGTGGTTCATCGCCTGCCCAGACCGGGGGGGTCAATGAAACCATGCTGAAGCATAAGAACAGAACAGCGCGGAGCATGCAGGGAGTGGTCATCATAGTTCATTTTCCTTGAAGCAGCGCTTATTCGTCGACGGTCATGCAGCGAGCGTTCAATAATTCAGGCTCATCGTCAGATCGACATTCTCTCCGTCATAGGAAAAACTGGCATCGGCGAACGAGGGCGTGCCGAGCCATTTTTTCGCATTGTTCGAAAAACCGTAGCCTTCCTTGGGGATCCCCAGCGCGTTGGTGTCGAGCTTGCCGTTCATATTTTCATCATGAATAACGACCATCGCATACGTTCCCGGGTGAATGTCCATAAAGTCGCAGCGCGCCTGCGATTTTCGGATCTTTATTATCATAACATTCGTCGCCGAGTGCAGGAACTCGGCAGGGAAGCCGTGCGGCGATTCGAAAAGCGCGCACGCTACGGTTCCCGTGCTGTTCCTTATATCCAGGATCTTCACATGGATTCCCGGGCAGGGTGATTCTGCGGAGGCGGCTACGGAAAGACCGGCAACGGCCAGCACCGCGAATAATGCTCCATACCAAATTTTTTTTATGAGCGTGCTCATGGTGTGCCTCCTTTTTTCGGAAGACAGGACAACGCATTTTCACCACACTTGCACCGTACGTGCAGGACGGACTGAAAGGCAATACCGGACCGTGTTCTACGGACTTTTCAGGTCCGGCGCGCCCTCGGCCCCGGGCGGGCCGCTATCCTCTTTCCGCCGGTCGTCCGACATCGCAACGGCGATCGCGGCGGCCTGCTCGGCGGGCACGCCCTCGGTCCGGCGCTCGTACTCGTCCTCCGAGCGCTCGTCCACGGCGCGCTGTATCACATCAGCGACCTGCTCCTGCTGGCCCGGAAGCTCGACGCGAAGCTCCTCGATGAGCATCATGACCATCGCCGCCACCGGGAGCGCAAGGAGCGCGCCGGAGATCCCCATGAGCGTCCCGCCCGCAAGGAGCGAGAAGAGCACGACGGACGACGGAAGGCGCATCGCCTTTCCATAAATGCGGGGCACGAGCACGCGGCTCTCGAACTCCTCGTACGCGATCATGATCAGCAGGATGACGGCCACGATGACCGGGCCGCGCGCCAGCGCCGCTATGACCATCGGTCCTATCGAGAGCATGGCGCCGATGTACGGCAGGACATCCGCGGCGCCCGCAAACACGGCAAGCGCCAGCGCGTGCGGCACCTTGCACGCCACCAGGAGGACGAACGAGAAGACCGCAATGAGCAGGCACGTGAGCAACTGCCCGCGTATGTACGCGCCTACGATCGTCTCCAGATTCATCAGGACGCGGGCGAGACGGATATGGTGCGACCGGGGGACGACCGCGAAAAGCCCTCCGCGCAGCCGGTCGCGGTCGATCATGATATAGAGTCCGAGAAAGATGGCGCTTGCGAAGTATGCGGAGACCTCGAATATCCGCATCGATACCGAAAAGGCCGATGCTCTGATGGCGATCAAGACAGCGTCGGACTTGACGTCCCGCAGCCAGGCCGCGAGCGGCGCTGTCAGGTTGGAACGATCGAAATAATCCACAAGGCGTGCGCGAAGCGCGGGTTCTTGCTCGACCAGCGCCGAGGCCTGCGACACCAGCGTCGGGATCGTCAGCATCAGGACGAGAGTCGCAACGACAAAGAACAGGGTGAAGACGATGGCGATCGCAAGGCCGCGCCTGACGCGCCGTGTCTCCATCCAGCTGACGGCCGGACTCATCGTTCCGACGATGAGAAACGCGACCACGAGCACCAGGAAGACCGACCAAAGCTTGACCAGCAGCCACAGACCGGCGGCGACGAGGATGAGCTGGAGCAACGTTGTGGAAGACACCTCGAAGCGGACCGCGCGCGTTCTCTTGTCCGCCTGTCGGAGCTCCGTGTTCGCCGGGTCGCCGGCTGCGCCGGGTGGTTTTTCTTTTTTCACGTTCTTTTCCTCCGCATCATGGTTGATGCGCGCATCAGTCGCCGGTGCTCTTGAAGGTCCGGTACAATGAGCGCCGCCACCAGAACCCCAGCACGATCGCGAGAGAGGTAAAAACAGCCGCCCCGAGCGCACAGGCTACGCGCGCCCCCTCGGCCAGGCCCAACTGTTCCCGCCCCTCGCTCAGTTTTCGTTCGCCGGCATCAAGCCGCCGTTCCCCGGCGTTCACTTTGTCCTCTCCCCGGGCAACCTGTTTGTCCCCGGCGGCGATCTTTTTTTCCGCATCTTTGAAGCCCTTTCCCCCCTTGAACAGATTGTCGGCAAACACCATCAGCCAGCTGTCCTTGGCATCCTCGTACTCCTTCTTGCCTTCCGACAGCTCCTGCTTGCCCGCTTCCAGCTTGACCTTGCCCTTATCGAGCGCGGTCTGTCCCTGGTCGACCGTGTTTTGCCCGACGACAATCTGTCGTTTTCCGGCGGTTATCTTCCCGGTGAGATACAGATAGCCGGCCATCGACGCAAGCGCCCAGAGTATGATGACTGCCAGTGCGATCGCTTTTCTCATGCTGTTCCCCCTTGTGCACGTCTGCGGCACACCGTGTCAGGTGCTGCGGAGCCGCAGGAAGACAGGCGCTCGTTCATGTTCAAATGTAAAATGCAGGTAAATGACAACGCTCAATATCGCGGCAAAAAAACACCACACGGACAAAAAGGCGACGGTGGAGAACCAGTAAGCCGCCACAAAGAGCACTAACGCCAGAGCGCCGAAGAAAAACACATGGTATTCAGTTCCCTTCACTCCGCCTGCGCAATGCGTATAATTTCCTGAGCGATCTTCTCCGGTGAGAGAATAAAATCTATACATCCGCTTTCGATGGCGCTCTCCGGCATATCCGGTTGACCGGCGGTGTCGGGCTTTTGCGCGATGGTAATGCCCCCCACCTCTTTTATGCCGCATAACGCCGCCGCCCCGTCGCCGTCATAACCGGAGACAATGACCGCGACCAGCTTACCGTCCCAGTTCTGCGTCAGGGAGCGCAGAAAAATCGTGATAACGTCAGGCCATCCCCGGGGCTTTGATATCGGCTTGAGACGGAACTCCTCGTCAAGAACGTGTAGATCGCGCTGTTCCGGGATAATGAAAACGTGGTTGGGCTCGATAAGCAATTTTTCCGTGATCAGTTCGACCGGCATGGTTGTGTGGCGCGGAAGAATTTCGTGAAGCAGGGTGGCGACGGTTCGCAAGTGATTCACGATAACGATGGCAACGCCCATATCGGCCGGCAGTTGCCCCAGTAACCGGGTATACGCGTCGAGGCCGCCGGCGGAACCACCCACACATACGACAGGAAAGGCACGCGCAGAGCTTTTCGTTTTCAAGGGAAATTTCATAATGAGAGCTCCTGTTTTACCACTTTGCACTTTGCATTTTACACTTTGCAATTTGCATTAATGCTCGTTTCCTTGTGGTTTTCTCGTAAGGAATCCCGATAAGAACAACCCCAGCAGGGTATAGGTCAGAAACAGGTAATACCCCGGCTGCAGGGAAGTGCCGTTCGTCGTTACGATCACCAGTTCCTGGTTTGCCTTGCTTAATTGACCCAACTGGCTGCTAATGATCCCGTTGAAGCCGATATAGGCCATGAATATGGCGATCACCATGACATCGGCCATGGACCATTTCCCGGATTTGAGGACAAAAAACCTGATCACCGGGTTTTCCCGCGCCTGCCGGTAGTTGTAGTAATAGCCCAGGGACGAGACTATTTTGAACAGGGGAAATACGATGCTGAAGGTGACCAGCAGGACCCCCACGAATTTCATCTGCAGGTCCTTATGCGTGATCATGATCCGGAAAACATCGAGAATGCTTTTGCTTTGGAAGTACAGCACCTGGTTCTCAAAATTGACGGTATGGCCCAGCAAGACAAAGCTCATGGCCGAGATCTTTGCTTCCATATCGATCATGGGCGTGGTCACGCCGGCGATCAGCAAGGCGAGCAGGGACAATACGAGGAGCACGTACTGGGACGGGGCCAGGGGATCTCCGCTGAAGCCGGACAGTAAAAAAAGGGAAACAGACAGAGCGATCAGCAGAAGAGACTCCCTGATGACCAGCGCCTGTCCGGCCGAGATCGCCCTGTTCAGGCTAAGCCTCGCAGCCTCGATGTCCGGGGAGCCGGTCCTCGCCAGAATGGCGCTCAGATACGAGGTGTCCTGCACATCAAAGGTCTCATCAAAATATTCTTTTATCCGCTCGTTCAGCATGGCCTTGATCTGAGCTTTTGTTTTCGATGCCGTCACCTCGCGCATGACGGCATCGGCATATTCAGGAACACCTTTTTTTATATCATCCAGACTCACAAATATATTAATGAACGTCTGTTTGAACCAGCCCTCGGCGGAGCCCTGATTCTCTTCCCTGATCTTCCGGTAGACGTTGTCGATAAGCTCGTTCAGCTGAGCTTCGATATGTTTGCGGAGCTCCCGCTCGCCCGTCCTGGTCAGATACAGCTTATTGATCTCTTCGGCAAGGATCACGGAAATCTGCCGTTTCCATTCTTCCACACTGAAAAAACCGTATTTGATGTGGTTGAGCTCGGCATAATCGATCTTGCTCTGCTGGCTGGAAAGGGAATGGGCGATAATGAGCCCGCATAAAACGACCGAGGCCATGACGATGAGTATGGATGCGATCACCTTGAGTTTTTTCACGGCAGTATCCCTCATAGCTGAGAACCAGGGAGAACGTCGGGCCTCGCGTCGTTACTCCGGTATTGGCGCTTCCCTGACCGGCTCCATCTTCGTCAGGGTGGAAACAATGGACCCGATGGAGATCGTGCTCTTCATGAGGACCGGGACCTTCCGGCTGTCGTCGGTGAGCCAGATGAAGATCTCCCCCTTGTTCATGAAGACCCCCTCGTACTTGGGAAAGGTCCGGACCTTGATCGTGGCGAACTCCCCGGCCGGCGTCTTCACCTTTTCCCTGCCCAGGATTTGGACCTCCACGGACCAGTTCTTGCCGCTGTCGTGGACCGGTATGGTGATCGGCTTGCCCACGATGAACTCATCACGGGTCCGGAGGTAGTAAAGCGACGACAGGGCGTCCTGCACCTGATCGGGCACCTGGACGGTCGCCGGCGGATCGTCGTTCAGCCTGGTGACGACGGTTTTATTTGCAGGATCGAAGACCAGCTCGCGGCGTCTTTTTTTCTTGCCGTGGCGCTCATTCAGGCTGAACTTGATGCTCTGCATGATCCCCGGGTCAAAAACGCTCTCGAGCCTGTCGTTCACCCGGTAGAACTTGTCCACCAGGCCGACCGAGTGCGTCGTCGCGGTGAACCTGAGGACGGATGTCCCGTTCGGCAGCGTTTCCTCTTTGATCTCCATGACCGCGTTTCCGGCGGTGACGACATCAGACCAGCTGATCTCGTAGGTCAGTATTTCTCCCGGCTTCAATGCCTCCATATGCGTTTGGAGCGCAGCAACTGGCAGTTCCTCGGCGCTCACGGGACCGGGAAGGAGCAGGAGCCCGAGCACAAGTGCGCGCCAGGCGACCGGATGCCGCATGCTCCATAACCAGCTTTGTCTTTTTGTCGCGCTCATTCTCCACTCCCCTTTTGGACGCCGCCGGCCGCTGCTGTCTGAAAGTACTTCCTGACCCTTGCAGCGACCTGCGGGACGGTCAGCGTGTCCGCCGTCTCAACGCGCGCTATACGTCCGCTGAGTTTGTTGCTCTCGATCCGTTTCAGCAGTTCCCCCTTTGCCTCGCCGGGACCGAAGATCAGGATTTCCTCCGCATTACGAAGGTGCGAGATCACCTCATCATAGTACTTGTCGAGATGTCCCGTGAGAATTCTCTGCTGCGAATTATCCGCCGGAACCAGCTGAGCAGGATAGGGGGTCGTTGCGCGTACGCCCTCGGAACGGCCCCGTTGTTTTTCCACATGGGACAGGATCTCTTGTACCTCCTCGCCCTTGTCCAGAAGAGCCACGATAACCGCTTTCCTATGGTCGATCCACAGACCTTTTTTTGTCTTCATGGAATTCTCCTTGATAGTGCAATCGCTGATCTTACTTATCGCCGTCCCGAAGCATCCATCCTGGTGAGGTCGATATATCCCCGTTGAACGTCCACCGAGGCCAGCTGCACGCGGATGCGGCTGCCGACATCAACGCCCGCGAACCCCTGGACCAGCCGTCCTTCGACCGGGACCGTGAGGAGCCGCGCCCAGGTCCCTTTCTCCGCCGCGCCGGTGACGATGGCATCGAACTCCTCGCCGATCCGGTGTTCCAGGAGCATAGCCGCCGCGGATTTTCTGACCTGCCGTTCCACCTTGTTCGCGGCGTCCTCCGCCCTGGTGCACTGTTCGGCCAGCGCCGCCAGTTCTTCATTGCCGTAGGGCGACGGCGTTCCTTCGATGGCGGCCTTCAATAACCGCTGCGTAATGAGATCGGTATACCGGCGATTGGGGGCCGTGGAGTGGGTATAATCCCTGACCGCGAGGCCGAAGTGGCCCGGGGCGGCGCCCCCCGGAAGTTCCGCCACATATTCGCCGGCGCCGAGCAGTTTGATGATCGCCAGGGAAAGGTCGGGGAACCGCAGGGCATCGGCTGCTTTCTCCCTCGTCAGGAACTCCTCCAGCTTTTTCGGGTCAGGCCGGGGGGGCAGCGCAAAGCCCCGCTCCCGGGCAAGTTCGACGATCCGCTCCCAGCGTTTTGGAGCGCGCACCACGCGGCGGAGGGAAGGAAGTTTTCGCGACGAGAGATACCGGGCGGTCACCCCGTTCGCGGCGATCATGAAATCCTCGATAATGTCCTTGGCGCGGTTCTTTTTTTCCGCCACCAGGCCGCTGATCTCTTCGCCAATAAATACCGGCTTCGCCTCTATGGTCTCAAAGCTCAGGGCGCCCTGGGCATGCCGGAGGTTCTTCATGTTTTGCGCCGCCCGGTCCTGCAGGCGCAGAAGCTCATCAAGACCCGGCGCCGCGGCAAGCGCCTCGGGAATGGCCCCTCCTTCCAGCCACGCGGCAACGCTGGTATACGCCAGCTTCGCATGGTTGCGGACGTGCGCCCGGTAGATATCGGACCGCAGCAGTGCCCCGTCCTCGCTGATCACGATCTCAACGACAATGGCCCGCCGGTCCTCGTTGAAATTCAGGGACGTGAGGTCGGTCGACAGCTTCTCGGGAAGCATGGGGAACATCCTGGCAGCCGTATAGACCGACGTGGTATTATGGCGGGCGTGCTCGTCGATCGCCGAACCGTCCTTCACCAGCAGGTCCACGTCAGCCACGGCAACCAGGATCTTCACGGCGCCTCCGGGAAGCGCCTCCAGGTGGGTAAGCTGGTCCAGGTCCCGGGAGTCGTCGTTGTCCAGGGAGGCCCAGAGGAGCTCCCGCAGGTCGCGGACCGGTTCGTGGTCCAGGGGCGGCATCCTGATATGGCCGAGTTCCGCGAGCGCTTCCGCGGAAAAGTCCGGGAGCAGGCCCCGGTCGAGCATGGCCCTCCAGGCGATCTTTTGCAAAAGTGCGCGGTGCTGATTTGCATCCTCGTTCATGGTTGTCCTTCCCGTTGGAGCGGCGCTCCCGCGTCCTGCCGTTAATAAGAAAAAGCGAGCCCCGCAAATACCCTGCGGCCGAACTGATCGAATCGCATCAAGGTCTCTCCGTAGCCGTACCAGTACTGCAGGTACAGCGCGAAATTCAACTGCGGCAGCTGCTGCCGGAATTCGAATTCATAGGAATGCTTCCGTGCATCCCGGAAGATCGGCGTTTTAATGTCGAGCTGGTGGTCCCGTGCGCTTCCTCCCCAGAGAAAGTTCCTGACGCTTATCCCGAGCTCTCCCCGTCCCATGTAGTCGAGGAAGGTATCGCCGCTGCCGGCCGATCGAAGATAGTCGTTCTGACCGGAGTACCCCGATGCCTTCCAGAGCTTTACAGAGAGAGACGCTTTGTCCGACAGGAAGGAATCCGTTTTTTCCAGTTTTTCCTTTGACTCCAGCCCGAACTTGATCTGGACGTATTGCCTGTTCCAGCTTCGCGACTCGACGTTGTCGCGGCCGTTGGAATCGTGCTCCAGCGGACAGAGAACGACCGAGCGCAGGTTCAGGCGGCCCGTGATCACGGCGTTGACCGGGTACTCCAGAAAGAACTCCGGGTTGTAATTGCTTTCCTCAACAGGCCCCGACTGCTGGCTTATGTTCCAGAGCGACTTCTGCGTATAGGCGAAATAGGCCGGGAACACGCTGTAGGTGCGTGCGTAGAGATTCGGCTCCAGCACCCGGAACTTCATGCTTATCTGATACTTGAGCTGCGCGTTCGTGTTTCCCGGCCAGCGATTCAAGGAAAAATAGTTCACCTTGTGGGCGGAGACCGGCCTGTCCGTTTTTTTCTTAAAGTCCCTGCTCTCTTGAGTCGACGGCTGCTGTTCCGTAGGCAGCGTGTTCTCGGGATTATTCACGTCTTTCGGCGTTTCCTCCCCAACAGCCGTCGGGACCGTCTTCGCAGCGTCATCAGGCACAGAAAGCTCGCCCGCATTGCCGGTGACGGCAAATAACAGCGCCGTGATAAGAGCGATCGATATTTTTCTCACACTGCCTCCGGTACGGACCACTGATCATCGTTCTTTTCAGGTCTTGACCTGCTCACGCGAATGGTCCCGCCCCTCATGGGGCTTTTGGTTGTTCAAGCGCGGCCTGGACCAGCTTTACCAATTCCTCCGCGTCAAAAGGCTTATGGAGATAACCGAACACCTCATCGCTGAGCGATTTTATATACGTCTCCACCCCGGTATATGCGGTCAGGATGACTATGGGTATGTTCCCGCACTGCTTGTCGGATTTTATTTTCCGGGACACCTGCAGGCCGTCCATCCCCGGCATCATAAGGTCCATCAGCACGAGGTCCATGGTCCGCGTTTTGAGCTTCTCCAGGGCCTCTTCCCCGTTGACGGCGCTCACCACCGCGTAGCCCCTCGGAACGAGGATGTTTTCGAGCAGTTTGAGGTTCGCCGGTTGATCGTCAACACAAAGAATGAGCGGCTTCTTCAGCGCCGCGTCTTCCAGGGGAAGAAACTTCTTGACGAGCTGGATGAATTTTCGCGTATCGATCGGTTTTGTCACGTATTCGTCGAACCCGGCTGCCAGGGCCTTTTCCCGGTCGCCTTTCATGGCAAAGGAGGTGACGGCGATCACTTTCAGCGCCCTCAAAGCCGGTGTTTCCCGCATTTTCTGTATCACCGCAAAACCGCCCATCACCGGCATCTGCAGATCGAGCAGAATAAGGTCCGGCATGTCCTCTCCGGCCATCTTCAGGCCGGCGGCCCCATCAGCAGCTTCCAGCACGTCATACCCGTGATACTTCAGGAGCTGTCTCATAAGGATGCGGTTCTGCTCGTTATCTTCCACAACAAGGATCTTCCTATGCATCCTTCTCCCTCCTTTGTCCTACGGGAATAACAAAGGCAAACAGGCTCCCTTTGCCGAACTCGCTCTCCACCCATATCTTCCCGCCGTGCAATTCAACAAGTTTTTTGGTGAGCGCAAGCCCGAGCCCGGTACCCGCATACTTTTTATCATAGACCGGCGCCAATTGAGAGAACTCCTTGAAAAGCTTCGGGAGGTCCTCCTGCTTGATCCCGATGCCGGTGTCCTCTATGGTGATCTCGATATAATCGCGTTCACTGAGTTCGGAGTAAATGCGTTCTCTCTCCGGACTCGGAACGCCGGCCTCCGAACCCCGAACTCCCGACGCCGAATCACTCTTCCCAATCTGAACCCTCCTTGCGGTTACCCGCACGGAGCCGGTGTCGGGCGTGAATTTCACCGCATTGCTCAGGAGATTGAACAGGATCTGCTTGAGCTTCCTTTCATCCGCATTGATCGCGATCGAACTGTCGGGTTCAAATTGAAGCTCCAGCTTTATCCCATGCCTCGAGGCCTTCTCCCGTTGCATGACCAGGGCTGCGTCAAGCAGCTCCCGCAGCGGCACGCTCTCCACGTCCAGCTCCATTTTGCCGGATTCGACCTTGGAGAGATCGAGGATATCGTTGATAAGGCTGAGCAGGTGCCTTCCCGCTTTCAGGATGTACATCACGTTCTCTTGCTGCGCCTCGTTCAGCGGGCCGAGCAGCTGGTCCTCCAGGACCTCGGAAAAACCGATGATCGAATTAAGCGGGGTCCTCAGTTCATGGCTCATATTCGCAAGAAAATCGGACTTCGCCATGGTAGCGGCTTCAGCCCCGAATTGCGCCTTCTTCGCGTCCCGCGTTCGTTCCGCCAGTTCCCGTTCCAGCCTCATTTCTTCCGTGACGTCTTCTATGGCGAGGAGGATCAACTGGGAGCCGATCTCCGTTTGCGTGATCCGGCGGGCATTGAGCAGCATTACTTTGTGTCCGATGCCGGAGAACACATGTTCCACTTTATAGTCGTCGAACTTATTGTCCTTGGGAAGGATCTCTTCCAGCAGCGTTCGAAGCCGGGGAATATCCCATTGCCGGTCGCCGAGATCATAGATGAGGTTCCCGATCGTTTCCCCCGGCGTCACCTTGAAGGAATCATAGAAACTGCGGTTGGCCTTGAGGACCCGCAGGTCCGAATCCAGCACCAGCAGGGGTTCGCGCACGGTCTCGATAATATCTTCATTGGCCCTCGTGGCCGCCTCGGCATCGAATTGCGCCCTCTTCGCGTCCCGAGTTCGTTCCGCCAATTCTTTTTCCAGGCGCATTTTTTCCGTGATGTCCTCTATTGCCAGGAGGATCAGCAGCGGACCGTTTTCCGCCTGCGTGATGCGGCGGGCGTTGAGCAGCATGATCTTGTGCCCGATGCTCGAAAAAACATGTTCAACCTTATAGTCGTCGAACTTGTTATTTTTCGGAAGCATTTCCTCCAGCAGCGTCCGAAGGCTGGGGATGTCCCATTGCCGGTTCCCCAGGTCATAGATGCGATTGCCCACGGTTTCCTTCGGCGTCACCTTGAACGATTCGTAAAAACTGCGGCTGGCCAAAAGGACCCGCAGATCCGCATCCAGGACCACCAGGGGTTCACGCGCTGTCTCGATAATATCTTCAAACATGGCGCTTTCTCCGATCAACAACTACTTTCCCCGGTATCGCGCTCGGCGCGCGGGGCTATCACCTGAGAACCGAGACGCGTCTCATTGCCGGTCATCGGTCCACCATTTCACGATGCCCGCGAAGATCAGTGCGAGAAAGAGCGCCGGGAGCACCGCGATGAGCGAAGCGGCCGCAGGCGACACCTGCGCGGCGAGGTATTGGTATATACTTGCCAGGAAAAAGCCCGCCGCGATCAGGACCAGGAGGGAGGCGATCCCGACAAAGGCAAGCGCCCAGGCCACGTTCATCACCGCTTTTTTCAAAAGTCTCCCTTCCGCTTCCAGCAAGCGCAGAAAGGTCGCCACGATATCAAGAAGGATCGTTAGTATCTTCATTGGCTTTCCCCCGGTACCACAATTTTGCGATGATATAGCCGAGGCCGAATGCGGCCATAACACCTACCAGCGGGTGCTGCTCTACTTCAGCCGCAAGGTCCTTGACGACTTTTTCACCCTGGACCCTCGATGCATCGAACTTGTGGAAAAGGTCCGTCCAGACACCGTGGCCTTCCTCGCCAGGGAGATGATTCCGTGGAGCTGCTTCGTGAGCGTGGTCCGTTTGAATACCTGCCGCGCTCTTCACACCAACAGTGAGTCCGGCAATTTCTTCGCGCAGCCTCGCGAGGTCCGCCTTCAACGCATCCAGCTCTGCCTCATGGTTTTTGTCCTTCATGTTCGTGCCTCCCTCTGCCCTATACGCATGTTCAACTTCTGCTCAGACGATGACCGCTCTGCTCACCCTTCACCCCTCACCCTTCACTCTTCACACTTCACCCTTCACACTTCGCCCTTCACACTTCACCCTTCACTCTTCGCCCTTCCTCAGCCGGCGCCTCGGGCCCGAGCAAGACCGCGATCCATTGGGTGTCTTTATAGTTCTGACATGCGAACTTCAGGGTCATGGTAAGCGGTATGCACAAAACCATGCCGACCGGTCCCAGCAGGCTTCCCCAGAAGATCAGCGAGAGAAAGACGACCAGCGTGGACAGCCCGAGCTTCCGCCCCATGAGCCTCGTTTCGATCACGTTGTCCAGGATGAAGTTAACGACCATGTATCCGGCCGTTGCCATGAGCGCGCGCCCCAGTCCCAATTGGATAAACGCAAGAAGGACCGCGGGAATGGCGGCCACGCTGGAACCGATACTGGGCACAAAGTTGAGCAGAAAGGCCAGGAAACCCCAGAGTATGGGGAAATCCACGCCGAGGATGGACAGCCATATCCCGATAAGGAGCCCGGTGGCCAGACTGATGAGCGTCTTGATGCCCATATAGCGTTCAATATCGCTTATGAACCTCGTGAACTGGGGAAATACCTGCAAAGGATCACCCAGCACTGCGCGAAGCTTGACCGGAAAGCTTGAAGCCTCGAACAGGATGAAGGCTACGGTGAGCAGGATCAGCACGATGTTCGTGAGCACCGAACCCAGATCCCCGAGCAGGCGTGCGGTCAGGCTCATCACCGACCCTGGATTGACATAGCCGAGCAGGACCTTGTCCACGTGCTTGATGCCTTTGGACGCTAAGAACTTCTGGACTGCCGTGACTTGCTCCTGCAGCCGGGCCTGATAGGCCGGCAGCTCGGCATAAAAGCTGCTGATGGAGGCGCCCACGATCGCGCCCACGATCAGCAGGACGGCGACCATGCCGGACACCACGAGCAGCACCGCGATAAGGGACGGCACGCGTTTCCGCTTGAGCCAGAGCACCGGCGGCGTTCCGAGCATGGCGAGGAACACCGCGACGAGAAAAGACACGAGGACCGACTGCGCCTGATAGAGGCCCCCGGTAATGATCACCAGCGTCGCCGCGATGATGAGGAACCGAAAACCCCCTTGAGCATTCCCTTGTTCAGTCATGGATACCACCTCTAATCATTGTTTGCGTCGTAGACGTCCTCAAATTCGCGACGCATGCCCTTATGACGCAATAGCCAGGCAGCAGTTGGGGGTGCCGCGCATAGCAGCCGCACCTCCATCTTAAGGATAACACGGTTTACCTGTTCTTAAATGAGTATTACAACTATCGTGCCATGGGAAAACCGCGGGTTCATCGGGGGCAAGACATTGATTGTATGGTCAAATATTGCAAATGAGGTGCAGCGGTAAAGAGGCGGCCGTCGCGAGAGGCCGTTGCATTTGACAGAACCTTCAAATGTGACGGCCGTGTGGAGGGAATTAATGGTTCATTCGTAATGAAGTCTTAAAAAGTCGTCATTCCCGCTTGTCGGGAATCCTAGTGATTTTCCACGTACTGATAGGACGTCAAAAGAGGGTTGATAGACTTCGTACAAGACCATCAAGGAATAGTATCCCGGCAACCATCGCGCTGATCACGAGCCCTGTCCGTTTCATCATTATCCCATCGCGCGATCAGCGCCTGCTGCATCCTCTGCAGAACAGGTCACTTTTCCACCACACCTTGAGCTCTTGTTTCAAAAGAAGACAGACGCGCTCGGCAACCCGGTCGCCAAACAGGCTGCAATGGACCGGGATGGCGTACGGTCTGCAAGACGGCATTCGGTCGTTTGCGACAGCGGCAGAGGTCGGCATGGTATTCAGTATCTCCCTGAGTAGTTTGCGGGAAAAGATCATCGCCTTCGCGAAAATGACGGTAAAAACAACGCTGCTGACCGCAGCGTGGGCCAGCCCTTGAATGCAAAGAACATTGCCAGGCACAGGCACAGACCCACGCTCAGGCCGACCGACACGAAGGAAAACGCGAACGCTCCGAGGTACATGAGCGGCGCGTATCGGTATTGCATGGTGATCTGCCGGATCTCCCGGTCATCCACGTTCTCTGCAAGAAGCCTTCCATTCTCAGACGCATGATGCCACAAGCCCTTGAATGCAAACGCGATCGCACCGTAGGTGCCGGCAAAGACCGCGCCGGCGATATCGGCTTCGGGATGCAGGAGATATTCCGCCAGCAGTGCCGTGGGGAAAGGCAGGAACGTTATGAACAGCAGCAGTAAGCCGTTCCAGTACAGGAACGCGTGGTCGGTCCCCTTGATGAAACTGAAGAGCCGGTGATGGTTTACCCACTGAGTGAAGATGGTAATGAAGCTTGTCACGAAAGCGAGATAATGGGGCCACTGTTTTATCAGCGTTGCACCAAGGCTGCCGGCAGCCCCCAGTTCGCGGGTTTTCGGCACATTGATCCCGAGGACCAGCAGCGTTATGGCAATGGCGAATACGCCGTCGCTGAAAGCTTCGATCCGGACGGTTTCGTTCCATTCGAACGTCTCCTGAGTTTTTGCGACGCTCACCGCCGTTATTTCGCTTGCGGTTGTGATGATATCAGCGTTGACCATGTGACCTCGTTAGCTCTCCCCGGATCGCTGATGCCGTTCTGCCCTGCCGCACCATACGCATTGACAGGACCATTCCCTTGCGCCTTCACGGAACTACTTGCCGATATTTTCGACTTTATCTTTGCCTTTTTCTATGGTCTTATCGATATTCTTGCCGGCGCGCTCTGCCGGTCCCTCTTTACAGCCGGACAACCCCATGAGCAAACCGCTCATGACCAGCGCTGCGATGACACTCGTGAATATTTTCTTCATTGGTTTCTCCTTGTGCGACCGTATTTTTTTCGCCTGAATCGTGACTTGAATGTCCTGACCCGGAACAGCGCAGGGGTTCAAAACAGTTGCGACCCCTTGCACGATCAGGTAGTGTTGTTTTTACGCTCTACGTCCGGCAGGTCATCGCGTTTTACGCTCGTTTCTCGCTTTCGTCCGGTCGCGGGTGCATACTTGAGGACGGCTTTTTGCACGGATCCTGCGTTCACCCGCTTTTCCACATAGCTCAGATAGTGCTGTATATCCTGGCTGGTCCATTCTGTCGGTTTTTTCGCGGTTTGCGCTATGAATTGATCCAGGAGCTTCACCGGTCACCTCCACAAACGTTTGATCGTCACTGCAGCATGGCGGCATTTCGTATGAGCTGTATGCGTTCGTTGAGGGATCGATCGCCTCCGTCCGAATACGCCATCTTGTCCTCATGCAGGTCGGCCAGTACCCACGCTTTCCGGTAAAGATGTTTCGGCTGCTTCAGGATTATCCTGAACTGTCCGGCCTCGTAATTCACCGGCATGAAGACGCCCGCCTCTCGCGCCAGGATGTTCGCCTGCACGAGCGCCCACTCGCTGCCTGTTGAAAAGCCTCTGTTCTGTCCCAGGGGAAAGCCGGCCGCAAAACCCGCCATCAACAGGACGACCATCAATGCGCTGCGCATAAGTATTCTCATAGTGCCTCCTTCGCACAGGCACGTTCGGCCTCATCGATCAACGCGCCCGCTCCATCACCACGCCTGGGCCGCTTTTATGGCTTCCGGCCCCGCGGTGGATGCAATGGTGTTGAACCTGATGTCCGGTTCCACGCGGAGCAGTCTCATTGCTCCGTTCAAGATGCCGAAATGGTCGGACCGCAGATGTTTTTCCAGGTCCTCCCTGGTCTTCCACGCCTCCTCGAAGAGGAGGACGCTTTCATCCTCCACATCCACATAGCAGTTGCAGCTTATGCAGCCGCGCTCAAACCGTATGGGGCCCAGCATCGCTCGTACCGTTTGGAGGACTTCCCTCTTTTTTTCCGCAGGCACCGTCATTTTAATGGTGGCCTCTATCATGTACGACCTCCTCAAGAGGTGAAGCAATTGATGGCGTGGAGGACCGTTGCGGGATCACTCTGCGACCGGCGCAGCCGTCCTATTGCACGACAACTTCGAACAGGACCCGCATGTTGGCCTTTGCTTCCTTCGTGTCGATATCGCCGGGGGACACTTCATACAATGCCGGCTTGGTCCTGCCGTAGCCGATGATCGTTATTCTTACCGGCGCAATGCCTTTTTCGATCAGATAGTTCCTGACCGCATTCGCCCTTCCTTCGCTCAATTCCTGGTTGCGTTCTTCCGTGCCTTGAGCGGACGTATATCCGGCCATACGGACCTTCATCTTGGGGTTTTCCTTCAGGACCTGAACATCCTTGTCCAGCAGCGTCTTCGCCGACGGGGTAAGCGTCGATTTGTTGAACTCGAAGTGGGTATCCCCGAACGGGACGACCTTCTCATCGTCCTTCTGGTCGACCACCAGCATCATGACCTTGAGCTCGGAGAGGTTTTTTGACGAGAGTTCCATCTTCGGGTCATGCCTGAACAGCATGAACAACAGGATCGCCACGATGACGCACAATATCCCCACAATGGAATAAAGAATTTTCTGCATCTGTTTCCTGCGCTTTGACCTGGCTTGCGTTCCCATTGCTTTTTCCGCTTCCAGCCAGTCAAGAAATGCGTCGCCGTCCTTGAAGCCATGTTTTTCGTAGAGCTCATAGGCTTTGGCACGTATTTCCTTATTCTCTTCGTTCAATTCTTTCTGTATCATTTTATTATCCCTCTCTTCAATTATTCTAAGGTCTCTTCAGATCCGCCCAAAAAGCAAGAGGATGATCAGGATCAGAAGTATCAATCCTACTCCGCCGCTGGGATAGTATCCCCAGCTCCTGCTGTGAGGCCAGGTGGGTAGCGCGCCTATGACCACGAGAATCAAAATGATGAGGAGTATCGTTCCCATGTCTTTTCTCCTGTCCGACTGCCCAGGCCGGTTGCCCACGATCTCGTGGACCCGGCGATCTGTGCTTCTCTGAACTTGACTAAAATAGTTTCCCGGTTACGGATGAGGAGGCTTAGGCAGGTGCCCCGGTCCAGGCAGATGCCCCCCGCGTCCAGGTCCTCCTGGGAAAACCGGATAACACGCTGAAAGAGCAAGTGATGATACAAAGAGAAGTATTATCATGACGATCCATATTTTTTTACTCATGTTATGTAAACCTCCTTCTTGGATAGCTGCTATCGATGCATGACCTTCGTCCACTCCCCGGAGAAGATGGGATTGGGCATCAAGGTCTTGCCGGTTCGTACCACTATTTAGTCGTGCGTCTTAGATGACCTTCCGGCCCTGAATGATCCTTATCAGCACTACAACGATTGCGATAACGATCAAAATGTGAATAAACCCACCCATGGTGTAACTGCTCACCATCCCGAGCAGCCACAGAACTAACAGTATCACCGCGATCGTCCACAACATTTGAACCTCCTTTTCGCCTTGTTTCCGCCGTTTTTGTCCGTTGCTGCCTATTTAAACCTTGCACTGACATCATGGTAGGCCGTCTTTACCTCAGCCCAGGCTTTTTCCGCGCCCGACTTGATGTCTTCCCAAGCCCCATCGCCGGCGGTCTTCAGCTCCTGCAGCTTGGCTTTGGCGTCAGCCTGCTTGCGCTGCAGGGCTTCGATGGCCTGGTAGTATTCTATCTTCGCTTCAGCCTTGGCCTTGTCCGCCTTTGCCTTCAGCAGGTCGATCTTGGCGTTCCATTCGTCCAGTTGAGCGTCCAGTTTTTCTTCATATGCTTTTCGTTTGTCCTTCACTGCAACCACCTCCGGTATTGACGTGTTGACTCATTTTTCGGTCCTTTTTTGCCGCCCGCGACCAGCACGACGATGCCGCCTGCGAATGCAATGGCGCCGAAGATCGGGGGCGTTGGAAGCGTTCCCGCTCCCGCCGCCGTCATGTGCATCGGACCGGGACCAACGACCTTCTCGCTGGCCGTGCAGGTAATTCCCTGATACGCAAAGGCCATGAGCCCTGCGACAATGAGAAGGAAGCCCAGCAACGCGTATGTTTTCATTTCGTGTGTCCTCCCTGTCATCGGCCTGCTCAAATCCGCTGCCCCCGCGTTCATTGGTCCGGCAAGCTGTGCATACCGGTACTTAACTATTCGATAATCATTCCGTTCCTTACGCTTTTCACACCGTTTATGTCTTCAACGAGCTTGCCCACCAGGTCTTTTTCGGCCGTATTCCTGGCCTTGCCGCCCACCGTGACCACGCCGTGTTTTGTCGCGACCGTGGTGCTCAGGGCGCTGGTCGATCGATGGAGCAGCAGCGCCATCTTGACCTGGGCGGTGATGGAAGCGTCATCGATCTTTTCCCCCATTGCCTGGAGTGTCTTTTTCGACGCGTGTGACACGGTCATCTCATTTTTAACGTCCTTGACGCCTTCTACATCCCGGGCGTATTCGGTCGTCAGTTCCTTTTGCGCCTGGCTTGCTGCCTGGCCTCTCAAGGTCACGATGCCGTCCTTGACGTCAACTTCGGTCTTTGCGGCGCTCACGCTGCGATGGAACAATAGTGTTATTTTCACTTTGTCCCTGAGCCAATCATCGGAGTTTGCGGTGGGGGGTGCGCCTTTGACTTCCAGCCGGTTGTCCACGCTTTTTACGCCGGGCAGGCCCGTCATGGTCTCCTGGGCCAAGGACTTGTGATATTCCGAAGCGACGATCCCCGTAAGGGTGACAGCGCCTTTTTTGGATTCTATTTTGATGTCGTCTTCTTTGAGATAGGTTTTGAACACATAAGACTTTTTGGCTGACGATTCGATGCGATCATCCATTTTGGAAGCGTACGCAGGCGCGCTGAGCGCCAGAAGAGCCGTTGCTGCAACCACCAGAGCTACAGAATAGATTGCTTTCATGGATTGTTCTCCCTTATCGTTGTTCCCGCTGATTGAACTCATCCACTCCGAAGTAATCGTGCCTTCGGAGTGAACGCAGCTCATGTCTTCCTACGTCTTCATAATGTGCTTGCCTGCGGGACGGTCCTTTATGGGACCTTTTCCGCCGGGTGTTTTTGCTGCGCGAATTTTCGCTGCTGTCATCCTGCCGCCTCTGCTTTTCTTTGCCATGGTGAACACCTCCTTAGACTGCGTGATCTTGGGTGATCGATACGCTACTTCCCCAGAACTTTCTTGACCTGACCGATCTTTTCCTGCACCCTGCCGGCTATTTTTTCAGCAATGCCTTTTGCTTTCAACTTGGGATTGTCGGTCAGTTTCCCGGCCACTTCCTTGACCTTGCCCTTTGCCGCATGAAACTTACCTTCGGCCTGGTCCCGCGCGCTGGATTTCATGGTATTCCTCCTTGATGCAACGTTCGTAATGCGACGCTTCGTACTGACCGTAAGATTCAAATGGTTCCGTTCCCGCATACTTTTAAAGAATCCCCTCGCTGGCACCTGCTTAGGAGGAGGAGATCACACCAGCGAGGGGCAAGGCTTTTGTAGCTCGTTGTTCGTGCGATCAGGGCCGGGCAGCCTCGTCCGAACCCCTTGACCGCAAGTACTATTTCACAATGACCTCAAAGAGCACCCTTTGGTTGGCCTTGGCCGCCTCTGAATAGATGTCCGAAGGCACCGGTTCATACTCTGCCGGTCTCGTTTCTCCGTATCCGACCGTGGTGAGCCTGCTTGCCGCAACACCTTCCTTGATGAGGTAATTCCTGACCGAGGTCGCTCTTCGTTCGCTCAGTTTCTGGTTATATTCGTTGGTGCCGCTGGCGGAAGCGTACCCTGCGATACGGATCTTCATGCTGGGATCGTCTTTCAGTATCCTGGCGTTAAAGTTCAGTATGGTTTTGCCGTTTTCGTTCAGCGCGGCGCTATCGTGGTCGAAATGCGAGTCCTCGAGCGAGATCAGCACGCAAGCGACGATCTTCGGGACCGCAGGAGCCGCCAGCGTGGTGAAGCTCCACTCATAGCTGTGTTCCAGCGCATTGCCTGACAGGTCCTTGGACCCGGCTACCATGGTTGCGGTATAGACCGTGTCCTTTTCGAGATCGTTGGACGGGTCAAAGGTTGCCGTGGTGCCTGCAAAGGTCACTTTGCCGTTCACCGCGGTTTTTCCGCTCTTGACGATAAAGGTCTGGGTGTTGATCGTTCTTCGGTCCATCTCTTCGCTGAACGTTGCAGTGACGTTTTTGTCGATCGCCATGCCGGTGACGCCGCTGCCGGGGCTCGTGCAAACCACTTCGGGCGCGGTTTTGTCTCCAGCCGGAGGAATGGCCGCGATTGGTTTCTGCTCTGCGCCGAACAGGAAGGTCAGGCCGACGGTGTATTCCATATTGATCCGGGAATCGCCGCCTTCGGAGAACAACGACTGCTTAACGTCGCCCCGCAGCGCCACCGTGTCGGTAAAAAAGTACCTGAGCCCGACGCCATAGTTGAACATCCCGCGGCCGTGGTCACGAATGCCCTTCGAACCGCTGTCGGTTTGCGTGACGCCCACCCCGGCTGAAATGAACGGCACCAGCGGACCGTCCGGAGTAAAACTGAACAGCGCGTCGATCCCCATGCGATAGACGTCTACATCCCGGTCGATATACGCCATTGACCGGGTCTCCGTGGGGACATAACCGAACATGGCTTCCAGCGCCAGGTTGTCGGAGAGGTTGTAGCCGCCGCGCAGGCCATGATAGGAGCGGGCGTCCAGCTGCTGTGCGCGGTCAAATGAATAAAATCCCGTGAAGGGGTCCAGCGTGAAGGTCCCGCCCTGGGTCCCGGCGGATCCGGAAGCGGCAAGGCCAAGCAGGAACAAGCCGGTCAGTAAAACTGTCAATAGTTTTCGCATTGTAGTGCCTCCTTTTAACGAGCTGTCTTTTTCAGATCGATACTATCCGGTTTCTCCGGATCGAGGTGCAACTGAGTGCGGCCCAATACGCCCAGCCGGAAGAAAACAAGGGGACAGACAGCTTCCTGGTAATGGCGCCTGTCCCCTTTTCCAAGCTTTTGTTCATACCCGATGACGCATGTCTTACTCGCAACCAACTGGCGCATTCGGATGACCCGGCACGGAAACGACGTTCGAGTCGAATACAAATGCACCGGCGCCGCCAACCCATGCTCCTGCCATCGACCTGCCGCACGCTGTTGCGCCGGTCTTCATGGTGATATCGTAGGCAGCCAGTATGTTGCCGTAGAATTCAGTCGCTGTTCCGATCGTTGCTGAACTGCCGACCTGCCACCAGACGTTGGAAGCCTTGGCGCCGCCCGTCAGGATAATGCGGGTGTGCGCCCCGGGAGAAGCGGCTCCGTCTGCCGTATCGAGCGTACTCGACGACTGGAAGATGAAGAGTGCGTTCGGATCGCCCTGGCCATCGAGCGTGATATCATCCGTTATCAAGATCGACGTGAGGGATTGATAGACGCCGGCGGTGAAATAATTGTCTCCCTGCACGAGCGCGCTCCCGGTCACGGCTCCTAAGGTCGTGCCGGCCGGTAAATTGGTGGCCCCACCCAGTGAACCGGCGGCTGGCGGCCCGGCCGGGGGAGTGATGCTGAGATACCCTGCATTCAAGTCGGCCTTGACTGCGGCTGCGGTGGTTGTGTCCGGATAGAGGTTCGTGATCACGGTCCCGTTGATCGTCGGGGGCATGCCATTGCAAAGTCCAAAACCGCCCGCATTATCAACGACGACACCATTGCACGTCTGATTCGGATCCAGCACCACGTCCCCATTTATGTGGGTAAGTGGCGCGGTAATCGTGTTGACAACCCCGGCGGTAGCCGCGATCGCAAACGGAGTGGCCAATCCAAGGTTGATCGCGTTCGCCGGCGGCACGGTTCCGGAAACCGTGGTAAAGATCCAGGGATTCGGCACATTGCCGGTCACCCAGGCATTGCCTGCCAGGTCGCTGGCCGCGATCACGACGGTATAGGTGGTACTGGACGTGAGCAAGCTTACCGGCGTAAAGGTCGCTGTTGCGCCAAGATAGCTCAGATTGCCCGCAATCGTTCCCGTGGGTCCGGTCACCGTGTAGGTTCCCGGGGTGATCGTAGAAGAGTCCATGGGTTCATTAAAGGTTGCGGTTATTTTCTGGTTGACCGGTACATTCGTGGCGGCATTTGCAGGTGAGGTGGTAAGCAATAACGGTGCAGTAACGTCAAGCGCTGCGCCTGTGGCAAAGGTCCACACAAAATCATTTGCCATTGCTGTGCCGGCCACATTTGTCGCCGCAATAGAAATCTTGCCGATATAGGTGGCGTTGTTCAAGAAATTGACTGACGGGGTAAAGAGAGCAACGCGGGTTGCCGTATTATAGCTGATTGATAACGCTGTTACGGGGGTTGCACCAGGCCCGGTCACCGTGAAGGTTCCGAGTGCGGTGATCGTTGCAGCGCTCATCGGCTCGCTGAAGGTTGCGGAAATTTTTCTGTTCAGCGGCACATCCGTGGCGCCATCAGCCGGGATCGTGGCTGTAACGGCAGGTACGGTGCCGGCGCCTCCCAGGCCTGCCGCTCCATGATCCCTGTCGCATCCGGCCGTAAAAACGACCAGGAGTAATGCCATAAACCATATCATCGTACTAACTGTTTTAGAATAACGGGTACCTGTTCGCATAGTTATATCCTCCTTATTGATATTTGAAAACCAGTATCATTCGCCTATTGGTCAAGAGGACCAGCTCGTATAGTGATAAAACTTGTCCGGTGATCATGTTCATCGCTTTGATCCTGTCAAACTCATCGTTTTGCAGCTGCCTAAAAAATAGGAACAGGCTGAATTTTTGGAAGCAGCCTGCTCCCGTATCCTATTTTTTTTTCGTATTACCTCATGCTTTACGGAGCTTTTGTAACGATATCAGAGATCAAGGTAACGCGATCAGTTATTGCGAACAAGCTGCCTGTTACGTTAGCATTGGCAAGCACGTTTACCTGCGTCCAAGCGAATACGCTCCCGATGAACGTGGTGTTTGCTCCAATAACCGTGTCGCCGCCCGTCCTCCAATAGACGTTCTTAGCCTGTCCGACACCACCGACGAAGGAGATACTGCCACCCGGGGCTCCGGTCGTAAGCGTGCCGTCTATTGAGAAGATCCAGACTGCATTCGGGTCGCCCAGTGCATCAAGCTGGAGGGCACCGGTTGTTATTCCAACATTGGAAGCGGTCTTATAAACACCCGGTGTGAGGACCTGCAGGCCCAGCTCTGTAGGGCAGACCTGAGTCGCTGCGCTGGGATTTGGGTCAGCAGCGAGGAAGCTATTTGCAATGCCCAGGTCGGTTGCGGCTTGAGTTAGCATAGCACCAGTACTTGTCCATTCCGCTCCTACTACTGGCGTTGCATAGTGCAAAGGATACGGAAATGGCGCAGGGTTAGAGTCCTCAGGCGCAAATGACGTCCCATTGGTAAGTTCAATAAAGTTTCCTGTGGATCCATTTGGTGTAAATCCTGTGATGAACGTGCGGGCTATGGGCGTTATGCCGATGTCCCCATTGCTGATAGCACAGGCGGCATCACCGGTAACTGCTGCGTAGGCCAGGATCACGAATCTGCCCGCTTCGCCGAGGGCTGGTGCGGTCGGGTTTCCCTCTACTAACACGTTTACGGTTACGGTATAGGTCGCCGTTGTACCGTTAGCAGCGTGTACCGTGTATACTACCGGATTGGTGAAGTCATTCGGCGTTGTACCGCTTTCCTGCGTCACCAGGCCTACCGTTACGGATGCCCCGGTGGTCGAGAAGATCGCTACCAGGTTTGTTACACTGGGGGTGCTGAACGGCATGGTCACGGTTATTGCCGACGCAATGATAGCGCTTGAAGCCTGGCTGGCGATCGAATAGGCGGTAATTGCCTTGGCGGAGTTCAGTGCCGTGGTCACGGTTACGGTATAGGTCTGCGTTGTCGTGTCGGCTGCGTGTACTGTGTACACTACCGGACTGGTGAAATCATTCGGCGTTGAACCGCTTACCTGCGTCGTCGCGCCCACGGTCACGCTTGATCCGGAGGTCGAGAATGTCGCGACCAGGGCGGTTACACTGGGGGTGCTGAACGGCATGGTCACGGCAATGGCCGTTCCCGTTATGGTGCTGCTGACCTGGCCGGCGATCGAATATGCCGTAATGGACTTGGCAGTGCTCGAGGCCACGGTTACGGTTACGGTATAGTTAACCGATGAGCCGTCTGCCGCAGTTACCGTGTAGATCACCGGATTGGTGAAGTTATTCGCCGGCAGTGCACCGCTCGTCTGCACTACGGCGCCTATCTTTACGCTCGTCCCTGTGGTCGTGAATATCGCGATCAGGCTCGTTTTGCTTGTCCCGTATGGCAGGATCACCGCTACGGTCTTTGGCGTTGCCGTTTCGTTGATGATCCCGGTAGCTCCGTTGATCGAATACGCGGTAATGGCCTTGGCAGAGCTCGGTGCCGCATCATTGTTGCTGCTTCCGCACCCGGCGACAAAAGCGATGAGGAGTAATGCCAGAAACCACATCTTTGAAAATCCTTTTCCTGTGTTCATTTCTATTCCCTCCTTTAGGAAATTGAGATCGGTGAAGCTTATTGAGCGGAAAACTACCGCTTTTTCCGTTGAAACCTGTCTGTCCCGTGCCTTACGGCTGCGTAACCGTCGTCGCATCAAGCGTTATCGCACTCTGCGCAAGCAGCCTGCCGTTGATCGATGCGTGATTCCCGAAGGTGATCGACGTCTGACCCAGAATAATGCCCTTAAACTGGGTGTTCGCGCCAATGGTCACCGCATCGGAGACCTGCCAGAAGACGTTTTGGGGCTGTGCGCCACCGCTCAGGACAACCTTCTTGGCAGCGGCCATATCGAGCGTTCCTGTTATCTGGAAGATCCAGACATCGTTTGAGCTGCCACTGAGGGTAAGATCCGTTGGAATGTTGACATTGCTGCCCCATGTGTAGGTGCCGGGGGCAAGGGTTTGACCGGTGACCGTTCCGCCTCCAAGATTCAAGTTGGGACCGACTCCCGCTGTTTTCCCGGCAGCAGCGGTGTAGGCGGTGCCCATGTCGAGTGAGGCAGTGTTCACGTTGGTCGGGGTAGGGGGCGCATAGTCGAATGCATAGACTTCTCCGGATACTTGAGCGGAGGTTGCATAGGCGCTCGCTGCCGGCAGGTTCAGCGCAAATCCGGTGATGGCTGTCGAGGTGACTCCCGGGCCGACCCCGATATCTCCCGTGATCACCGATGGATTCGCGTCAGTAGCGATACCCGTGTTTGCGAACATCGCATAGGTGCCCGCTGTTCCAAGAGACACGCAGTCCGCTCCCGCGCAGACGGCTCCCGGGCCCGATCCTCCCCCATTGTTATCGCTTCCGCATCCTGCCAGAGCAACGGCCAGAAGCACTGTCATAAACCACATCTTGGTACTATTAGTAATACTCACGGTGTTACCTCCTCTTTGTGCAGACCTCTATGGCCTGTCACTGAAAGGAGTATTACAACTAACATGCCAGCGGATAACTGCGGATTCTACTTACACAAGACATTGATTGTATGGAAGAAAGAGAGAACATGAGATGCAGAGGTGTCGGAAAGCCGTCAAGGGTCGCCGTCGCATTTAACAGAACCGTCATATGTGATGGTCTCGTAAGAAGTCTATAAACCCTCTTTTTACGTCATTCCCCGCCCATGTCAAAAGAACAGGATGCGGGGCGCTGCCGGCCTGCCCCGACTAGTCGGGGCTTGTCCGGAATCGTTTCTTCTCAGTACGTTGAAAAGCACTACGATTCCCGACAAGCGGGAATGACGACTTTTTACGGCTTCATCATATGTGGCGGCCGTCAAAAGAGGCTTCTTTGTTGGAATTTATTACCTGCCGAATTGAATCTCAAGGGTGGTCATGAATGCGTACGTGGAATTCCGGTGATTGCTCGCGTTTTTCGGCCAGGTAACCTCCGGCGCAAACTCGAAGAAAAGCCAGGGCCGGTAAAAATTCCGTCGATAGAGCGACCCCACCCGATAATTCTGAATGACCCAATGAGGATGATTCACTCCCCAGGTACTGGTATCGTAAGAAATTGCGCTCTTGGGCGTCAATTTGGTGAAAAGGCTGATCCCGGTATTCCAGGTTATGCCGGGCGCACCCTCGAGGTAGGTCACGTTATTGCCCCAGCGGACGAACGAAAATGTGGTGAGCTTTCGTTCAAGATCGAGCTGCACGGTATTCGAGAAATGTTCAAGAGCTTGCCACATGGCGATCTCGGAAAATCGCAGGAGACAATCCTCGGCAAAGGGGTTCACGTACTGATAGCGCATCCTGACATGGGCATCGGAATGTATGCCGATCTTGACACCGCTGTCAAGACTGACCAGCGAACGGAGCCTGGTATACAGATCCGCTCGCAGCCCAATGATGGGTTTTCTGGTTCCCGTTTGCCGATCGACTGCCGGTTGGACAGGCTGACCGGGCTGGGCAGTGTATTTATCAGCAGCAGATCTCGACTCGAAATATAACTTCGATTTTTTCAGCATTTTTTTCCATTGGGGCAGTTCCCACTCGAAATGGAGATCGCGGATGTAATCGACAGTCTGCGACTCGGTCCACCGGGCTGAATTTCTTAGTATGATGAGCATGCCGGGCCGGAGATCCAGCAAAACATGGTCCTTCACAAAGAAGGTGTCAAACCATACCGCTGGTTCACAGGTGTTATCCTGTACAAAGCCATGCACCTGGTCCATCCAGTTATCTCCGGCAACCTTGACGGTATAACAGGGGTCTATTTGCGGCCCCAAACGCGCCGCCTTTTTAGCCGGTGTCGCAGGTTGAGGCGCGGGGAGGAGTTCCGGCTCCTGCTGTGCCGCGGGTGAAGGCGGGTTCTGCCCGGTATTCGTTTCCGTGCTCGCCGGACTACTCGCGGTCGTACTTGAATCTATTGCAGGCGGTCCTGTGGTTTCAGCGCTTGCGCCATGAAAACCGGCGAAGAGAAGGACGAGGCAGAAAACCAGGGTTTCCCGGGAATGGCGGGGATTTCTCGGTGCGCTCATTATGCGGTCCTCGTGCCGATATACCCATCCCTCGGGAGCGTGGGCTGAGATTCCCATTCCTCCTCACTTTCCCGGCAAGGGATAAAATGCCCCGGCCCCTCCTTAGCGAGGAAGGGCTGGGGAAATGAATCATTGTCAATTCGGTTGCGTAATTGCAGTAGCGTTCAAGGTAACCGCGGTCTGGGCCAACGCCCTGCCGTTCATCACTGCACCGGTATTCAGCGAGATCAGCGTTTGACTCAATATAATTCCCTTGAAGTCAGCAGCCGTTCCCAGGGTTGCCTGGCCGGCGACCTGCCAGAAAATGTTCTTGGCCTGTGCACCGCCGCTCAGCGTAATAATGGCGCTGTTGTTCACCGTCAGATTTTGCGCTATCTGGAAGATCCAGACGTCATTGGCGCCGCCCGAGAGCGTAACACCGGCACTGGTTATTAATAGACCGGTGCCCCATTTATAGGTGCCGGGGGCAAGCGTCATCCCGCTGATATCTCCGGCGCCCAGTTCGGTGACATCGGGTGCTCGTCCAGCAGCGTCGGTGAAGGCGGTTTCCATATCGCTTACCGCCGTGGTCAGGTTAGCGGGAGTCGGTACCGCATAGTCGGCTGCGAATATCTGTCCGGTCACCAGACCGGGCGATGTCGAAAATACATTCGTTGAATCAGCTATTAATGAAAATCCGGTGATGTACGTCGCGGCGGCCGGACTCAGTCCGATATCTCCGGTCACTGCGGTGGTTCCCGAGGTTGAAACCCCGGTTTTTGCCAGGATCACATAGTTGCCGGCCGTTCCCAGATCCACGGGCGCCGGTCCTAACGCGGTGGCCACGGCTACGGTTACGATATAGGTCGCCGTGGTACTGTTGTTGGCGGTTACCGTGTAGGTCACCGGACTGGAGAAGCTATTCGTCGTTGTACCGCTTATCTGCGTCGTCGTTCCCACGGTTACGATTTCCCCTGTGGTCGAGAAGGTCGCAGCCAAGGTCGTTACATTTGTCCCGAACGGCACGGTCACCGCTATGGTCTTCGGGTCTGTCCCTTCGATGATAGTTCCTGCAACCCCTTTCAGAGAATATGCGGTAATGGCTTTGTCATCGACCGCGGCCACGATTACCGTTACGGTATATATTACCGATGAACCATCGGCAGCGGTTATGGTGTAGTCCACCGGACCGGGGAAGTTATTCGGCGTCGCACCGCTCGTCTGCGTCGTCGTTCCCACGGTTACGATTGCCCCCGGGCTGGCCGTAAATGTCGCGATCAATGCCGTCACCGTTGGTGTGCTATACGGCATGTTCACCGATATGGTTTTTGCTGTCCTATTTATTGTCCCGGTAAACCCGGCAAGCGAATAGCTGGTAATGGCCTTGGCGGAGCTCAATGCCGTGGTTAGGGTCACGGTATATGCCGCCGTTGTGCCGTCGGCAGCGGTTATCGTGTATACCACCGCATTGGTGAAGTTATTCGTCGTTGTGCCGCTCGTCTGGAGCGTTGTCCCCACCTTTACGCTTGCGCCTGAGGTGGTGAAGGTCGCGATCAAGGCAGTTTTGTTCGTCCCGATCGGTATCGCCACTGATATTGTCTTTGCCGTTTCATCTATTGTCCCTGCAACTCCGGCCAGTGAATACGCGGTAATGGCCTTGGCAGAACTCGGCGCCGCGGAATTATTGCTTCCGCAGCCTGCCACAAAAGCGACGAGGAGCACTACCAGAAACCACCTCTTTGAATATCCTTTGCATTTGTTCATAGCTGTCCCCTCCTGAAGGACGTTTTACATCCGTGAAGCTAATGGTGCGGCAGACCCGGTAGCCTGCCATTGATCGATGCCAGATTCCCAGGATTACAATTCAAAAGCTTAAACGCAGTGATCCTGAAAGACCGGCTCTTACGGAGTATTACAACTATCATGCCTGGGGATATCTGCGGTTCTTGCGAGGCTAAAGCATTGATTAAGATGGGGTATGAGTTAGAGGGGGAAAGAGAAAGCCGCCAAGGTTTGCCGTCGCATTTAGCGGAACCGTTAAATGTGACGGGGGCCGCGAAGTTTGGAAGGTGACCAAGGTGGGCGGAGTTACTTTGTTACTTCGTTCGCATTAACGCGGCTCTCGTCAATTTGGAAATATTGAAATATTCCAGAAGGGACTTGATCAGATGACGCGAACCAATACGAGGTGCGTAGTGAGGTCGCAAGGGGGGCCGGAATGGTCTTTTTTATGAACGGCTGATGCCGTCTTTTCGCATCCTGCCGCGAAGCGTGCTGGGATTGATACCGAGCATCGCTGCCGCGCCTTTTTTCCCTTCGATCCTCCACCCGGTCTTTTCGAGCGCCTGGAGGATATGGTCGCGTTCTATATCGACCAGGGCCTTGCAGTCCTGCGCCTCCTGTTCACCGGCCTTCGGGGTGTTCACGAACCGGTCCAGGATCTGCAGCCCGGTTCCCTGGCTCGTGATCACCGCCCGTTCGATGATGCTCTCCAACTCGCGCACGTTGCCCGGCCAGTCGTATTCCTGGAGCATGGTCAGGGTGTCTTTCGACACGGTCTCGATCTTCTTGCCGGTCTTTTTGTTGAACTTGGCGACAAAATAATCGACCAGAAGCGGGATGTCTTCTTTGCGCTGGCGGAGCGGCGGGATCGTGATGGGGAACACATTCAGCCGGTAGAAAAGATCTTCCCGGAATTTGCCCTTCCTGATCTCTTCTTCCAGGTTCCGGTTGGTCGATGCGATGATCCGCACCTTGACCTTGATGGTCCTGGGCCCGCCCAGCCGCTCGAACTCGCCGTCCTGGATGACCCTGAGCAGCTTGGTCTGGAGCTCCATCGGCATCTCGCCGATCTCGTCGAGGAACAGGGTGCCGTTGTCGGCAAGTTCGAAGCGCCCTATCTGCCGGTCATGGGAGCCGGTGAACGCTCCCTTTTCCCGCCCGAAGAGCTCGCTTTCGATGAGGTTCGCCGGGAGCGCCGAGCAGTTGACCGTTATCATGGGCCGGTCCTTGCGGCTGCTCTTGCCGTGAATGGAGCGCGCTACTACTCCCTTGCCCGTGCCGGTCTCGCCCAGAAGCAGTACGGTCGCCTCCTGAGGGGCCACCTGTTCTACCTTGAAGAACACATACTCAAGAGCATTGCTCCGTCCGATGATCTCGCCGAAGTTGAACTCCCGGTCGAGATCGGTATGCAGGTAGATGTTCTCAGCCTGGAACCGGTCCTTTAACTGCCTGTTCTCCGCGTTCGCGCTCCGGAGCGACTCTTCCGTCCCTTTGCGCTCCTCGATCTCCTGCGAAAGCAGCTCGTTCGCCCGCCGCAGCTCGATTGTCCGCTCCTGCACCGTCTGTTCCAGATAGCCATAGGCCTTTTGCAGCTCGTCCTCCAAACGCCTGCGCTCGGATATATCACGCATGACGGCAAGCTGTCCCACCGGAACGCCGGCCTTGTCCCTGAGCAGGGACACCGAGGCCAGCACGGAGATCTTTTCTCCGTTCTTTTTGACATGCAGGTGCTCACCGCACCACGTTCCGGCCGTCTTCAGTGATCCCTGCATGGCACGTTCCTCTTCGGCGTTGATACATTTCGTCGTATAAGCTTCATGCACGTGATGACCGATTATGTCGGCGGGTTTGAGGTTGTACAGCCGCTCTGCGGCTTTGTTCCAATACATGATACGGTTGTCGTTATCAACCGCGACGATGGCGTCGTTCACCTGCGACAGCACGTCGACTTGGAATTTAATTGCGTCTTCCGCCCTCCTGCTCTCGGTGATGTCGATGATCGTGGTACAGAGTGAACCTGCTTTGTCGTCGCAATTTTCCGTTGCTACGCTTTGGAGCTGCGCATAGAAGGCCGCGCCGTCCCTTCTTTTCAGCCTGAGCTCACAGGCAAGGATGCCCTGTTTTTTAAAAACATCCTTTTGGTGTTTTGAAAAGAGGTCCTTGTCCGCCGCTTCCGCGATAAAGCCGCTAAAGGGCTTTTTGAGCAACAGGGCTCTTTCGATTCCCAGCAAATGCGCACCCGTAAGATTTACCCGATCTATCAGTCCGTGTACATCGATGGTAAAATAACCGACAGGCGCAAAGTCGTAGAGTTCAGCGTACTGATTCCTCGATGACTCCAGTTCATCCCGGCCCTTGCGCAGTTCTTCATTCTGCATCTCCATCTCGATCTGGTGGGTGCCAAGTTCGTGGACAAGGTTCTGAATGTCCCGGGGAGAGAGATTTTGCGGCCACTCAAGTTTTGTGCGCAGCTTTTCTTCGGCCTTTTGGCGAAGGGATGCGAGACTGTCTGATGGGGTGGTGGTTTTTTTCATATCTCTATTTTAAATCTCGTGGATCCGCACTATTCCGGTTTCGTCAGGTTTTAAAAAGGGACCGTTGATAAGAGCTCCATCCCTGCCGTTTGTGACACGGTGTTGAACTGCAACTGAGGAGGCTCGCTGAGGAGGTCCATCAAGGCGAGGAGCCTCCGATAATTGTCCGTACGAACGTGTTTCTCGAGATCGTCCCGTGTTTTCCACTCCTCCACGAGTGCAAAGGTGTTTTTGTTCTCAATGTCCTCATACAAACAGTAACTCATGCAACCCCGTTCAACCCGCGTGGGCTCGAGCATTCCCCGGATCGTCTCCGCGAGATCATTACGCCTGTTTGGTCGCACAGTCATTCTCAGTGTTACGATTATCATGTCGGGCATGGCTTCCTCATTTTGTGGCAAAGGAGGGGACGCTGCTCACGCTATCCGTGGATTGTCATGCGGACAGAGATGATTTGCATCCTCATGACGATGTGCTTAAGCAATATTTGTGCCGAAGGGAGGGGCTGCCGTATTGTGTTGATAGTATTGAAATGTCTGAGAGAGAACTACAACGAAGGTTATGATAGAAAAATATTTATTCCTTATATTTCAGAAAATTCCTGACAAGTCAGGAATTCATTTTTTCCTTTGAATGCCCAGCTTTTTCATCCTCGACTCAAGCGTCTTCGGATTGCGGCCGAGGATCTCCGCTGCTCCGCCTTTTCCGCTCACGCGCCAGCCCGTGGCGTTCAAGACGTCGATGATATGCCGGATCTCAATCTCTTCGAGCGTTCCGGGGCGCCCGTTCTTTGCCTCAATCGACTTCGGTAGCTCGATGCGGAGAACCGGGCCAATGGTCATGATCATCGCCCGCTCGATAACGTTGCGCAGCTCCCGTACATTTCCAGGCCACCCATAGTTCCGCAGGGTTTCGATGCCTTTCTGGGGTATGGATTCAATCCGTTTCCCCATTCTCGTGCCGAACTCCTGAATAAAGGACCACACCAGAGGAAGAATGTCTTCCTTGCGCTCACGCAGAGGCGGCACGAAGAGCGGAAAGATGTTGAGCCGGTAAAACAGGTCTTCACGGAACCTGCCTTCACGAACATATTGGTTCAGATCGCGGTTCGTGGCGGTAATGAGCCGGACACTTACCTTGATGGTTTTGGGGCTTCCGAGCCTCTCGAACTCACCGTCCTGGAGCACCCGGAGCAGCTTGGTCTGCAGCTCCAGCGGCATCTCGCTTATTTCGTCGAGGAACAGAGTGCCGCCGTCAGCCAGTTCGAAGCGGCCCATCTGCCGGGCATGGGAACCGGTGAAGGCGCCCTTCTCGCGGCCGAAGAGCTCACTTTCGATGAGGGTCGGGGGCAGCGCGGCGCAGTTTACTTTCACCAGGAGACGCCCCTTGCGCGGGCTCAGGTTATGGATCGCATCGGCCAGCACCTCTTTCCCTGTGCCGGTCTCACCCTGGATCAGGACCGTGGAATCCGTACCAGCCACCTGCTCCACCTGTTTCAGCACGCTGCGAATCGTTTCGCTGTTGCCCACGATGTTCTCATGAGTGTGCAGCAGCTTGACCTCTTCCAGGAGGTAGCGGTTCTCGGCTTGAAGCTGTTCCTCGAGCTTCTTATGGGCCTCGAGAAGTTGTTCTTCAAGCTTTTTGCGTTCAGTGACATCGCGAATATTACATTGTGCCAGCCTTGCCCTATCGACCATATATATATCCGTGTCGATATATTGCCCGGACTTGGTTTTAACCTGAACATCATCGTAATTAATAAGGCCGCTCTTGTTCAAGGTTTGCATTATTGTTGGGAAATCACTCATCTCGAGCGATATACCGATATCCTGAAGTTTTTTCCCGATGCACTCCTCTTTAGAATAACCCAACATTTTCTCGGCGGCCGGATTAACATGGGCTATATTTCCTTCGCGTTTTTCGAGAAGCACTATTCCGTCGCTCGCGGTCTCAAAAATACGCCTGTAGCGCTCTTCAGACTCTGTTAACAAGTCTTCCAGTCGCTTGCGCTCGGTAATGTCCTCAATGGCCAGGAGGATGATCCGCTCTTTTCCCCATACTCTTTTAATTTGCCGGGCATTCAAAAGCATTACGCGACGGCCGATGGTATAAAAATTGTGTTCGACCTCATAGTTATCAAAGGTTGCCTTTTCAGGAAGGATGGTTTCCAGCAGTTCCCGCAGCTTGGGGATATCCCACTGTTTATTGCCCAGGTCATAGATAAGCTGCCCCACGGTCTCTTGGGGGGTTACCTTAAAGACTTCATAGAAGTAGCGGCTGGCGGTGACCACCCTTAAATCCTGATCCAGCGCGATTAAGGGTTCACGCACGGTGTTGATGATGCTCTCGGCGTATTCGCGGGCTTCATCCATTTCGTCATTCAGAAACTTTATTCTGAGAAGCGACTTTACCTTGGATAAAAGCTCATGTTTATCAAAAGGCTTGGAGATAAAATCATCGCATCCTGCCTCAATGGCTTTTACCCTGTCTTTGGTCTCTTTAAGCACCGTGATCATAACTACCGGGATACGCCGTGTCCTTTTATCGGCCCGTAATTTCGCCAGCACTTCAATGCCGGACATCCTGGGCATCACTACGTCCAGCAGAACCAGATCAACTTGATTGCCGGAAAGTTTTTCCAGCGCTTCTTCACCGCTTTTCGCTTTGATAATTTCATATCCCTGCGGAATAAGATGTGCTTCGAGAAGTGCAATGTTTTGGGGCTGGTCATCGACAACTAATATTACCGGTTTGTATTTCATCATCTATCTCTTTTGAATTTGACTTTTCAACATATGAGAAAACTCACCTGATAAATTCACTGATTTCTTTCGCAAAGACGCGCGTATTTATCGGTTTGCCTATAAATACGCTGTGAAATAGTCTTCCTGGATTAACATGGTGAGTCTCGAAAAATCGCAAAAAGCGCATTTTATCATGCTGAACGTAGCTGAGCATCTCATGAAATCAATATGTTAAAAGCCATTCGCTTTGTTCAGGTTGACGGATGAGGATATCTTCGGATGCATCAACTATATTTAGTCTACCTGCTGGGCCGACATGTTGTCAAGGCTAGGCTGTCATAGGATAGTGCGCGGTGGGTAAAAAGGTCCCCGAAGAACGGGTCTCCGGGAACCCAAGATTTTTCATGTTATCATCATGTTGAGCACTTTAAGAACTGAACCTCAGTTTCAGCCGCTGATCACGGTAATCCTTTTCAAGACCTTACTTGCCGTTGCCGCCTTTACGTCCCGGGTCCCCGGGCGTTCCGCCCAGCTCGTCATTCGACCGGGTCAAGTCACCCTGGTTCGAGTTGCCTGGATCGCAATTCTCGGGTCCGTTGCCCACTCCCTGGTTACAGCGGCTCTTTACCGGTACCGGCGGTATGGATTGCCCGCATCCGGTGACCGTGGCGCCGGTCATCGTTACCGCGGCTTGCGCCAAGGCATCGCCGTTAAAGGTCCCGCGGGTAATGGTGATCGCTGCACCTGCGAGAATCGTTCCCTGGAACGACGAATCCGTCAATGTTGCGGCCTGGGCTACCCACCAATACACGTTGCACGGCGATCCGCCGCCTTCCATGACCACCGAGAAGTTGGTGCCTGTCAGGGCGCCGGTGCCGCTGGTGCCGATCTTGAAGATCCAGGTCCCGTTCGAGGGGCCGCTGAGTGTCAGCGTACCGTCCGTCGTGGTCGACGCTGCATCGACGCAGTAGACGCCGGGTGTAAGCACCTGGCCCGCGAGGTTGCCCGACAAGATAGTGTCGCATGGCTCAAGCGACAGCGCATTGTAGGCGCTGAGGAAGTCAATGTAAGCCAGTTTGGCTATCCCATCCGCCGCATGAACCGTCCCGTTGATCGTGCAGTTTGTCTGGGTGATCGCGGTGCCGGGCCAGACGCCCACGTCTCCGATGACCGTGGTATCGGTGCAGGTCACAGCTGTGCCGGCCAGAACCGCGAAGCTTTCCGCCGAACCCAAAGCCGGCGTGTTTTGAGCAAATGCTGCATTGAAGGGTACCGCGGAAAGAAGCAGGGCAAACAATACAGTGACTGTGAGCCTTGCTGTAAAGCTACGGCGGGTATGCGCCTGAACCAAGAAATGTTTTTTCATAGCGAGTCCTCCTTACATCATGCGGTACTGCGAATTTTACACATTCTGCTCTAAGTACAGCTCCCGTTTTTCCCTTTGATGCTTTATCAGGGAGGTAAAATTTTTCCCGGGGAACTGGTCTCCGGAAACGAATGGTTTTTCATGTTTCTTGCGCGTTGCGCCTACTGCCTGGGATGAAACTCGGCTTACCGCCGATTACCATGATCTTTGTCGCGGTCTTTGTCATGGTCACCGTCATGATCTTTCTCATGGTTCTTGTCATGGTCCTTGTGATGGTCTTTGTCGTGATCGTTGTCTCGGTCCTTGCAATGGTCCTTGTCGTCGTCAATCGGCGGCGGGGGCGGTACGAGGCTATTGCAACCAAAGACGTCAGTGCCGGTCATGGTCAGTCCCGCATGTGTCAAGACTCGCCCGATCGCGCTGCCACCGGTGAAGGTGCCTGCTACTCCCGCGAGAAGATCTCCTTTGAAGTTCGAAGTCGTCATGGTCACGGCCTCGGCTGTCCACCAATACACATTGCACGGCTGTCCGCCGTTGGTCATGACCACCGAGAGGCTGGTGCCCGTGAGAGCGCCGGTCCCGAGGGTACCGATCTTGAAGATCCAGACGGCATTCGGGTCATTCTGCGCATCGAGCGTCAACACGGTGCGCGTGAACGTTACGGCAGCGTCATTGCAATAGACTCCCGGCGTGAGCGTGAGCGTCGCGTCCGTGTAGGCGGTATCGAGGGAGCCGGTGCACGGATAGAGGCCCATATCCGCGACAGCGTTGTACACGTTGAAGAAGTCATTGTAAGCCGCAACAACGATAGGGTCCCCCGCGGGGTAGACCGTACCGACAACCGTGCCCCTGACCAGAGTGACCGCGACCGGAGAGCCCACGTTTCCGATGACCGTGGAGTCGGTAAGGCTTACCGCTGTACCGCCCAGGACGGCAAGATTCGCGGCCGTACCCAAAGCCGGTGCGGTTTGAGCAAACGCCGCGTGAAACGGCGCCACGGAAAGAAGCGCTGCAAACAAGACCGTGACAACGCGTCTTGCCGTAAGCATAAGCAGGTGGTGAGTTTGCGTCCGAACCATTAAAGTTTTCATAGTGTTATTCTCCTTAGTGATAATTTTTACACAATCGGTTCTTTATTACTTACCCTCGGGCCATTGACAGTTCCTCCTGAATGTCAACGCACAGATACTTTTTATCACTTGAAGTCCAAATCCTTCAAAGTAATCATGCTTCGATCATGATGCGCTCACACAAAGGGATATTGCAACTTGTGCGCCAGAGGATAAAGGCTGAATCGCCAAGAGTAAGTCATTGATTGCGGAGAGTAAAATGGAAATTAGGATAGGCAGGCAAATTAAAAACCGTCAAACAAATCCAGCGCATGTAACAGAACTGTCAAATGCGATAGATTTGGTGAAACTATTTTTAAACTTTTATTAAGTTTATTGAACTTTTATGCAACTCTTGAGGATCCGGCAGAGAGATCATCAAACAAAAAAATCTATCAACGTAAAACCTTGCGAGAGAAAAATCGAACACGGAAGCAACGGAGATAAACAGTACTATAGGAGTGAGAACCTACTTGAGGAGAATCATGATAGGCTTGCTATTTAAATCTGACTTAATCAGATTTCGATGAGAAGCATTGCATTGCGGATCCTTGTCCGGGCGCTTTTCAGCATGAACCGGCGCTATGACCGGCTGATGCCGTCTTTCCGCATCCTGCCGCGAAGCGTGCTAGGGTTGATGCCGAGCATCATGGCTGCGCCTTTTTTCCCCTCGATCCTCCACCTGGTCTTCTCGAGCGTCTGGAGGATATGGTCGCGTTCTATATCGACCAGGGCCTTGCAGTCCTGCGCCTCCTGTTCACCGGCCTTCGGGGAATTCACAAACCGGTCCAGTATCTGCAACCCGCTCCCCTGGCTCGTGATGACCGCCCGCTCGATGATGCTCTCCAACTCGCGCACATTGCCCGACCAGTCGTATCCCTGGAGAACGTTCAGTGTGTCTTTTGACACGGTCTCGATCTTCTTTCCTGTTTTTTTATTGAATTTGGCGA
>Ga0210377_10000132_pt1 | contig 68636 bp, 102 predicted proteins | sample PLM4_65_b1redo_FD_155480 | JGI IMG/M metagenome (GOLD analysis project Ga0210377, IMG submission 155480) | Groundwater sediment microbial communities from an aquifer in East River, Colorado, USA - PLM4_65_b1 redo | ecosystem: Environmental > Terrestrial > Soil > Riparian zone | place: USA...
CTACGCCGCCACCCTGCCGGACGCGCCGCAGCCTGCGACACAGCGGAGCAAGGCCGCGCACCACGCTGCGCATGGGCTGACTGCGGCCATGATCGACGCTCACTACCCAATCAGCCAGCACCAGCCGGACGAGTGCGAAATGTGCCACGCGCTCCATGAAATTGCGAAGGAGGCCATCGAAGCGTCCCTCTCGGAGACCGCGCCCAGCGGTACGGCGAAGGTGCCGGAGGGGTGGAAGCTGGTGCGGGATTTCCCCACCGCCGAGCAACAGATCGCAGGAGTGAAGGCGGCAGGCGGAACACTTGCTGAGGGCTTTATCGTCGGCATCTACCGCGCCATGCTCGCCGTCGCACCTTTGCCAAAGGAAAGCGCATGAAAGCTCTTACTTGGAATGACTTGGCTAATCTCTATGATGCCAAACATAGTGGACGGCCCGCAAGAACTTTGCCAATGGACAAAGTATTTGAGTGGGCTGAGAAACAAACGGATAAGTTCATTGTATCTGAAGATGGCTCAATCAGTTTGTTACCTGCGCCTTCGCAGTCTGGCAACTCGCGCGAAGGAGGCTGACGTGGCACCAGGACCAGGATACGGCAGTTGCCTCCGCGTGGTGGAAACCAAGCCTGGCATGGGAACAGGTGAATCTCGATACCGCACGGCAGACGGTCGCTGGTGGCGTGAATGTCCGGCGACCGTGACCGACAGTACGCTCGGCCAAGAAGTCCGCTACCTGCACGGAGATCACCTATGCAATCGCCCATGAAACCTTCGCGCGAGTCCTCCAACAGCGAATCCCCCGAGCGCAGGCTGCTGCGGGTGGAGGATGCGTTGCGCCATATTCTTTGGATCAAGGAATGCGGCATCGACGGCAAGGATGAGCATGGCGTCTTTCGCAACTGGCCGGAGTCCGAACGCGACGCCATGTACCGCATAGCTAAAGAGGCTCTCCTCGCGCAGCCGGAGGGACAGAACAATGCAGCGGGGCAGGCAGGACGGGCCGAGGAAGGCTCACTGAACATTAAAGGCGTCGGCAAAGGTGAGCGCCTGCCTGTCCCCGCTGCGCCCGGAGAGAAGGACGGCGAAGGGCTGGTGGCACGGCTGCGGAAGAAATGCAGCCCAACCCCTAACCAACCTTTGCTTGACGGAATCGTGATGCTCATCAACAAGATGGGCGACGAAGCAGCCGACCGCATCGAGCAACTTGAGCGGGAGTTGGCGGAGGCGAACGAGCAGCGAGTGATGTGGCACCAGCGATGGAGCGAACACGAAGCTGCGCTCTCGCTGCGGTCCGCAAGAGGGGGAGCCCAAGAAGGTTTGCACTTATGGGTCCCGGCGGAGATATGCCGCGGAGACGAGCTCTGTTTGGCGAATATGCCCCGGGATCGGTACGTTTACGTCGCCCGAGGTTCTGAGATGTTCCGCTTTACGCTACCTGAGTTGCCGCCTCCTGATCCTACTGTAGGAACGGGCACGAAGAGTATCGACCGTATGTTACCTAACAAGGGGGCGAAGTGAAAGAGACATGTACTACGTGTGGGTTCCTACGTACGGATCCAAAGGGTATGGTTTGTATCCGTTTTCCGCCGACACTTGTGATAATGCGCACCCCGGAGGGGAAGCCCGCAGCCCAAGGTGGCTTTCCGCCTACAATGCCCGAGTGGGTCTGTGGTGAGCACAAACCCGTTATTATTGTACCGCGCTAGTTGACTATAGGAGAAGTAATATGGACATCTATGAATTTTCCAAGCGCGTCCACCAGACTGCCTGCGATCATGGCTTCTGGGATGGACAGGCAAACAAGGCTGAGAAGATCGCACTGATGCACTCCGAGCTCTCCGAGTGCCTCGAAGGGGTACGCAAGCCGGGTCCTGACAAGCATTGCCCCGAGTTCACACAGGAAACCGTAGAACTGGCGGATGCTGTCATCCGCATCCTCGACTACGTGTATCACTACGGCCTTCGTCTCGAGGAAGCGTTGGTCGCAAAGGCTACGTACAATGAGTCGAGGCCATACAAGCATGGGAAAGCGTTCTAGTCGGGCGACCATCATTTGACACTTGATGACCCATTTAGTTTGCCTGTATAATTGAATCAGGCTTGAGAAAGGAGTTCACCATGAGCAAGCCCGCTGTTCCTGTAGGCTCGCCAGTCCATGTGTTCGCAGTCGTAGCACCCGGAGCCGATCCCGCCTCTGTTCTGCTCGTCCCACACCTCATCAAGCTCGGCTGGAAGTTCGGCGATGTTCCCTTGGGGGATCTTATTGACCAAGTCCGGATGGTTGATGACCATCTGAAGGCCCTCGAGAAATGGGTCGAAGGGGCAAGAGGGGTTCTGAAGCAGAAGCTTCCTGTACCGGCTCAAGCAGGCGAAGAGACCGTGACGCCAGGAAGACTCTTCGAGGCGCACTACTCCAAATCGACCCGAACGGACATCGATCGCGACAAGGTCAAGACGTATTTCGGTGCGGAGTACCCGAACTACTGCAAGACCTCGGAGATTTTCACCCTCAAGATCGTACCGATCGCTCAGTCACCTGGTGTGGCTGGGTAACTCTCAATGGGCCCCCTACGCGGAATGAGCTACGGAGTCGCTGTGACGGCCTTAGGCCAAGCGTTCGTCACACTCGTCGGTAGCGGCGGCTGGGGGCCCTCCTAACTTCTATGGACAGAGCCAACGTGATTATGCATTCGACTTCGACTCCGACTCCGACTCGAAAGGGTCGGAGTTGCTCCGAGTGTGACTGTAGCTGGAATCTTCCTCCTAACTTCCAAGAGGTCAGGAGTGGGGTAACAGAGCTTCTTGTCTTCTGCTTACACCGGGATGCTCGAGTTGTAATGTCTGACGGCATATACCCTCGTCTCGCATCGATCGTTCGGGGATCTCGAGGACTCTGCGGTGCTGAGGCTCGGTGGTGGACTCCTGCAGTAGAACCTGTCCAGATTGGCGGAGTACCTCCGACTAAGAGGCAGCACAGTACCGAGTACTACAAACCCAAGCTGGCGACGAATCCATCTCGCCCACCACGCGAACCCTACAAGTTAGCCAAGGAGAAGGCATGACCGACGCAGAGAAGGTAGCAGCGATCAAGCAGCTCCTCCAGGACTATATCGACGGTTCGATCGAGACGACCCTCGATCTGGTTCGTGCCATCAGAGAGGTCATCATCAAATGAATGCCAACCTGAAGGAATCTGGCTTTGACAGTATTCAAGGCTTCCGCAAGATCGAGCAGGTTCGAAAGCGGGATGGAACTTTAGTCCCCTACGATTTCCACAAGATCGAGACCGCTATCTGCAAGGCGATGTACTCAGCTGTGGAAGCTCCGGATCCTGACAACGATTCGACGTTTGTCGCCCGGAACGTTCAATCGCAGTTCCAACGAGCCGCTACTCTGATGAAGGCGGTGAGTGTACCGGAAGTTGAGGCCATCCAGGATGCCATCGAGAGGGAGCTAATGCTCCAAGGCTTCACGGCAACTGCCAAGCACTTTATTTTGTACCGCGACGAGCGAGCTAGACTGCGAGCAGTAGAGACTGAGATCTCTCCGGAAGTCCGGAGTCTCGTCGAAAGTAGTCGGAAGTACTTCCGTAATCCCTTAGCGGAGTTCGTCTACTATCGGACGTACAGCCGATGGATCGAGCAGAAGAGTCGTCGTGAGACCTGGATCGAGACCGTCGAGCGCTACATGGCCTTCATGCGTTCTGAGATTGGTGGGACGCTGAGTGACAACGAGTACGACGAGATTTTCCAGGCTATCCTTCGTATGGAGGTGATGCCCTCCATGCGTCTTATGTGGTCTGCTGGAGTCGCTGCTGAGAAGACCAATGTCAGCGCTTTCAACTGTGCCTTCATTGCTCCGACGTGTTTCCAGGACTTTGCTGAGATCCTCTACGTTCTCGCCTGCGGAACTGGTGTTGGCTTCTCCGTTGAAAGCCGGAGTGTACAACAGTTACCGATGGTAGAGTTCCAGAAGTTGGAGCGGATTCTGCTCTACAAGATCGAGGACAGCAAAGAGGGCTGGGCAACAGCCCTCTCAATAGGAATGCGTACTTGGTACGGCGGTGATGATGTTCACTTCGACTATTCCCTGTTGCGCCCCGAGGGGGCTCGTCTTAGGACGATGGGTGGTCGGAGCTCCGGACCTAAGCCCCTTATGGATCTGTTGCAGTTTGTTCGTTCCAAGATCCTGAATCGCGAAGGTCGACGGCTCACCAATCTTGACGTCCACGACATCATTTGTAAGATCGGTGACTGCATTGTTGCTGGTGGCGTCCGGCGCTCGGCACTTATTTCCCTTAGCGACTTAGACGATACGGACATGAAGTTGGCCAAGCAAGGCCACTTCTTCATCTCCAACAACCAACGTCAGTTAGCCAACAACTCTGCCGTCTATCTCTCTAAGCCCTCTGCCGGGGAGTTTCTTCGGGAGTGGATGGCGTTAGTCGAAAGTAGGTCAGGGGAGAGGGGAATCTTCAATCGTGGTGGCCTCTTCGATCAAATTCCTCAGCGGCGGAGAGCAAACTGGCTTCAGTATGCCCATGCCAACAACGCGGCGGTTCTTTCCCAAATCGGAACGAATCCCTGCGGTGAGATCAATCTCCTCTCGAAGCAGTTCTGCAATCTAACCGAGGTAGTATGCCGTGCAGACGATGATTTTGCGTCGCTCCTCCGAAAGGCTCGTATAGCTACTATCCTCGGGACTTACCAGTCGATGCTCACCAATTACCCCTACCTCTCCGAGGAGTGGAAGGAGAACTGTGAGAGGGAGCGTCTGCTAGGAGTCTCGCTCACCGGCCAGTGGGATTGCGAAGTCGTACGAAACTCTAGCGTACTAGAGGGTCTACGTGAAGCCATTGTTGAGACCAACATCGAGTTTGCCAAGAAGTTCGGTATTAACCCTTCGACTGCGGTTACATGCGTCAAGCCCTCTGGCACTGTGTCTCAACTAGTTGATGCCGCTCCTGGGATGCATCCCCGCTACGCTCCTTACTACATTCGGCGAGTTCGTATTTCCTCCTCTGATCCCTTGTTCCGTATGCTCAAGGATCAGGGTCTCCCCTTCTTCCCAGATGTTGGACAGACTTTTGATTCGGCTTCGACATTCGTGTTCGAGTTTCCGGTAAAGTCGCCTGAGGATCACGACAAGGTCTACAATGGTACGCTCAATGCATTGGATCAGCTTGAGTACTGGAAGAAGGTCAAGAAGTATTATACTGAGCATAACCCCTCCGTTACTATCTCCGTAGGCGAGAACGAGTGGGTCGATGTTGGCCACTGGGTGTGGCAGAACTGGGAGATCGTCGGAGGATTGAGCTTTCTACCCAGAGAAGACCATGTCTACCAGCTCGCGCCCTATGAAGCAATCGACGAAGCTCGGTACACAGAGATGTGCAAGAAGTTCGAGGGGGTGGATTACAGCCGGATCGTGACATACGAGAAGGAAGACAACACCGAGGGATCTAAGGAGTTCGCCTGCGTTTCAGGAGCATGCGAAATCTAGTCGACGGGTTGTATCGCGTTACGACGCGGTACTTGTGTGCTGGGTTCGTCGTTGAGAACGGACGCATTATTAGGTGTGCCCCGATCCTTCGGAGGCGACTGGAGTACTGGGTAACTATAGCAAGGAGAGTGGGATGAGAGCGAGACCAAAGAAGCTACCAAGGATAGTGGATATTGCTCAGCGGAAGAAGTTCCAGGAGGCCCGTGACGCGATGTACCGTCAGGCTCCACTGGAGGCCTTCTTCAAGGGTATCCAAGCATTCATTCCTACCTTGGGGAAGAAGCCTGTTATTACTGCCGAAGAGGCAGTTCTGCAGGTGAAGAGAGTCCTCGAGGAGAAACCTCATCCTTGGAGGAGTCACCAGAAGTACTGGAGGCGTGCCGCGAACCAGAGTCGATACGGGAGGCGCAATGGACGATTCTATCAGAGTGCTTGATCACGGGTACGTTCGGCTCATCGAGACTTGGGGCTCGGACGAGGTAATCATCGAGGCTGCTCGGATGTCGACCCAGAAGGGCTTTCAGGGATGGGGTCCACGATGGAGATGTACTCTGTGCTTGTGCTTGTGGCGGAAGAACCCCGACGAGTCGTGGTCTCTATACGACCAAAACCAGAAGTCGTGTAAGCAGTGTGACAACAGTGACGATTTCCTGTTTGTCGTCAAGGAAGAAGCTGGGGACGAGAAGCTGTTGGCGTATCTCTACAAGCGCAAGCACATGACCCCATTCGAGATGGCTGGTGCGATCTTCGAGATCAAAGCGCCGATCATGGTGTTTCGGGAGTGGCATCGCCATCGGACGCAGAGCTACAACGAGATGTCCGCTCGCTACATTCCTTTGCCGAACGAGAACTATGTGCCAGATCGGAAGGATGTCATGGAGAGATCCCAGGCCGCCTATGACTCCAAGAACAAGCAGGCTCGCTCGGCTTCGGATCGTGTTGTTACTGAAGGGGAGACTCTGCAGTGGCTACACGATCTAGACAGCTACTACGAGAGGGGACAGCGCCTCTACGAGGAGGCCCTCCAACTAGGGATTCCTAAGGAGCTCGCCCGTTTGCCAGTTACCGTTGGGAGGTTCTCTGTGATGAGGGCCTCCGCGAACTTACGCAACTGGCTACAGTTCCTCGAGCTCCGGACAGCTCTTCAGGCCCAGAAGGAGATCCGGTTGTATGCCGAATCTGTTTGCTCTGTGCTCGAGCTGGACTTCCCCCGAACGATGGCACTCTTTGGGAGGTCACATGGTTCCTGAACCAGCATTTGACCATATTTTCTGGTTGTGGACAGCTGTTGTAGTCCTAGCTGTGTACAACGTAGTTGTTGTCCACCATACCGTTAGGACGATGGGAGCCTTTATGAGGTGGGCTAAAGTTGTGACCGATCATCTTCAAGGGCGGGACCCACTAAAGCCCCCACCTCCTGGTGTCCTATGAGTCCGGACAGCGAGATTGTTCTTCCGTCTGGTGCCTTTGCACACATACGTGTGCTAAAGGCTCGTGATCTCCTGGCAGCCCAAGCGGAGATGAAGTCGGACAAGGACAAGGACATAGTTGTTATACTGATTACACTCGGAGTGAAGATCGACGGGAAGAACCCTACGTACGATGAGGTCCTGGATATGGACCTCCGCGACTTTGTTGCCCTGCAGGCTAAGATAGGATCGTATCTCACGGGGCCCGTAACATCATAAGCCACTTGCTTACCCTCTAGGGGGTTCTATATAATAGGGATACTGCGAATTGCAGCCAACTGGAAACGGAACGGAGAACTACATGACGATCTACGTATGGAAGGCGAGCGGTGGTAGAGAGATCCCTGTTAGCCGTATGACGGACGAACACCTGATCAACGCTATCAACTGGTGCGAGAAGGATCGTCAATCCCACTACCAAGTCCCGAATCGGGAACAGCGGTCGGACGGCTACTTCTGGCTCCGCCAGGAGGCAATGAAGCGCGGCCTCCGCTGGCGCAACTACTCTGATCAGTTGCCGCTTCGAGATGGCGATCTAACTATTCGGCAGCGGCATCTGTCTGGTGACGAGGAGATCACCCCTCTCAGTTGGCTCATTGGCAAGCGGGTGTATCTCACTCTCAGCAAGTGGCGTCTCGGACCTTCGTCACAGAAGCGCGAGGTATCTGGCGAGGTGGAATCGATCGAGATCCATCACAGCGATATCGAGCCTCGTGAAGTGGCTCAGTATCAGTTCCCGACCTACGAGGACATCGCTCGTGGCTACGGCGGCAAACACCCCAGGGATCGCGACGAGAAGGAGATGCCGTTACGCGATCTGGCCCCCGGCGGGAAGTTCAAGCTCCTCCCAACCTCTACTCTGGTGATGAAGGGGAGCTCTCCTTCCTACATCTACATGAAGACAGTCCCAATTGGGATGATGGCCCAAGCATTGCGCGATCGCGGCTGTCGAATGGAGCACCTCTGGACGAGAGATGGGAACTTGAGTTCGGCGGACTCGACCGTCAGATGTCTTGTGGCCAATCTCGTTAAGGGGAGTACGTTCTTGATCCCGGCCGACGAAGTGGTGATGCACTACGAAGGTCATCGCATCGGCTAGTTTTTAGTACGTCCGAGCTCTGGCGGACGTTATAGTGTCCAGAGACGGTAGCCATACCGAAGAGGACGGAAGGAAATCTCTCGACGTGAATGGGCGATAAGTTTGACCGGGGCTTCCTCGCGACCAAATGGCTGGAAGAAACGGCGGACCTTAAACTCAGCACCGACGGTCTATGGTGCACCAAACAGGAGGTAACATGAAGAAACTTTGCATTTATCACGGCAACTGCGCCGATGGCTTTACCTCCGCGTGGGTCGTCCGGAAGGCTCTTGGCGAGGATGTCGAGTTCCATGTCGGGGTCTATCAGGACGCGCCTCCTGACGTGGAGGGCCGCGACGTGGTGATGGTGGACTTCTCCTACAAGCGTGCCGTGCTCGAGGAGATCAGAGAGCGCGCCGCCAGCGTCCTGATTCTGGACCACCACAAGACGGCCGAGGCCGATCTGCGTGACCTGCCGGGAGTGGTGTCCGTATTCGACATGAACAGGGCCGGGGCTCGCATAACTTGGGACCACTACTTTCCCAATCAGGAGCCTCCCCAACTGTTGCTACACGTCGAGGACCGCGACCTGTGGCGCTTCGCCCTGCGCAAGACGCGAGAGATTCAGGCGTCCGTGTTCGCCTACCCATACGAGTTCAAGGTGTGGGACTTCCTCATGTCGGCGGACTTGGAGCAATTGGCCGTCGAGGGCGAGGCAATCGAACGCAAGCACTTCAAGGACATCCGAGAACTGGTTGGCGTAGTGACGCGGCGCATGAACATCGGTGGTCACAACGTGCCCATCGCCAATCTTCCGTACACGCTGACCTCGGACGCCGGACATCTACTGGCTAAGGGGGAGCCGTTTGCCGGATGCTACTGGGACACACCGCAGGGGCGAGTGTTCAGTTTGCGTTCGACCGACGAAGGGCTAGATGTGTCGGCAATCGCCAAGCAGTATGGTGGCGGAGGTCACAAGAACGCCAGTGGCTTTCGACTTTCCTACACCGATGCACAGACGTTGGAAGTTACGTAGGACCAACCATCATAAGACTCTTGCGACCACATTAGTGGTCGCTATATAATAGGGGTATAAGCTAGTTGCACGTTGCAGCTAGCGGGTAAGTCGGAGGTACAATGAAGGTAGGGTTCACAGGAACTCAACACGGGATGACAGAGAAGCAACTCGCTGTCATCCGCACCCTATTACCCCATGGTGGAAGTAGTCAATTCCATATGGGGCTCTGCATCGGAGCAGATATCCAGGCTGCGACTATAGCACGAGAGGAAGGGTTCTACATTGTTGGCCATCCTCCTATCAACCACCATAAGATGGGCAAATTTCAGTGTGACGAGCTCCGCCTCCCTGAAGAGTATCTCGTCCGCAATCGACATATCGTGCTAGAGGCCGAGATGTTACTCGCGACCCCCAAGGAATCGGAGGAAACGCTTCGATCTGGGACTTGGTCTACAATCCGATATGCTCGTACCCTCAGGCGTCCAATTCTTATCATCCTTCCTAACGGCTGTCTCCGTGCGGAACATCGGAAACCACACGTATGAGATCACCCTACGGTAGTAAGAGACCTCGCCGACTCGTTGAAGATCCCGAGTTCCTCCGCGGTGTCGTTGATAGCCTTCGCTTTCTGGCTGCTGGCTTTGTGTCTACAGCCCAGCGGAGACCTCCGAAGAAGGTTCCCGTCATACGCTACAAGAAGCGTCGCCGCTTGGAGACTCCTCATGGCTGATACGGGACATACACTAAACCAGATCACCCTACGGGTGCTCAAGGATCAAGTGCGTGGAGCTGATACCCTCCTTAAGGAGTGCCAAAAGGTCCTACAGTGCCATGCTCGGTGTGAGACAAAGGATTTGCGCGAGCGTATCTCCCGGTTCCGGAAAGGGGTTTCTCGTGGCTACGAAGTTTGAGTACTATGTGCGACGCCTCGGGGTGATCAACTACGAGGTCGCTAAGTTCGGGTCTATGACAGGAGGTGAACAACCTCTTGTAGTGTATAAGGTCATCTACGATCCCTCTAGGAACCGAGGGCTGTGCGACTGTCCTGCTGGAATGTATCGAGGAACAGGCATCTTAGACAAGCATGTACGAATCGTGCAAGACTGGATTGCAGGAGGAGAGCAGGAAATTGCTCTCCTACGATGAACTGTACTTGGTAGAAACTAGGACGTACTAGATCTATGACTACCTATGATCTTTGGGTCTACTTCCAGCAGATGTCCATCGAGGAGGTGCTCTCCTGGATTACCTTTGGCGGATTCGTAGGATGTGTTTACGAGTTACTCAGGAGGGATTCATGAACAAGAAGCGTACTGATCCCTTGCAGTTCTGTCTGCTACTAGTATTCATGATGGCTTACTGTGCTCCACCCACTAAGGCGGAGCCTCTTTCAGTTCCTCTTCGCTGTTCTAGTAAGCATGGCGATCAATGGATCCGTCACGGGGAGCTCACCGGGAGACCTTTACCTATACCGAAGTGTGCTAATGCCGATGGAACCAAACGTCGGAATAATACTCCTGGCGGAGTCGGTGAAGGAGATCGCTCGCGCCGTAATGATGCCCCTAATGGAGGCGTAGGTAGCCGCCGGGATCACCAACGTGACAGACTCCGTTAATCACAGCTATAGTCATATCCAGAATGCCATTACTGGGCAGCTAGTCTTCCGTGAGAGGCCTGGATTGTATGCACAGATTCTCGGTGTGAATGGTGAGTATCCTTGGTATGCTTACTATTCCGAGTTCTTTGTCCGCGAGGAGTTCCGTCAAGCCCAGAACGACGGTACATATGGAGCATTAAATGACTCTTGATGACCATCGCTGGAGCGCTATATAATGGAATTAAGCTAAGAGGAGCGCTGTGGATAGAGACACAGGCTACCAATCTTAGTGAGTTCGATTCGGATGTAGTACCCACTGGCATGGTGCTGGTGGTAACTGGAGAAGGAGCAAGTCATGCAAGGAGTCAAAGGTACGGGTCCGTTCTCGAAGTATGGCAAAGGCAAGAAGAAGTCCGGGGGTGGCCACAAAATCAAGAAGCAGCACCTCCAACCCATGGATGTCCCACAACTCGGACAGCCGATGTACGTCCCCAACGTCATCGTTCTCACGCCCGAGGCTGTTGGATCGATGATCGGCGTGGCGATCGCGACTGTGGCCGACAAGAGCTAGCGAGATGGCTGGCACCTCCAAGAGTTGCCGGCCTTACCGCATCTACGACGAGAAGGCTCGCCAGGATATTCCGTGGAGAGCCTATCGCGAGGCGGCGAGGGCCATCGAACGGTGTCTGTCGCTTGTCTTCTGGCTCGAAGTCGGGAATTCGTACACCGTCTACGAAGCCAGGAGCTCCACAGCCATCATCCAAGTGACCCGTCGAGTTGATGGGTTGCACTTCTACCAGGACAAGAAAGGAAGGCTGACATGAGAAACCATGTTCGTCGTAAGACGCCTACCGGCCCAAATTCCCCAACTGCCCACGCTAGAGTCAAGAAGGCACTCCGTCGTGACAGGCTCCAAGCACGGGTCAAGGAGCTCGAGGTCCAAATTGCCTCGGCCAACGGGGAGACCCGGAAGAACATGCGCGAGCGCTTCGCCCGAGTTACTGGCGAACTTGCCGAGGCGAAGAAGTCGATCGCCAGAGGCGAGGAGATCAATGCCGGACTCCGCGCCACGGTCTCCGAGCTGAACATCCAGATCGACGACCTCAAGCGGGCGAAGCCGGAGGGGGAGGTGGTGTCGTGAGTCTTCCCACTAGGACGATACGCCCCTCGAACGTAATGGTTCCTGGGGAGGTAGACTTCACAGGGATGATGTGCGAAGAGGCTAGCATCTTCTCGCGGGAGAAGTTCATACCCTGCTGTGCTCCTGTCACTGCGGTAATCTGGTACAAGCGTGACGGGAAGAACACCTATATGGTGTGTGCCCCGTGTGCTTCCCACGCGGTTGAGAATCGGGGTGCTAAGCTCCTCGCTTCGGACAACAATCTCTACAAGGAGATCGAGGAGGAGATGTCGGATCTCCACGGCTACGTCCAGTTTCTGTTCAAGTGGCTCAAGAAGCTGGGTGTCCAGTTCGAGACCGACAAGTTCTCGTTCCCGAACGGGGACGAGTGGGAGATCAAGCCATGAGGGCCAAGATCCAGTTTGGGTACAATACTTGGGTGACGAGGGAAATGCTCGAGCACCTAGCCAAGCTCTGCGGAGCTCACCCACCAGAGCAGCTCTGCCGATACCTTCATTCGTCGGACGACAAAGAGATAGAGACCAAAGATGGCAAGTTCAAGCTCTACTCCAATGCTTGGGAGGTCGACCTCGAGAGTCTCCTCAAGACTGGTATACCATTCGAAGTGCAAGGTAAGGGGGAAGCTAACTTCCTGTCGGCTTTACTGGATGAGCTCCGCGGTATCGGGCGAAAGGTCGACGCCTTTGGGTACAAGGATGCCCAGTTCAATGAGAAGGTCTCGGTGCATATGCCAGGGTTGGGGCTCCTGCTCATCGATCACGTCAAGGTTCTGAACAATGACTGCACTGACGATCTCCAAACCTGGCTCGATGACGGATGGCGAATCCTTGCAATTTGTCCTCAACCTGATCAGAGACGCCCCGACTATGTGATAGGACGTACTGGCCTAGGAGAGAAGCGGCCATGAGCAAATCCAAGTCCCCGGGTCAGCTGTTCGATGAGCGGTCCTGGATCTGGATCGAGCTGAAGGCCATCCGCCATTTGCTCGATGTGGCACAGCACCTTCCGCAGCATTCCCAAGGAGCTCGGCACCAAACGCTCCTGATCAAACGTTCGTGTCTGCGTCTCAACCAACTACATATGGCCATTCTCTGTGGCAAAGGGAGGAAGTAATGAGCTATCCCACACTCGAGCAGGTCAACGCTGCGAGTCACTACCAGATTTGCTCCTGGTACCGCTTCCTTCCTTCTCCTGGATCTCGAGCTATTGGTCGGCCGGACTTCGAGGAGGTGCTCAATCGGGAGGTCCCGATCATGGACCGGATTGCTGAGCGTCTCAAGGAGTTCGGAGGGTTCACGCCCGAGATCAGTAAGGATCTTGGGTGGGATACGCACTAATCTGAGTAGGACTTGTACGACCTAACCCGAGGGGAAGTAGCCATCTATGTTAGTCAATGGTCGTGAGTACACAGTCGATAGGGAAGGTAAGTACTATGTTGTGCTGACTACTCCTCCTATCGCAGGCGAGGCTGCCCTGGCGGATCTGGATACACTCCTCGAACTAGGGTACGAACTTAGTGGCGTTATCCATCGCGTCGTGCCTCGGCCAGCCCTTTTGATCTTCCGCAAGACCAAGGTGGAGCCCCCATCATAAGCCACTTGCTACCATCGCGAGGACTGCGATATAATAGAGGTGTAAGCTTGCATGTTGCAGGCTACAGCAACTAGGAGATACAGATGGCCGAACCAAGTAAGAAGCCCCCCGAGATCGAGGCGTTCCTCGAAGCGGCAGCGGGACGCACTACCGCGATCAAGGGTAACATGTGTATTCGCAAGCCCTTCGGATGCGAGGGTTCTGCAACAGAGTTCAAGGACGATCTTTCTCGTCGGGAGTATTCGATCTCCGGGCTCTGCCAGAAGTGCCAAGATCGCATCTTCGGGGAGGGCTAACATGATCTACGGCATAAACTTCGGTGCACCTGACATACCCCACGGCGTCAAGCGTAAGTTCCGGTCTCGTATGAAGCTGCCTGGTGCGGGACGCTGGGAGTGGCACCACCTCAAAGGAGTGGCGCAAAACCAGGTCGAAAGGGACGCAATGCTCATGGCTGCGGAGCGTCCGGGACGTAGCGTCCACGTCGAGGAGCGCAAGACAGCTGCTGGCGTGTGGTACGGCATTTACATCCGCTAACTAGGAGGAGCTAACATGGATTGGAATTCGAGACAGCCTCTGTGGTACGATCTCCCAGAGGAGGTTCGTAGGGATCTCCGTGAAGTGGTATCGGACTTCGCTACGAACGAGACAGAGGCACTTGTGCACTTCAAGGGTTCGTCAGCTCGGACGATTCTTGATGTCTGGCTCAAGTACAACGGCATCATCGGGTTCACGGATCAATTGATCCGCGTGCTCGAAGGGATCAAGGGAGCAAGCCAATGAAAGACCCCAACCCTAAGAGAGTATTCGGGTTCGTCCGCGGGATGGAAGGCAACGAGAACTACATCGTCAAGTTTGTTGGATTGACGACAGTCGCCAAGGTGAACTTTACTGACCGTGATTGGTTGCTCGCGGCCCTCAATCATTTCGTCGGGCTCCCCTTGAAAGAGCAACAGCGGCTGATGCACGAAGAGATCGCCGCCCAACGGGAGGGGTCATGAACCTGATGTATATCGTGCTGTATCTAGACGATACTACTCCAGCCTTTCCTCGGGTGGTTGGGGTTCCTCAGCGGGAGCTAGTTCTTGCCCAACGAGTGGCGAAGGAAGACTTTGAGGAACTGCTTGGCGAGTCCTACGACGCCCTCGACTGGGAGGAGTGCAACGACCACAAGGGTCACTACTGGACAACAGTCCAAGACCTCATCGCCTACGCCATATATGAGGTTGCTATATGAGCCGGCTTGGCTACTTCGTCTTCCGCCTCCGCCTCCAAGACGGCAAACCGGAATTCTTCAGCCAGTTCCGCAATGCCTTTACGCCGATGTTCGATCACGATCGTCCAGCCTTCTACCACCACCTCAAAGGTTCGGAGGGAGCCTTCCGAGCCGTGCTCAATCTTCGGAACCTGGGGTTTGAGTGCGAGGTGATGGAGGTCAACAGTGGTATGGTGTGGCACACAATCACGGAGGAGATGGTGTGAGCGATACGCCCTATACAGGTCCAATTCCCGACCACCTGCGCTCAATGTTCGAACGGGCGGACGATCTCATTAGGTCTGGGGCGGCCGTGTACTTCAAGTTCACCTGTGCCAAGTGTGGGGCACGTCAGACCTTCGAAGACCAGAACAAGTTCTACAAGTCTGGGCGGTGCGAGGAGTGTAGCCATATTACCGACCTCTTTCATCGGGATGCTCAAGTCAACTATCTGCTCGTAATGGAGCTAGGAGGGAAACCAACATGAAGTTGATCTGTTGCATGTTCTGCGAGGACGTCTTCAAGCTGACGATGAAGCCCAAGAGGTGCGAGTGCGGTCGTGTTGGGGGGTACTACCTTAACAACCTAGAGGCTGTTGTGTCCTCGGAGGCTGTGTCGATTGCTCTAGGGAACGGAAGCTTCTTGGCAGCTATTGGACAGCTCCAGAGCTCGATTAATGGTAAACTCGGCCGAGACGACTGGATGCTCGCCGGGAAGATCACAGCGTGGATCCGCCCGAATTCAGGCGTTGGCAACCCGCACACAACTGTAGTCCCACTGGAGGAGATTCCGATATGGAACGTCTAGCGCTTTTGGTTTTGGTCCTACTTGTCGGGTGTGCATCGGGCCCTTACTGGGTTCGGACGACTGAGTTCGGGCCCAAAGAGGTCCACATCCACGACATTGGCGTCTCTCCTTGGGGAGCTTCGGTTCAAGGGTGGACTGTCCGCGATCCCGTTACTGGGATCTGCCATATCTTCGTTACGTCCTCTACCCACGATCGCGATTGCGTAGTGGCTCATGAGCGTCGCCACTGCTTGGGGTGGGATCATCCTTCGTATCGGTACAACCTCTCGTGCATGCAGGTTACGAGTCTTGTTGGTGCTTATCATGGCACTGGAGATTGGCTCCGATAGCCCTAATGACCCTCTCTGAGCGGATTGGTCAGTTGGTGGAGCAACATGGTAGCCTTAGGGCTGCTGCTCGTGATGTTGGACTCGATTGGGCGTATCTCCACCGACTTCGTTCTGGCGAGAAGACCAATCCTTCTCCTGAGACTCTCCGGAAACTCGGTCTCAGGCGGGTTATCTCGTATGTCCCCTATTAGTAGCGGTCATGAAGCGAATTATCCTGACTGCACTGATCCAACTCAATGCTCTTGCCTTCGGCATGAACTGTGGTGCGGTCTATACGGGTGAAGAGAGTGGAGTGATAACAGCTTTCGTCATGGGTATGACCCATTGGGCTATGGTCTTTGTCCTATGGAGGGTCCGAAATGGTCTGATCGATGGCAGGTAAAAGAATTTAGTGGTTGGCATCTTGCTTGACCCTCTATGGTTGCTATATAATAGAGGTGTAGATAGCATGTTGCTGTCTGCATAACCGGAGAACCATATGTCCAGGCAACGTATCGGTGAGGGTCTTTACACTCACGAGCAGTGTCACTTCAGGTTGATCTGTACACCTTGTTGTAACCACCTTCTCTGCTGGGTCAATCCTCGGTTACCGACCTATTGTCCGGAATGTGGAACGATGATCCTCGCCAAGTTGCGGATTGACCCCTCGCACATCCGGCATAACGACCCTAAGGCCGAACTGAGGGTTCACGAGATCAGTCAAGGGCTCCTCGGTGGTTTCTCTGCCAGACCAGAACACAGGGAGGAACAGTGAACCAAGAACAACCAACACTTCACCAACCAAAGCCCTTGGAGGTGCACGTCAAGTTGCGCCTCTTCACACCTAGGGCTAAGAACCTTCGCATCAGATGGGCTGGTCCTTGTATCTACAAGGTGCGAGAGGTCAAATCGCCCTATCACCAGGTCTTCCGAGGCAACCGAATTCTGGTTGCATTGCCCAACATGGAAGGACGGAAACCGTTTACGGATCAGCCCGCCCCTTCGTTTTTGAGGCCTTACCTAATCTTCCAGACTTCGGACTACATCGATCGCGACTTGCCTCGGGCGCTCGAGCTGCTCGTTGCCGAGCTCCTCCGCCGAGGCTTTACCGCCGTCGAAGAAGCTGGCGAGTATACTGGTCGGATGTTGATTCGGATGAGTCATGTGTCCTACTAGGTTACTGCTCGTACTCGTTCGGCGATACAAGTTCTTTATGACCCTCTATCAACTTACGGAGTAGACGACCATACTTAGGAAGTAACGAAGTAGGGAGTTCCCTCAGTTCTAACTAGTTGATTTTTAAGGGGAAAGTAGTTCGCTACTTACAGTTCCTAATCTATCAAGTGGTTACAAGTTGGGGAAGGGTGAACCTATATACAATAAATGTATTGGGCAGGGTAGGTATACAGGAATTGTATCTTCCCAATGTGTCTCCCACCTATAGAACACTAAGAGTAACTAGGAACTGTAACTACTGAACTACTAAAGCCCTTAGAAATCAACAAGTTACAACTTCGGGACTGCAGTACTTCGTTACTTCGTAAAGTTCGGTCCGCCTCCCTCGATTTGGCCAAAGAACAGTTACGAGAAAGCCGGCGCAAGGGCTAGACTAAGACTGGTCCACGGGACCGTTATAGACTGACATGTCCCTCAACCGACAAAAAGAAACCGCCCAACCTTCGGGCGGCTCCTGTACTACTTCGTCTTCCCGTCGTCGAACTCGACCCGAACGATGATCTCGCCCGGGGGAGCTTGCATGTCCGCGAACGCGGTCTTGCCGATGTAGATGTTCTTGACCTCGGCCGACGGCCTCTTATCGCCAGGGACGGCGTAGAGATAGGTTCCCGGCGTTGTACGGTCGGGACGCATCACGACACTGAATTGACGTTTCATGCTCTGGTTCTCCGGTTCGGAAGCGACCTTTCGATCGCCCCCGTACTTCACAGATGCCTAGCGATCCAGATGATCAGAACCACTAGGGTCAAACCCAGGACTACCCCATAGATCAGGGCTTTCATGGGTACTACTTGCCGGCGGGCTGTTCTCCGGCCGGTGCGGCCTGCGCTGCTGTTGCTGCGGCTGCCCGCTCTTCCTTGATCACCCGTTTCAGCGGACGCAAGAGGACGTTCCTCGCGTGCTGGTAGATGATGCCCAGGTGCTTCGAGATGGGCCCCGGCTTGAGACCCAAGGCCGCGAGACCACGGATCGCATTGCTCTTGTTGCCGTAACCCGTGATCAGCTGCTCCTTGGTGAAGGTCGTAAAGTTCTCGGCCGTCACACCGTCCATCGTCTTCAGTTCGACCGCTTGCGCGGGTTTCGCTTCGGCGACGATCGGGGTCGTTTGCGCGGGCACGGATTGCGCGGGCGCGTGTTGCACTTGCGGTTTGGCTTTCGCCATGGTATGCTCCGGTTGTTAAAGAACGTTAGTCGAGGCCTCTGAGCCTCTACTGTACCCTCTCTCGAGCGTACACCTATATTATATAGTAGTCCCTCATATGGTAGCAAGAGGGCGACTATATGATTTTACTGGTACGCCCTTGCTAGGGCTAGCCATAAGGACTGCCTGAGGACTGGGCATTCAAAGCGCTGATGTCGCGATTCGGACTAGTCCCCGGTCCTTGGGTCCAAAAGAAACCGTCTTGCGACGGTTCCGGGGTACTAATCGAACCTATGGGTATTACCATAGTTCTTCTTGGCCAGTTCGTTGAGCTTGGACTGTTCTTCGGGCGTCAGCTTGTCCCAAACCTTGGCGAGGCACCGAACTTCGAAGTTGTCCGGGACTTCGGATGTGTCCGCAGGTAGCTCTTCGGCCAGCTGCCAGAGCCGACGATAAAGCTCGGGCGAAACCCCTTCGAGGCACTCGGCGACGGAGTCCGGGGACCAAACTGTAAACAGGTTATGTGGTTTCATGTCAGCTCTGGTTATTTGTCGATCGTGAATGTGTACTGTGTCTTTGTCATGTGACCTCCTTAGACCTGTGCGTATTTGGAGACTGTGTTGAAAGCCTCCCTGGCAGCGGTCTCGGACTCGTATTCATCTTCGAGTCCCTTGACCTCCTCTTCTTCGAGCAGGTCGAAATCCCCGTCTTTAACCTGCCAGAGTGTGATGTGTATGACGTATTTGGTCATTTGTCTTCCGGTTAGACAGACTTGAATCTGGTCTGGTATAACCACATCGCAAAGTCATTGAGCCGACCTTCGACCGATGTGTCACGAATGACATCGTCATCTTCGTGTTCCTCGGCAGCCCGCCAATATTCCTCCAGGGCTTTCATGACTTTGACGTGCGTCACGGCTTTAGTCTTTCTCGGAATTGTTCTCATGTCATCTCCTTGTCAGATCTTTTTGATCTGGTCGATCGCGTCCTGGTTCAATATCAGATACCAGTTCGACCGCTTACCACCCTTTCCGAAATAGACCGAGACGTACTTCTTATTGTCACGTTCTACGTGTTCTACGACTAGGTGTTCTTCGACCTCCATGTTTAAGGTCTTGTCACCTATCTTACCTATCATGATCTTACCTTTCATGATACCTCCTAGTTGTTAAAACCGTACCACTATATTTATGGTACATATATATTATACGCTGGTCCACGAGATGGTCTCAAGAGTCCGACTATATGATTTAACAGGGACGTCGGCGTACGGACTAGCGCATAGGCAAATGACGGACCGGTCTGGCTTTGTCATTCAATCTACTTTCAGGGTCATTCGGACAGGTCCTCGACCGGGCTAGGTCTATAGTCCCTATAGGCCCGGTCCATAGGTATGTGACTAGTCCCCATGAGGTAAGAGAAAGGACCTCGTCTAGAGGTCCTCTCGTCTAGTCCAGGACTCTCAGACGTCTGAGTAGAGGACGTACCGCTCCGAGGTAGAGAACGAGACTAGTTACTACTACCGCTACCATTACTAAGGTCATACGACCTCCTTATCGAGACAAGACGGATAAGGATCCTTTCGGATCCTTATCCTATTCCTGACTTACTTCGCTTTCTTGATCGGAGTGATCAGGACGTTCCTGACGTGTTGGTAGCGAATGTTCAGTAACTTCGCGACTTCCGATCTCGTCTTACCTTCCGAAGTCAGCTTACGAATCGCAGCTGATTTCGTTCCGACTTCAGCGATGTACTTAGCTGAGTCGAAAACCGACTCGACTTCTTTCTCAGTAACAGTAACCGGTTTCATTTAGTATCTCCTACTAATAGTAACAATAGATAGGAACTATTCCTACCTACCTACTATACTTATATTATATATCCATCCTAATAGGATGGTAAGGAAATATTTCGTATCGACAGAGTCGTTGTATGTATGAGTAAACCGACAGGGGCTTAACAAACGTAACCAAAATCCTGCAACCTTTTGGCCATATTGCAAAATTTTGGTAGGAAACACACCAACCTCAAGGACCCACAAATGACCTACAAAAACCTGTTGACAGTCCCATTGACAACCATTTATAATAGGGATATGAATGCTCCTGCTCTCAAGAGAGAGGTCCCCACACAGCAAGGTTCACAACCAATCAATGGTAGTCCTGTTCTCTCTTACAGGGCCCAGCTGATCCAAAGAGCGCAACCGAGGGTCCCATCAACAGCGGAGGGACTCCCAGTAGGCTTCTACCGAATAGATCTCCTCCCCTTGCAACAACTGCCAGAGAAGGAAGAAGTCCAGTCCCTCAAGAACGCCTACACAGACTTGAGCTTCGAGTATGGTTACCCGACGCTCCCAGATGGCCGCCCCTTCTGGCACAAGCTCGACTTCGAACCCAGCTTTGCCTTCGGTAGTTTCCAGACGTACTTAGAGGCGATCCACGAAGGGCCCCGTGAACTGTCAAAACTCTCGACCGACGGGGAACTTCTCCGAATCATGGATCAGGGACAACCTCTTCCACAAGGTTCGTGGACCCCAAAACAGCTGAACGCCTTTCTGTACGAAACAAGCATCCTCTACTTCTGGCGTCCTAGAGCTAAGGCATACGACGTCTACAAGGAAGCTGCCTACCGCCACCTCCGTCTGAAGCGTCAGATGTCGGTAGAGGACGAGCACTTCACAATGGCTTCGAGTCTCCTCCGGGAGCTGAGGGAAAAAGTCTTCAGCCAGCCTAAGTTCTTCGACAACATGAAGCCCCAGACGGCGGCAGATCTTCTAAGTAAGCTAGTAGGCATCCAGCGTGTCAGTGTTGGTCTCCCAGCCGCTGGTCCCTTAGCACAGAAGGAACGTGACGAGGACACCAGCTTCGAGATGATCGTCCGAAGCCTCGCCCAGAAGGCAGCTGGAAACGTCTATGAGAATGGTGTACCTGGACAGCCAGCAGGCGAGACTAAGGGGATTCTCAGTGATGTCTTGAAGGATCCTGAGGCTTCCAAGAACATGCAGGAACTGATCATTCGTGTTACCAGAACGGCGCAGCAACGTTTGCCAAACCCGCACGAGCAATTTCAAGGTCGCCAGTTCAAGAGTCGCCAGCGTGCGCAAGAACTCATCACCCGAGATGATCTCGCAGGTCCTTACGACTTGACGGGAGCTCCAGGGGAAAATACACCAGATCCAAAGGCAGGAACTGGAGCAGATAGTGCTTGACGACTTCAAAAGCCTCTCCGAGTCCTTTGAGCTCCCGCTCCCGCCTACTCCGTTTAGTCAGACGGATTTACAGCTAGCCGTTGAAGGTATCCTCGACCCGCGCTCAAAGGAGTTCCGGGACGCTGTCAAGTTCACGCCTGCCACTCTCGCGAACTATCGTACAAGCGGTAGATGGATACCAGCTGAGCACTTGTTATTCCTCTCAAGTATCCTGGCTCACGAAATTAGCCAGGGCGACGCACGGATCATAGTGGAGCTCCCACCACGCCACGGCAAATCGGAGGAGATTAGTGTCCACACTCCAATTTGGTTCCTCGAGCATTGGCCATGGGCCAGTGTCATTCTGGCCACCTATGCTGCCGAGCTTGCTAGCGGTTTTGGCCGTCGTGTTCGTGACTCTTTCCTGCTGGATGACGCAACCGATGGACCAAGACTTCTCGATGCACGAGTCCGAGATGACGTTCAGCGTACTGACCACTTCCTTACCACCGAGGGCGGCGGCATGGCTTCGGTCGGAATTGGCGGACCCATCACAGGTCGTGGTGCTAACCTGCTCGTCATCGACGACTACATCAAAAACTGGGCAGAAGCCAGTTCAGACCTTGTACTGCAGGGCATCCAGAGTTGGTTCGGAACAACTGCCTATACTCGACTCGAGCCAGGAGGTTCTTGCGTCATTCTAGCGACTCGATGGGTCTTAAATGACCTTATTGGTTGGTTGATCAAGAACGACAGGGATCACATGTGGACAGTTATCCGCATGCCAGCAATCGCCGAAGAGAATGACATCCTCAACAGAGCAGTCGGTGAAGCTTTATGGCCTGCTAGATACCCGATCGACAAACTCCTCCAGATCAAGAGTGTCGTGGGGGACTTTATTTTCAACGCGATGTACCAGCAGGATCCGAAAAACATTGGCGACACAAAAGCCGATCCCGAACAGATTCGAATCGTTGACCAGCTGGAAAACCCACAGCTCTACCGTTGGATCAGGTCCTGGGACATTGCAGCTACGGACGGGAAAAAGAAGAAGAAGGGTGACTGGACTGTGGGCTCTCTCGTTGGTACTAATGGCCGTCCAGGACTACCAACAGCGTTGACTTGTATCTACGACATGCAACGAGACAAACTGTCTCCGGCCAAAGTCGAGGATCTTCTCCTCAAGACTGCCCAAAGTGATGGTCCCGGGACACCAATCATCATCGAGCAGGAACCAGGCTCTTCAGGAAAAGCATATGCGGAACACCTCGCGACGAACGTCCTCCGTGGATACAATGTCACCATCAAACCTGCAGGTGGTGAGAATAAGTGGATCCGTGCGCAGCCCTACGTCGCAGCTGTTTCCCATGGCCGCATCCTCATGCTTCGGGCCGTCTGGAATCAGGTTCACAAGGACGAACTTAAGGACTTCCCAAACGGTCGGTACGATGATACAATCGACTCTGTGAGCCAGGCTTTCATCGAGCTCCATCAATCCAACATCCTCGTCCCCACATGGGGTCGTCCAAGCCCAGCAGATACTGGTGTTGTCAAAGGTGATACAGGACGACTCATCCAAGGCATCACGTGGGGTCGCAGGACTCAACTATCACTTCCAGGTATGAGATAGAGGAATCAACTATGGCCAAAGACATGGGTAAGAGCGGAAGCAACGTCACATCGATCAGACAGAACGCCTCAGCTCTGATGGCAAGAATGGGTCTTGCCCGGCTCTTCGGAACAATGTTCGAAGGGAAGCGGAAGCTGTACGACGTATTCGGCTATCCGCAGAAGCTTAATGTCAATCACCTTCTGGCCAAATATCAACGGCAGGATCTGGCCTCAAGAATCGTCGATATGCCACCGGAAGAGATGTGGGCCCATCCGCCAAAGCTCAAGCCGACGCATGGTGTGAAGGCCAGATGGGACGATTTCACTGCCAGGACTCAGTTCTGGCAACGTGTCATCCAAGTGGACAAGCTCCTCAGTTTTGGCCCCTTTGCAGTACTGTGGGTCGGGATGAAGGGTGACTCCAAGGCAAAGGCCCCCAATATTGGCACAGTGGACGATATCCTCTACGTCCAGGCCTATGGCGGTGAGAACGTCACGGTCAAGTCGTATGAGGACGACACACAGAATCCCAGGTACGGACAGCCTGTCGACTACGAGATCAAGGTAGGTCCGGAAAACCAACAGAGGACCGCCATGGTCCATTACTCAAGGCTGATCCACATCGTCGATCGTCCCTTACAAGGTCTGATGTTCGGCGAACCCCGGTTGGCCCAGATCTACAATACCCTGGAGGACATCCTGAAGGTGGGGGGAGGTAGTGCCGAGCTCTACTGGCTGACAGCCAACCGAGGAATGCAAATCGACGTGGACAAAGATATGCAGCTCCAGACCGGCGACGCTGAAGCTCTGGAAGATGAGCTGGATGAGTTCCAGCACGAGCTCAGGCGCTACATTCGGACCCGAGGTGTGAAAGTGACGCCTTTGGGCGGAGAAGTCGCCGATCCACGCGGAGTTTTCGAGACTTTAGTGTCAATTCTGGCCGGAACCACGTCAATTCCGCAGAGAATTCTGACGGGGTCGGAAGCGGGCCAACTCGCGAGTGAACAGGACAGAGCAAACTGGGCGGAGTACATGGAGCGTCGCAGACGCGTCTTCGGAGAGCCCTACATCCTCCTTCCGACGTTCCAATTCCTGGAGGACAGACAATATCTGTCCAAGGACTCCACTATGAAGGCCAAACTCGGAACCGACGACTCGGCTTTTGATTGGCCTGAGGCTTTTCACATGTCTCCTCTAGAAGATGCGCGAACCCTTGCAGAGAAAGCCAGGGCAGTCGTGAATATGAGCCGCAGAGCTCAGTTTGGAGATCCGATCGTCTCCGACGAGGAATGCCGCGTCGTTTTGGGACTCCCAGAGAAGGTGAAGAGTGGAGACACAATGCCAAAGGCCCCCACAGGATCAGCAAACCCAGGAGCTGGGGCAGGTACGCAGAGAGCTAGTCCAACAGAAGCACCAGCAGCAACAGCCCCGGCAACTCGCGAGGCACCAGATACTCGCGGCGGACAATAGTTACCAACTACACTAGCAAGGAGAGCATCATGGCAACGAAGCAACCTCGCAAAGTCGCACTCATCAACGTCGCCGACTACCCGCGCGACAAGTACTCAGCGCACTGGCATATCGTCGTAGAAGGTAACGACGACGAAGGCTATCGCTGGCAAGCGACGATCTCGTCCTACAGTCTTGTTGGCTGGGACTACAAGGGACAGCGTACGGAGAAACGTCCCGATGTCCCGATGCCTGTCTATCCGCCGGATGTCCCTGTCTCTCAGGTCCAGTATCTGAAGATGGACGCGGAGGGACAAGCGCAAGTGGAGCGGTGGCAAGACGAGCGTAGAGCCCAGTGTGCGGCCATCTACGAAGCACACCCGAAGGCCTTATTCCAGACCGCCGAGCAAGTCGGTGTGACGGACACGAGGGACGAAGCCGACACGGCTGCGCAGCAATGGGTTCTGGCTCAGATGGAGAACTACAAGCGCCCCGAGCCAGCAGTGAACCCACAGAGTGGCCACGCAATGGTGGGCTTAATCTCAGGTGGCTGGATCCTCGATGCGCTATTCGAGGGCCTCCGCCGTCTCCTTAGCCCACTGATCTTCGCGCTCGCCTACTCGACGACCGTCCGAAACAACCGGATGTCGCAAGTGCTGAACGCGATCGACGGCGGTGCGGGTCCGGCTCTGTGGCGGATCTACGATGGTTCCAGACCAGCAACCTGCGGCACGGCAACGACGCTCTTGGCGGAGATGACCTGCTCGGATCCATCGGGCTCAGTCGCCTCGCAAGCACTCACGTTCTCGGCCATCACGGCAGATGCCTCGGCGAACGCGACAGGAACGGCTACGTGGTCCAGAATCGTGGACTCCACCGGTACCTGCTGTGTCGATATGAGCGTCGGTACTTCGGGCTCGGACTTGAACCTGAATTCCACGTCCATTAGCGTCGGCCAGGAAGTCTCGATCACCTCGGCGGTCATCACCGAAGGCAACCCGTAACCTGGAGGGTATATGCGTCACTCAATTGCAGGTCGTGGCACCAGCGTTACGTGGTCCGGTGTTCGCGCGGCATTCTCGCTGTTCGCCATTGCGGCAACCGGCGGGAAGCTGCGCGAGGTCGGCGTCACGAACACTACCGTCACAGCCTTGGCGGTCGCGCTGGCGCGCTTCACGAACGCCACAGGTGTTGGTGCGGCACTTACCGAGGCTGACTATGATCCGGCGCAGCCAGCAGCCTGTACTGGCTTCGCAGGCCACACGGCGGATGGCGCGGTAGGTCAGATTTTCCGGCAAGCAACCATCGCGGCGGCTGTTGGTGCTGGTGTGGTGTGGACGTTCGGTGATTCTGGCATCTTGATCCCGGTGGGTACGGGGAACGGTATTGGACTGATCGTTCCGACTGGTGCAGGTCAAGTCCTCGACTACTGGATGGACTGGGACGAATAATCCGTGCCTAGTTCAGTCACCATCGACGAGCGCACGTTCCCGGTAGGCCCGCCCATCACGCGGCAGGTGGACAGCTTTCCGGCGAACGTGAAGCGCATCCGCGTCACCATGACGCGCGTGAACTGGCCTGTGGGCAACGTGTTCAAGGTCAGCGTGCTCTGGTCGGACGGCACCGGGATTGCTCCCACGGTGGCGGGTGGTGTCGTTCTCGGCAAGGATGGTCAACCGCAGACGGTCTTCCCCTTTGAGTTTGAAGTTCCGCAGGAGGCGGATGGGAGCGGTGGCTTGCGCGACCGTAACGTGGTGCACGGTGACTTTTCGCTTCAGGTGTTGCAGGAGTTCACCAGTGCGATCACCATCGAGGCGCTAACGTGATCTTGCCAGTTCAATCCGTTGCGTTCAAGCTGGGTAGCAACGTCACTACCGTCGATGTGACGCTGAACGGGGTGGTGGCCGGGAATTTTCTAGCCATACAGGTAGGCATCATCCAGAACGCCACGCACCAGCAACCGGTGAATTCGCCTGATGGTAACGGTAACACCTGGAGCACGACGACTCCTTCTGCCCTTCAGGCTCTCATGGTCGAGTACATCAGTTACGCAATGAACGTCTCGGCGGGTAACACCACCGTCACGCTGGACCAAGGAGGTAGTGACCCTTTTGCTTACAGCGGCAGTTTCGGAGAATACTCTGGCGTGGCGCTCGCTTTGGCGCTTGATCAAGAGGCATCGAATGTGGGGAACAGCACAACTCCCACCACGGGAACGACGCCCCCGACCACGCAGGATGATGAGTTAGTGCTGGCGTGTGTGACAACCGATGTAGTTGCCGATCCAGTTGGCATTGACGTGCCACCTACGGCTGGGTACACGAATATCACGGTGGATCAGAATGGCACTGCGATTTGGGCATATGCCACGGACTACAAGGTGGTATCCGCCACCGGAGCGCAGAGCGCCGACTACGGCACCATTACCAGCAGCAATTGGGTTGCCAAGATTGCTACGTTCAAGGCGGCTGTGGCAGGTGAGCCGAGCGTAGCGCCGATCCGCGTCACCCAATCTGGGTTACGCTGGTAAGCCATGGCCATTTCCTTCGTCGGCGCGGCGACCGGTACAACGAGCGCGACACTGCCATCGTTTAACAGCGGCGATTGCGCGGTGGTGTTTGCCTTCCGCGATGGCTCGACAACGAATCCATCGGTGCCCGCAGGCTGGACAAACCTCACCAACACGCTCGATGGCTCGACCTGCTCTGTGTCAATCGGCTGGCGTAGGTTGCTGGTCGGCGACACGACAACTGGTACATGGACGAACGCCTCGATCATAGCGGTGCAGGTCTATCGTGGGTGCGAACCATTCATTGCACCGTTTCTGCTCGGTGGCACGGCGCAGGGCACGGTGAACACCTCGGTAGCGATGCAGACCTTCACTCTCAACCGCACGAACGCAACATCGTGGGTAGCTGGCTTTGTTGGTCACCGCAGCGTGGATACCGATCTGAACACGGCGTGGACTGGTATGACAAGCAGGCAAAACCCGGTCAACGCGACGGCGGAGATGGCGAGCCAAGACACAAATGGCGCGGTGTCCTCGTGGTCCACACAGACACGCAGCATCGGCGGTACGGCGAGCGGCTGGATTTCCTACACTATCGAGGTGAGGGCGCTGCAAGCGCAGACGCCCGGTGAGTTGATCCTGCCGCCGTTCGCGCCGATGAAACACAACCGAGACCACAGGTCGTGAGCAAAAACTTCACGAGAGGCTACCCGACCTACACGCGCGACCAGCGCAACTTGTGGCCGCAGATTCTCGGTGGGCTGGAACCACCACCAGCAGGAATCACGGGCACTGTCGCTAAGACAGAGGGTGCAGATACCAGAGCGATATCAGGCAAAGTCTCAGTCAGAGGCACCGTAGCCAAAACGGAGACTAGTGACACTCGTGCTATCGCAGGTAAGATCTCTGTTAAGGGCACTCTTACTCGCACAAATACGGATGATATCCAGGCTGCCTCGGGGACTGTAACGAACCCAGGAGTCAACGGCTCAGTCTCGCAGACCGAGCAACCAGATACCAGATCAATAGCAGGTAAAGTAACAGTCAAAGGTACTGTCTCGAAATCCGAGCAGGGTGATACCCGGGCTATTGCGGGTAAGGTCACAGCTAAGGGCTCTTTGGCTCGTACAAACGCAGCCGATACCCAGGCTGCCCAAGGTAAGGTTCGTTGGGTCGCAACGCTCGCCAAAACTAACCAGAATGACACTCAAGCTGCCTCAGGTAAAGTCACTGCCAAGGGTACGATCGCTCGGACTAACCAAAACGATACGCAGGCTGCTTCAGGTAAGGTTGCAATCAGAGGTACTGTCGCAAAGCTGGAACAAGGTGATACCCGAGTTCTATCCGGTAAGCTCACAGCTAAAGGCACTCTCGCTAGGACTAACCAGAACGACACGGCCTCTTTCACTGGGATGGTCGGCTCGGTTATCGTTGGTACAGTCGCTAAAACGGAGCAACATGACACCCTGTCAGCTTCCGGTCGAGTCGACATCGATGGTTCAATGTCTCGTACGGAGACCCACGACCCGGCAACGGCTTCGGGTAAGATCGCGTCTAGGGGTTCGCTCGCTAAAGCCAACCAGAACGATTCGCCATCAATCACGGCGAAGATCCGTGCTCACGGAACTCTCGCTCGGACGAATCAGAACGACACCCAAGCAGCAGCCGGCAAACTTCGGTACGTCGGTACCGTCGCAAAGACCGAACAGTCTGATACCAGAGCGATTACTGGTAAGGTCGTAACGAGGGGCTCTCTTGCTAGAACTGAGCAATATGACATCTCAACAATCACTGCTAAGGGTCGAATCAAAGGCGTTCTGGCCATCACGGAGCAACACGACGACCCAGATATGTTCCAGTTGCAGCCTTCACCACCGGCTGGCGAGGGAAATACGAAGCAAGGTTATAGGCCGAGAAGAATTGTAGACGGAGATCCCAACAGGATGATTACTGGATCCGATAGGATCCGAACCGCTAGGAGGCCCTAAATGTTCGATCCTAAGACCCCGCAGGAAGAAGACTCCTTCGGTTTCGACTACACTGATCTCCTCTCCGCAGGAGAGACGATCGTATCCGCTGTTGTCACAGTCGACGTGATCGATGGTGTTGACCCGAGTCCCGGTGCAATAATTGCTGGCTCCGCTAGTGTTGCGGGGCCGATTGTCTCGATCAAACTCCAGGGCGGTGTAGAGGGCGTCCTCTACTGTATCCACTGCCTTGCGACCTGTTCAACCGGTCTTAAGAAGGAACTCAAGGGTGACCTCCGTATTCAAGCAGAGTGCTAACAAGGCCTGCAGCCTGATTTGAGGGCCGTTGTGGCGCAAAAACTTCGCGAGGTAGTCAATCAAGCCAACGAGCTAGTTGGCTACACCCATTGGTGTCCGGGATGCAAAGGATCCCACTTCATACAGACGAATGGTCGCAACTCTCAAGGAGCTACCTGGAAGTTTAATGGTAATCTCGAGAGTCCAACGTTCAGTCCAAGTGTTAGATGCTTCACGAATAAGGGTAAGTGGGAGGGAGACAAATGGACACCAACAGGTCCTGATGTAACAACATGCCACTACAATATCACGGACGGTAGCATTATATACCATGGGGACTCTCCACATCCTCTAGGAGGTCAGACAATCCCGTTACCGGATTATCCCGAGACCATCATTTGACCACTAAATTCCCGGTGACACTTTTCTCAGAACCATTTATAATGGAGGTATGGGAAGTCCTGGTAGTGAGGAGAACTGATGCCCGCCGCATTTGACAGGTGCGTTTCGGAAGGTGGCGCAGTTCGCACGGTCAGTGGACCCAACAAGGAACACAGGCTGAAGGAAGGCGAGTATGTCAGATACTGCACCATGGGAGGCAAGACTCACCGGGGCGAGGTACACCAGAAGAAGAAGGCCACGAACAGCGGAGCAGACGGAGTGTCACATCAGCACGTCCGAATACAGGTAGGTCAGGACGGGAAGGTCGAGACCAGAAAGTGGAACGGTCGAGACCATCTCGTCGTGCCCGCAATTATGTTAGTCGAGGGAGTCCTCCACTCGAGTAACGCCGATCATCCTGCACTTGCGTTGTCCGAGGAATTCGGAATCTTCCCCCAGAGCTGGGATGGCCGTCCAATCGTCTTTGGTCACCCAAACGAGGATGGCGAGGCAGTCTCAGCGAACAGTCCCGGGATCTGGGAAGATCAAGTCATCGGCCACTTGTTTGGCTCTGGCATGAAAGGCAAGAAGAAACTCCGGACATATATGTGGCTGGACAAGGCGAAGGCCCCGAAGAAGGAACTCGAGGCCCTAGAGAAGGGCGAAACGGTCGAAGTATCAACAGGGCTATACGCCCTCGAAGAGAAGACCGAAGGTCAGTTCGAAGGCAAGGACTACAAGTCAATCTGGCGCAATATCGTGCCGGATCATCTCGCACTACTCCCGATAGGTTCCGTTGGCGCGTGTAGTATCGCCGATGGTTGCGGAGCTCCCCGAACCAACCAATCAAGCGAGGCATCCATGACTGCAGCTGCGGCCCAGCCCCAACAGAATTGCGCGAAGTGCGCTGAACAAGTCCAGGCCAATACGCGAAAGGCCCTGGAGAGCTTCTTCGCTAAGAGTGGGTTGCAGACCAACGAACTCTCCGATACCGACAAACGGTCGGCTGTCGAGATGGCACTCAGCGAAGCCTACGACGGCAACGGCTGGTGCATGATCCTCGCGATGTTCTCCGATACGGTCGTGTACGCACACATGGATCCGCAGTCGTATAAGTGGGAAGTGTACCAGAGAACCTACTCAGTGGCGGAGGGCGGGGCGATTTCGCTCGGCTCCGACATCACTGAAGTGAGGGCCGAAACGAAGTACGTACCACTCGTCATCACAGTCGAACAAACCACCACCACCACCAACGTAGGAGCAGAGAACATGAGCAAACCGAACGAAGCAGCCCCGAGTGGCGCGCAACCGGCGGCCAACGCACAACCCGCAGTAGCAGCTGTTGCGGCGCAGCCTGTGGTTCCGGCCGTCGCACAAGTCCCAGCAGTAGCAGCAGTAGCAGCAGCAGGGGTAGCACCGATCGTCGCTGCGGTAGCGTCAGCGGAACCGAAGAAGGCGAAGTCGATGGAAGAGCTGATGGAGATGGCCGAGCCCAATGTCAAGACGCAACTCCAGAGCATCATCAAAGTCAACACCGATCGTGCTGCGGCGCTGATCAAGAGCCTGGAGAACAAGGTCGGCCTGGACGCCAACGAGCTGAAGAGCCTCTCCCTGGAACAGCTCGAGAAGATGGCCACCAAGCTGAACGGCGGTCAGCCAATCGACTATTCCGGTGCCGGTGGCGGAAGCGTCGCAGCGAATGCCGCAGCCGCAGTTCAGGGCAACGGTCAGCTGGACTTCACGCCAGCGACTCCAGTGTTCGCGGAGAACGAGCAGGTTCCGGCGAAGCAAGTAGTACCCGGCCGTAAGGCAGCGTAGCCCCAACGGGGCGTAGTCAAGTCGTCACATAGTCGACGCAAAGAAACCGAACTAACCCTGAAAGGGCACTACCATGGCAAGCAATACCATCTGGCTGAAGGGCGAAGGCCAAGTCAAAGAAGCAGCCGCTGGGGGCGCAATCACTCCGGGTCACCTGATCAACTACAACACGTCCAAGCAGTTCGTCGTTCACGGTACGGCGGAAGGCAACGCCTACCCGATGTTCGCCCTCGAGAAGGACTTCGTCGGCAAGGACATCAGCTCCGCCTACAGCTCGACCGAACGTGTCCAAGCGGTGATTCCGCTGAGAGGCGCCGAGATCTATGCGCTCCTGCCGGCGAGCGCTCTGGCAGTCGTCATCGGCGATGAGCTGGTGAGCAACGGCGACGGCACGCTGAAGAAAGTCACTGCCGGCGCGGTGACCGTGGGCAATCTGCGTCGAGTACTGGCGCGTGCGCTCGAAGCCGTGGACAACTCCGCCGGCGGTACGGTGGTTCGAATCAAAGTCGAGACCGTCTAGGTCCCAGTTCAGTCCAACTCAGGAAAGGAAGCACTAATGAATCCGAACCAAGTCGAAGGACTGGTGCAAGGCGGTCAGTACCAGCCGGGCTCCGTGGCCGCAAGGCTCATGGCGAACGGGCTCAATATCAACGCCCTCCGCACCAACGATGTACTCCGCAAGGAGGAGTGGCTGCTGTTCGATCGCACCGTGGTCGAAGTCGCCCGTCCACGGCTCGTGGCAGTCGGCGATCTGCTGACTCGCGGTCTGCGCATGCCAATCGCCAACGCGATGGGCACAACGATCGTCCAGCACGAGACGTCGAGCGACATGTCGGCTGCCGACATCAACATGACGGGTCTGGCGGAGGGCGAGCGTGACCGGGTGCTGTTCAGCCAGGTGAACACGCCACTGCCGATCATCCACAAGGACTTTCAGTTGTCCTTGCGGAACCTCGAGTCGGGGCGTCGGATGGGTCAGCCAGTCGATACCACGATGGCAGCGATCGCCACGCGCAAGGTCGCGGATGCGGCCGAAGCGATGGTGTTCAACGGCGCGAGCGTGGTGGCCGGTGGCGGGACGATCTACGGCTACAAGAACCATCCCTCCCGTAATACGGGTTCAACCACGACGGACTGGGATCTCGGCACCACGACCGGTGAAGTGATCCTGACCGACCTGATGGCGATGATCGCCAAGGCCGTGGCTGACAACATGTTCGGCCCGTACATCGTGTATGTCAGTGTCGCCTCCTACGTTCGCCTGCTCGGCGACTTCAAAGCGGCCAGCGACAAGTCGATCATCTCCCGGCTGCTGGAAGTACCGGAGATCGCAGCGATCCGCCCGACGTCGCAAGTCGCCACTGGTGCGGAAGTCCTGCTGGTGCAGATGTCCTCGGACGTCGTCGACTGGCTGGATGGCCTGCAACCCACGACCGTGATGTGGGACTCGCACGGCGGCATGATGATCCACTTCAAGGTCATGATGATCGGTGCACCACGCATCAAGTCCGATCAGACGGGCCAGTCAGGAGTCGTGCACTACACGTAAGCGGCCTGAAGCTCAGGAGCGCACGAACGGCAATAGCATCGGGATGGTGGGGGCCGAGACCCCCACCATTTGTTTCGTAGTCAACTAGTCAGGAGATCATCATGGCAAAGTTCAAGGTCGCAGCAGGCAAGCATCACCAGCGTCAAGCCGATGGGTCGGAAAAGACTTTCAACCAGGGCGACCCGATCGAGATGTCGGCGTCGGAAGCCGCCAAGTTCCCGAACAAGTTCGTTCCCGTCATCGAGGACGAGCCAGTAGTCGCGGTCGCGGCCGCGGCCGAACCCGAACCCGAACCGAACAAGACGCCGACGCCGACTTCGAAGTCAGCACTAGTCGGTCCGAAGACCAGCAAGTAACGGGAGACTCTTGTGGCCAGAGTAGGACAGGCGGAAGTACGTAGTATCGCGGGACTGCCAGACCAGGCGGCTCCGGCGATTATTACTGCCATCCCGGTTGCCTCTACTCTAGTCACGGAGAACCTTGTAGGCCAGGGGATGACAGATGCAACGCTTAAGAACATCGAGCTCTTCCTTGCGGCGCACTTTGCGACGCTGTCTTGGGAGAAGGGTCCCTTAGCTGCAGTCCAAGTCGGTGAGGCTACCGAGAGGTACCACGATATCTACAAAGCTGGTTTCAGCTCCACCCGCTTTGGCCAACAGGCTCTTTTGCTTGACAGATCCGGGATACTCTCGGATATGTCGGCGAACGCTACGAGCCCAATGAGACGTGCCGAGTTCACTGTGATCGGTACTCCTGATGTGGATCCCCTGGAGTGAAGCACTAATGGGCATTCTCGTAGGCCGTCTTCCGCACAAGCTGACTTGGTGGAGAGTCACTGGAGGAGATGGCTTTGGCGGTGATACCTTTGCATCCCCAGTATTGATCGATGGGCGGTGGGAGGATCGTCAGGAGACCTTCTATGGTGCCCTGGATCGCCGGGAATTGATCAGCAAAGCCGTCGTGTTCGTAGATCGGGACATGGCAGTTGGTGACTTCCTCCTGCAAGGTAACCAAGTGGCCCAAAGCTCGCCCGTGGCTATTGCTGGAGCACTAAAGATCCAGCGCTACGACAAGATTCCTGACCTTCGCTCACTAGACGAAGTCAGAAGGGCGGTCCTCTAATGGCCACCAGGATTAAAGCCGATTTCCAGCCAAGACTCCCCGGGCGTGTAAACGAGGGGAGTCACGCATTCTACCGACGGAGCTCCATGATCTCTGCACGTGAGAGCATGGCGACTGTAGTTAGGAACTACGAAAGAATCATCAAGCAGCTCCATAGCGTTACGCCTGATGCTGTCAGGAATGCGCTCGAGCCTGTCTTCAATAAGAGTCTGGAGTACGTACCCTACAAATCGGGTCGCCTGTCCGAGTCGGCGATTCTCGAAGTGGAAGGGAGCCCAGGCAACATCCGAGGATCAATCACCTACGGCAACCACGAGGCTTGGTACGCTGCATTGGTACACGAGTACGTATGGCTTAACCACAATCCACCGACTCGTGCCAAGTATCTACAGTCTGCCCTGGAGGAGGAGATGGATAGCTTCCTCACTTCACTGGCTGTAGACTATGCCTCGGCACTGGGGATGGTATGAAAGATCCAGCCATCTGCATTAAGGACGTGATCGTAGGAGCACCCCCCCTTGGAGCCTTCGGGGCTACGACGGGATGGGGCGTGTTTCTCGGAGCGCTTCCTTCAGTGCCAGACACGATTATTCTCGTCAATAGGACTGGTGGTCGTCCTCCCTTCCCTCACTTACTCCTGAACGAGCCTTCAGTTCAGGTAATGGTTCGAGGCTCAAAGAATGGTTACGTGGATGCGAGTAACAAGATCCAAGCAATCGTCAATCGCCTTTTAGGGATGACGACACAGGTTCTCCAAGGGGATACCTACCGGTCTTGCAACCAGGTCGGTGATGTGAGCTATCTGGGGCAGGACGACAATACTCGCCCGATGTTGGTGGCGAATTTCTGGTTCATAGTTGAGCCCGCGGCGGAAGCCGGCGGAAACAGAGTCGCTATTACCTAGTAAAGGAAAGGACAAACCATGGCTGCAAAGCGCATCGAAATCTCCGCCGACGACGCAACCTATTACCTTCTTCCTGGAGGTCAGGGCGAAATCAGTCGCGACGGAGCGTCAATCGACGACACCATCTTCGGGCAGGTCTACAAGTCTGCCCTGACGGGTCCAATCACGTGGGGTATCAACGCCAACGCTGTGTACAAGGGCTTCCCGGGTTACGCCGCGAAGATCCTCAAGCCCGGTACCTCAACAGCGATGTCGGACGAAGCGATGGCCCTTGTTTCGGGCAAGACGTACCGTATTACCGCAACAGCCAAGCGCGCAATCGACCGCGCAACGACGGTAGTGGTAGAGGACAACGCTGTCGATCACACAGCAGACGTCGATCATATCGACTACTTGCTGGGGACGGTGACGTTCAAGTCAGCCTACACGGTTACGGGTTCAGTCACTATCACGGGGAATTACTTCCCGATGACGGTGGCGATCGCCAAGTACACTGGCTTTACGCTCAACATGACGGCCGAGGCCCTTCGTACCTCCGATATGCCCGCACTCCAGGCGAACTCGGGGTACCATACGCACTCGCCAGGTCTCAAGACCGTTACCTTGGAGCTACCGAACGTCTTCTTGGCAGCCGACGGGTGGGGCGATGAGGTCGATGACCGCCAGGAATGGTTGATCGAGATCAACCCCGATGGCACTGGGTGGTCAGGCTCCATTGCACGGGGCTTCTTCCGTCTCATGTCCCAAAGGCAGTCGGGTAACGTCGGGGCACTGGAAGATGAGAACCTCCGGTTCGAGCTGAACGTCCCGTACTATGCCTCGACGCCGGGTCTCACGTCGCCGTTCAACTGGTTCCATTCGACGTCGCCACTGTCGCCGATTCCGACGGCCATCAAGACCTGTCTGGATCGGTTCCTCGGGGATCTGCCGATCTATGGCAAATATCTCCACGACGGTGTCGCCGGCTGGAAAGGTGCAGGCGTCCTGACGAGTCTCTCCCTCACGGCTGGGATGGAGTCGGTCAATACGTTCGCCGTCAACATCCAGGGTAGCGGACAGCCAACCGCGGCGTAAGATCAATTACCGAATCACCTAGGGGCAAGGGTCTGAAATTAATGTCCGGCGCTCCTAGGCCCCTTTCAACGTAGAGGAGTAGAACATGAACACAGTACGTGATAGTATTCGTGGCAAGATCCTGGACGAGAAGATCCGTCGGATCGTAGTAGAGCTTGACGACAGTACACAGGTGGAAGTCCGCCAAATGTCGATCGGGCAGATGCTCGATGCAGTGAACGAGACCGACAACAAGAAGCGCATGGCGAGTTATCTCATCTCATGTTGCTTCGTACCTGGCACTGAGGACCCCGTCTTCGAGGCGCAGGACTTCGATGTCCTGATGGGACTTCCGGCTGGTGGTTACTACCAGAAGCTGATGGACGCGATCAACAAGCAGCTCCTACCGGCGGAGCTCAAAGCAGCGGGAAAAGACTAAAGCAGGACTCCTACCAGTTCTTGATCCAGAGCGTCGGATATCATCTGGGTAAGACAGAGTCGGAGGTAAAGGTGATGGGGGGCGACGAGTTCGCCCGCTGGGTCACGTACCTCAAGGAGCACGTGTACAAAGATGGCCACCCGCCGAACAATCGATCTAGGAACAGTCGGATTCGGTCTCGTACCTGAGACTAGGGCGCTCGAGCAATCACTTACCCAGCTCCGCAAGTACGGTAAGGAAGTCGAGCGTCTTGGTCAGATCGAGGACGATACTGTCCAGAAGCAGTATCGGAAGTTCGCCAGCATCGAGCGTATCCTCACTACACTCTATGTGAGGACTTCGGCTGTTATCGCCCGCATGAGAGAGGCGGGAGTTTCTGCGACGGAAATCGACAAGATTGATCAGGCGTATAAGAGAGTCAACACGACTCTTACCAGGCAGGCTGATTTACTGAGTCGGTCGCAGATCGCCCGAGCGTCCATCGGTATGGGCGCTGTCATCTCAGGTGGTAATCGGTTGGCAAGTCAAAAGGAGGTGGGCGGACTAGCGCTTGCCTTCAGGGACCTTGAGCGGGCTGCCATTCTCGCAATTGGTCCTCTGTCAGGAGTCGGAGCGCGCCTCGCAGTCTTGGCCGCGCTCTTCGAATCCGTTGGTAGCTCGATGACGTTGATGATTGCCGGAGCAACGGGCGTTGTCACAGGCATTGGCCTCCTCGCTGCGGCAGGTGTTAAGGCCACGATGGACATGGAGCGCTTCAACGCCCAGTTGACAGCGTCTACCGGCGCTGCAGTCTTAAATGCCGATACGTACGCCTACCTTCTGGAGCTGTCTAACAGGCTGGGCCAGAACGTACGCAACCTCATCGAGCCCTACGCTAAGTTCACGACTGCCGCCCGATTGTCGAATGTTAGTCTCCAAGACCAGCGGAAGATCTTCGAGGCTGCTACCGTTGCTGGTACCGCTATGAAGCTCAATAGCGAGCGCATGGGGCTCGTATTCTTAGCCCTGGAGCAGATGTTCTCCAAGGGCACGGTTTCAATGGAGGAACTCCGCAGACAGTTAGGCGACTTGCTGCCGGGCTCCTTTGCGATTGCTGCTCAGGCGATGGGAGTCACAGAAAGTCAGTTGACCAAGATGATCAAGAACGGGGAAGTTCTGGCGAGGGATCTCCTCCCGAAAATGGCCAAGGGATGGATAGAAGCCTTTGGACCTGCGGCATCTCAGGCTGCAATTGCTTTGCAAGCTCAGCTCGAGAGGCTTGGTTCGGCCAGCTTCGAATTGCTCAAGAGGTTCGATGCCGTTACTGGGTTCTCCAAGCTCTTCCGGGAAGCTGTAATTGCCACTCGTCTGACCCTGGAGTACCTCACTAAGAACATGGAGACTGTTATTGCACTCTTCGGTGCCATGGCAGGAGCCGGAGCCGGTTTTCTAGTATACCAGCTCTTTGCTCGGTTGCCGGCAGTGATTATGCTCACTGTTACAGCTATGAAGGCACTTATAGCGTCCATCATCACGCTCGATCTGGTGACACTCGCTACAGGGTGGGGTGCACTCCTTAGCGTGATGGCCAAAGCGGCGGCTGTCATCATAGGGGCCGTTGTAGGCTACAACCTCCTGAAGGATGCGATCCAGTCTGTCCAGACTCCTATGGAGGATTGGGTAAACGAGTCTAAGGCCTGGCTCGATGTCCAGGAGAAGATCGGCAAGTCGCACAAACAGACTACCGACGAGATCAAGAAGGGTACACAGGAAAGATTGCAGCTTCTGACTGTTGAACTCTCGTCCGCTCATGAGATGTTGCGTCTGACAATAGCCTCTCAGAAGGCTAGGATGGACGAGGTAAATATCAAGCCGAGCATCGCAGCTCCCTTCGGCGGTACATTCCTGGGTATTCAACCAACAGGTGAGTCTCCTGAAGTAACTGCCGCTCGCAAGCGGTTACAGACTCTGGAAGATCTCCGGAAGGAGATGGAGACTACCCTGGATCGTCTGTCCAAATTGAAGCCTACTAGCGTCGCTGGTGGGGAAGAACCTGGGACTCAATGGGCAAACTGGGCAGAGAAGATCAAGCAGAGTATCCGCGAGGTCACCGGACTCGGCGAACAGCTAAAGGCCTCAGAGCTTGGACAGGGTGCCATTGAGCAGGCCAGAGGGATGGCTAAGGCGATCGAGATGATGTCCGATCAGCCTGAGAAGGGTCGTGGTAGTCTTATTGGTCTCGCAAAGGCCTTGAAGGACGCTGGCTTCGAAGGTGGGAACCTTACGGAGCAGCTGGCCAAGATGTATCTCCTAATCGAGCAGCGCAAAGACACACTCAAGGAACTCGAAGCGTTGCCGGGTAAGGCAGCTACAGCCGGTGAAGCTATCGCGAAGATGTTCGAGACGGTGGAAGCCCGACGCCAGGCAGCCACGGTGGGCGAAGTTGGTGAACAGACCCAACTGGAGAAGCAGCTTGTCACAATGACGGAGCACTTCGACGTCCTCAAGAAGATGGGCCTCACGCAGGAGCACATCAACACGTTAGTGGCAGAGTTCCGCAAGCAGTGGAAGGAGATGTCGGACGCGGAAGATGCCAGCAAGGAAGTTGAAAAGCTGACCAAGGCCTTGGAGCACCTGGACAATCAGTTGGGCGATAAGAGCACCCGAGTATTGGAGGAATATCGTGACCGGATTGAGCTCGTCTGGCGAGCTTTTGGCCAGGGTATTGGGACGATAGAGGACGTGGAACGCCGTCTCCTCCTGATCCAGGACGATATGAATCGCAAGGTTGTCGACCGAGCAACTGTGTTTGGTCGGAGCCTTAAAGAGACATTCAGGGAGATCGAAGACACTGCCGCGACAACGCTTGCCAAGATCTCGATGGGGCAACAGATCGGCTGGAAGGAAATGTTCGATAAGATCCTCCAGTCGGCACTCGAGTTCATGTACAAGATGACGGTTGTAGAACCAATCATGAAGGGACTCTTCGGAGGTCTCTACACTGGACAGACAGGAGATGCGAATACTGGCGTCTTCGAAGCAGCTCTGAGGAAGTTTGGTGGCTTAGCAATCGCGTCAACTATGCCTAATTATCCGAGCTACCAGGGAGTCGATGAGGCGGGCTTCAATGATATTGACTGGCTAGGCGAGAATGCTTCTGGTGGAAGCTACAAGATCGGTGGATCAGGTAGCTCGGATAGCCGAGTAGCTGCTATGAGAGTCTCCCCTGGAGAGCGGGTAGACGTTCTCACTCAAGAGCAACAGCACGCCGCTGGAGCTGGGATGTCCATTAAAGTCATCGTCCGCAATGAGACAGGAGTTGTCATGGAGGCGACTCAAGGTCCAACTACGTTCGATGCCGAAGGAGCAGTTGTGGAGATGTTCTTCCGTCGTATGCGCAGAGACGCTGGAGCCCGTGAACGGCTCGCGTCCCTAACAAGAGCTCCGACATTCTAAGGCGATAGACATGGCAGCCTTTCCACATTCATACGCCAAGATCCTTGCTGAAGGGTACGAGAAAGATCGTGCCTCAGCTCTTGTTCGTACTCCCATGGAAGACGGGATGACGAAGCAGCTAAAGGTCCGCAGCCGAGTCTTAGTTGGTCGTTCGTTCGTTGTCGCCATCGCGAACTTATCGGACTACCAGAGCTTCATTACTTGGTTCCAGACGACCATTAACTATGGTGCCGACTGGTTCGACTTTACTGACCCTGAGGATAGCGTCGTCCGGACTGCACGTGTAGTCAACAAGCTGGACAAGGAACGTCCTATTGTTGGTCTGGGACAGTGGCGTATCCCAATTATGATCGAGACCTGGAGTGGCTAAGAGCTACACCTCGAACTTCAAGGAGAAGGTTGGCTCTTCATCGGGTCAGGAACCCGTCTACCTCCTCGAGATTAGTCACCTCCAGCTGGCCACACCTGTGCGTGTTGTGAACGACACACAGGATCTGAGCTTCTACCCCGCTAATGACCTCTCAGGTCAGGCGACTGCAGGTACCTCGAACACTCTCACGCTGGCGGTAGGGTCGTCTTCAGTCACTGACTTCTACAAGGATTGGCTCCTCCGACTTATTTCTGGTCCTGGATCAATCCAAGAACGGTTGATTTCTGCCTACAACGGTTCGACCCGAGTCGCAACGATCAGTCCGAGATGGGCTACCAATCAATTCCCGGGGTTCACAGAAGACTTTGCCAACGGCAATTGGGTGGTGGGGGATGCCGCCAACCCGAAGCTCCCAAACACTCTAGACATTAGTGCCCCTGACGGGACCTTTACTGCATGCAAATGGGTGTTAAACAGTATCGCTTCCAACCGTAGCTTTGGACATAGTGGCTCAGGTGTTCCTGCTCCTGCCAATGGACGCACGGATGTATTTTCGTTCTACGTTTACATTCCTATCAGCAATTCAGGTGGTGCTTTCAAGGCGTATATGTTCGCCACCGGGGAGATTCCAACTGACTACGTGGATTTGAATGTGTTGCCAAGGAACTCCTGGCAGAGGGTGAGCTATTCCCATACTTGGGGCGCTGGAGCTAGCGGTACTATCGTTCCCCAGTTTCACCAGAATGCGCCTGATACTGTGGGCGACATGATGTATATCTGGCATCCACAGTTGGAGCTCGGCGTAGCACTTGGTGACTATGTCAAGGCAGACACTGCCGCAGTTGTGACTCCGACTTCTTCCACTCTGTACGGATTAGTACAACCTCGAACCTTTGTTGCATGTGCTTTCCGGATTCAGTTGCCGGATGACATCTCTAAGTCGATCCCGCAGGTGCCTATTTCCATCGACAACGTTGGCCGTGAGCTCACACAGTTCCTCGAGCAGTCCAACGGTGGTAAAGGTGCTACGGTACGTATTATGCAGGTAATGCGTGATACCCCAGATGTCATCGAGCAGGAATACACTCTCCTACTGACGGGCGTTAGGCAGAATATGCTCGAGGTCCAGGGGCAACTGTCGTACGAGAACTTTCTTGACATACCCGCTTTGGCCGCGACGTTTACGCCAGAGCTTGCACCGGGGCTCTTCTAATGGCCGCCGTCCTTACTCTGTCAGTCCACTGGTCAGAGAGTTACGTTGGCCGTCCTTGCGGCGATGGAGCCTTCGACTGTGTGGATCTTGCTATCCTGGTGCAGAAGGAAGTATTTGGCCATGATATCCAGGGACTTGCTGAGCGCATGTACCGCGGTCATAAGGGCATCGCAAAGTTCCGTCGTATGTCGGAAGAGATAGCTCGCCGTCGAGGGGACTACGTCGATCCTGTAGTGGATCCGAAAGAGGGCGATGTAGCACTGATTAAAACTCGGGGCTACTTCCAACATGTAGGGGTGTTCTGCAGTATCCATGGGGAAGCCTGGATTCTCCACGCAGCTGATGGTAACGGTCAGGTAGTCTTGCAGCGCGAGAGGATGCTCCCGATTAGAGGTCTGACTGTAGAGGGGTACTACAGGTGGAAGTAATGCAGCCAGCTGTCGTTATTTCACCACATCCGTTCCTTCCCTTGAAGGATCGGGAGATCGTCTTTGCCGAATTCCAGCCCGGCGAAACGATTGGTCAGTATCTCCGGCGACAGGGTCTCACAAGCAGATTCGGTCTCGACGGTCGACGCCCTGTTGTGTGTACCATCCAAGGGTATCGGGTTCCGTTCGAGATGTGGCCTCATATCCGTCCGAAGTCCGGCTACCTTGTAGAGTTTCACGCCGCCGTTAGAGGAGGGGGCGACGGGAACAAACTTGGTAGGACTCTAGGAACGATCCTCATTGCGGTTGCGAGCTATTACACTGGAGGTCTCGTCGCGGCTGAGTACGGTGCGATGATGGGAGCCGCCGCTACAGCTGCGACTACAATTGTTGGTGGCTTAGCCCTCAACGCGATCTTCCCGCCACCGAAGCCTCATATCGCCAATGAAGGCGATACCTCACCCACCTACGCGGTTGAGGGTGGATCGAACCAGATGCGTCGCTACGAGCCGATGGTCAAAATTATCGGTACGCATAAGGTCTTCCCTGATATGGGAGCTCAGCCGTACAACGAGTTCCAAGGTGAGGATCAGTTCGGATATTACATCTTTGACCTCGGCTATAACGACGTTGAGCTTTCCGACATGAAGATCGGGGATACTCCGCTGGAGAGCTACACAGGAGTAGCCTATGAGATCAGTGAGATGGATGGGGTTCTCAACCTTTTTCCTGGTAATGTGGACTCAGTTGCGGGCGAGGCTCTTACCGCTGCGGCTAGTTGGATCCAAAGGACGTCAAGTGCGAATGCCACGCAGTTAGCTGTCGAGGTCACTGGGTATCTATTCCAGATCTCTCCTCAGGGTGATATCTGGAATAATACCGTTACGATCGAGCTCAACTATCGTAAGGTAGGATCTTCGACTTGGCTCAAGCTCACCCAGGCAGACGACTCGATCCCCTTCCTGATCGACTGGAGAGCCGTACCAGCGTCGTTGGCTCAAGCCCTGAGGGACTACCTTCTCAACCTCTCAGCTCCGGACGGTGAGATCACGATCCAGAACAGCAGCCGAAAGCCTCTGCGGCGTACATTCGTCTGGCCAGTGGCTAAAGGTCAGTACGAGGTTCGCGTACGTCGTGTATCAGCGGAATCGACGGACGAGAAGTTCGTCTCCGAAGTTATCTGGTCACAGCTTCGCACGTACCAGCCAGATACTGTAGACTACACCGGTCGCAAGCGTATTGCTCTGAAGGTTAGGGCTACGGGACAGATCTCTGGCCAGCTCCCAGCATTCAGTTGTATTGCTCGCGCCAAGACTCAAGTATTTGGAGCGGCGTATCTCTCTTTGCCTGCTACAGGCGGGAACTACGCAAGTACTCAGGATAGTGTAGTGCTAGATGCACTTACCGCGAATCTGGATATTCGCGTGAAGGTGAGAGTCACTGACTGGACCGGAGCTGACTACCAAGTCTTCATTGCCAAAGATACTGGCGCTGATCCAGGACGAGTGTTCGGGCTCTATATCAGTAATGCTAGCTCTGGGGAGCTTCAGTTCTTCCGCTCCGTCGCTGGCGTAGCGCAATTTGCTAGTGGTGGCGATCTAGTCCCTGGTTTCGCGAACGGATCAATGCATTGGATTGGTGTTAAGCACAACGCGACTAGTGGTGCAGTAACATTCTGGAAGTCGGACGACTACGACCCCGTGACCGAGATCGGAACGTGGGTTCAGATCGGTAGCACAAAGACACTTGCTACCGGTACCATTGATACGAACAACGCCGCGGTTACGATCGGAACGGTTTCTGGGGCTAACTATCTGCTCGGTGGTGAGGTCCACTACGCCGAAGTTCGTAGCGACATTGATGGCCCCATCGTTGCCAAATTCGACCCGGGTGATGGGTTACCAGACGCAACCTTATTTGTAAGCCAGACAACAGGTGAGGTCTGGACTATCAATCAATCAGGTAGTCCCACAGCTGACTTAGTAGAGGTGCCTGGTCAATGGCCTATTCGTCAGACCTCTAATCCTGCCTGGTGGTACCTGAATACTCTTCGCGGTCAACTCCTAAACGGCCGACGTATCTGGGGTGCGAATGCCTCCGAGTCGGCAATCGATGTTGAGAACATCCGGGATTTTGCCGACTGGTGCGACTCACAAGGCCTGACAGTCGACATGGTACTCGACCAGCAGATGTCGGTCTTCGATGTGCTCCAAGCTATTGCACTAATGGGTCGTGGTACGCCCTCCTGGGGTTCCGGCAAGATGGGTGCTGTCTGGGACGCTCCGAACTTGCCTGTAACTGCTGTATTCGGGATGCACAATATTGTCGCAGGTAGCTTCCAAGTTGTGTACACTACCGAGGATCTAGCTGACATTATCGAGGGTGAGTTTATCAATCCCGCACTGGATTGGCAGCGTGATTACGTCCGCGTAGCCGTTCCAGAAGCCACTGGTCAAGCAAATGTCCGACGTGTCCAGCTCTTCGGGCGTACGAACAAAGAGTTGGCAGCAGAGGATACCAACCTCTATGCCGCTACGAATGCGTATCGTAACCGGGGCTACAAGTGGACTTCTGACTGGGAAGCGATGCCCTCGGCTAGGGGAGACGTTGTCCAGCTCTCTCACGACTTGGCCTCGCTCGATTACTCCGGGCGCTTGATGGAGGGTTCTACGTCTACTAGTCTTAAGCTTCCTCGTCAGGTTCCTCTCTATGCTGGTGGATCTTTCATTGTCATCATCAAGCCCGATGGTACGTACGCCACTTACTCAGTTAATGGTGGAACAGGTAATACGGACACGCTGACACCAACTTCGGCTCTCCCCTTTAGTCCGGATGGTGATACTGAACATCCGCCGTATGACTATAGATGGCTCTACGGTCCAACATCGACGCCTGGCAAGAAAGTGAAGATTGATTCACTCCGCCCGATCGACGAACGGTTCGTAGAGGTATCGGCAGTCGATGAATTGCCAATCTTCTACACTGCAAAGGACAATCCGTACACGTATGTACCACCACGGCCAATTTTTGGTGCCACTCCAGTCATCAAGTCTCTGACGCTTACACCTGATGGTCAACGAGCAGGACAAGGATACGTTGTTAGAGTTGCCATCGATTGGCAGATCGAAGGTAGATTCAGCTTCACGGACGTGCGCGTCGCAGTAGGTGGAAATCCATTCTTCATGCTGGCAAGGGAGATGAAAGGTACGTCGACGGAGATCACCATCGCTGATCGTCAAGATGTCACCGTGGAAATTACGGTGTACAGCGATCTCGGTCGTGTAGGTTCGACTGCCAAGGCCTCCGTCTCACAGTTCATTGACTTTACCGGTTTAAGAGTACCGGGGGATGCGCCAGGGTTCTTCATCTCGGGTAAGGTGTTTACCTGGAAAGCTGTAGATGAGGCAGATGTCATTGGCTACCAGATTCGGTTCCATTTGGGCGACAAACGGACGTGGGAAGATGCACTCCCCCTACACGAGGGCGTTATCACGGAGCACGACTGGGAAGCCGCGAGCTTGCCGTTAGACGACTTGCGTACGGTCTATCTCATCAAAGCGATCGATGCCGCAGGCCAGGAGTCAGCGAACGCTGCTGCTATTGTCAGAGGACTAGGAGACGCCGGGCTGGCTAACGTTATCGAGGTGATTGACTTCGCGAACGATGGCTGGCCAGGTACGATTACTAACGGAACGATCGTAGTGGACGAAATCCAAGCTGACACATCGACCTTGTTCTATGGGCCAGATGATGGCGCACCCTTCTATTCAGCTAGCGATGCTGACATCTTCTATCCAGCATCCCTGTTCAAGGACTTAACCTTCGAGTCCAATGTTATCGTTCCGGAGGCTCCTCTGTTTGGCTCTATCATCACAGTCCAGCATGTAATGCAAGGGGATCCACACTACCTAGAGTGGAAGCAGGATGGTATAGGACCCCTCTACTCACTAAGCGATACCGACTTGATCTACACGGCAGATGCTGATCCCTTCTACGATGGGTCTAGCGAATACCTGCCTTGGACTGGAGCCCGAGTCATCGAGCCTGGAGACCGCTACATATTCCGACTGAAAGCCGGCGGAGGTGCACTTCAAGGGATCTTTTCCGAGCTGCTAGTGTCGATTGACGCACCTGACATGGAGGAGGAACTGAACAACGTCGTGATTAGTGGATCAGGAACAAGACTGCCGATCACGAAGGACTTTACCAGCATCAAGAGTGTTCAAGGTACGCTTGAAAGTATTGGCGGTACAGCAGTGACATTTACCATCGAGGACAGAGACCCTGACCTCGGACCTCTAATCAAGGCTCGCGACAAGGATCTTGCAGCCGTTGCGGGCCAGGGCGATTTTCGTGTGAAAGGATGGTGATAAAGCTATGACTGCTCTTCCAGCAAAAGGTGATCTCGATGGTACGACTGGTGGTCACAACCAGGGGATGTTCAAGACGGCGATCGGAGGCGTACGGGACTACCTCTCAGGCCTCTTCGGCACAGCTGGTACTCCGGCTAGTGCGATCGACGCACTTAAGGCGCTCGATCCGCAGATGGTGCTGAACTTTGGTGTCAGCTTCGCTGTCGGATCCAACGCCCTGACAGCGACGGTCAAGGATTCGAAAGGGGCCGACCTCTCAGCCTCGAATCCCGGGTTTGTAATGCAACGTCATGCTACGCTGAGCAACGGTACCCAAGCCCTCAGAACTGCAACGGCCAACTTCTCAACCGTCATCTCGTCCGGCTCGACGGCAGGTCACGCCTCGGCAGTCGAGGGGTATCTGCACTGGTACCTCATCGATTCTGGTACGCAGGAACTCGCCTGGTCCACGAAGGACTACGGTGACAGTGGTATCGTTACGACAGTAGCAGAGGGCGGAGCTGGGGCAGCCGACTCGGCGACGGTGATGTACTCAACTACTGCCAGAACGAGCGTCCCGTTCAGGAAGATCGCCACAACGAAGGACACTCAGACGACAGCTGGTCTCTGGGCCGCGATCCCCTCAGTAGTCCAACCAGGGCCAAAGAACCTTGTAGTGGAGGAGAATGTCTGGGATAGGCAACAGTACAACCCTACTCAGACGCTAACAGACGGTGCAAACATCGCCTGGAACCTCCAGACACAGCCCGTCGCCAAGGTTATCTTGGGTGGTAACCGTACTCTGGATAACCCAACCTTCATGCGAGATGGATCATCAGGTATTCTTCGGGTAATCCAAGATGGAACTGGTACTCGCTTACTAACCTGGGGATCCGCCTATTTGTTCGAAGGCAACGTCGATCCAGTACTTTCGACTGCTATTAACTCGGTTGACATTTTTGCCTGGCACTCCGATGGAACGAGTGTACACATGATGTTCGCCTCGAGAGGATCCGCATAATGTTCGGACTCATTCCTAGTAGATTTAGCGGCCTCCCGGTCGCTAGTGCCGACTTTGACGGCACGAACGACTATATGACTCGTGGAGCTGGTCTAACAGGAGCCTCAGATCATGCTCAAGGCATCTTCTCGGCTTGGTTAAGAATCGACGGTGGGGACGGCACTTCTCGACGTTTTTTCAGTGCAGCTACCACTTTGGGTGGGGCAGTTGACGGTCCACGTTTTTCCTTGAATACGAGCAACCAGTTTTTGAATACTGTTGTGGCTGGTGCTAGTACATTTCAGCACCGTAGTACAACGGCCTACGCTGCTAGTGCGACGTGGCGGCATCTACTGATCGCCTGGGACAGAAGCATCCCCGTTTCTTCTCTCTATGTAGGGGATACAAGTGATCAGACGGTTGTAGACAATGACACTTTCACAGCGGATTACACCTATCCTGATTGGGTAGTAGGGGCAACAGCTGATGGCACAATTAAGTTTAACGGGTGTCTGGCAGAGCTATATTTCGCTCCCGGTCAGTACCTCGATTTTTCAGTTACGGCAAATCGTCGTAAGTTTATCTCAGCCGCTGGTAAGCCCGTGTCACTAGGTAGATTTGGTGAGTACCCTCTGAATGGGATCAGACCCCTCGTTTATCAGTCGCTACGTAAGGGGGAAGCTGTCGCCAATTTCGCCACGAACCGCGGTACTGGTGGGAATTTCAGTATTACCGGAACGCTCGACACTGGTTCAACGAGTCCGAGCGACTGAGACTAAGGAGAGGTATATGCAACTATTCGCAGAACGCAATGAGCTCCGACTGGCGACAATGTTGGTCGGGGCTATTCAAGTACTCTGGTCAGTTCTCCCGATAATCGGAGCGGATCTGAGACTGCATCGTGTACTGGAGTACTACGAACAAGCCGAAGAGTGGTTCACTGTCATGGCGTCTCTAGGGATACTACTACTCGCCAGTTCGATCCTTCGCTGGCGAGGAGGACGACAGCTTGGGCTAGTACTCTCCTGTGCTATGTGGGCTGCCTTTAGTGTAATGTACGCCTACTACCTAATAGCAGTCAAGTGGACTATAGGATCGGTGCTCATGACGGCCCCGCTTCTTGCTGTGTTCTGCTTCGTCCTGTACATTAACGACGTAGCACAAAAACCAAAGAGCAAGGGAGCCTACGATGACTGTGCTTGAGATCCTGGATAGTGTTGCGGCTGTAGCCCGCAAGATCGAGACGGTAATCCCAATACTAGGGTATCTCCTAGTCTCTATTGTGGGTGGCGCTGCAGCTTTCGTGAAAGAGTGGGAGGATAAGAATCCTACTCGCACTTTCATGCAGAACATCTGGGCCCTCTGGCGTAAGCTATTCTTCGCTCTCGTGTCAGGACTTTTGTGGTACAACATCGTAGTGTGGCAATCTCTCACAGGATCACCTCTAAGCTATCTCGGTGCAACCCTAGTGGGCCTGTACTCGACTGAATTCCTGGATTTCCTGTGGACCCAGATGAAAGCGCGGATTGGAACTATGGGGACTCCAAAACCACCGAAGGAATGAGTAGCAGTAGTAGAAGGAAGGTAAGATAGTTAACCAACGCAAGGAGGTATAATGAGTGCAACAGATGCAGTGAAGTCCACGGCAGCGCTAGTTGCCGACAAGATGTCGATGACTGCGCATCCGCCAGTCACCGTTTCCCTAGTTGCAGGGTCAGCAACCAATATCCTGCTGAAGATCCTGAGCGTGACTAGCCCAGAGATCGCCGCGGTTCTGCAGGGATCGGAGATCGATATCTCCATCCTTGTCGGAGCTCTTGCGGGGTACTGGACCGGACGGAGGACAGTATGAAGACCGTTCTCGTATTGGTGCTCGCCTTCTTTCTGGCGGGGTGTCCAAGCGTCATGCCACGGGCACCACAAGGGCCTCTGGAGCAAATCGAGGCAACGGAGCTCTCCCTGCAAGCAATGGGCGAGTCCATTGTGAACTTGACGTGTACCAAGTACGTCAACAAGCAGTGTGTCGAGCCCGGCAAGGCTTTCAATGCCACACAAGGTGAAACCTTGCACAAGCAGGTTCGGGATGCTCGAGCCGCTCTGAAGATCGCCAAGGGCATTACCGGCGGTCAGATCGGCGAGTGTCTCGGTGCGAAGAGGACTCAAGCAGCTTGCATCTCCGCAGTTAAGGTTCTGATGCTGGAGGTGGAGCGTAAGGTCCTCGAAGCCCAAGCACAAGGAGCCAAGTCATGAGCGCAGGCGCAATCGTAGTAGGCGCGAAACTGTTCCAGGGTCTCAATCTGGCCATCGAGCTGATCAACGCCAGCAGTTTGGTGATGACCAAGCTATCGGAGCTCCAGGCCAAGCGTGCGGCTGAAGGCACACAGGTCACGGATGCGGATGTCGATACCCTGATGTCCGAAGGCGACGTAAAGGAGGCCATACAGGTCGCCAAGCTGGCTGCAGCAAAGCTCGCACAAGAAACGTCGTAGTCGTAACCCGCGGTAGGGCTGAGCCGTAACTTAGCCCGTCCGTAACTGCATAAGGAGCACAGTCATGAGTGTAGTCACTAGAGAACAGTTCATCGAGATCATGCCGGAGTGCCAGCATGTAGTCGATAAGTACGTAGAGTATTTGAACGAGGCCTTCGAGCACTTCGAGACCAATACGCCACTGAGACAGGCCGGCTTCATCTCGCAGGTAGGTCATGAAAGTACGAGACTAACCCGCACTGAAGAGAATCTGAACTATTCGGCCAATGGTCTCATCCGAACCTTCCCGACCTTCTTCAACCACGAGACCGCCAAGGAGTTCGCATACAAGCCCCAGAAGATCGCCAATCGGGTGTATGCCAATAAAGGTGGCAACGGGGATGAAGACTCGGGAGACGGTTGGCGATATAGAGGGCGGGGGCTGATTCAGGTTACTCTCAAGGCCAACTATCGCCGTCGAGGGCTCCGTCTTCTGTCTATGCCGGAGTACTTCATCGAGAACCCCGACGCCCTCTTGGAGCCTGAGTGGGCTGTCCGAACGGCTTTCGACTATTGGGATGAGAATGGTCTGAACGACTATGCCGATCGCAACTCCGCGGCAGAGTTCCGAAATCTCACCCGTAGGATCAATCGCGGGCTCCGAGGTCTAGACGACCGACTCGACCTCTGGCGCAAAGCCAAAGAGGTCTTGGGAGTGACCGAACAAGAAGGGGACTAGCAGTAACATCAAGTTCCCGTTGATTGTTCCCTTTGGACCGCTATATAATAGCATTAGCGCTGCGAGTCTATTTGTGCCGGCAAGTTCCTGGCTATGACTTCAGTGCCGCTCTACCGGAGGGCGAGTTCAAGTGCAAGTAGTCACTTCAGAGCAGCTCCTAGCAGAGGATCTAGGTAGGAGCGGCCTCAAAGCTGTTGACCTGGATGCCTATCTGGCCCAGGAAACTGAGCTAGCTGCAGTAGGGATCAGACCACACCTCTACTTAGATAACCCCGGTGTCGGGACTCCAGGGTATGTGATCCCCTACTACGACCTCAATGGGCATAGGGCTCCATTCTATAGGGTCAGGCTCTTCAATCCCCTTCCTAAGGGAGCTCGATACCTACAGCCCCAGAACTCCGGTACGTGGATATACTTCCCTAAGACCTTCGCTGCCCTACTCAAGAATGCAGCTCAAGACAAAGGTCGGACAAAGATCAATGGGTACCCTGCTGCTGTCATAGTGACAGAGGGCGAGAAGAAGGCGGCAAAGGGATGTCATGATGGCTTTCCCACATGTGCTGTTGGTGGTGTATACAACTGGCGTACTAGGACAGTAATCCTCCCAGAAGGGACAACTCTCCTCAAGAACCGAGACAACCAGATTGTTGCCAAGATGGCGACTGGTACCACTTTACCTCCCACTAGTGATCGGAGAGCCTTCTTAGCCGCAGGCCTTGAAGGACTTATGCGGTTCGTCCTCGAGAACCACATGCAGGTTATCTTTGCGTTTGACACCGATAACCCTATCAACACGGATGTCGAGGCAGCTTGTGCCGAGATGGCGTTCGAGTTTAGGATCCATGGCATCCCGACGAACAAGATTCGCCAGCTTAAGCTACCGGCTAATCCCGGGAAGAAATTGGGATTGGATGACTTTCTGACACAACATGGACCGGAAGCTCTCGATCAGTTGCTAGAACAGGTGATGGCTGCCAAGTCAGCTTTCCCTGCACACCCCAATCTCAAGGCGCTCGTCAACAAGCGGATGAGCGGCCAACTGGATCGCGCGGAAGCCAAAGAGCTCAGTTTGATGATCCTGACAGATATGGATCGCCATGGTATCCGCATGATAGAGAAAGGCACGAACTCGCCGCACTTCTTCGATAGTCGGACAAAGGCATTAATGTCCGTCAACTTAATGCAACACCATTCGGAGCCTCTACATGAAACCAAGTTCGGGGAGTTCCTCTACCGCAATTATGACATCGGACAAGCCGACCTCAAGCTCGTCCAATGGCTCGCAGCTGGATTCACAGGTGAAGAACCAGTCTCACAGGTTGAACCCCGAAGCGTTCTCGCACTGTTGTCTGACAATCGAATTGCTTACCAGCTCGATGATGGCCATTTCGCAGTCGTGTCAGGTGATGCAACTAACCCTATCACAATTTGCGAGAATGGCTCAGAAGGGGTCCTCTTCAAGGCTGACCAAGTAGAACCTATAGACCGAGGTGCCCTCCTGCAGGAAGTTAAGCGCCAGATTGCGTGGCTCCTCAAGAAGCCTCCCTACATGGAGCTCTATTGGCCTAAGGCACTAGCCCAGATGAAGTTCTCCCGTGATAATGACGCGAAGGTGCTCTCATGCTTGAACTATATGTCGCCATGGTTATTGCGGTGGAACGGAACTCAGTTACCAGTGGAGCTAATGGTTGGCGAACCAGGCTCAGGGAAATCCAGTTTGTACAGTCTCCGATTGCAGATCCTCAACGGCCGTCCAGCCCTAAGGAACCAGCCGACAGACGTTCGGGATTGGTATGCATCAATAACCTCAGGCGATGGCTTGCACTGTGTGGACAATGTCCATATGGTGAACAAGGAACTGCGACAACGGCTTTCGGACGAGATCTGCCGAATCGTAACCGAGCCAGCACCATTCGTCGAGATGCGCAAGCTCTTCACCACGTCGGACAACTTCCGCCTCCCAGTAAGGGTTACGTTCGCAATGACCGCAATCCAACAACCATTCCTAAGCGCGGACATCCTTCAGCGCAGCTTAATCGTAGAGGTCCAGGCAGTAGGTAAGGATCATTCCTCTGACTGGGCTGGCATGGCTCTGAAAGCCTTTGGTGGGCGTGTAGGATGGCTCGCTCAACAGCTAGCTGTTCTCCACCTGTTCTTTCGTCGGGCTAATAGCGGTGGGTGGAACCCTAATTACAAGTCGGGCCATCGGTTGGCGCACTTCGAGCAGATGTTCAGGCTCATAGGGAACATTATCGGCGTACCTGATGCTGAGTTGGTCTCGCAGACCCTTGCTGGAGTGGCCGAGACTCAGGTCAGTGAATACGATTGGACGATGGAAGGTCTGAAGCAGTTCAACCAGGAGTACATCGGTCAGTTCCAGAAAGATCCGAAGAAGGTCTTCACCCTACAGGACATCGCTGCTTGGGCCGAGAGTCGCGAGGACTTCTTGGACAATCAGACCCTCACGAATGCGCGGAGGCTCTCTCGGTATGTCAAATCGCACAAATATATGGTCGAGACCGTAGCGGGTTTCATGGAGATGCCGGGTAAATACGCTAATCGAGACGGCTACCGTCTCACGCCCGTCAAATGAACTTTGGGTACCATCAAAATCCAGTTGCGAGGACTACACTCGATGCTATATAATCTAAGCATCGACTTCATTAGAAGCCGATATACAACCTCAACCAGTGAAGGAGCATGTCATGGCACAAGCACCGCAGAAGCAAGCCCCGAAAGCCGCAGCCCCCGCCCCCGCCCCGGTAGCAGCGCCGGCCCCGTTGGTCGCACCTGCCACCAACAAGGTCGGCGCCGCGATCGTTCTGGATTCCGGCGAGCGTCGGGTCGACTACATCAAGCGTCGTTTCGCGGAAGGTGCGAAGCGCGGCGAGATCGCCAAGGAACTCGGCGTCCCGTACCAGATCGTGTTCGCGGCCACCAAGGCCAAGAAGGAAGCCGCCGCCGCTGCGCCGGCTGCGAAGTAAGTCGTCGTCGTTTCTCCGGTCCCTGGGTTCCTCTGACCCAGGGTGCTGCGGGGTGGAGATCTCCACCTAGCTCCACCCCGCAGGCTTTTTAATATGGCCAACAACCTCCTACAGGAGGCCCTAGGCGATAGTCGCCTGAGGGTTTTGGCGCTCGATCCAGGCGAGACTACAGGCGCCTGCGTATTCGATGGACCCGATCTTATTGATGCCCGTCAACTCTCGACTGGGCTAATGCCTGATGCTGCGTATACTGTGTACGAGTATCTGTCAATGTTCCGGACTAGCAACGCTGTTGTAGTCATAGAAGACTACCGAGTGTACAGCTGGAAGACCAAGGACCATGCATGGGCAGGTCTACATACCCCTCGTCTCATTGGGGCTGTGGAGTACATTTGCCGCTACAATCTCGATCAGCTTCCACTTGTCAAGCAGACTGCCCAGCAAGGTAAAGGGTTCTGTACTGACGACAAGCTTAAGGCATGGGGGGTGTACCAAATAAACCAGAAACACGCCCGTGACGCAATAAGACATGCATGTTACTACCTATTGTTCACCATTGCAAAACTGCATATTCCTACTACCGGAGGAAAGTCATGACAGTCAAGAAACTCAAGCCCAAAGACCCGTACTTCAGAGCCGTCAACCCGAAGGATCTCGTTGCGCAAAGCAAGCTCGACCTCTCCCTCGTACCGGAGACGGCGATCATCGCAGAGGCGCTGGCGTTCCTCGAAGGGGCACTGAAGTACGGCCGCTTCAACTGGAGGATGAAACCAGTCAAGATGTCCGTGTACTATTCCGCGTTGATGCGCCATGGTTTGAAACTCCAGGCTGGCGATCATGTGGACTCCAAGACCCTCATCTCGCACCTCGGGTATATCCGCTGCTGTGCAGCGATCATGATCGATGCACTCCATTATGGTACGTTGATCGATGATCGCCCTCCGCGTGGGCGTGTCGATCCCGACATCGAAAGCTATCTGGATCACGATGTCGTCAAGCTGGTGGAGCATCTGCAGGAGCTCTTCAAGAAGGAAGTGCCGAAGCAATACACCATCAAGGATGTGTTCCAAAGAGAGCGTCGTAGCCAACGGCGCAGGAGGTAACTCGCGGTGGCAACAAGTCTCCAGAGGCTCAAAGGTCACGGAGGGATGTTTAACCTCAAAGACCAGGTCTTTGGGGACTTGACTGTCCTCCGTCTTTTGCCCCAGCGGCACAACCGAAAGCGTATGTGGCTCTGCAAGTGTGCTTGTGGAGTCGAAGTAGGAGTACGACATGACTATCTCCTCCACACAAACAATCCCAAGCGTCACTGTGGTTGCAAAAATCGTGGACTGCCAACTCTTCATCCGCAAGAGTACCACATCTGGAACTCCATGCTTAGGCGATGCAATGTACAGAATCACGTTGGATACCCCCAGTATGGTGGTCGAGGTATCCGCGTTTGTGCTGAATGGTCTGATCCTAAGTCCGGATTCGAAGCGTTTCTCACCTACATTGGAAAACGCCCCTCCAAGGATCACAGCCTTGATCGGAAAGAGGTTAATGGTAATTATGAACCCGGAAACGTTTCCTGGCAGACGGCTAAGTATCAAGCCCGCAATAAGCGCAACTCGATATTCCTCCCTCATCCTAGCACTGGGGAGTTGGTTCCGGCTGCCCAGGTTGCGGAAGAGTTCTTCAAAGGATCGTACCAAGCGATGAGAGCAAAGTACGTAAGGGAGGGCAAATGGCCAACAGACAAAGGACTGACTTGAAGAGGCAAGCTGAGGAGCGTCTACTTGTAGCTGCAAGAGCGTGGTACGCGGATCGGTCTCGAAGGAGCTACACAGCTAACAATCAGCTCTTGACGGATCTCTTCGAGGCCTGCAAATGGGATGCCAAGGTAGAGAACCTGGATGATCCTGCAAGATCTTAACATCTCCGCAGCATGGGAGTCGGCTGTCCCGTTCCAGAAGGAGGATGCCGACTTTGCTGCTCGCAATAGCTCTGTCGTGTTGGGACATCAGACTGGTCTCGGTAAGACCTTCATTAGTCTTCTAGCGTGGTCGAAGTGGCCTAAAGCCAACAAGGCCCTCATCTGTGGTACCTTAGGGTCAATGGCCACTTGGTACAAGGTTATGACTCGATGGGGAGGAGTCGAACCTAAGTTCATCCAGGGTAAGAGCGATCCTCTTTGGGCCGAGGCTCTAGCTGTTAAGGAAGGTGTGTACATGTGTACATACATGACCTTCCTCTATGGCATGAAGACTGTTCTCAGAGGGAAACCCTACTTCGATCTGCTGGTCAACGATGAATTGCATCGGATGATGCGGACGCGGAATAAGATATGGGAGCAGTTCAAGCGACTAGAGTTCGAACACTATCTTGGACTCTCCGCGACTTGGGCTTCACGAGGTCCTCAGGATTGTTTCCCTGTGCTCAATCTCGTGAATCGCCAGACCTTCTCATCCTATTGGCGATTCGTCAATACCTGGTGCTACGTAGAGAAGTCCACATATGGCACGGAGATATTCGGCGTCCGTAATGCCGAGAACCTCCGAGCGATGCTCCACGAGCGGTACTACAGAGCTAGAACGTGGCCTGAGGTAGGAGCTCAGTTCCGCAAAGGAGAGTTTGCCTCCTCCAATCCTGTCATAAGGCGCGTGGAAGAGATCCTCATGGGCAAGCAACAAACCAAGCTCATTAGGGAGCTCGACGCCGAGATGATCGTCGAGCTTGGTCCAGATCGGGTAGTAACACCCAACTCCCTTGCTCTTCTGACCCGCAAGTTGCAGATGGCGATTAGTCCTAAGATCCTGATGCCCTCAGCCGAATATGGCGGTGTGATCGATTGGATGGTCAACACTATCTCGGACGATCGCCATACTGTTATATTCTGCCCCTTCCGCGAAGGGCTTGATGTGTTGCGGCAGGCTCTTATTGACGATAAGTACCCTGAGGACAGAATCTTCGTGTTCCGCGGTGGGATGCGGCCGGACGAGATTAACGAACGTGTCCGGGCATGGAAGCAGAGTCAAGGAGTAGCACTATGCACGATCGCCTTTGCGCAAAGTTTTGATCTGGATACAACGGATACAGCATATATGCTAGGGTTCGATTGGGACCCGAATAATAACTACCAAGCTGAAGGGCGTCTTCGCAGGTTCGACACAATCCTACAGACTCCCTGTATGGTTCGATACATAGTACCAGAAGGCTCGGACTACCATCAAGTAATGGAGGTAGTAGATGGTAAGGTGATTAACGTCCGAGAGTTCCTCGCAGGATACGGCAAGGTTCACGCCCATCAAATTCCTATGGTCAACTACTTGTAGACCCCCTTATTGAGCCTATATAATAGGGATATAGGATGAATTAAGGGTTCGAGCTACTCTCACCCGGCCACACAAGGCAATCAACCAGCGGAGGAAGTTCAGTGCTAGATGTACCAGTCCAGGCAGTCAGCCTGGAGCACCTCAGAGTTCACCTCGAAGAGGACTTGTCACCGTTCATGTTACGGACGAGTGATCGGATATTATTCAAGAGGTGTCGTAGGCTCTGGGGGTGGATGTCTCACCTCCGTCAAGGGAGGCGGCTCCAAGAGAACGCCGACTACTTGTGGTTTGGTACCGGCATACACTACGCCCTCGAAGATTACCACGGTCTCAACCTCTACGGCCATCCGGCCAAAGCGTTCATAGCGTTCGTCGAAGCCTCCCGAGCAGCAGAAATGTTACCTCCTACATGGCAGGAGCATCTTCGGCTTGGCATCGTGCTGATGACGTATTACGCGGAGGAGTGGCTATCATGCAGACCAGCACTCGATACGTATGAACTTAGAGGAGTACCTCAGGTCGAGGTTAATGGAGCAATTGATCTTGGGGTACGCACAGCGGATGGGCGAAGAGTTCTTTACGGCTTCACACTTGACCGGGTCATTGTTGACGACTTCGGCCGTCTTTGGATTGTGGAGTACAAGACCGCCAAGCAAATCCGCGTACTACATCTCGATGTTGACGAGCAGGTTACGGCATATTGTTGGGCCGCATGGCGTCTCTACGGAGTACACGTTGCAGGCGTGGTGTACCAACAGTTTGCGAAACGAATGCCTGTATTACCTAAAGTACTGGCCACAGGAAGAGTATCTACTGACGTGCGCCAGGCGACTTCCGCCGCACTCTATGCTCGACTGCTCGTGGACATGTACGGAAATCTTGACACAGCCCCAAACGAGAACATCATTGCCCTGAACAAGATCCGTATGTCGGAGGACGAAGATCGTGACAGATTCATTGTTCGCCACCGGATCGAGCGCAATGAGATGCAGCTCTTGTCCTTCGAGCAGAAGGTTCTCCTGGAGCTGGAAGATGAAGCCAATCCCAATCTCGCTATGTATCCGAACGCTACCAAAGACTGTGACAATATGTGCCCGCTACAGGCAGCATGTATCGCCATGGACGATGGTTCGGATTGGGCAAACATTCTCGATTCGATGACGATAATGACCGGAGACGGTCTTACAGGAAGAGAAAAGGAGCAAATCAGATGGCGCAATCTACTACCGGAACCCAACGAAGTGCAGCTCCCGCTGGAAGGAGTGCAATACAGCCAGCTACTAAGCAACCTGGAGCCGGTGTCGGAGGACAGTCAATTGTCCCCGGAGGAAGCATTCAGCCAGGAAATCGGCCTGCAGTAACAGGAATAGCTTCACAGCCACAAGTAGGGGTTGCTCCGGTGGCCCCAAAGGTGCCAGCTGGGCCTCCGTTCCAGATGCATGGACTCACCGAGTACGATCGGTGGCTCAAGATGTTGGCCTACGGCGACTACGGCTCGGGTAAGACCCGCCTCCTCGGATCGGCAGTGCTAGTGCCGGATATGAGGGACATCTTCTTCATCGACGCCGAAGCTGGTGACCTTACGATCGCGACGGAGGAACTGTTCGCCCCTCTGAAGAAGCACTTCACTGTCGTTCGCGTGAAGGACTTCAAGGTGTACGCTCGTGTGCAGGAGTACCTCAAGCTGCATTGCTCACTCAGGGATCAGCATACGCCCGAGGCAGACAAGAAGCTCAAGGATCTGGAGAAGCTCCTCATCCCGGCAGATCAGTACGAGCCGGATGCACCGCCGAAGCGCTTCCGTACTGTCATCACGGACTCGTTGTCGGAGGTCGAGAGCTACTCTATGTACCAGCTCCTTGGCGTCAACGATCGTACCAGAATCGATGAGGAGCTTGCGAACCCTGAGTGGTCAGAGTTCAAGCGTAATCACAGTCAAGTCCTCCGGGCTATCCGGGCTTACCGCGATTTGCCCATGCACGTGATGTTCACGGCAGCTGGATCTTACGTCCAGGACGATGCCAAGAAGATGATCTGGATGCCGGCTCTCACTGGTAAGCTGGCTCGTCAATGCCAGGGCTTCATGGATATCGTCGGCTTCATGTACGTAACGCAAGGTGAGAACAACACCAAGGTTCACAATATGCAGGTTCAGCCAAGCCGAACAATCAACGCGAAGTGCAGGTTCTCGAACTTCAAGCTCCTTGGCTGGCAGAATCCGACGATGCACTCGATCCTGGAGTCAGTCGGCTTACTGGAGAAAGGACTCGTCAAGGCGAAACAAGCTTAACCTTTACCTGGGAGACGGTTGGGCACTCAGGGGTCAACCAGTACGTTGACTGGATCGAAGTAAGTCCCGATCAACATACCAAACCAGAAGGAGTACTACCATGGCAAAACCGAAGCAGGAAGCAGCACCAGCACCAGCACCAGCAGCAGAACCAGCTGTACAACAGCCGGTACCCGCCGAAGAGGCAGCCGGTAGCGAAGGTGGCGGCAGTCTGATGATCGATCTTTCCTCGGTGCCGGACGAGACGGAACGTCCGGTTGTGCCGAGAGGGATCTACCCCGCAACCGTCGACGACGTCACTTTCGGCTTTAGCCAGAGCAGCGGCAATCCGATGTGGACGTGGGTGTTCGAGCTGATGGAAGGTGCAGGCGAACACGCGGGCAGGAAGATGTTCTTCCATACGCCCTTCGTCGAAGTGATGATGCCGCGCGTCAAGAAGGTGATCAGCCGTGTGGCTCCCGAGCTGTTGCAAGGCCCGTTCGACCCCGAGAAGATCGCGGCCGACGGTGTCCTGGTCGGGAAGGCGTGCCGCGTTCGTCTCGACATCAAGCAGTACGAAGGGAAACCCCGCAACAACGTCCGCGATGTGCTTCCGGCGGAAGAGGGCCAAGGCGGCGCGTTTCTCGCAGCCGGCCAGTAACGAGCAAGAGCACCTGCTCGGGTAGTTGTATGAGCATCTGTTGAGGAACCCAGTCACCCACAAGGTGGCTGGGTTTATTGTCCATCAACCGGAGATAGACATGCGACAGCTCGGATTCGTCTTGCTGTCAGGCGGTATCGATTCGTCTACGTGCCTGGCATACGCAGTAAGGGATTGTGGCAGAGAGAACGTCATAGCAATTTCGATCAACTACGGACAACGACACCAGAAGGAACTATCGCAAGCAATGAAGGTCGCTTCGTACCTCTCGGTCTCGCACGAGATCCACGATATTGTCGGGATGCCTAAGGCTGGCCTTACTGACCATCACGCGGATATCCCCTCAGTATCCTACGCGGAGCTCCGAGGGGTAAGTCCCACATATGTTCCCTTCCGCAATGGTCAACTGATCTCGCGTATCGCCGGGATCGCAGCCCATCGTGTCGAGCAATTGAACAAGGCGATCGAGGCCGATCCGAGCTCAGAGACTGATGCCGACTGGGAAGGCCGGATCTACTTCGGAGCGCATGCCGAGGACGCTGCCGGAGATGCGTATCCCGACTGTAGATTGGACTTCGTCGGCGCGATGGGAGCAGCCGTGTACATCGGGACGTACCACCAAGTGCGTATCGCGGCGCCTCTGATCCAGATGTTCAAGGATGAGATCGTCTTAGCAGGCGAGAAACTGGGTGTGCCCTGGCATCTCACGTGGTCCTGCTACAAAGGGGAGGAACTCCACTGTGGCATCTGTCCCACTTGTAGGGCTCGTAAGGCTGGTTTCCTCAAGGCTGGTGTCAAAGATCCAACCATCTACAAGTCTGACAAGGTTGGAGTTCCTGGCCTTATCGACGACATCCCATTCTAAGGAGAGGCCCATGATTACCTGCCATCGGTATCACGACATCTCCTGTGGCCATCGTGTCTATGGTCACGAATCGAAGTGTGCTCACCTTCATGGGCACAACTATCGAGTGCACTTCACGTGTGCAGCTCCTGAGCTTGACCAGGTAGGAAGAGTAATCGACTTCTCGGTCATGAAGAGTCGCCTGTGTATGTGGCTCGAGGATGTGTGGGATCACCACTTCCTCGTCTGGCAAGAAGACCCCTGGTCGAACGATCTCGGGTTGCTTGATCCTACTGTCGTCGTACTACCGTTCAATCCGACGGCGGAGAACATGGCAGACTTTCTTTGCCGGGTCATGGGACCCAAGCTCCTCGAAGGAACGGGAGTCGACCTTATTAAGGTCACTGTGGAAGAGACTAGAAAGTGTTCGGCATCAGCCGATACTATGTCGAACATACTCATCGAAGAGATGGTCAAACGGCGAATAGCCAAAGGGGGCTAACATGTTCGGAACGAACCCTCTGAGTAGTCCCATCGAAGGAGATGGGATGTGGCTCGAAGTGCAGGACATCTTCTCCACGATCCAAGGTGAAGGGCCCTTTGCTGGGAAGCCTGCTATCTTCCTTCGGCTGGCTGGATGTAACCTTCGGTGTCACTTTTGCGACACGGACTTCGAGAGTCGCCGTACTACGATGGCTTTGGGTGAAATCCGGGTAAAAGTCGAGATGCTGGCTACCCGCGATAAGATCGGAAAGACAAATCTTGTTGTAGTAACTGGTGGTGAGCCTCTCCTCCAGAACATTGGGCCCCTGTGCTCAGTACTCGACAAGAGTGGGTTTCACGTCCAGTTTGAGACTGCTGGTACAGTCTGGGTTGAACATTTAGAGGACTATATCGTTCCAGGTCGTATCTCTCTGGTTTGCTCGCCCAAGACTCCAAAGGTTCATCCCCAGATTGCACGATGGTGTAAGCACTGGAAGTACCTCATTCGTGCGGGCGAAGTATCTCTGCTGGATGGATTACCAATTATGTCGACTCAGATCCCAGGTAAGGAGGCTCAGATCTTTCGGCCGCCTAGTCCGGAAGATGACACGGTGTGGCTCCAACCTTGCGAGGCGTACAAGGTGGGATACCGCATCAAAGGGACTCTAGGTACAAAGGCTGTATCTGGTCCTTTAGTACCACAACTCGAAGACCAAGAAGTGACGTCATCTGTCCGAGACGAAGAGGCTACTCAGCGCAACATCCGGCTCTGCGCTGAGCTCGCCATGAAGTTCAACTACCGAGTTAGTCTGCAGCTCCACAAGCTGCTACACCTGCCATGACAATAAAACCACAGAGGAAACAGGCAATGGCCCGTAAGAAGACTACCAACCCGATCCAGGACGCTGCTAATCTCATAGCAGCTGTTCTGGAGACCCTAGGATTCGACCTGACAGACGAGAACTTCGATGGAACACCTGAGCGATTCGTGCGCTACCTCTTGGAGTACAAGAAGCCCTACGACGTTAACCGTGTCCTTAAGGTGGACTTCACATCGACTCATATCGACAACGGATACAAGGGGGTCTTGGTTCAGTCGGGAATCCCCTTCAGGACGATCTGCCCACATCATCTTCTCCCCGTTCTCGGGGTGTGCCACATTGGGTATATTCCTTCCACTCGGGTAGTCGGACTCTCAAAGCTGACTCGCATTGTCGAAGCTGTTGGTCATGAGTTTCCAAGGATGCAGGAGACCTGTACGGATCTCATTGCGGACGTGCTAGAGAAGCATCTGGGAGCCAAAGGAGTGATGGTCGTTATCAAGGCAGATCACTCCTGTATGACTGGTCGTGGAGTAAAGGTACACTCGACCCCGACCTCAACTTCGACAGTCAGGGGGCTCTTTCGTGACGTCCCTGCTGCAAGAGAGGAGTTCTTCGAGCTAGTCCGTATGGGGTCGAGGTCAAATTAAATGATGGTACTCCACTAGATACCATAGCTGGGACTGCTGTATAATAGGGTATAAGCTCGAATCCAATTCACCTGAGGAGGCCCGCAAATGGCCCGCTTTGCTCCTGTAGTGCCAATCCAGATCGCCCGTGAGCTACAGAAGGGGCCCAAGGACTATCTCGGCCGTTATCATCTCTTGCTGGCACATGATATCCTCGAGAAGCCGGATGAGTACCGTGAGGTCTACAACAAAGTGCGTGAGGACTACGAGGATTCGTTCATCATCCTGGACAACTCGATCGTCGAGCTTGGGCACCCACTCGATCTGGATGATCTTCTGGCCGCAGCAAATATCGTCCCTCCTGACTGCATTGTGATCCCAGATGCGATGGGTGATGGAGCCGGAACAAGGGAGATGGCCAAAACGTTCGTACGCGAGTATTGCCGATACTTTCAGTCCAAACAGCAGTTCGCCGACGAGGTACCTGCCTTGCTTGGTGTACTGCAAGGATCGAATGTCGATGACGCGATGGAGACCACCGCGGTGATGTATTCCCTCCCGATGGTGGACTACGTATCTGTTCCTAGGATCTTCGCCAACGAGAATGGGTCTCGCATGCCAGTGTTGCACGAACTCATCCGGCGCGACACCTACAAGCTCTTCAAAGGGGTTCACCTCCTCGGGTTCTCGAACAATATCCTCGATGATGTGGCTTGCGCCCGGATGCAGATCGTCAAAGGGATCGACTCCGCAGTTCCGATTCGTGCGGGTTTGGCTACGATGGAAGTCCGCGACGCTATGTGGGCCTACAACTGGTCCAGCGAGTTAGGACCAAGAGGAAAGTTCTGGGACATCCCGATAGAAGAGGTTCTTCAGCCTGAGAGACTTGCCTGTATCCGGGAAAATCTCGATCAATATCGGAGGTGGATCCAGGAGTAGGAGTAGCTATGTTGTTCAAGCGACTCCTCCCTACTCCTGATAAGAAGTTCTCGCCTGAGCCTTGTCCGATGTGTCCCCTCAGTGGTAGTCGACGGGTAGGTGCTCGTGGGACAATAGATTCTCCCCTTGTCATCATTTTGGAGGCTCCAGGGACTGAGGAGTTGAAGTATGGTGCTCCTATTTGTGGTCCATCTGGGGATCTCCTAGACAAAACTGTTCCAGAAGGGTATGACTTTGATGACGCATATATCATCAATGCCATGCAGTGTCGCCCTCCTAAGACGGACGATACACTTCGGGATAAGGACTTCAAGGCTAGAGCCTGTGCTGCTTGTCGCTCAAGAGTTCTCGCGCAGGTCTTTGCTTATCCTCGTCGGTGTGTACTGGCGATGGGTGCCTACTCCAACATTTCTCTCACGGGCGACTATGGCTATAAGATCACGCAGAAACGTGGGCAGCTCTATACCATTAAGGATCCTGATTCCGGCCAAGAAGCTGTTGTCGTACCAACAGTTCATCCTGCGTTCCTTCTTAGAGGATCCGGCAATCCTAAGGTCTTCAAGGATGATATCACTCTGGCAATGTCGATTGCCTACGATAACCATCCCGTGCAAGTCAGGACGTATAAGTGGGAAGAGCCGCATAATATTGTCCTCCGCGAACTCGAGGATCTCGTGGCGTACACACGCAAAGTTAAGGGCCTACTTGAAAAGGGTAAGGATGAGGGGGTAGTTGTAGCAGCGGACATTGAGACCTCCGGCTTCAATCCGAAGGTTGACTATATTCTTGGGATCGGGTTCTACTTTGATGATCCGTCGGATACGGCAGCTATCGTTCCCAAGGAAGCCCTTCTGGATCAAGCCTATTGCTATTACCTCCGTCGACTGCTGTTGATACCCGGAGTCCGCTGGGTATGGCAGTTCGGGAAGTTCGACGAGAAGTTCTTGCACGAAGAGAAGTTGCTTCGCCCAGAGGAGAGTATCAACACGGAAGATACTGGGTTGTTGTCCTATGCCCTCTCCGAGGCTACGAAGGATCACGACCTAGACGAGCAAGCTAAGAACGACCTCGGCATTCCCGAGCACAAAGGGATGCTCAAGAAGTGGGCCCCGAAGAAGACCGATTCATATGCTGCAGTACCAGAGCCTGTTCTCTTCGACTACCTCGCCAAGGACCTAAAGAAGACTCTTCTCGTCTATATGCACAAACGTCCCCAGGTTAAGGCAGATGCAAACCTGGAGAAGCTCTATACTCGAACCTTGATACCAGCTAGCCATCTCCTGGCACAGATTGAAGGTTACGGTATTGAGGTCGACTGGGAGTACGTAAAGCTCAACCGTTTGGAACTAGAAGCCGAGCTTGTTGGGCTTGAGGTAAAGCTCCAGGAGTTAGTCGGACGTCATATAAACCCCAATTCGCCAGATGAAGTCTCTACCCTGCTATATGACGAGTATGGACTGAAGATCAAGGGGAGGAGACCACAAGATACCACCAAGGAAACGTTCGAGAAGCTCCCCGCACATCCAGCGGTAAAGCTCATTAGACAGTATCGTTCCACGACTAAGATGCTCTCGACCTATGTGAAAGGGGTCGAGAAGCACGCCGTCGGGAATCGCATTCACACCTCGTTTAAGCTCCATGCTACGACTACAGGTCGATTGTCGTCGTCTGAACCGAACATCCAAAATATCCCTCGTGAAGGTCGTTACCGGCGGATGTATTGTGCCCGTCCAGGTTATATTCTACTGGAGGCCGACTATAACTCCGCCGAACTACGAATGCTCGCCGCCCTCTCAGGAGACGAGTTCCTAACCGGAGTATTCCTTGACGACAAACGCAATCTGCACGATGAAGTCTCCGTCGCGATGTATGGTCAAGGGTTCACCGTTGACCAGCGAATACGTGCTAAGGCAATTAACTTCGGTATCCCGTACGGTCGAGAAGCGTTCTCAATCGCAGAAGAGTTTGATATACCTACTCCTGAGGCTCAGAGGCTTATCGACGCATGGTTCGAGCGTGCGCCTCAGGCTGCCCAATTCCTCAAGAGGTGCCGGCGTGCTCCGCTTGAAGGGCGTACCCTCATTACGGTATTTGGTCGCAAACGTCGACCGGGAGTAGTATCCGCCGAACGCATGCATGGGCTGCAGAACGAGTTCGCCAACTTCCATGAGCAGAGTCCAATCTCGGACTTCACCTTGCACACAGGGATGGAAGCTCTACCGCTCATCAAGCAGTATGACGCACACTTTGTCAATCTTGTCCACGACTCGACTGTGGCCGAGGTGCCAAATGACCCTTCAGTCATATGTAAAGTGGCGGACATCATCAAAGAGGTGCAGGAAGAAGTACCAACGAGGTGGATTACTACTCCGATCCGTTTCAAGGTGGATTTGAAGGTTGGCACTCACTGGGGACAGGCTCAGAGCTATGAGAAGTGGCTCGAAAGGGTGAGTGCGTCTTAACGTACCAGAAGAGGCAACATGGATAAGCTACTGCAGGTATACTTTAGAGTGTCGAGGTGCTGGAACGATCCTTCGCTGGCCATTAAGGAGAAGATGACGGTCGAGAAGGCCCTCAAGCTCTTACGCCGTATCCGGGAAATAGCCCTCCGAACACCCGGTGGTGCTCCTTTGGCAAAGAGGGCTAATAAGCTGACACGGGAGATCGTCGAGAGGCAAGTGGACTCCGAGATGTCGGTGGGCTGAGCGACGCTTATTTGACTCTTGCAAACCATCGCTGTGGTGCTATATAATAGGGTATGCTGATGAAAGGGACTCTATGAAGAGTTGGCCGCATCCAGTAGGAAGCCATAACATACATGCCATTCTTCGGGCCGTACGGAACGAGGTCTGGCAGAGATTCCGTCTGTCAATCAAGGGCACATCGACAGAGGTCAAGTTGGAGCGACTGGATAGCTATCGTCTGGCCTATCCAGATGATCTTGACACTCGGGTTTGTATTGACAACTACATCAACGCTCTCCGTCGGGGTGGTCAATTGGACCTCAATAACAACGTGCAAAGGTGACTGCTAGTGACCGACAAGCCTTTTAGAGTGCTGCTTGCTGCGGAGACTCCTGAGGATCTTCGGGCGTTCGAGCCCCATTATCCCTGCTTCGTATCGGACAAGATTGACGGTATACGAGGTCATAGGCGAAGTGAGTCTGTGATGAGTCGGACGATGACCCGTATCCCTTCGGCCTATGTCCAGAGGATGTTCGGCCAGGAGGAGTACGAGGGGTTCGATGGTGAGCTATTAGTACCGAAGCAGCACGGTCCAACGATCTACCACGACACCTTCTCAGCTGTCATGACGCATGGCTCTGAGGAGCCTGTGTGTTGGCATGTCTTCGATCACACTCGTATCGACTTACCGTACGAGAAGAGGTACGAGTACCTCCTGAAGTTTGCTCACAACCACGCAGGTTATCTAGGACCTGAAGTTCTACTCGTTAATCAGGTACTTGTCAGGAATCTAGATGATGTACTGGAGTACGAGAAACAGGCGCTCGATAGTGGACACGAAGGCGTTATTCTTAGGCGTTTGGATGCTCCGTACAAACAGAATAGGTCAACGATCAAGCAGGGCTACTTGATGAAGCTGGCTCGATGGTTGACTTCAGAGGCCGTAATTGTTGGCTTCGAGGAGATGATGCACAATGACAACGTCGCCACAACAGATGCGAGGGGCTTCACGAAGCGGTCCTCGCATCAGGCCGGTCTGCGTCCGTCAGGAATGCTCGGCGCGTTCATTGTCGAGCATCCTGACTATGCGGGACCTTTCCGTCTCTCAGGGGAGATGGATCATGCATTCCGCAAGCATGCCTTCGACAACTTCGAGACCCACTACAAAGGGAAGCTAGCCACCTTCAAGTACAAGCCATATGGAACGAAGGATGCTCCTCGCCAACCAATCTTCAAAGGACTACGTTCACCGGAGGATATGTGATCGTTTGTAATATGTCAGCTTACGCTGGTCCAGTCGATCACAACAGGTTTGCTGTCGGTAACCGAGTACGGCACCTGAAGTTCTCCATGACGAACATTAAAGCCGGAACACTAGGAACTATCGTCGAACCCGGTACAGTATTTAGGAGTGGTCACAAACGCTATCTGGTCAAGTAGGAGGACCACGCCGAAATGAGGTGGACTCGTGAGGACGTAATGGAGGATATGTGAGCTCACAGCGAGATCCTCTTATCCTTAAGTTCCGGTGGGACTATAGTACGCCTCCTAAGAAGGTCTCGATAGAAGATGCCGTCGAGCGCACCATTGATGGTCCTGGTTTCGAGGAGTCAGGTGAACTGGAGGGTCTGAGGTACAAATTGGACGACGCAACCAGGTTTCTGGCAAGTCTAACCGTGACTTTGTATAAGTCAGGTAAGCTTACTGACCAAGAGATTCTTGATCTACTGGATAGCTTCGAGAGGTACTAGTAATGCGCACCAAGATTCTCGTTCCAGGACACCTTTATAGGGTGCCGTATCTTGAGCACTCTGGATATCTGCTTGTTCGGTTCATCCGTCGATCGTCGGATATGGTGTCTCATCCACTCGAGTGGTCTGGTATCAACACTCAGGAACTCATCCGAGTATTGATCGATAGGACGGAGTACCTCAATGCTCTAGGACCATGCGAAGAGTCCGAGAACGCTATCTACTGGCTTACAATGGCCTTGTACGAGTATGAAGCTAGAGCCTGGAGGCGGAAGCAGCAGAAGTTGAACAAACGGGCCGACGCTCAGGCAGATGTCGATAGGGTTAACTCTACAAGGGAGTTCTATCGAGATGTACCTTTCACACCGCAGGAGATTCTTGACATGCGTGTAGGTCCCGATGGACATGTAATCATAGAGGGAAACCATGGGTAATCTGCGTGGTAAGGTAGTGGAGATATATCGCACGCCAACCATGATCGGCGTGTTGGTGAACGGTACAGCATACGACCCAGCAACCTTAATCGGTGCGCTTGCCATTGAACTGCATGCGCTGCGGTCTGCCCCCGCGAACGCTCGGGCGGTGGCAGAGAAGTGCGCGTGGCTGTGCGGCGAACTTGACGGCGGGGAGCCTGACCGCGACGAAGCAATCCGCGAGTGCATGGCGACGATCCGCGCCTACGCCGCCACCCTGCCGGAAGCGCCGCAGCCTGCGACACAGCGGAGCAAGGCCGCGCACCACGCTGCGCATGGGCTGACTGCGGCCATGATCGACGCTCACTACCCAATCAGCCAGCACCAGCCGGACGAGTGCGAAATGTGCCAC